>Ga0065721_10050127_pt1 | contig 23009 bp, 23 predicted proteins | sample Mesricmetagenome_FD_59108 | JGI IMG/M metagenome (GOLD analysis project Ga0065721, IMG submission 59108) | Mesophilic microbial community from rice straw/compost enrichment Sample: eDNA_1 v2 (version 2) | ecosystem: Engineered > Solid waste > Grass > Composting > Bioreactor | place: USA: Davis...
AGCGTCGGCACGGCCTGCCGCGTCAGCACGAGGCAGGCGGGGTCGTGCCGCAGCCCCAGGATCACCCGCCACGCCGCAACCACCTCCTGCGCGTCGGCGGGACGCAGGACGGTCAGGCCGGGGATGGCGCGCAGGCCGACGAGTTGCTCGATGGGCTGGTGGGTCGGGCCGTCTTCCCCCACGCCGATGGAATCGTGGGTGAAGATCCAGATCGCCGGCAGTTCCATCAGCGCGGACAGGCGCAGCGACGGCTTCATGTAGTCGCTGAAGATCAGGAAGCCGGAGCCGTAGGCGCGCAGCCGAGACAGGGACATACCGTTCACGACGGCGCCCATTGCGTGCTCCCGCACGCCGAAATGCATGTTGCGGCCGCCGGGCTCGTCCGGTCCCAGGTCGCCGGCCCCGTTGAAGGTGAGGCGCGTCTTGGTGGAGGGCGCCAAATCCGCCGATCCTCCGAGCAGTTCGGGATAGCGCGCGGCGATGGCGTTCAGCACCTTGCCGGAGGAGTCGCGCGTCGCCAGCCCTTTGGGATCGGCCGGGAAGCTGGGCAGGTCGGCGTCCCAGCCCGGCGGCGGGCGCCGCTCCAGCACGCGCTGAAGCTCGGCGGCCAGGTCCGGGTGGGCGGCGCGGTAGCGCTCCAGCATCGCGGACCACTCCTCGCGCAGCCTGCGCCCGCGCTGTCCGACGCCCTCCGCGAAATGCTGGTAGACGCCGTCCGGCACGAGGAACTGCGCGTCCGCCGGCCAGCCATAGCTTTTCTTGGCGAGCCGCACCTCGTCCTCGCCCAGCGGTTCGCCGTGGGCAGCGGCGGTGTCCTGCTTGTTCGGAGCGCCGTAGCCGATGTGGCTGTGCACGACGATCATCGTCGGGCGGTCGGATTGGCGGGAGCGGTCGAGCGCGTCCGCCAGGGCGGCGGTGTCGTTGGCGTCGGCCACCTGCATCACGGTCCAGCCGTAGGCGGCGAAGCGCGCGGCCACATCCTCGGTGAAGGCCAGATCGGTTCCGCCTTCGATGGAGATGCGGTTGCTGTCGTAGATCCAGCAGAGGTTGGACAGCTTCAGGTGTCCGGCCAGCGACGCGGCCTCGCTCGCCACGCCTTCCATCATGTCGCCGTCGCCGCACAGCGTGTAGACGCGGTGGTCGAACAGCGGGAAGCCGGGGCGGTTGAAGCGCTCCGCCAGCCAGCGCTCGGCAATGGCCATGCCGACGCTGTTGCCACAGCCCTGGCCGAGCGGCCCGGTGGTCGTCTCCACCCCCGCGGTCAGCCGGTATTCGGGATGGCCGGGGCTCTTGCTGCCGAGCTGGCGGAACTGTTTGATGTCGTCCAGCGTGACCGCGGCCTTGCCCATGTCTTCGCCGTCCGGACCGATGCCGGCGACGCCTGTCAGGTGCAGGATGGAATAGAGCAGCATCGACGCGTGGCCGACCGACAGGACGAAGCGGTCGCGGTTGGGCCAGATCGGGTCGGCGGGGTCGTAGCGCAGCGTGTGCTGGAACAGCGTGTAGACGACGGGCGCCATCGCCATCGGCGTGCCGGGGTGGCCGGACTTCGCCTTCTGGACCGCGTCCATCGACAGGGTGCGGATCGTGTCGATGCAGAGCGTGTCGAGACGTTGGTCGTCCGGACGGCGGGGGGCGGGGGCGTCTTTGTTCATCGGCTCCATCTCTCCAAACGCGTGGACAGCGGCGATTCTCTGGGCGGCGGTTTGCTGGGAACAATCTGTTCGCACGCCTGGAAACGGCAATGTGCAAAGGCGCGCCTCGTCCGCACTTACCGGAACGGTAAGGGTGAACGAACGCCGGGCTCAATCATACGTAAGGTTATGTTCCCTCATCCCATCGTCAGGGTGGGGTGGCGATCACCAGTGGAAGGCGTCGGTCGTGCGGCGGCGGCCCAGCAGGCAGGCGTCGGCCACCAGATGCAGCGGGGCGGCGTCCACGTCGCTGGCGCCGTCGTCGATCAGGCGGCGGAAATGCCGGTAGATGCGGCGGTACTCGGTATCGGGCTCGGCCAGGACCGGGCTGCCGTCCACGAACAGGCGGGTGCCGCCGTGGGTCAGGTCCAGCCGGGCGCCGTCCTCCAACTCCAGCGTGATGGTCCAGGTCTGCTCGCCCTCCTGCCGGAAGTCGAAATCGGCGGTCAGGGTGGTGACGGCGGGGCCGCTCATGGACAGGGTGACGGCGATGGGCGTGGCGCGGTTTTCCGGGACCAGCAGCTCCGCCGCCCGCACGTGGATGGGGGAGGGGAGGATGCGGGTCAGGATCGACAGGGCGTTGATGCCGGGATCGAACACGCCGAAGCCGCCGGGCTCCCAAATCCAGTCCTGGCCGGGGTGCCAGCGCCTCACGTCCTCCTTCCAGGTGACGGTCGCGTGCCGGACGCGGGAGCCGGCCAGCCGGTCCCGCGCGGCGTCGACGACCGTGTTGAACTGGGAATGCCACGCGGTGAACAGGGTCCGTCCCGCCCGCTGGGCCTCGGCCACCAGGGACTGGAGTTCGGACACGGTGGCGGTGGGCGGCTTTTCGACCAGCACATGCTTGCCGGCGCGCAATGCCTCGGTCGCCAGATCGTGGCGGACGCCGGGCGGCGTGCAGATCGCCACGGCGTCGAGGTGGGGCAGGGCGGCCAGCATCTCCGCCTGGGTGCGGAAGACGGGGACGTGGGCGAAGGCCGCATCCTCCGCCCCGGCGCCGTGCGGGCTGACCAACCCGGCGAGGTGGAACCCGCCGGTCTCGGCGACGGAGGGCAGGTGCTGGTCGCGGGCGATCTTGCCGAAGCCGACGATGCCCAGGGTGGGAGTGCTCATGGAAGCCGTCATACCTTGTTCTTCAGGCCTTGTTCTTGTTGTAGACGTCGATGGTAACGGCGGCGAGCAGCACCATGCCCTTGATCACCTGCTGCCAGTCGATGCCGATGCCCAGGATCGACATGCCGTTGTTCATCACGCCCATGATGAAGGCGCCGATCACCGCCCCGGTCACCCGGCCCACGCCGCCGGTGGCGGAGGCTCCGCCAATGAAGCAGGCGGCGATCACGTCCAGTTCGAACGACACGCCGGCCTTCGGCGTCGCCGTGTTCAGGCGCGCGGCGAAGATCAGCCCGGCCAGCGCCGCCAGAACCCCCATGTTGACGAAGGTGTAGAAGCTGAGCCGTCGGGTGTCGATGCCCGACAGCTTCGCCGCCTTCTCGTTGCCGCCCAGCGCGTAGATGCGGCGGCCGACGACCGTGTTGCGGGTGACGAAGCCGTACAGCGCGATCAGCAGGCTCATGATGATCAGCACGTTGGGCAGGCCCTTGTAGGAGGCCATCAGCTGCCCGACGTAGACCAGCACCGCGGCCAGCCCGAGGTTCTTCACGATGAAGAGGGGCAGCGGCTCCTGCTCGATGTTGAAGCGCTGCCGGCGCATGCGCGTGGCGAGGTTCATCGCGACGAGACCGAAGGCGACGAGGCCGCACAGCAGCAGGCTGGTCAGGTGGAACTTGCCCGGCCCGAAGACATCCGGGATGAAGCCGGAGCTGAGGCGCTGGAACTCCACCGGGAAGGGGCCGACGGACTGGCCGGCCAGCAGGATCAGGCAGAGACCGCGGAACACCAGCATGCCGGCCAGCGTCACGATGAAGGATGGGATGCGCAGATAGGCGACCCAGAATCCCTGCACCGCCCCGATGGCTCCCCCGGCCAGCAGGCACAGGATGGTGGTGGACACGAAATCCACATGGAAGCGCACCATCAGGATCGCCGCCAACGCGCCGACGAAGGCGACGATGGAGCCCACCGACAGGTCGATGTGCCCGGCGACGATCACCAGCAGCATGCCCAGCGCCATGATGACGATGTAGCTGTTCTGCAGAACCAGATTCGTCAGGTTCAGCGGTTGCAGCAGCGTGCCGTCGGTCATGTACTGGAAGAACAGGACGATCGCGATCAGCGAGAGCAGCATGCCGTAGTCGCGCATGTGGTTCTTCAGGAACCGGCCCGTCGATTCCCGTTGCGGTCGTACCGGCAGATTGACTTCGACACTCATTGCAGCGTCTCCCCGGACATCATGATCGCCCGCATGATCTTTTCCTGGCTGGCTTCGGCGGCGGGCATTTCGGCGACCATCGCGCCCTGGTTCATCACGTAGATGCGGTCGGCGACGCCGAGCAGTTCCGGCATCTCGGACGAGATCAGGACGACGCCGCGGCCCTCCGCCACCAGTTGGTTGATGATGGTGTAGATTTCGTACTTGGCGCCCACGTCGATGCCGCGGGTCGGCTCGTCCAGGATCAGCACCTGCGGGTCGGCGAACAGCCATTTGCTGAGCACGACCTTCTGCTGGTTGCCGCCGGACAGGTTCACCGCCTCCTGGAAGATGCCGGAACAGCGGATGCGCAGCCGGCGGCGGAAATCCTCGGCGACCTGGATCTCGCTCTCGTGGTCGATGACACCCCGCTTGGCCACCCCGGCAAGATTCGCCAGCGTCACGTTGTGCCGGATATCGTTGTCGAGGACGAGGCCGTACTGCTTGCGGTCCTCCGTCGCGTAGGCGAGCCCGCTTTCCATGGCGCGGCGGATGGTGGACACGTCGATCTCCCGCCCGCCAAGGAAGGCCCGGCCCCGGATGTTCCGCCCGTAGGAGCGGCCGAACAGGCTCATGGCGAACTCGGTGCGGCCGGCACCCATCAGGCCGGCGATGCCCACCACCTCGCCCCGGCGGACGGTCAGGTTCACGTCCTTGACCACCGCCCGGCCGGGGTGGGCCGGGTGATCGGCGCACCAGCCCTTCACCTCGAACAGAACCTCACCCGGCACGGTGTCGCGCCTGGGGTAACGGTCCGACAGCTCTCGCCCGACCATGCCCTTGATGATGCGGTCCTGGCTGATGGGAGCCTCGTGGCAGTCCAGCGTTTCCACCGTCGTGCCGTCGCGCAGGATGGTCACGCGATCGGCGACCTTGGAGATCTCGTTCAGCTTGTGCGAGATGAGGATGGAGGAGATGCCGCGCGCCTTGAACTCCAGCAGCAGGCCCAGCAGGGCGTCGCTGTCGCTTTCATTCAGGCTGGCGGTCGGCTCGTCCAGGATCAGCAGCTTCACCTCCTTGGACAGGGCCTTGGCGATCTCGACCAACTGCTGCTTGCCGACGCCGATGTCGGTGATCAGCGTTTCCGGCGGGTCGTGCAGCCCGACGAGGCTCAGCAACTCCCGCGCCCGCACGGTGGCGGCCGACCAGTCGATCACCCCGCGATTCGCCTGCTCGTTGCCGAGAAACAGGTTCTCGGTGATCGACAGCAGGGGAACCAGCGCCAGTTCCTGGTGGATGATGATGATGCCCAGCCTTTCGCTGTCGGCGATGGAGCGGAACGACTGCTCCTGCCCGCGGAAGCGGATTTCACCCTCGTAGGAGCCGTGCGGGTAGACGCCGCTCAACACCTTCATCAGCGTCGATTTGCCGGCGCCGTTTTCCCCGATCAGCGCGTGGATCTCCCCTTCGCGGACCGAAAGGTTGACGTTGTCCAGGGCCTTGACCCCCGGAAACATCTTGGTGATGCCACGCATCTCAAGAATCGTGCCCATCATGCTCCCTCAACGCGGCAGCGGCGACGCCGCGCCAGCGCGGCAACGGCCACGCCGCGGGGCGTGGCCGTCCACGGACGCTCAGCGGATCTGGCTTTCCTTGTAGTAGCCGCTGTCCACCAGAACCTGCTTCCAGTTGGACGCGTCCACGCTGACCGGCTTCAGGAGGTAGGAGGGAACGACCTTCTTCCCGTTGTCGTAGGTCTTGGTGTCGTTGACGGGTGGGGTGCCGCCGGTCATCAGCGCCTCAACCATGTCGACGGTGACCTTCGCCAGCTCGCGCGTGTCCTTGAAGACGGTGGAGCGCTGTTCCCCGGCAAGGATCGACTTGACCGACGGGACCTCCGCATCCTGGCCGGTGACCACCGGCATCGGCTGCGACGGCGTGCCGTAGCCCACGCCCTTCAGCGAGGAGATGATGCCGATGCTGAGCCCGTCGTAGGGCGACAGCACCGCGTCCAGCCGCTTGTTGCCGTAATAGGCGCTCAGCAGGTTGTCCATGCGGGCCTGGGCGGTGGCGCCGTCCCAGCGCAGGGTGGACACCTTGTCCATGCCCATCTGGCCGCTGCCGACCTTCAGCTTGCCGCTGTCGATGTAGGGCTGAAGCACCGACATGGCGCCGTTGTAGAAGAAATAGGCGTTGTTGTCGTCGGGGGAGCCGCCGAACAGTTCGATGGTGAAGGGGCCCTTGCCTTCCTTCAGGCCCAGCGCATCCACGATGTAGCTGCCCTGGAGGACGCCGACCTGAAAGTTGTCGAAGGTCGTGTAGTAGTCGACATTCTCGGAATTGCGGATCAGCCGGTCGTAGGCGATGACCTTCACGCCCCTTTCCTTGGCCTGCTGCAACACATCGGTCAGCGTCGTGCCGTCGATGGAGGCGATCACGAGAACCTTGGCGTTCTTCGTGACCATGTTCTCGATCTGGGCGAGCTGGTTGGGGATGTCGTCTTCGGCGTATTGCAGGTCGGTCTTGTAGCCCTTGGCCTGGAAATACTTGGCGATGTTGTCGCCGTCGGCGATCCAGCGCGCCGACGACTTGGTCGGCATGGCGATACCGACGAGGCCCTTGTCCTGCGCCAGTGCCGCCGGTGCAAAGGGTGCCGAAAGGACGAGCAGGCCGATGGCCATCCCGCCAAGGGTTTTCGCATAGGATTTCACGGCGGATCTCACGACTGTCTTCCTCCCCTAAGTTTTCCGCTTTGGTTTCCGGCGTTTTGGGTCCTGGAAACGGACGTTCTGTTCTTCTTGGATGAAGTGGCGCGCGGCCGGTGAACTGTCAAATTGAGTGATTGTCCAGTCGCGCAGCGTTCTGCGGGTTGCTCCCCCTCAATGGTTGTCGCGCGGAATTCCGTGGACCTGGGCGACTCGCTGGTACTTGACCGCCGGCTTCAGGACCATGCCTTCGTCAAGCTGGTCGACCATGCCGCGCTGAATTTCCTGCCAGGGTGTCTGGGACGCGGGCGCGGGATAGCCGCCCGACACCTCCAGCGCGGTCCGGCGGGCGGACAGTTCCTCCTCCGGCACCAGGATGTCGGCCTGGCCGCGGCGCAGGTCGATGCGGATGCGGTCGCCCGTTTGCAGGATCGCGAGGTTGCCGCCAGCCGCCGCCTCCGGCGAGGCGTTCAGGATCGAGGGCGAGCCCGAGGTGCCCGACTGGCGTCCGTCGCCGATGCAGGGAAGGGAGTGGACGCCCTGTTTGATGAGGTGCGCGGGGGGCCGCATGTTCACCACTTCCGCCGCACCCGGATAGCCGATGGGGCCGGTGCCGCGGATCACCAGAATGGTGTAGGCGTCGATGCCCAGGTCCGGGTTGTCGATGCGGTTGTGATAGTCCTCCGGCCCGTCGAACACCACCACGCGGCCTTCGAACGCGTCGGGATCGTCGGGGTTGCAGAGGTAGCGTTCCCGGAACTCGTCGGAGATCACGCTGGTCTTCATGATGGCGCTGTTGAACAGGTTGCCGCGCAGCACCACGAAGCCAGCCTTCTCCTTCAGCGGGTTGGCGAAGGGGCGGATGACCTGCTCGTTCAGGATCGGCGTGCCACGGCAGTTCTCCCCGATGCTGCGGCCGTTGACGGTGGGCGCGTCCTCGCGGATCAGCCCTTGCTCCATCAGCTGCGCCACCACCGCCGGCACGCCGCCCGCGTGGTGGAAGTCCTCGCCCAGATACTCGCCGGCCGGCTGGAGGTTGACCAGCAACGGCACGTCGTGCCCGTGGGTCTGCCAGTCGTCCACCGTCAGCGGCACGCCGATGTGCTTGGCGATGGCGTTGATGTGGATCGGCGCGTTGGTCGAGCCGCCGATGGCCGAGTTGACGACGATGGCGTTCAGGAAGGCGTCGCGGGTCAGGATGTCAGACGGCTTGATGTCCTGCCGCACCATCTCGACGATGCGCCGGCCCGTCTCGTAGGCGATCTGCTGGCGTTCCCGGTAGGGGGCGGGGATGGAGGCGGAACCGGGCAACTGCATGCCCAGCGCCTCCGCCAGCGAATTCATGGTCGAGGCGGTGCCCATGGTGTTGCAATAGCCCGTGGAGGGCGCGGAGGAGGCCACCAGCTCCACGAAGCCCTGATAGTCGATCTCCCCCGCGGCCATCATCTGGCGCGCCCGCCACACAATGGTGCCGGACCCGGTTCGCTCGCCGCGGAACCAGCCGTTCAGCATCGGGCCGACCGACAGGGCGATGGCCGGGATGTTCACGGTGGCGGCGGCCATCAGGCAGGCCGGCGTGGTCTTGTCGCAGCCGATGGTCAGCACCACCCCGTCCAGCGGGTAGCCGTACAGCACCTCCACCAGCCCGAGATAGGCGAGGTTGCGGTCCAGCGAGGCGGTCGGGCGCTTGCCCGTTTCCTGAATGGGGTGGACCGGGAATTCGATGGCGATGCCGCCGGCGCTGCGGATGCCCTCGCGCAGCCGCTCCGCCAGCACGAGATGGTGCCGGTTGCAGGGGCTGAGGTCCGAACCGGTCTGGGCGATGCCGATGATCGGCTTGCCCGACTGCAACTCCTCCCGCGTCAGGCCGAAATTCAGGTAGCGCTCCAGATAGAGCGCGGTCATGTCCGGGTTGCCCGGATTGTCGAACCAGGCTTGGGAGCGGAGCTTCTTCCCGGCGGAAGAGTCGGTGGGGCTGGACATCGGAACCTGTGCCTCCTTGGCGAAAGCCGCCGTCAGGGCGGCAGGGTCGCGTCGGGGAAAGTTAGTTCTCCGAACATATAACCGCTAATCGATTGTTTTCGGGAATCGATATCGATATTCATATCGGTCGAAAGCCGGGCGCGCCGCGGTGGGCCGGGCATGGATTGGCAACAGCACCGACGGTCGCCGCATGCCAGGAAAGCCTTTTCCCACCGACTGGTTCCTGCGCGCGCGGCTAAAGCTGCGCCATATGCAGCTGTTCCTGGCGCTGGACGAGCACCGCAACCTGCACCGCGCCGCCGCAAGCCTGAACCTGTCGCAGCCAGCCGCGTCCAAGCTGTTGAGCGACCTGGAAGACGCGCTGGGCATCCAGCTGTTCGACCGGCATCCGCGCGGCATCGAGCCGAACCGCTACGGCGCCCTGCTGACCCGCCACGCCCGCCTGATCCTGTCCGAACTGGGGGAGGTGGGGGCGGAGCTGACCGCCCTTCAGGCGGGCCACAGCGGCCGGGTCCAGATCGGCACGGTGACCGCACCGGCGGTGGAGTATCTGGTGCCGGTGATCGACCGGGTGCAGCAGGCCCATCCCCGCCTGCGCATCGCGGTGGAACTGGAGACCAGCGACGTGCTGATCGACCATGTGCAGCACGGGCGGCTGGATTTCGCGCTTGCCCGCCTGTCCAAGGCCCGCGACCCGTCGGCCTTCCTCTATGAGGAGATTGGGGAGGAGGAGTTGAGCTTCATCTGCCGCGACGGCCACCCCCTTCAGGCGCTCGGCCGCCCGGCGGAGCTGGAGGAGTTGATCGGGCAGCGCTGGGCCCTGCCGCCACGGGGGACCCTGCTGCGCGACCGGGTGGACTCCATGTTCCGCTCCGCCGGCCTGCCCGAGCCGACGCAGGTGGTGGAGAGCGCGTCCCCCGTCATGCTGACGGCAATGGTGGCCAGCACGGATTTCGTCACCGTGATCGCGCGGGCGATGGCGGCTCTGTTCCAGGGGCAAGACCGCTTCGCGATCCTGCCCTTTAGCCAACGCTTCACCGTGGAGCCGTTCGGCATCGTCCGCCTGCGCGACCGCCCGCTTTCCCCCGGCGCCGCCACCGTCCTGGATGCCATCCGCGCCGCCATCGTCACAGTCGGGTAGCGGGCGGGGCAGGGCGGGTCGCGGGCTGCCGCGTGGTCAACGGGCAGCGTGCACCGGGTTGCGCGCCAAAGGGAACCTGGCAGGTCATGGCCATCAGCCAGCGCTCGACACGGATGAGATAGTCACGCGCGTCCAGGCCGATCGGGCCGCGGCTGTGTGGTCGACCGTGGTGCAGGTGTAGCCCCGATATTCCTGGCCCCAGCGGTCGCGGAAGGGATCGTGGTAGAAGTTGCGCCGGATCTCGCGGTGTATGGTCGAACGGTGCCGGCCCAACTCCGCCGCGATCACCGCCACCGGCACCTTGGCGGCGCGCATCTTCTGAATGCGGCGCCGTTCCGCTAGATCGATGTGGGAATAGTGCGGGCCCATCCTAACCCCCTGAAGCCGCTAAGCCCTTGCACTGACACAAGAGTTGCACTTCAGGATAGAACCCACCCGTGGTGGGCACCTGAATCCGATAAGGTGTGTTATGGAAAATAATGCATGGGATTGGTAAGCCACGCCGGATCCGGCACAGATCGACGGGGTTTGGCTGTGACGCCCTTGGCTATGACAGGCTCTGTGGCGTGATGCCCTGTTCCGCCGCGACCTTTTCGTAGGCTTCCTGAAGCTCCGCTAAAACCGACGGACCGTTGGCCGGAGCGCCCAGGTGAAGGGTTCGGAGTTCGTCCATGAAGGCGTTCCACATCGCCGGTCCGCCTTCTTCCAAAAGCTGCGCGCGGATGGACAGTTCCGGGGACACGGGCAAGTGACGGCGGCCCCAGGCGCCCATATGGGCCAGCAGCGGCACAAGCTGGATGGCAGGTTCGGTCAGGCTGTAGATCGCCTTTTGCTGATGGCTGGGGTCGTCACGCTTCGCCAAGAGGCCCGCCCCCACCAAACGCTTCAACCGGTCTGCCAGGATGTTCGAGGCGATCCGCTCGTTCGACCGGGTCAGCAGTTCGCGATAGTGGCGCCGGTTTCCGAACATGATGTCGCGGATGACGATCAGGCTCCAGCGATCACCCAGAACTTCCAATGTCAAATTGATCGGACAGCCCGAACGGTGCCGGTCGTCCATGGCAGTAACTCCCTCCCCAAAACCGCTTGCAAAATAGGATCGGTTCGGGCAGAGAACAACTGATTGCAAAACGCAATCAGTCAACCGCATCAGGGAGGAGCGGCATGGCAAAGCTGGTCTTACAGATGTTTACGAGCGTCGACGGCTGCATCGAGGGTCCCGAGGGCGAGTTCGTGCCCCCGGCTTGGTCCAATGACCTGGAGGAGCACTTGTCGGGATACGCGCTGAAGAACGCGGGCCACCTGCTCTACGGTCGCAAGAATTTCCTCTTCAACAAAGCGTTCTGGACCGCGGCCGAGACGGATCCGGACAGCCCGGCAGCCGGCATCGCCTATGCCGGCATCATGAACCGCCTGCCGAAAACCGTCTTCTCGCGCACGCTGTCGGGTGACCCGGGCTGGAACGCGACGCTGGTGAAGGACGATATCGCCGGCACGGTCGCCAAGCTGAAGGCGGAGGTTGCCGGGGACCTTTACCTGTTCGGCGGTGCGGGGATCGCCAACAGCCTCATGGAACTCGACCTCGTGGACGAATACCGGCTGATGGTGACGCCGAGCCTGCTCGGCTCGGGAAAACGGCTGTTCGAGGATGGGCGCCCGAGGATCGGCCTGACCCTGGAGGGGGTGCGGCCACTCGACACCGGAGCGGTGATCCTGCACTACCGCCGCGACCGCAAGGCCTGAGGAGGCATCGGAGCGGGACAACGTCCGCCCGATGAAAATTCGCAGACCTCGCCGGACACCGGTGTCGGATTCCGGTCCGCCCGATCGTTCCTCTGGGCGTTCCGACTGCAGGGAGATTCTTGATGTCTTATGTCGATGGTTTCGTCTTGGCCGTTCCGAAGCAGAACATCGAAGCCTACAAGGACCTTGCCCGCCGAGCTGGCGAGGTCTGGAAGGAGCATGGCGCGCTCGCTTTCGTCGAATGCATCGGCGACGATGTTCCTTATGGGGAACTGACCTCTTTCCCGCGTGCGGTGCAGGCCAAGGAGGACGAGGTCGTCGTCTTCTCCTGGATCGTCTACGCGTCGCGGGAGGATCGCGACGCCGTCAACGCAAAGGTCATGGCCGATCCCCGCCTGAAGCACGACATGGCGCAGATGCCATTCGACGGCAAGCGCATGATCTACGGCGGCTTCAAGGCTTTCCTTGAGATGTAAGGACGGAGCGGTGGCCAGGGATGGAGAGTTCCCTGGCCGACCCGTTCACACGCCCCAGCGCAGCGCCGCGGTGTGGACCGGCGCGTCCCACAGCGCCTTCGCCTCGTCGTCGAGCATCGACAGCGTGACCGAGCAGCCGGCCATGTCGAGCGAGGTCACGTAGTTTCCGACCAGCGAACGGGCAATCGTCACGCCGCTGCCGTTCAGGCGCCGCCGCACGGCGTCGTACATCAGGTACAGTTCCATCAGCGGCGTTCCGCCGAAGCCGTTGACCAGCAGAAGCGCGTCACCGGACGCCTGGTCTGCAAGGTCGCCGACCACGGCCTCCACCATCTCCGCGGCGATGGCATCGGCGCTCATCAGCGGCACGCGGCGGCGGCCGGGTTCGCCATGGATGCCCACGCCCATCTCCATCTCACCGTCGCCGATGTCGAAGGTCGGCTTGCCAGCGGCGGGCACCGTGCAACTCGTCAGGGCAACGCCCATGGAGCGCGTGCGGGCGTTGACGCGCTCGCCCAGCGCCTGGAGGGTGGCGAGGTCCCTGCCCTCCTCCGCTGCGGCGCCGACGATCTTTTCCACGACCAGGGTTCCCGCGACGCCGCGCCGGCCGGTGGAAAAGCTGGATGCCTCCACCGCCACGTCGTCGTTGGTGAGGACCGTGGCGACGGGACTGCTCAGCATCTCCCGCGCCATGTCGAAGTTCATCACGTCGCCTTCGTAGTTCTTCACGATGAACAGGACGCCGGCCCCGCCGTCCACCGCTTCGGCCGCGGCCAGCATCTGGTCGGGCGTTGGCGAGGTAAAGACCTGCCCCGGGCAGGCGGCATCCAGCATGCCGCGACCGACAAAGCCGGCGTGCAGCGGCTCGTGGCCGGAGCCTCCTCCGGAGATCAGTGCCACCTTGCCGCGCACCGGCACCGCGCGGCGGACGAAGCGGCCCTCCGGATCGGCGGCGACGATGTCGGCGTGGGCGGCGGCAAAGCCGGCGAGGCTTTCGCTCAACACGGTGTCGACGCCGTTGATCAGCTTCTTCATGGTCGGTGTCCTCCCCAGACAGCTTGTTCTTGATCAGAGGTCGTGCAGCAGTTGCGCGGCCTTGGCGGCGAATTCGGCGACGAGGGCGTCCAGGCGACGGTTGCGGTCGTCGTCGCCCAAATCCGGCACCTCGACGCTGATCCGGCGCAGCCGGTGGTGTTCGTGGGGCGAGCGCAGCCGGCGGGGATGGGCGTGCCGGTAGGCCGCCAGAAAGGCCTCGCGGTCCTGATGCGAGAAGTGGCAGATCTCGAAGATCAGCTCGATGTGCTGCGCCGGCACCGGCGTCGGGTTGGCCGGGTTGGCGAGCTGCGACACGAAGCTGCGGTTCTTGCCCATCGCCTCGGCCAACCGCTGGCGCGTGCCGGAGGGCCGCAGCGCCAGAACCTGCTGCAAAACCCGCTTGTAGGCGACCAGCGGCGGATCGTCGGTGGCGATCATGGGATCAAGCTCGATCATAGGATGGCTCGCCATCGGCTGACGGCGGCCTTGACGGCGGCGGCGGCGGGCGGCGCCATAGACAGTGACCGCAAGCCGGCAGCCAACAGCGCCGGGACGTAGCGCGGGTCGCCGCCGAGGTCGCCGCACAGGCTGACCTCCCGCCCGGCCGCGACGCCATGGGCGGCGACGCGCCGGATCAGCTCCATCACCGCGGGCGAGGGTTCGGCCAGCGATGCCAACTCCGGCTCGTCGCGGCTGGCGGCCATGGTGTACTGGATCAGGTCGTTGCTGCCAATGGACAGGAAGTCGGCGCCGAAGGCGTCGACGGTCAGGGCTGCGGCCGGTACCTCCACCATCATGCCGAGCGGCGGCAGGGCGGCGGGCGCGCCCTCGGACTTCAGTTCTTCCATTACGCTGCCGAACAGAGCACGGCACTGGGCCATCTCTTCCGGAACCGAAACCATCGGGACCATGACCTTCAGAGTGCCGGAGGTGGCCGCGCGGGCCAGGGCGCGGAGTTGCACCCGGAACACCTCCGGCCGGCGCAGCGACAGCCGCACGCCGCGCACGCCCAGGAAGGGGTTGGTCTCGCCCACCCGCGTCAGGCCGGGAATCGGCTTGTCGCCCCCGGCGTCGAGCGTGCGGATGGTCACCGGACGGTCGCCGGCCCAATCGAGGATGCGGCGGTAGACGGCAAGCTGTTCCTCCTCGTCGGGCAGCCGGTCGCGCCCGTCGAACAGGAACTCGGTCCGCACCAGCCCGATGCCGTCGACGTGGGCCGGATCGACCGCCGCCAGATCGTCGGGGCCGGCGATGTTGATCATCACCCGCACCCGCTGGCCGTCCGCCGTGACCGCAGGCTTGGGCAGGAATTCCGCCTCGACCAAGCGGCGTTCCGCCCGGTCCCGGCGAAGGCGGTCAAAGGCGGCGGTGGTCGTCTCGTCCGGCCGCACCGTCAGCGTGCCCTCCTCGCCGTCAAGCAGGGCCGGGGCGCCGTCCTCCAGCCCGCCCGTGTCGACGAGGCCGACGACCATCGGCACGCCGCGCGCCCGCGCCAGGATCGCCACATGGCTGGTGGCGCTGCCGCGGCCGAGCGCCAGCCCGCCGCCGGACCAGGGGATGGCAAGGAAGCGAGACGGCGCCAGATCCCGCGCGACGATGATCGCGTCGCCCGGCAGGTCGCCGTCCTCGACGCCGGCCAGACGGCGCAGGACCCGGTCGCGGAGATCCTCCATATCCGACGCCCGCGCCCGGAAATAGGCGTCTTCCGCCGCCGCATAGTCGGCGATCTGCGCGTCGAGAGCGGCGCGGAACGCCGCGTCGGCGGCGATGCCGGTGGCGATGGCGACAAAGGCTCCTTCGGTCAGCGCTTCGTCCTCCAGCAGCGCCAGTTGAAAGGCCAGCATGCCTTCCGCCGCCTCATCCCCGGCCGCGGCGATCAGAGTTGCGAGGTCTTCGCCCGCCGCGGTCATAGCGGCGCGCAGGTCCGCCGCTTCCCGCTCGGGCGGGCCGGTGGTCCGCGCGGCCCCTGCCCCGCCCTCCTCCAGCACCAGCAGCGGCCCGGCGGCGAGACCGGGGGATGCGCCCCGCCCCTTCCGGCAGTCCATGACCGCGTTGGGCGCGTCAGTCGCCATCATCGAAATCCCGTTCCACAAGGCCGACCAGGGCGGACAGCGCGTCGTCGGCGTCATCGCCTTCGGCGCGGAAGTGCAGCACGGTGTCCTTCGGCGCCTTGGTCGCCATCACCTTCACGATGCTCTTGGCGTCGATCCAGGGACCGTCCGCCGACAGGGCGAGGTCGATGCGGCTCCGGAACGTTTTCGCCAGCTTGGTCAGCTTGACCGATGGGCGGGCGTGCAGCCCGACCTCGTGGCGCATCAGAATCGATCGGTGGTTCTGCCCGTTCATCGCCGCGCCCCCCGTCACGCCGGCCTCAATTCTTCGGCGGTGCGCCGGACGTCCTCCAGGCTGGAGCCGGCGGAGGCCTCCGTCCCGGCCATCACCGCGCCCTCCACGATCGGGGCGTTGCACAGCAGCACCCGCCCGGCTCGTTCCTCCGGCAGCATCTCGATGGCCATTTCGCTGTTCGTCTCCGCCCCGCCCAGGTCGACCAGCACGGCCACCCCGCGTTCCGACCACGCACGATCGATGGCGGCCAGGATGTCCGGCACGCTGGTGCCCAGCCCACCGTCCGGGTTGCCGCCGCACCAGGCCAGCGGCACGTCGTCGCCGACCATCTGGCGGACCATGTCCGCCGTGCCCCGCGCCACGTCGGGCGAATGCGAGACGATGACGATGCCCACGTTCTTGTTCACGCCTTCTCCTCCAGCCACGCCACCACCGCGTCCACCAGCAGCGCGGACGACCGCGCTCCCGGGTCCATGTGCCCGACGCTGCGTTCCCCCAGGAAGGAGGCGCGCCCGCGCACCGCGCGCATGGGCACCGTCGCCTCCGCCGCGGCGTGCGCCACGGTGGCGAGACGCCCCGGCAGCCCGTCGCCGCCGCGTTTCAGATCCTCCAACACCGGGACCAGCACATCGAGCATCGTCTTCTGCCCGGCGTCGGACTTCCCGCGCGCCTTGACGGCGGCGACCGCCGCGTCCAGCGCCGACGGCCAGTCGGCGGCGGACGGTTCCGCCGGCAGCGTCTTGCCCAGCGTCAGGAACAGCGTCCCGTACAGCGGGCCGGAGGCGCCACCGACGCGCATCACCAGCGTCTTGCCGATTCCGGACAGCGCCTCGGGCAGCGGCTGTTCCGCCAGCGTGTCCGCCTGGGCGAGCACCGTCTCGAACCCGCGCTTCATGTTCAGCCCGTGGTCGCCATCGCCGATGGCCTGATCGAGCGCCGTCAGTTCCTCGGCGTGGGCGATCAGCCGTTCGGCCATCGCCCGGATCAGCCGGCCGCGTGCCGCGGCGTCGTTCGTCATGGCCCAGCCCTCCGCAGGGATGTGGCGTCCGTTGCAGGGACCGCCGGATGCCCAACCACCTGTTGATCTGCCTCTGGTTGAGCGGCCGGCGGCGGGCGGTCGATCCGCTCGCCATCAGCGCCGAAATACAGGGGTGTGGCCAGTTCCACGGCCACCACGTCGCCCGCCCGCAGGGGAGCGTGCGGGTCCGCCAGCACGACCAGCGCGTGCCCCCCGACCTCCAGATGGACGTAGCTCTGATCGCCCAGATGTTCCACCCGGCGCACCAGCGCCGGGCGGCTGTGCGGACTGTTGGAGTCATTGCCGGAGCCGGATGCGTCGATGCGCAGATGCTCCGTCCGGGCGCCGATAATGTGCGTGCCGGGCGGGGCGTCCGGATCCGGCAGCAGGCCCGCCGGGATCAGGTTGATGGCCGGCGTGCCGAGCCGCCCGGCGACGTGGATGTTGCGTGGGCGCTCGTACACCTCGCGAGGGGTGCCGGTCTGGACGAGGCGCCCGCGGTCCAGCACGCCGATGCGGGTGGCGAGCGTCATCGCCTCGATCTGGTCGTGTGTGACGTAGAGGATGGTGGCGCCCAGCTCGTCCTTGATGCGCTTCAGCTCCAACCGCAGTTCGGCGCGCAGCTTGGCGTCCAGCGACGACAGCGGCTCGTCCATGAGGTACACCGCCGGGCGGCGCACCAGGGCGCGGCCGATGGCGACGCGCTGCATCTCCCCGCCCGACAGGCGCGTCGCCCGGTTGGCGAGCTTGTGGTCGATGCGCAGCAGGGCCGCGACCTCCTGCACGCGGGCGCGGATTGCGCTTTCCGGTTCCCGGTGGAGCGGCGAGCGCAGGGGGAAGGCCAGATTGTCGAACACCGTCAGGTGCGGGTAGAGCGAGAATTGCTGGAAGACGAAGGCGACGTCCCGCCCCGCCGGGGGCACGTCGGTCACCGGACGCCCACCGATGGCGACCGTTCCGGAATCCGGCCGTTCCAGCCCGGCGACGAGGCGCAGCGTGGTCGTCTTGCCGGCCCCGGTCGGTCCCAGAAGCACGACCAGTTCGCCGTCGCCGACGGTCAGGGACAGGTCCTCCACCGCCACCGTGGCGCCGTAGCGCCGGGACACCGCGTTCAGCGCGACCTCAGCCATGCCGCACCCCGCCGGCGGCGAATTCCACTGGGGCAAGGTCGTGCAGCGCGCTGCGCAAGGCCCGGCCGGACGCCGCGTCGAACAGGCTGAGCCCGGCGGAGCGGAAGGCCAGCCCCACCCGTTCCCCGCTGCGCACCACCCGGTTCGACGGGATGCGCGCCTTCAGCGCTCCGCCGGCCGTTGCGACGGTGACGATCTGCGTGGTGCCCATGTATTCGGCCCCGACCACCTCGCCGCGCAGGGGGGCCGCGTCGTCGAACCGCACATGCTCCGGCCGCACGCCGAGCGCCAACGGCCCCTCCCCCCGATCCTCGCGGAGTTCGGGGACGGGCACCTCCGCGCCGTCGATCATCACCCGCCGGTCCCCCCGCCCCACCGCGCCCTGGAAGGCAAGGAAGTTCATCGGCGGCGAGCCGAGGAAGTCGGCCACATACATGGTGGCGGGGCGGTCGTAGAGGTCCTGCGGGGGACCGAACTGCTCGATCACGCCATGCCTCATCACGGCGATCCGGTCGGCCATGGACATCGCCTCCAGCTGGTCGTGGGTGACGTAGACGGTGGTGGCGCCCAGCCGGTCGTGCAGGTCGCGCAGCTCCGTGCACATCAGGTGGCGGAATTCCGTGTCCAGCGCGCCCAGCGGTTCGTCCATCAGGAAGGCTTTGGGCTCCCGCACGATGGCGCGGCCGAGCGCTACCCGCTGCCGGTCGCCGCCGGACAGGGCGGAGACCGGGCGGTCGAGCAGATGGCCGATGCGCAGCAGGCGCGCCGTCTCCGCCACGCGCTGCCTCACCTCGGCGCGCGGGACGCCCTGGCAGCGCAGCGGAAAGCCGATGTTGCCGCGCACGTCCATGTGCGGGTAGAGCGCGTACATTTGGAAGACGAAGGCGATGTCGCGCGCCGCCGCGCGCCGCATGGTCACGTCCTCGCCGTCCAGCAGGATGCGGCCGGAGGACGGCAGTTCCAGCCCCGCGATCATGCGCAGCGTCGTGGTCTTGCCGCAGCCCGACGGCCCCAGCATGACGAAGAAGGTGCCGTCCTCGATGGTCAGGGTCGAGCCCTGGACGGCGACGAAGCTCCCGAACTCCTTGCGCACATTCTCGATCCGGATTTCGGCCATGGCGCGCTCACTCCGGGAAATGGCTGACGATGACGTACCCGGCGGTGCCGGCCAGGATGACCAGGAACGACCAGCCGTAGAGCGTCAGCGAGAAGGGCTGCATCAGCATGAAGGCCCCCGCCCCGATGGCGGCCATGGCGGCGTTCTCCCACGGGCCGCGGCGCAGAATGCGGCGCCAGAGCGGGCGCTGCGGCGGGGCGCCATGGTCGGTCCCGGCGCTCATCGCCGCACCGCGCCGAAGGTGATGCCGCGCAGCAGGTGCCGGCGCAGCAGCACGGTGAACACCACGATGGGAACCAGGAACAGCGTGGTCCCGGCGGCGACCGCGGGCCAGTCCTGCCCGCCCTCGCCGATGATGAAGGGGATGAAGGGCGGCATGGTCTGGGCTTCTCCCGACGTCAGCAGCACGGCGAAGGCGTATTCGTTCCAGGCGAAGATCAGGCAGAAGATGGCAGTGGCGGCGATGCCCGTGGCGGCCTGGGGCAGCACCACCTTGCGGAAGGCGGCCAGCCGCGAATAGCCGTCGATCAGCGCCGCCTCCTCGTACTCGCGCGGGATCTCGTCGATGAAGCCCTTCAGCAGCCACACGGCCAGCGACACGTTGACGGCGGTGTAGAGCAGGATCATGCCGATGTGCGTGTCCGTCAGCCCCAGCGAGCGGTACATCAGGAAGATCGGGATGGCGACGGCGATGGGCGGCATCATCCGCGTGGACAGGATGAAGAACAGCAGGTCGTCCTTCATCGGGACCTTGAAGCGCGAGAAGGCATAGGCCGCCAGCGTGCCCAGGAACACCGCGAGGAAGGTGGAGCCGAAGCCGATGACCAGCGAATTGACGAACCGCTCCCCGAACTTGGACGGGCCAGCGATCACCATGTTGCGCGATCGGACCAGCCGGTCCACCCAGCCCTCAGGCGGCGGCAGGCCGGCGATGTAGTCCGGCGTCTGGCGCGAGCGGGTGGTGAACAGGTTGACGTAGCCCTCCAGCGACGGCTCCGCGATCACCTTGGGCGGGTAGGCGATGGAATCCGGCGGCGTCTTGAAGCTGGTCTGGACGATCCACAGCAGCGGCACCAGCGTGACCAGCGCGTAGAGGATCACCAGGGCGCCGCCCACGCGCGTCCACCAGACGCCGGCCCGGCCGGGAGTTGCATTCACGCCGCTCATCGTTGCTTCACCCCGTTGAGGACCTTCACATAGATGCTGGCAAGGCCGAACACCGTGACGAACAGGATGACCGCGAAGGCGGAGGAATAGCCGGTCCGCCATTTCTCGAACGCCTCGCGCTTCAGGGTGATGGAGGCCAGTTCCGTGGTCGATCCGGGGCCGCCGGAGGTCAGCAGATTGACCATGTCGAACATCTTGAAGTTCTCGATGCCGCGGAACAGCACCGCCAGCATCAGGAAGGGCAGCACCATCGGCAGCGTGATCGACCAGAACTGGCGCCACGGGCCGGCGCGGTCGACCTCCGCCGCCTCGTACAGGTCGTCGGGGATGGAGCGCAGGCCGGCGAGGCAGATCAGCATGACGTAGGGCGTCCACATCCAGGTATCGACCAGGACGATGGCCCAGGGCGCCAGGGCCACGTCTCCGATCATCTGGAAGGAGCTGGGGTCGGCGCCGCTGACGAAGGCGATGATGTAATTGAACAGCCCGGTCTGCGGCTGGAACAGGAAGGTCCAGAAATTGCCGACGACGGCCGGAGACAACATCATCGGCAGCAGGATCACCGTGGTCCAGAAACCATGCCCGCGGAACTGCCGGTTGATCAGCAGCGCCAGCCCGAACCCCAGCAGCACCTGCAGGGTGATCGACCACAGGACGAAATGCGCGGTTGCCTGCATGGCGTGCCACACGTCGGGGTCGGACAGGATGCTGGTGTAGTTGTCCAGCCCGACCCAGCGCAGCGCGGCGTTCGGCCGGTTGGCGCGGTAGTTGGTGAAGGACAGCCGGATGGTCCAGATCAGCGGAAAGACATTGATCGCCAGCAGCAGGATCACCGTCGGCGCGATGAACAGCCAGGCGATGGCGCGGTCGGACAGGCCGCGCACCCGCGCCGCGAAGGCCGGCGGCGTGGCCGCCCCCGCCCGCTCCGCGAGCGTGTGGATGTGGGACGTCTGGGACATGGCAGGGCCGAACCGGGGAAAGTAAGAGAAGCCCCCGGCCCGTGCGGCCGGGGGTGCTGGACGGTCAGATCTTGCCGTCATCCTTGAACACTTTGGTCCAGTCCTTGATCAGCAGGTCGAGCGCCTGCTGCGCGGTGCCCTGGTTGGCGACCACATAGTCATGAACGCGCTTCTGCATGTCGAGCAGCAGCGTGGCGTAGGACGGTTCCGCCCAGAAGTCCTTGACCATACCCATGGAGGTCAGGAAATCGGCGGCGAAGGGCGCGCTTTTCGGGAAGCCCGGATCGTTCAGCACGGCCTTGTGGCAGGAATAGCCGCCCAGCGACCACCACTTCTTCTGGACGTCCGGTTGCGCGAACCACTTGATGTATTGCAGCGCGTCGTCCTTGTGGTCGGAGTAGGACACGACCGAGATGCCCTGCCCGCCCAGCTGGGTGGCCTTTTCCTTTTGCGACGGGTTGACGAAGAAGCCGATCTTGTCGCCGCCGACGTTGGGATCCTTGTAAAGACCGGGGAAGAAGGCGAAGAAGTTCATCTGCATCGCCACCTGCCCCGACTTGAAGGCGTCCAGTCCTTCCTGCATGTAGGCGTTGGTCATGCCCGGCGCGGTGCAGCAGTCGTAGATTTGCTTGTAGAATTCCAGTCCCTTGACGGCGTCCGGCGAGTTGACGAAGCCGTCCATGTGATAGGGCTTGTTCGGGTCCTGGTATTTGAAGCCGAAGGCGTAGAGCGCGTTGGTGACGCCCATGGTGATGCCTTCGGATCCGCGCTCCGTGTAGATGTAGGCGCCGTAGACCTTGCGGCCGTCGACCTCCCGGCCCTGGAAGAAAGTCGCGACTTCCTTCAATTCGTCCCAGGTCTTCGGCGGGGCGAGATCGCGGCCGTGCTTCTGCTTGAAGGCCGCCTGGATGTCCGGACGGGCGAACCAGTCCTTGCGGTAGGTCCAGCCGACCGCATCGCCCATCGCCGGAAGCGCCCAGTAGTTCGGTGTGTTTTTCGGCCATTCCGAATAGCCGACGACCGTGGCCGGCATGAAGTCATCCATGCTGATGCCTTCACGCTGGAAGAAGTCGTTCAGCTTCACGTAATGCCCGTTCTCCGCCGATCCGCCGATCCACTGGCTGTCGCCGATGATCAGGTCGCAGAGTTTGCCCTTGGAATTCAGTTCATTGAGGAAGCGGTCGGCGTAGCTGGTCCACGGCACGAATTCGAACTTCATGTTGATGCCGGATTTGGCGGTGAAGTCCTTCGACAACTCCACCAGGGCGTTGGCCGGATCCCACGCCGCCCAGCACAGCGTCAGCTGCTTGGACTGGGCCATGGCCGGTTGGGCCGCTGCCGTCACAAACCCGAGCGCCCCGACGGCGCACATCAAGGACACCGAACTGCGCATGTTCGCCCTCCCCATGAACGCCCGTCCCCGCGCCGGGAAGGTCCATCCCTCCCGCCGTCAGGCCACGAGCATGTTTAGTGATTTGCTTAGCGATGACGATTTCACTGAACATGATGACGGTCAATCAGCGATTAGGTGTTATTGGGCGCGATTGCGGATATGAAGTCGAAATGGCCGCAAATTCGGCTTTTACTCGATAACGCTTTTTTTACTGATAGTCCCGATAACGGACCGACGTGAAGCGCCTGCCCCGCCCCGCTGGGGGCGGCACAGGCAGAACCGGCGTGGACGTTCGTCGGCGGCTTGTGGAGCCGGCCACAGCGGGTGGCGGCACAAGCGTTCAGGATACGGGCTACGCCATCGACCCTGACATTGCCGCCCCAGGCAGTGACACCACAGGCATCGCCGCCCCAGGAGCCGCCATCATGAACGTCGTTCCGTTCTCCCGCGCTCGCTTCAGTCCCACCGACATCAGCCATTTCAACGAAGTTGCCCTGCCGCGTCTCGCCGACGGCCGGTGGACCGCGATTGCCCGCTCGTCCGGCCCGTGGGGCGACCGCATCGACATCACCGTCGCCGAACGGTCCACCGCGACCTTCACCTTCGAGCGCGACAAGGACGGCGGCTATTCGCTGTATTTCCACGACCGGTCCGGGGCCGTGCGCATCGGCGGAGGAAGCAGCGCCGCCGATTGCCTGTGGATCTGGTCCAGCGCGCCGAGCCGCCGCGTCCGGTCGCGGGGCGCTGCGTAGCGCGGACACCGCCCGACCGCCCCCGATCCATCCCCCTCC
>Ga0065721_10050128_pt1 | contig 23009 bp, 23 predicted proteins | sample Mesricmetagenome_FD_59108 | JGI IMG/M metagenome (GOLD analysis project Ga0065721, IMG submission 59108) | Mesophilic microbial community from rice straw/compost enrichment Sample: eDNA_1 v2 (version 2) | ecosystem: Engineered > Solid waste > Grass > Composting > Bioreactor | place: USA: Davis...
CTCCTGCCCCTCACGAGGGGCAGGAGCAGCGCCGGCCGTCGATCTGGCTGCCGAAGCGGGGTTTGTCAGGGGGCGGGCTCCAGCCTGTACACCACCGCCTGATTCGGGGTCCTCCTGCCCAAAAAACCTTCCCACCTTCCGGGCTGGCACCGGCACCCTCTCAAAAGCGTATTACTTATACGAGTGCTCCGCCGGGGTAGTCCACGGTAACAGCAGGACGGCTCTGACCGCCACCGCCGTAGCGCTCTTTGGAGGAAGGTAAGAGGTTTCAATGACGAACACCGCTCGTTTTCTGATGTGCCCGCCGGAGTTCTTCGGCGTCGAGTACGTTATCAACCCCTGGATGCAGGGCAAGCAGGGCACGGTAGGCGTGATGGAGGCGCACCAGCAGTGGGCGGCACTGCACCGCCTGCTCACCCAGGAGCTGGGTGCGAAGGTGGAGTTGGTCCCGCCACAGCCGGGGCTGCCCGATATCGTGTTCACGGCGAACGCCGGCCTGGTACGCGGCGGTGTCTGCGTGCCGGCACGCTTCCGCTACGCCGAGCGTCAGGGCGAGGAGCCGCACTACCGCGCCTGGTTCGAGGCGAACGGGTTCGCACTGCGCGACCTGCCGCCGGGTATTGCGTTCGAGGGCGCAGGCGATGCCCTGTTCCACGAGGACGGGCGCGACGGCAGGCCGCTGCTCTGGGCCGCGCACGGCTTCCGCTCGGACGCCGCCGCGCACCCGCATCTTGCCGAGGTATTCGGCGCGGAGGTCGTGTCACTGGCGCTGGTCGATCCGCGCTACTACCACCTCGATACCTGCCTGTGCCCGCTGCCGGGCGGCTTCCTGCTCTGGTACCCGCAGGCGTTCGACGCCGAAAGCCGGACGAAGGTGGAATCCGTCGTCCCCGAGGAGATGCGACTGGCGGTGAGCGACGCGGACGCGGCAGCGTTTGCGTGCAACGCCGTCGCCGTCGGCCGGAGCCATGTGGTCAGCAACACCGTCGGCGAGGAGATTGGCTGCTGGCTTCAGCTCCGCGGATTTACGCTGCACCAGACGCCGCTCGGCGAGTTCCTGAAGGCAGGCGGGTCGGCCAAGTGCCTCACCCTTCGCCTCGACCACTGATCCTTGCCCGCCGGCTACCCCTGGAACTTGATATCGATGTGCGTGCCGTCGCAGAAGGGCTTGTTCTTCGAGCGCCCGCAGCGGCACAGCGTCACGCGATTGCGCGTTTCGCACGGCGCGTCGTCCGCGCGGTCGATCGGGATGCCGCCCGTGACCCAGAGCGGGCCGTTGTCGGTGACGCCGATCTCCTTCGGCAGGAACGGCTCCACCGTCTCCCCCTCCGGCAGCAGGTCGTAGGTCAGCGCGCCGGAGGGGCACTTCTCGATCATCGAGATGACCTGCGCGCGCACCCGGGTGTCGTCTGCGCCCTCCGCCATCGCCCAGACGTCGTTGACCTTGCTCTCGCAGAAGGTTGAGAAGGCGCAGATGGTCCGGTCGTGGTGCACCCGTAGCCGCGATCCCCCCGGGTACTCCTTCGCCCGCTTGGCGCGCGGGCGGGTGTCGGCCCGCTCGGTCCCCACAAACGGACGCCGACCGCGCGCGTGGCTACCGTCGCAGAAGGGCTTGGTGTCGGAGCGACCGCAGCGGCATAGCGCGTAGGGCCCGTGCTCCCGCAGAGTCTCGCCCGTCTTCCAGGTCAGCGCCTCGCCCAGTTCGCTCATTACGCGGGTCCGCACCCGCAGGGGGACGTTGCCCTCCACAACGTACGGGCCGTTCGGCAGGATGCGGATTTGCGCCTCGCCGGTCGCCGGGGGGGCGTACTCAAAGGCCAGTCCCACCACCTTGTCCCCGTCGCCGGAGGGCATCCGCATCAACTCCTGCGCGCGGGCCTTGATGTCGTACATCTCCCCCACCGCCAGCGCCATCTGCTCCGGCTCGCCGTTGAAGCTGCGGTGCATCCGCCGGAGCAGGTCGCAGTACGCGCGCTCGAACCCGCGCAGCGCCTCCCGCGCCTCGCTGTGGTGCGGATAGTCCGCTGCCCGGGGGTTCGGGCGGAAGTCATACACAGCATCCCAGTCCACCGTGCAGGGGTGCCCGGTCGGCCCGGACTGCGGGGTATCACCGTGCTTGTAGTAGCGCCCTTCCAGCAGTTCGATCAGGCGGTAGTAGTGTGAGACCTCGTTCCGGGAGTGGTGGAACATCGACCGGTCGCCATCCCAGATCGAGCCGTGGTCCAGTCCCTCGCCCTGTTCGATGATCTCCTCCAGCGCCTGTTTCGCGGAGACCAGGTCGGTCACCACGATGACCTGCCCGCCGCCGTCGTAGTGGAACGCCTCCGGCCCTAGCTGCCGGGCCGGGTCGCCGGTGAAGACGCGCGCCTCGCCGTAGCGCGCGCAGAGCTGTACCAGGCCAAGTTCCAGCGCCTCGTAGAACTGCCCGATGGTCTCGTAGTTGTCGTCTTCCGGGTGGGCGCCGTGCGGGGCGGGCCTTTCGATCTTCAGGAAGACCTCCAGCGTCTCGCGCGAGAACTTCTGGAGCGGCACCTGGAACGAGCGGTCGCTGTGCGGGAGGTAGGCCGGATACTTCGGCAGGAAACCAGGGTGGTCCAGGCGGGGAACGCCGCCCACGGCGTTCAGGACATTCGCCGCTAGCGTCATGTGCAGCATCTCCTCAAGGGCGATGCTGAGCAGAACCCGGCGCGCCTCCTCGTTCTTCCCGGGGTGCAGGGAGTACAGGGCGGTCAGATACGGCGGGATGGTGGAGTGCTCCAGTTCGATGGCCCACTGGAGATGGCGGCGCAGGCTGGCGATGTCGTTGATAGCCACGGGGAAACCTCTCAGGGATCGGAAGAAGGGGGACGCCCGGGCGCAGCCTCGCGCCGCATGTCTGCTTCCGATTGTACCAAAGAATCGCCCTTTTCCGGCTGCAGGTAGAGCTCCAAACGCGCCCGCTCTTCCGCGGTGAGGCGATACGGGCGGAGCGTATCGCGATACAGGTACACGCCCTTCTGACGGCCGGACGCCGCCAACTCGTTCGCGCCGTTGTAGAAGCGGTACTCCACCCAGGCGGAGGCGGGCCGCAACTCCGAGACCCACGCCTCCGCACGGACGCGGTCCCCGAAGTAGAGCGCCTTCCGGTAGTGTATCTGCGTGTCGGTCAGCACGGGGATGACACCGAGGCGGGCGGCCATGTCCTGCACGGACGAGCCCGCCTCCTCAAGCAGCTTGAGGCGCGTGATCTCCATCCACTGCACGTACACGATGTTGCTGACGTGCCCCGAAAAGTCGATCTGGAACGGGTAGATCTCGAATGTAAGGATAACCTTCTTCACCGCGACGACTCCCTGGCACGAACGGCAACGATGTGGCGAGATGGCCGCATTACGGGTCGAGGGCGGGCAGGCCGTCGATACTGCGGGCGTTCTTCTGGGCGCGGTACTCGGCCAGCCCCTCCTCGCCCTTGGAGACCGCCCACTTGTCCAGCACGTCACGCTTCTCCCGGAAATCCATCAGCGGCACGCTGAAGCCGCAGGAGGTGGAAACGCGCGCGACGCGCACACGGACGACGGCGCGAGCGCCCGGGTTCGGCGGGAAGCGGGCGGACAGGGACTCCCAATCTGCGTGTCCTGGGGTGACGATCTCCCCCGCCCCGTGCAGGCGGACGATATTCGGCCGGCCGGCAAAGGCGCAGAACATCAAGACGATACGGCCGTTCTCCCGCAGGTGCGCGACCGTCTCCGCGCCGCTGCCGGTGTAGTCGAGGTACGCCGCCTCCAGCGGCCCGAGGACGCGGAAGCAGTCGCCGCCCTTGGGCGAGCAGTTGACGTGGCCGTCCGCCGCGAGCGGCGCGCTCGCCACGAAGAAGACGGGCTGCGCCTCCAGCCACGCGGCCAGTTCCCCGTCGATGCTGTCGATGACCTTCCCCAATGCGACGACTCCTATCCGTCCTCCAGTGATCAGTACCAGAGCAGTTGTACCTCATCCGGCAGATCGGGGTAGGCGCCCTGCCGGATGGTTCTCAGAACGCTCCCCTGGCGGGCGTAGAACCGGCACGCGGGGACGTTGACGTTCTGCGTCTCAATCTTGAGTTCGCGGCACCCGCGCGCCCGTGCCCAGGCAGCCGCCGCGGCGAACAGGGCGGCGCCCACGCCTTGCCCGCGATACTCCGGCCGCACCCGCAGGTCCCAGAGCACGGCCAGGTCGCGGCGCCCCTCCAGCATGTCCACCCCCGGCGTGTCCCACGCGAGCACGGCACCGCCCACGCGCGCCGCCGCGCCGTCGAACGCCGCGATCACGCCCCACCGGGACAAATCAAAGTGGTCACGCCAGCGGGTCGGCCCCTCGCCGTCCAGCGCGTCGTAGTCCTTGACGTAGGGCGCGGCGACGGGCTCCTCCGCCAGCAGCAGACCGCCGAGACCGCTCTCCACGGGCCGCACCGCGAGCCGGGAGGTCACCCGAAAGGCGATGGGCACCGTGCCGTACCGCTTCAGCGTCTCCGCGTCGTCCGCTGGCTCTTCGCACAGGCGCAGTTCCATGACCGATTGTTTCCCCTCCCTGCAGATGCCCTCCTCCCCTGTGCCGCCCGCGCGCACGGTACACTGAGCGTGGGAGGAATCGCCCGTTGGCATCGCACCGCCGCGCCGGAACCGTGCGCGCCCCCGAACTACCGGCAGACCCGCTCTTGTGGCGGAACACGGGGGAACGGCACTCCAGATACGTGACACCGGGCGCGGGGTGTCGCTCGCGGGCCGGGTGGTGCTGCTCGACTTCTGGACCTACGGCTGCATTAACTGCCTGCACGTCCTTCCCGATCTGGAGTTCCTGGAGCGGCGCTACCGGAACGCCCCCTTTCAGGTGGTCGGCGTCCACAGCGGGAAGTTCGACGCCGAGCGGAACGGCGGCGAAAGCCTGGATCACGCCCTCCTGCGGCATAGCATCGCGCACCCGGTGGTGCGCGACGACGACCATGCCGTCCGCAGGGCGTACGCCGTGCGCGCCTGGCCGACGCTGGTGTTGGTGGACGCGCGGGGCTACGTCGTCGCTGCTGTCTCCGGCGAAGGGCACCGGGAGGCCCTGGCGGAGATCATTGACGCATTGCTGGCAGCGGCGGGGGAAGCCACGGCGGCGCCCCTGACCGTCGCCCTGTCCGCGCTGCCCGAAGACCGCCCCCTGCTCTACCCCGGTGCGGTGCTGGCGGACGCGGCAAGCGGGCGTCTGTTCGTGGCCGACACCGGGCACCACCGAATCGTGGCGGCCCCACTCGCCCCTAACGCAGCCGGAAACGGTGGCAACTACACGTACATCGGAAGCGGGACGCCGGGACTCGCGGACGGCGCCTTTGCGGAGGCGGCGTTTCGCGGGCCGCAGGGGCTGGGGCTCTCCTCAGACGGCAACGCCTTGTACGTGGCGGATACCGAAAATCACGCGGTTCGCCGCGCCGACCTGCGCGCCGGGACCGTGACCACCGTCGCCGGCACCGGGCGTCAGGCGCTCGAGGCGGTACGCGAGGGGTCGGCGCGTGCTACGGACCTGAACTCGCCGTGGGCGCTGGCGCTCTCCGCCGACGGCCAGACGCTGTACATTGCGATGGCAGGCGCGCACCAGATCGTGCGACTGGACCTCGACGCGGGCCACATTGCGCCGCTCGCCGGGAGCGGGCGCGAGGGCCGGGCAGACGGGACGGCGTTCGAAGCCGCGTTCGCGCAGCCGTCCGGTATCGCGCTTTACGGAGACACGCTGTACGTGGCGGACGCGGAATCGTCGTGCGTACGCGCCGTGACGCTGGCCGCAGACGGGCAAACGGCGACCGCTGCCCGGACGCTGGCGGGCGGCGATCTCTTCGATTTCGGCTTCGCGGACGGCGCCGGGGATGCGGCGCGCTTCCAGCACCCGACCGGCGCGGCGTTCCACGCGCCCGGCGGGCAGGTGTACGTGTCCGACGCGTATAATCACCGCATACGCCGCGTCGATCCGGCCACGGGCGGGGTCACCACCGCGGCGGGAACGGGCGAGACAGCGGAACTGTATGAACCGGGGGGAATATCGGTGACGGAGGACAGCCTGTTTATCGCGGACACGAACCGCCACCGCGTTCGCCGCCTCGATCTGGTTACGGGCCGACTGGAGACGGTGCCTCTGCCCGGGCTCTGTTCGCCCACCCTGTGCTTTCCCAACTCCCCACTCCGCGAAGAAGAAGAGGAGGCCACGCCATGAACCGTTTCGGCGGTACGGCGGGCATCAAGTCGCTCGTCATCACGGTGGCCACGGCCTTCCTGTTCGTGGTCGCCGTCCTACTCGATCTGCAGTACCTGTATCTCATGGCGGTGGCGCTGGCGGTCCTGCCGCTGTCGTCGTACGGACTCGCCGCGCTCTTCGCCACGCGGTTCTCCGCGGTGCGGGAGCATGTCTCCACGGTGCCGGAGGGGCGGCGTACGCCGATTCTGCTGGAGGTGACCTCGCAGGGCGGCCTGCCGCAGCCCGCAGTGCGGATCACCGACCTGCTGCCGCCCGGCCTGGCGCTGGTAGATGGCGCACAGCCGCCCACCAGCGCGGACGGCCCGGACGCCGACGCCGCCATGCGACAGGCCGCGGACGAGCCAACGCCCGTGGCTCTGGAAGTGTGGGACGGGCACGCGGGCTACCGCACGTACTACGTGGAGCCGGTCAAGCGCGGCGTTTACACCATCGGCCCGGCGAAGCTCTCCACCACCGACCCGCTGGGGCTCTTCACCTTCGGGGCGTCGCTGCCGGTGCGGACCCAGCTAATTGTCCACCCGGAGCCGATTCCCGCGCGGGACTCCGCCGTGGGGGGCGAGGGGATGTTCGGGGTGCGTGAGCGCGACGGCAAGACGCGCCGCGGCGAGGGGATGGACTTCCATGGAGTGCGCGAGTACCGGCAGGGTGATGCCCTGCGCCGGGTCCACTGGCGGACCACGGCGCGCACGGGCAAGCTGGCGGTGGTCGAGTTCGAGCGGGCCTACCAGCAGGACATTGTGATCGGCCTGGACCTGACCGAGGGCACGGAGTACGGCGAGGGGCGGGAGACCACCCTGGAGTACGCTGTGAAGGTGGCCGCTACGCTCGCGGACCGTACCCTGCGCGCAGGCGGCGGCGTGACGCTCGTTACCCCACAGGAGAAGGTGGTCGTGCAGCCGCGCGAGGCGGACCCGGAGGCGGCGCGATTTCGCCTCTTCGACGCGCTGGCACGGGCGCAGGCCGATTCGCAGCGCCCGCTTGTGGAGGCGCTGCAGGCGGCGCGGTTCGAGGAGGGAACGCACTACGCGATCCTGACCTCGCAAGGTGACCCGCGCCTGACCGCCTTCCTGACCGAGCGCGTCAAGCACGGCGACAGCGTCAGCATCTACTTCTTCGCCCCGTCGTCCTTTGGCGGGCCGCAGGTGATGAGCCCGGCGGTCGCGGGCGGCGAACTGCGCATCATTGAGCGCGAGAACTCCCCCTGGAAGGAGGGCGGGAGAAACCTTGAATACCTTCTTCGGGAAAATCAGTGACACGCTGAAGGCGGGCGACGCCGAGCGTCAGCCCGACGCCAACGTCTCCATACCGCTGTATGTCGGCGGGTGCGTCGTCCAGCTCTCTGGACTGGCCGCGGTCGCCTACCAGCTCTCCGAGCCCGGGTTCGCCTACGTCGCTATGTTCATGACGATAGTCGGGTTCGCGGTGTCGTACTGGCTGCGGCGCCTGGGCACGGCGGGGCGGTTCATCAAGGCCGGGGCGGCGTTCCTGGGTCTGGTCTTTCTGTACATGCTGCGGGGCGGCGGCGGGTTCTTCGGGGATGTGGTGCCGTTCGAGGCGCGGGGCTCCCAGGAGATACTGCTGGTGTGCGCGCTGGCGTTCACAGCAACGTTCTTCTCGTACATGCTCGTCACGGACGAAGCCGTGGTGTTCACCTGCGTCTGGGCCATCGCCATGATCGGCCTCACAGGCACGGTCAACATCAACCGCGAGCTGATCTTCTGCTTCGTCGTGTTCCTCGGGGCGGCGTCGTTCCTGCTGGTCCACCAGAACAGCCTGGCGAGCGGCATGCAGAGCGTCACGCGCCTGAGCGGGTCGCTGGACGAGGAGGCGGAGGGGCCGGCAGGGGTGGGCGCGCGTCGGGCGCGCGATCTGGTGTCCAAGCAGACGGCGCGGTGGACGCTCCTGCGGACCCAGGCGCTGGTGGCCCTCGCCTGCGGCGTGGCCTCCATCTTCCTCGGGTTTCTGATCGCCATCCCGATGCAGATGGTGGGACGCAACCTGTCGCTGGCGACGATCATTCAGCGGCTGAGCGTGCCGGCTGCGTCGGCGACCCGCATCACCAACGTCGCCCCGCGCCTCACCTTCGACAATCTGCGCGAGTTCAGCGTGGGCCTCGGTCCGATCTCGGACGATCCGACCGAGCGCATGACCGTGCGCAGCCAGAAGCCGCACTACTGGCGCGGCCGGGTCTATGACAACTACACCGGCCGGGGCTGGACCAACACCCTGGCGGAGCAAATGCGGTGGGAGCCCCTGACCCCGAAGCGCGAGCAGCGGAGCGACGGCTTCTACGTCTTTGACCTGCCGGACCTGGAGTTCCCCCGGAACAAGGTGGAGCGGGAAACGCACCGCTTCCACGTGAACTCGTCGTCGTTCGCGCCGCTCTACCACGCAGCGGAGCCGGTCGAGGTGCGCATCCCCACGGAGCAGCTTTCCTACCGTCAGGACAACACCATGGGGGCGCCCTCGGGCTACGGCATGGAGTACGAGGTCGTCTCCGAGGTGCCCGACGCCACACCCGCGGATCTGCGCAAGTCCGATCAGCAGTACCCCATCCGCATCCGGTCCATGTACCTGCGGCAGGGCGCGGACAACCAGACTCTGCAGAACCTGGTGAACGACATCCTGCGTGAGGCGAAGGCGACAAACCCCTACGACAAGGCGGAGGCGCTGCGCCGCTGGGTGTCGAGCAACTGCCTGTATACCCTGGATGCGCGCGCGGTGCCCCCGCGCCGCGACGCCGTCGAGTTCTTCCTGATGGAGTCCAAGGAGGGCTACTGCGACCTGTACGCCACGGCCCTGACCATGCTGTGCCGCTACGCGGAGCTGCCGGCGCGGCTCGCCACCGGCTTCGCGCCGGGGACGGTGCAGGAGGGCAGCAACCCGAAGACCTATGTCCTGCGCGGCTCAGACCTGCACGCCTGGACCGAGGTGTACTTCAATGGGTACGGCTGGGTCGTGTTCGACGCAACGCAGGACACGCCGGGGACCTACGCCCCGTTGACGACGCCTGAGCCGGTGAAGCAGGACCCCACGCTGCTGGACCGCCTGCTTGCCGCGGGCTGGGTGCCGCTCCTGCTGGTGATAGGCGGCGGCCTGGGAATGCTGTACTTCGTGGTGACCGAGGTGCAGGCGCGCCTCAGCCGCCTGCGCCTGAGCGGCAACGCCACAGGCCGCATCCTGGCGAATGGGGTCTATGACAGCTACGAGGCGGCGCAGAAGCGCCTGCGCCGCTACGGTGCCCGCCGAACCGTTACGATGACTACGGGCGAGTTTCAGGAGGCGGTGCGGGAGCGGCTGGGTTCGGAGGTGGCGGACGCGCTGCGCCCGCTGACGCAGCTCACGCAGCAGGCTCTGTACGGGCCGGAAACGGTGACGCGGGACGACGTCCTGCAGAGCCAGCAGCACCTGCACCGCCTGACCGACGCCCTGAAGAAGGTGGATCTGCGCGCCCTGCGAGAGCGGGACCGCGCCGCCGAAGGGAAAGGAGCGCGCGAGCATGCCAGCGTCCCCGCGAGCGGGCAGTAGCGGCGGCGCAAAGCGCTCCCGCTCCGCTACTACCGGCAGCAGCGGCAGCGCCTCCGCCACCGTCCGTGTCTATCTCCTCACAGGGTCGGAAACGGGCCGCAAAACCTCTGAGGCGCGGGCGCTGATCGAGCGGCACGTGGACCCGGACTTTGTGGACTTCGATGCAGAGACCGTCGACGGCAACGGGGCGACCGCGGACCGCATCCTGAGCGCGGCGGGGACCGTGGCGCTGGGCGGCGGCCGCCGCGCGGTGCTGGTACGGGACACCCAGCAGATGGAGACGGAAGAGCAGAAGCGTCTTGCCGCAGGACTGGACCGACTGCCCGAATCCGCACTGCTGATCCTCCACACCGGAGCACCGGTGGTGGAGGACGGCAAGACCAAGCGCCAGAGCGTTGTGGCGACGGACCTGCTGAACGCGGTGAAGAAGGCGGGCGAGGTGCGGGACTTCGCGCAGCCGAAGTCCGCGGAGGATATCCGCACCCGCGCCGCCTCGGAAGCCGAGCGGAACGGCAAGCGCCTCGCACCGGACGCTCTCGCCCTGCTGGCGGGCCTGCCACCCGACGACGTGGGGCGTCTCGCCGCCGAGGTGGCAAAGGCGGCGGCGCACGCGGGTGCGGCGGACGTCATCACGGGCGCGGATGTGGAAGCGGTGCTGTCCCGGGGGCCGGACGATGTGATCTTCAAGCTCTGCGATGCTGTGGGCATGCGGCGGCGCCAGGAGGCACTGGGGCATGTGTCCACGCTGTTCCGCGGCGGGGGGCGCCCGGAGTCGGTGGCGCCGCGGGCGCTGGTGCTACTGGCGCGGCAGGTGCGCCTGCTGGCGCAGTTCCGCTACCTGGGAGAGAAGCGTTACGCCGGCCGCGGGGCGGGGCCGATCCCACCGGAGGTGCTGGCGATGCTGCCGAACGACGGCGCGGGCGGGATGCTGGCGAACCCGCGGATGTCCTGGATGGCGGATAAGTACGTGGCGCAGGCGCGCAACTTCAGCGGGGGTGAGCTAGCCGAGCGTCTGGAAAAGCTGCTCCAGGCCGACCTCATGCTGAAGGGCGTCCTCCCGGGCGGCGACTCCCCCCAGGCCGTCCTCCAGCGCCTCGTCATCGAACTCTGCTAACCGCAGAGGCGCAAAGGACGCAGAGAGGAAGAGAATCTCCCCTCCCTCTCTGCGTCCTTTGCGCCTCTGCGGTTAAAAAACTAAGCGGCCTGCGCGGTGAGGGCCGCGGCGCGGCGCATCAGGCGGGACTTGCGGCGCGCGGCGGCGTTCTTGTGGATGATGCCGCGCTTGGCGGTCTTGTCCAGGACGCTCACGGTCTGGGACAGGATCGGCGCGACCGCCGCAGCGTCGCCCGACGCGATCGCAGCGTTCGCCTTCTTCACGAAGGTCTTCATCGCGCTCTTGGCGGACCGGTTGCGCAGGTTCCGCTGGCGGGAGCGGATGACATCTTTCTTGACCGACTTAATGTTGGGCACTTCTGGTTTCCTCTACTGCTTAGTGCAGTTGCGATTCGACTTGACGACGGGTGCACGGCGCGGGCGCCGCACGGCTACGACTTCTACTTCTTATCCAGATTCAGACGACTGTACTACGGCGCGGGCGTCGCGGGCACGGTTGCGGCGGGCACGGCCCCAGCGGGTGCGGGCGACGGTGACGCCGCGGACGGCGCGGGCGCCTCACTGCCTGCCACGCTCCGAATTGCGGGGCCAACCGCTTCCAGGGGCAGACTCCCGTCGGGCAACAGGGGAATGTTTACCCCGCCCCCCGCCACGACGAGCCCCTCCGGGACCGCGCCCGGCTTGGCGTCCAGGTTTACCACGCGCACACTGGCGTTCGGAGCCGCGCTGACGATCTCCTGCACGGCGCTGTACACTTTGGTCGGGTCCCCCTGGACGGTCGGAGTCCATCGCCACCCGACGGTAATCTTGGGAGAGCCTCCGGGCTTGCCCAGCGTCTTCTCCTCCCCAAACATCACCAATTCATTCGCAGGCCCCGGCTCCGCAGGGGTGGGGGACGGCGCATTCTTAGCGGCCTCTTCGGCCCGCTTGCGCGCAGCCTCCCGCTCCATCTGCTCCCGATACTTTGGGTCGTTCCGCTGCTGGAATATGTTCAGCAGAACCAGCAGTCCGATGGCGACGCCCACAACGGCAATCAGAATAGGTGTTCGCGATGCATTCCCGGACATGAAGACCGTACCCCGACGAATGATCTGGACGCAGGCTACGCCGTTTCCGGCAGACCCAGCGCCCGAAGCTGCTCCGGCGCCCCTGCCCCGGCTTCCAGGACGCGGCGGCGCACCTCCTCGACCGGCACCGGCGACACCGCCGCCGCTTCGCGCAGGAACGCGGCCCGATCCTTCGCCAGCAACAGGTCCAGGGTGGAGATACCCAACGCCTCGGACAGGGCGGCGAGGGCGGGCGAGAGGGTGTGTATCTCCTCCTCCGCGCGCGCCCGCAACATCCCCTGGGCCAGCCGTAGTTCACGCAGGGCCTGCTCGACGGGCGCGACCAGGACGCTGTATTCGTTGACCTTCTCCTGCACCGCGCCCGCGATACCGCCGGCGGCGCGCTCCGGTTCTATCGCCATCCGCTTGCGTCCCCCGTAAAACCGATGGCGTCCTCCGTCCACGCACGCGAGCGTGGCTCTGGACGCCATCGGTCAGTATAGCACGCGACAGGGGCTCCGTCAACCGGCGCACCCCTCCGCGGGGCGGCGGCGGGCGACGGTCACCGGTCGGGCGCGTCGTCCGTCGCGGGGATTCCCAGCAGATCGCGCACCCATTCCGGCGCTTCTTCCGAAGAGAGCGCCCGCCCGTGCGGCTTGCCGTCGGTGAACGGCTCCCGCAGGACCAGGTAGGTCCGCCCCTCTACGCTCGTCGCCTCCTCCACCGGGGCGTCGGTCCACAGCCCGCCGCGCCACAGCAGGGCCAGGATCTTCCCCATCTCACCCGAGAGGCGGTCCAACTGGTCTGCCAGCGGGTTCACCTCGAAGCCGAAGCGCCGCTGCGTCCCGTACTCCCGCCGGCGCACCGTCTCCCCGAGTCGGGCCGCCTCCTCCTGGCACTCCCGGAGCCGGTCCAGGAGCATCCAGGGAGTCATCACCAGATGCTTCCCCAGAAGCGCGTCCGGAGCCGGCTCGTAAACGGCGCGGCACGCAGGCAGCGACGAGGGGGGCGGAAGGGGAGAGGACTTCGTCAGCGCGGGCGGTGAAGCCAGCGCCACCGTGGTGGCGGCGGACGGTGCCTCCTGCTGGCCACTGCCCACGATACCCGAAGAGACCCGCGCGCCGCCCTTGGTAAGCGCGCCCCTTCCCACAGTTTCACGCCCACCTGCCGCTGCCACCGCTGCCACACCCATACCCCGATCTTTCTTATTATCCACCTTTGTGCGTACTGCCTTTCCAAAGAGAGCTCGCCTTTCGGTGGTGCGTGTGAACATCCTTCGGCGACTCCTACCCGGGTTTTCGGGTGCCCCCGCCGCTGACAGTACGGTACCTCGGCTTTCACAGACGGAAACCCGCGCAAACACGGGGCATACCCCCGTCTGCGCATGCAATTCTACCTGAGAAAAAGTTGGATCGTGGTGTAGCGCACACACCTGCGCCGTCGCGTCTTCAGGCCATGCCCGCCAGCATCTCCGGCGTGACGCGGGCCTCCGACGGCTCGGAGCGCAGGTGCGCCTCGAAGGCTTCCAGCATGGCATCCGCCATCCGCAGCACCTCGTCCCCGATAGAGCCCGCGATGTGCGAGGTCAGGTGCAGGTTCGGGATTCCATACAGAGGCGAGTCCAGCAGGGGCGGCTCCGGGTCGGTCACATCGAGCAGCGCGGTGAGGTCCGGCCGGCGGCGCAGGACGTCTACCAGGGCGGCTTCGTCCACCGTCGCGCCGCGTCCGGTGTTGATAAACGTCGCCCCCGGGCGCAGGCGTGCAAACTGCTCCGCGCCGAGCAGGCGGCGCGTTTCCGGCTTGTTTGCCAGATGATTCGAGACCACAAGCCCCTGCGCAAAGGCTTCGTCCAGGGAGACCCGCGTCACCCCGAGTTCGCGCGCCCGTTCGTCGGTCAGGAACGGGTCGAACACCACCACGCGCAGACGGAAGGGGCGCAACAGACCGATCACGCGCCGCCCGATGGCTCCCGCCCCCAGCAGCGCCACGGTCTCGCCGTAGACGCCCGGCCCGCGGAATGGCTTCCCGCGGCGTCCCTCCGGCGTGGCGCAGTCGCGGACATTGGCGAAGTACCCCTTGCAGGCGAGGAGAATCTGGGCGAGCGTGAACTCCGCCACGGGCACCGCATTCGCCTGCCACGCACTGTAGACCGCCACGCCGCGCTCCAGGAAGGGCGCCGCAAACCCCTGCACGGATCCCGCCGCGTAGAAGACCGCCTCCAGGCGGGGAAACCGGGCGATCTGCTCCGTGGTCAGGGTTGGCATCCCCCAGGTGGAGAATACCACCTGAGTCTGCTCCAGAACCGGGTCCAGATCCCCGCCGCCTCTCAGCACCTCCGGCGATACCACCCCCGGATAGAGCGCTGTCCGGGCGGCCACCAGCTCTCGCCGTCCGCCCCCCCACACCCGCGCAATCGTGCCTTCCGTTCCCCAGAAGGCAGCGCTCTTAATTTCCATAATCCTCAGTCATAGCCAGTATAGCCGCAAGTATAGCCGCAACAAGAGCGGCGGCAGCCGTCGTCGCTGCCGCCGCCCCGTGTATCCTCATGGACAGGCACACGCGCCCGGTGATCGCGCGTTCGTTACTTGTCCTTCTTCTTGAGTACCGGCAGACCGGTCGCGCTCTCGGACGTGGTGTAGCCGTCCGGCAGGGCTTCCAGCGCCCCGTCCTTCACCGTCTTCGCGAAGAAGTAAAGAGTCCTTGCCCCGCTTTTCGTTTCGGTGGTCTTACCGTGCAGGTAGTAGGTCTCACCGGTCTTCGCAGACTTCACACTGAATGCCATGTCCTGGCGCTCCTTTCACTTTGCCCTGTGATTCTACTTTACCCGAGGGGATTCCTTGTTGCATCCCCTCAGGGACCCACTTTATTTCAGTCTCGAAACCCGGAATCCTTCTCTCTACATAGCGGACAAGCAAACAAAGTATCTCCCTGCTCCCGTTGACAGGTTACAACGCTATTGGACGGGCAGGGAAAGCCGGGCTCGGGGACGAACCCGTAGTCTAGAATCCGGTAAGTGAGGTGCTGTGTGATGGAATACCGCTCTCTCGGCCGCACCGGGGTACAGGTCAGCCGCCTGTGCCTCGGATGCATGAACTTCGGCGACGACTGCAACGAGGAGGATTCAATCCGCATCATCCACCGCGCCCTGGATGCGGGCATCAACTTCCTCGATACGGCCGATGTCTACAGCCGCGGCAAGTCCGAGACCATCACCGGCAAAGCGCTGGCCCAGGGCGGGCGCCGTGACCGTGTGTTCCTGGCGACCAAGGTCTACAACCGGATGGACGACCACGACCCGAACGCCTGGGGCAGCCACCGCTACCATATCATCCAGGGTTGCGAGGACAGCCTGCGCCGTCTCGGCACCGACCACATCGACCTGTACCAGATTCACCGGCCCAAGGGCAGCATTCCCATCGACGAGACCCTGCGTGCCCTGGACGACCTGATCCGCGCGGGCAAGGTGCGCTACATCGGCACCAGCACCTTTGCCGCCTGGCAGGTGGTCGAATCGCTCTGGGCGAGCAAGGAGCTGGGCCTGAACCGGTTCGTGTGCGAGCAGCCGCCCTACAACCTGCTGGACCGGCGCATCGAGCGCGAACTGCTCCCCATGTGTCGCACCTACGGCATCGGGACGATCCCCTGGGCGCCGCTGGCGGGCGGCCTCCTCACCGGCAAGTACCGGGCGGGGCAGGCGCGCCCGGAGGGCGCCCGCTACACCGGCCGCAGCGCCCCGTTCCAGCGGGACAATGACGCCGCCCTGACCCGGGTGGAAGAGTACCTGGCGTTCTGCCGGGAGCGGGGTGTGGACCCGGCGCAGTTCGCCACCGCGTGGGTCGCCGCGCAGCCGGGGGTCACCTCCCCCATCATCGGGCCGAAGACGATGGAGCAGTTGGAATCTTATCTCGCCACCGAAGAGATAACGGTCACGGACGAGGACCGGGCAGCCATCGACGCCATCTTCCCGCCCGGCACCCACCTCTCGGAGTACTACAAGGCCGACTTCGGCCCGAACGAGCGCTGGATTTAGTGACGGCGCCTCAGCGCGCCTCTGGTGCCGCCAGCGCCCGCCGGGCAGCGTCTATGCGAACGGCTTCGAGGCTTTCCCGCTGGTCTTCCGCCTGGCGGATCAGGCGCGCGTAGTCGAGCTCGCGGAGCCGCGGCGCGTCCTCCGCCGCCGCGGAGAGCGCCCGCCACAGCGCCTCCTTCCCCCGGATGGCCGCGACCAGGGTGTCCAGCGCCTCCAGCAGGCGGAACGCGCCGCCGACGCCGTCGTCCCGCCCCATCTTGAGCAGAGCGACCTTTTCGCCGATCCAGGCGGCGGCCTTGCGCGGACCGCTCTCGCCCGCCCCGACCGTCTGCATCAATCCCTTCAGCTCCTGCTGCTCGCCGGAGATCTCCGCGTGCAGCCCGGAGAAAAGCGCCCCCAGGGAGGTGTCCGCGTGGGCATCGGCCAGGTGGTCGAGCAGTTCGAGAGCCGCCACGGAGCCGGCCAGGTGGTCGTTCAGGTAGGAATCAAGAGGTTCTTTCGCCACGTATATGCCTCCGCCCCAAGGTCTTCCGCTCGAGTCTTACGGAGGTTATTCCACGCCCGCGCCGCGGCGACACCTGCCGCAGGTAAGAACCGCAAAGTGTAAGGGATTGTACCCGGAGGAGACGGGAGGGCACGGCACGACCCGGGCGGTGGCTACTCCGCCGCTGCGGGCTGGATCAGGTCCCACTTGTTGCCATACAGGTCCAGGAAAACGGCGACGCGGCCGTAGGGCTCTTCACGCGGGGCTTCGAGGAACCGGACACCGTGCGCCCGCATGTGGCGGTAGTCGTCCTCAAAGTCGCGGGTGTGCAGGAACAGGAACACGCGCCCGCCGGTCTGATCGCCGACGCGCGCTGCCTGCTCAGGGGTTGCCGCCTTCGCCAGCAGAAGCGATGCCCCGGCTGAATCGGGTGGCGCCACCACGACCCAGCGCTTGCCGCCGTCACCGAGGGGCGTGTCTTCCACGAGCGAAAAGCGGAGCGGCCCGGTAAAAAAGGCGATGGCCTCGTCGTAGTCCTGGACGAGGAAGGCGACGGTCGCGAGGGAGTGTGCCATGCCGCCGTTACTCCCGTGTGGCGCGCAGCCGGTCGAGGACGTTCATCAGGGCGCGGCCCTGGTGGTACGGGTCGGTCCAGGCATCGCTCTTAGCCAGGCCAGGAATGGGTTTGCCGTCCGGTTCGACCATAGCGCGCCAGCCGCCGCTCTCCTCGTCGGTCTGGTGCCGGCGGATGAATTCCCACTGGCGGCGGAAGGCGATAGCGTAGCGGGGGTCTTCCCGGCCGAAGCGGTCGTGCAAGAGCAGCAGGGCGTTCAGCCCCTCCGCCTGGGTCCACCAGATCTTCTCCCGCCCCGTCGCGGGGCGGAACGCGGAGCCGTGGTCGTAAAAGCCGCCGTGCGCCGTGTCCCAGCCGAAGGCGAGCGCATGATCCACGAGGGCGCGGGCAACGGCCCAGGTCGCCGGGTCGTCCGGGATGCCCAGGACTTCGGCGGCTTCGGCCAGAAGGTACGCCGCCTCCACGTCGTGGCCGAACGAGTCGTGGTCGGGCACGGGGCGCCAGTCCGGCGTGAAGAAGAGGTTCAGGCAGCCCGGCGGCGTCACCGCGATCGTGTCCCGGACGATGCCGAAGACCTCGCGCAGGCGGGCCATCACCGCCGGGTCCGGCCAGACCTTCGCCAGCTCCGCCAGGGCTTCGAGCAGATGGAGGTGCGTGTTCATCGACTTGAAGCCGTAGCACGTCCCGATGGCATCGATGGCGGCCGGGTCGCCTGGCCGCGGGTCAACGATCGGGCGCCCCTCGCGCGTCAGCGCCTCGTAGTAGCCGCCGTGCGCCGCGTCGTGCGCGTGCGCCTCCAGCCAGGCGAAGACGTGCTGGGCCAGTTCCAGCGCGGCCGGGTCCCCCGTCGCCTCGTGCGCCGCCGCCGCGGCGTACAGCGCGAACGCGAGGCCGTAGGCGTGCTTTTCGCCGCCCCGGTCGGTGTCCGGCCCGCCGCTCTTCGTGCCGACCTGCCAGAACAGGCCGCCGTACTCCCGGTCGCGCAGCGGGCCATTCAGGAAGGCGACCCCATGGCGGGCGTACCGGGCGAACTCCTCCCTGCGGGCAGGCAGGTGGCGCACCGCCCGCGCCGCGACCCAGGTGAGGCGCGCCTGATAGACCACGGAGCGCACCGAGTCCTCACCGGGCCGCCACCGCTCGTCGTACTCCTGGCGGAATCCGGCCATTGCGGCGTCCGTAGCGACGCGCGGGTACCACGGCGCGAGAATATGCTGCTCCAGGTTCGCGGCGATCTCCGGAATCAGAGCCTGGAGGTGCGTGTCAGCTTCGGCGGCGGGAAGAGAGGTCAGGGTCATAAAAGGGCAATAGTCCTGTTACCGTTCCGGCATCACCGATGCCGCCACGTCGTGCGGGGTCGGCAGGGTCAGCGTCAGCGGCTTGCCCGCGGTCGGCGTAGCGGTCTCCCGGGCGATCTCCTTGCCCGTCTCCACGTCCCACCAGATCACCCGGTAGCGGCCCGGCGTCAGGCCCGCCACCTCCACCGTGTCCTTACTGTCCTTCCCGCTTGCCGTCTCGTCGCGGGCGCCGCCGCGCCATACATACAGCGCGGCCCGGTCCTTTGCCACCCTGCCCAGTGCAGCGCGGGACGCCCCGGCATTCGTGAAGGTCACGCGATCCACCACGGCCCAGTCCCTGCCGGTGTTCTCCAGGGTCACGGTGTGCCGGCCCGGGGCCAGGTCCGCGGTCAGCGTATCGTCCAGCGGCCGGTCGCGCTCCCCCGCCGGGTAATCACGCTCCGTCACCTTCTTGCCGTCCACGGACAGGACAACGTGCGCCCCCTGCCGCGCGACCTGCTTGAGGCGCACCCGGACCTGGCCCGCCGCCGGCATGGTGACGTGGAACGTCGCCTTCTCGAACATGTCACGGTGTCCGGTGCCCTGCAGGAACGACGACATCTCTTCGATGCCCTCGATCCGCCCGGACGGCAGCACATTATACTCCGTGCGCTTCACCGCCTCCCAACCGCGCCCCGGCCCGCCGGAGACGCTTCCGGGTACGCTGGTGGTCACCGGCAGGAACTGCGAGGTCCCGCTCCATGCCCCCAGGTCCGCCGCGCGGGCGAACTCCGCCGCAGGCTTGAAGGCGCCGAACAGGCCGCGCCGCTCGATATGGTCCCAGGTCCAGTACTGCGCCGCGCCGCTCGCCCGGGTCATCAGGCTAGCCCAGAGCGCATGCCGCAGGAACGCCCCATCGTCGCCGTTCAGGTTCCCCTGCGGCCCGATCTCACCGATAAAAACGGGCTTCTTCCACGCCGCAGGGTCGTGCGCGGTCACCGCCCCAACCGCATCGTTCGGGTAGTGGTGCGGCTGTACGTAGTCCATGGCGTCGTACAGCCCGGGAATCTTTGTATCCGACGAGGTGCAGACGAGGTGACCATGCGGGTCCTGCTCCCGCAGGAACGTCGCCATCTCCTTATGCCACGCCGCGACCGTCTCCGGCTTACCGCCGCGAATTGCGTCGGTCCACTCGACCTCGTTGAAGAGTTCCCACGACAGCACGGAGGGGAACGCACCGTAACGCGCCACGATATAGCGGTACTTGGCGCGGGTGAGCGCCTTCGCCTTCGCATTCGTGAAGAACTCTTCGGGCTTGTTCAGGAAGCCGCCGTTCGCTGCGTTCCACGGGTTCTCCCCCCAGTTCGGGTTGACGGTGCTGGAGTACTGCCCATGGTGCTGGAGCACGACCTGGACGCCGATGCCCTGCTTCTCAGCGCCCGCCAGGATGGCGTCCCACCGCCGGGCTACGTCCAGGCTCAGCGTGCCCGGCTCGTTCTTCGTGCCCATCACCCAGTCGAGGTTCTTGCCGTCCCAGTGGCACATCCACACGCGCGACCAGTTCAGGCCGTTCTCCCCCATCTTCACGAAGATGTCGGTGACGCCCTTGGGCGTGTTGCCGCTCCAGCCGACGTTCAGACCGACGGGGTAATAGGGCGTGCCGTCGGCATAGGCGAACCGCAGCGGGTCCTTCGGGTCGAGACGCACAAACCCGCGGCCCGCCTTGCCGCCCACCGTGAACGTCTTCGGCTCCAGTCCCTTCGCCTCCACGGCGGCACCGTTCCGGGTAAGGCCGGTGATGCGCAGCTCGCCTGCGGCGGGCGGCGCGTAGCGCACGCGCCACGTTTGTCCGCCGTCGAAGAACGCCGGAACCTGCGCCGTACCGCCGCCCGGCAGAGCGAAGGTCACGCGGATGTCGTTCTCGGTGTAGTCGAACGGGTTCCCGGTAAGCCCGGGCAGTTCGAAGCGCGCCTCCACACGCCCAAAGGCACCGGACGGAGCGGAAACCGCGGCGGGGCGGGACGGGGGCGCCTGCACGGCGGCCCCGCCGGAGTCACCACACCCGGTCATCGTGACGAAGGAAAGCGCCGCGCCGAAGGCGAGGGTCAGCGCCGAGGAGAGCATAAGATACCGCACCTTGCACAGGCCGAATACACGCCGATGCCGCTCGGGAGAACGGCATCGGCGTGCGAGGTTCCGAATCGTGGGTGGGCCGGGGGACGCGGGGCAGCGCGCCCGCGCCTACTACTGCCCCGTCGTTACGCCCGGGGGCGGGCCGGGGGGCGGCTGGAGCGGTCCGGCGGGCGGGCCGCCCGGCTGCCCCGGCCCCCGGTATTGCGGCGGCGGCGTCGACTTGGCCCAGTCCTCTTTCTTGCTGCCGTACTTCTCGGCACTCTTCTGCGAGCATCCCTGCTGCAGCGGCAGAAGAGAAGCCAGGAGTACGAGTGCGGCGGTAGCCCGCAGGGAAAGTCGCTTCATTGCTTACTGCGTCCTCGTCGCATCCCACATCTTGAAGAAAGCCTTGGTCCCGGCGCAGTTTCCAAACGCAGGGTTCGCGTTCACCGTTTGGCGCGGCTTCATCGCCTTCACGTGCCCATCGGCGAAGGCGAAGTTACCCATGCCGTTGTGCGCAGTAGCGATGCCCCCGTCCGAGTTGGGGTCAGGCGGGGACCACTGGGTGTTGGCGGCACCCTGCTGGTTGCCGGGAAACGAGTTGCCAGCGTCCACGCCGTCCGCCCCCATCAGGACGGTATGCCAGGGGCTGAAGGCGCCTTCCATGTTGGTGATTCCGGACTCCGGCTGCATCCTGTGGCGCTCCGCGAGCATGATGGTGTCCGCGGGCATGACCACGTCCGCGACCGTGCGCGGGTTCATGTCGAACCAGTTGCGCGACGCGTTGATGACGCCGATGAACTGCCAGCCGTTGTTGTAGTAGATGGCCCCGTTGGCGACCACACTGAAGGACGGACCGGCCCAGTCCACAACCTCGTGGGAGTCACTGGGGCACTGAATGACCCCGTAGTTCTTCATGTACGGTTGGGTGTGGTAGATCCAGGTCATCTGCCAACCCCACCCGTTGTCCGGGTTTGGTTCGCCCTGGGCGCAGAACGTCTCGTCGTAGTCCTGCGCGTACATGAGACAGGCCAACCCGAGCTGTTTCATGTTACTCAGACAGGATGCCTGTCTCGCCTTCTCCCGGGCCTGTGCGAAGACCGGGAACAGTATGGCCGCGAGTATCGCTATTATGGCGATGACGACGAGCAATTCAATAAGAGTAAAACCACGACGTTTCATCTTTAACTCCTTAGATACCTTGGCGGGGACGGCGCGGTCCCGTTCGCCCCTTCGCATGAATCAGACCGACTAACGGACCAGGACAGGCGGACCCGTAGATCCGCGGACGACAAGATGGGTGGGAATCTGATGCCGAACCGGCAGCGGGTCCGGCGAGGCGACGATGCGCTCGGCTTCGGCGTGGAGCCGCGCGTGGAGACGGCGCACCGCGAGCCTCCCCATGAACTCCTTGTCCACCTTGACGGTGGTCAGGGCGGGGAACGACGCCTCCGCCATATGGATGTCGTCGAACCCCACGACGCTCAGGTCGGTCGGGACCTTGATCTTCAGTTCGCGACACAGGTTCAGGGCCATCAGGGCGAAGTGGTCGTTCGCGGCCAGCAGGGCGGTGGGCGCGTCCTCCGAGCGGAGCCGGGCGGCGAGCCGCTCCAGGCGCTCTTCGGTGCTCGCGCCGACCACCACCAGCGCGGGGTCCACCGGCAGCCCGGCCTCCGCCATGGCGCACAGCCAGCCTCGCCGCCGCTCCCGGAAGGTGTCCACGCCCTCCTCGGCCAGGAAGAAGGCGATGCGGCGGTGCCCCAGACTGATCAGATAGTTCGTCGCCTCCAGCGCCCCGTCGAACCCGTCGGATACGACCCGCTCGAACGGGCCGGCAGCCTCCAGATTGTCCACGAGGACGATCTCCGGCACCCGGTGGGCGAACCGTGCCAGGACCTCCGGCTCTGCTGTGCCGACCAGAAGCAGCCCCCCGACCGCCTGCTCCAGCACCATGCGCGGCAGCTCCTGCGCCACCTGATGCCGGTCGGTAGTGTGAACGAGCAGGTGCAGGCCAAGCGCGGACGCCTCCGCCTGCGCGCCCGCCAGGACCGGCGCGTAGAAGTTATTGGAGAAGAGCGGGTCGCCCGGATTGGCAGCGAAGAACTGGAAACCGATGGCGTCGCGGGGTACCGCGTCCCCGGAGCGGAACTCCGCATCCCCGTTGCGCGGCGCGCCGCGCCGGGGGGTGGAAATGCGGGCCGGGCGAAGGCGGGGCGGCTGATAATTCAGACGCCGGGCGGCGTCGAGGACCCGCTTCTGCGTCTCTTCGTTGAGGAGACTGGGCGACGTGAACGTCCGGGACACAGTCGCGGGAGAGACACCGGCCTCCTTCGCTACATCGCGAATACTCGCCATGGCACCAGTGTACAACGGGCTATCCGTTTCATCAATACTGTTTCAGAAAATTTTCATGAAAACGGTTTCCCAGCGCCGTGCCCACACGGGCAGTGGCGCATCGGTCAGAGAAGGGGCATAGTTCGCGTATGGACGACATGATCATAGCCTTTTACAGCGACCGCGAGCGGCCCTACGGCGCGTTCTCAAACTTCGCGGCCTACGGGTTCGAGCTGGACGGCCGGTACTGGAAGACGAGCGAGCACTACTT
>Ga0065721_10004960_pt1 | contig 23008 bp, 17 predicted proteins | sample Mesricmetagenome_FD_59108 | JGI IMG/M metagenome (GOLD analysis project Ga0065721, IMG submission 59108) | Mesophilic microbial community from rice straw/compost enrichment Sample: eDNA_1 v2 (version 2) | ecosystem: Engineered > Solid waste > Grass > Composting > Bioreactor | place: USA: Davis...
CCCGCCGCCACTCCTGAAGGCACTCTTCCAAAACCGGCGCGATCAGCTCCGCCTCCTGGGCAAAAGTCAGATTCCGCTGCATCAGCGCCAATGAGGTTCGCCTGTATCCGGCGCAGTCCCAATGGGGGTATCCAGGTGCAAGCCCTCTGAGATCGACCAATACAAAGTCCCGCCCCAGTTCCGTGCGATACGCCCATTCCTCCCAAACGGACAGCATCAAGGGTGCCGTGTTGCCGCTTTCACCTGGACCGCCGGGGATATACACCAAAGGATCCTGCGCCACCGCGTCGCCTTTCCCTCGAAATATGGCCACAGAGAAGTTGAAACCCACCTGCCCTTCCCTCAGCTCCACCCAATAGCATTCCAGCTGCATACCGAACAGCGGGCTGTAGTCGCAGTCGCGGGAGCGGACATCCGCATTTTTCAACGAGATCAAAGACGGCCCCTTAACTTCGGGCGAGGAGCGCAGCCAAAACAGGCTCGTACCCGACAGCAACACTGCGGCCATCAGGCCAAACCAGAAGACCTTGCGCATCAGTCACTCCAGGCGAGCTTGTCAGGCGAACCCAATTGCTCCAGGCACTGGGTAAATGCGGGTCGCTCAAACAAAGTCCCCATCGCTGGCGGCACCCTGTAGGAAAAAGCCTGGTCATCGAAGGTGAAATCCAGCTGCCAGGCATGCAGATACAGGCGATCCGCCCCCACTCCCCCGTAGCGATCATCGCCTATGATGGGCGCGCCCAGGGCTTTCAGGGCGACGCGCAGTTGATGGGTTTTACCTGTGTAGGGCCGCAGAACCACCAGCCGCATACCCTCTTCAAAAGCAAAACTGAAAAACGCCGTGCGCGCGGGATTATCGCGGGTGCGGCAGAGCCGGTAACTGCCGTTGCGGCTCTTCTCCATATCCCCGATCACCCAGCCCTGCTTCTTACTCGGCTTATTGGACGTGAGTGCCAAGTAAAACTTTCTCACTCGTCTCTCCTGAAACGCCATGGACAACTGGCGGTTGGCCGCTTCGGTTTTCGCCAGTACCAGCACTCCAGAGGTGTCTCTATCCAGACGATGCACCGGATAGAGCTCCGGCAGGGACAAGTCCTGCTTCAGCAGCTGCAGCAAACTGGGAGAATCCCCCTGTACACTGATGCCGGGTGATTTATGAACCACCAGAAACGCATCGCGCTGATCCAACACAGAATAGAAATGGGAAATGGCGCCGCCCTCACAGTAAAAACGCCGCAGCATACGGGGAAACTTAACGCGCTAGAAGCGCTCAGCGCGCATTCATGAAACGGGCGTGCCGACGCAGAATCTCCAGGGTCGACTTGTCTGCTGCAAACACGGAATTGAGGCCCTGGGGCTCCTGAGGTGGATCACCGGTAAACGGATCGCCAGAGCGCCAGATGAAATCCGCAGACTGGGCCGCTCCCAAACCACCCCAGGCCCAAAAGTTCGATCCCGCCAAAGGCGATGACAGACGCACCTGAGTCTCGATGAAACCCAGAATCTCCTTGAAGAACCTGTCCCGCTGCCGAGTGCCTGAAGTCTGGCGATAGTCGGCTGCGTCGCGCGCTACGCCGAATTCCTCCAGCACTATGGGCTTGCCCAGGGCGTGCGCCACCTGCAGATGTTCCAGAATGTAAGACTTGGATTTGGCGGCCGCCTCCGCATAGGTGGTATCCGGGCGAGTCACATCGAACCAGCCCCAGTTTTGAGGCCACAAATGGAAGGTGAGGTAATCCACCTCTTCGAATCCATGAGCCTCTTGGTAGAGCGCCAGATCAGCTAAGGTGCCCATGGCGCCTTCGCTGCCGGTGCTGACCAGATGATGGGTGTCGAGGGATTTGATCAACCGCACTGTCTGCGAGATCCATTGCTGAAACACAGGGAAGTTGGGCCGGCCCTGCTGATTGCTGCCCGGACGCGGCTCACTGGCCAACTGCCAGGACATGATGGTCGGATCCTCGGCATAGCTCCTGCCATTGACCGTATTGGTGCGGGTCACCAAAGTGCGGATCAAATCCTGATACCAGCGCTGAGCGTCTTCACTGTAATAAAAGCCGGCGGCGTGCTGCATAAAGCCATCCCAATCCCCCGAGGCATCTGGGTCAGGCGGCGGCTCACCGCTCGCCCAGGACACGTACTGAGACATGCCGCCGGACCACGGCCAGAAATTATTGAGATACAACACCGCCAGCATGTCGCGCTTGGCCATTTCATCCAGCAGCACATCCAGTCCCACCAACAGATCCTGGTTGTATTGCCCCGGCGCCAACTGCAATGCCGGATTGACCGCCATGGTCAGAGTCGTCTGCTCGGAAGCCGCGAGCACCCGCAGATTGTTGATACCGGCCTCCTTGAGCAAGTCCAGTTCCCGGACCAACCGACTACGCCCCTCGGGTGTGGCCCCCAGATAGGCGCCATACCAAAAATTGGTGCCGGCGAAATAATAGGGCCTACCGCGCCATATAAAACGCTTGCCATCCACACTGACGAAATCACTGTACTGGAGCGCTTCCCACTCATCCGCAGGGCGCCGGGATTCAAGGGGCGCACAGGACAGACAACCCGCGCACAGGATCAGCAGAAACCAAAGTCGAATGTGCCCTTTCAAGGGGAATCTCCGTTATCGCTTGTGGGTAGGCCGGGATGAATCTCACTTCATCTCGTCCCGCTGCTGCAGCCAGTGCCGCTCAATCATCTGATGATTTATCTGGTCTGAGCTGGCAGATTGCAGTAAATTCCGACAAAAATTATGGAATCGGCACCTATGTCCAATATTCGACAAGTTGCGGAACTCGCCGGAGTTTCCGTGGCCACCGTCTCCCGGGCCCTTACCAATCCGGAAAAGGTCTCCGAAGAAAGCCTCAAAAAAGTTCATGATGCCATTCAATCCGTGGGCTACCGCCCCAACTTGCTCGCGCGCAACTTTCGCGCAGCCAAATCCTTTGCGGTGGTGGTGCTGGTACCCGACATCACCAACCCCTTCTACTCCCAGGTGATTCAATCCATTGAAGACCGGGCGCAACAACGCGGCTATGCCGTGCTGCTGGGGGACACCCGCGAATCCTCCAAGCGCGAGCAGGACTATGTGGACAGAGTCGAAACACGCCTGGCTGATGGCGTCATCCAACTGCGTCCCCAGTCCATGAGCACCACCCGTAAATCCGTTCCCTGGGTAAACGCCTGCGGCTGCGAAGGCACTCCCGGTCCCTCCATAAGGGTCGACAATATAGAGGCCACCAAGAGCATCGTCGATCATTTGGTTGCTCTCGGCCACAGGCATATAGGCGTGATCTCCGGACTCCGGGACAACCCGCACAGCATCGACCGGTTGAAAGGTTACAAAAAGGGACTCGAACAGGCGGGCCTGCCATTCCGCCCCGAGTGGGTGATGGAAGGAGATTTCACCCTCTGGTCCGGGCAAGCTGCGGCAACCCGATTCTTCTCTCTCGACAAACTGCCCACCGCCATAGTTTGCATGAACGATGAGATGGCACTGGGCGCCATACAGACATTCAAAAGTCGGGGATTGCGGGTACCGGAGGATATTTCCGTGACGGGCTTTGACGACATCCCTTACGCCAAATACTGGGATCCTGCACTCACCACCATTGCACAGCCGGCGGAGGAAATCGGCACAGTGGCCATGGATCTGCTGCTGCGGATCATTGAAGGCGAAAATCTGGCCAATGTGGAAGTACTGCTGCCGACGCAATTCATGGTGCGACAAAGCACAGCAGCGCCCAAGACTTGAGCTTCTAGCCTCTGGCACCCGCTGATTTCAGCAACCTGGCTGCGTCCCGGGCGGCATCAAACAGAATCAGCGTAGTCTCTGCAGAGGTGTATGTCTCCGGCGCTCCATCTACGCCGACGCGATCCACAAAGAGCCCCCTTGGCCCTTCTGTTTTGCATTGATGAAAAAACACCCCGATCTGGGCTTCGAGCGCGGCGGCGGCCAGAGTGTCCCCCTCCGCAGCCAAGGACACCCCCGCCAATATGGCCGCTGCCAGAGCACCCGCCTGTTTGGGACTGTCGCCCACCCCTTGCACCGCTCTGTACAAGCCATCAGCGTCGGCGACGCCTGTTTGGAGGCGATGGTACTGTTCCAGCGCACTCAATTTTCTACCCGAGCAACGGGCAAACTTGTGTATCCCGTAAATCCACAGGAACTGGTCTTCGGGACACCAGATCTGTGGATCCACCGCAGCCCACGCCTCTCCATAAGTGCGGCTAACTCTCAGGCTGGCCCCGTCCAGCAGCTTTTGCTGGTATAGCCCCACCAATGCTTCGGCAGCCTCTAGCCAGCGCGGCTTCTGCGTGACCTCGTAGGCATAGAGGAACGCTAGCAGCAGCGTGAAATGCGATCTCGCGGAACGTTCTGCAGGGATACCGGAATGCTCAAACCAGCCTCCGTGGGGACTGGCCAAACGTAATTCCAACCAATCCAGGATGTTATAGGCCCTGCGGATATCCGAGCTGTCACCATAGGCGGCGGAGATGGCGGCGCTGGCCAGTATGAAGAGAGCATGGTCCGAGACATAGTGATGCTCATCAAGAATGGCGAACTGGGCATCCAATCGGTGCACATAGCCGTCGCTGCGGCAGGGCAGAGTACCGTGGCGTGCAGAGAACTCCATAAGCTTACGCACCCGAGCGCGATTCCCGACGCTCCATCCCAGCTGCTCCGCACGCGCCAAGACGTAAGCCAATTGAGCCTGGCTGGCCAGCTCTATAGGGCCGTCCAGGTCCGGCTCACCACGTCTGTCAAACTGCGCCGCGGCCCACTGCTCAGACGTTGATCCTCTGCTCAGCCCCACCAAACCTCTACTCAGCCAGAGCGGCAACAAATCGCCTTGAGCCCATGTCACCAGTTTTTCCAGCGCCTCGATCAAGGCTGGCTTCATGTCAAATTCCCGAAGTGTCGATATTCTGTTTGGTCCGAAGCGGACCGGGGCCTCTCCGATAAAGCCGGCCCCGCCGCCGGAATATAACGAGCTTTGATTTAACTTGGTAGCCTGCAAACCGGCCGTCGATGCGCAGCATCACAAATGTTTGCCAACGAAAAGAAAAAAAGCGATACTGCGCGCGCTTTTTTGGGGACCCAATCCCCCGACACCCGCATCCAGCTTGGGGGGTGTCTAAAAATGTCGGAGAGTAGCTCAGCTTGGTAGAGCACTGCCTTCGGGAGGCAGGGGCCGCAGGTTCGAATCCTGTCTCTCCGACCAATATCCTCTTCCCCTGCATTTTCTCTAACCGAATACCCCTTTTTTCCGACCTTATATCGGCCATCCAACAGACATCAGACAATTCTGATTCAATTCAGTACAATGGCCCCCATCTATTTCCGCAGTGCGAAAACGTGCGGCGCCTCCATTTCAGTGTTTCAGTGAATTCGCAATGAACAAAACCATTAGTGTCGACAACGTCAACGTCATCTCCCAGGAGATTCTGATCTCCCCTGCTGAGCTCAAGAAGGAGCTGCCGCTGACGGAAAAAGCTTCCCAAACCATCACCACCGGGCGGGAAACCGTGCGCCGTATTCTCGATCGCGAGGACCACCGACTGCTGGTGGTGATCGGCCCCTGCTCCATTCACGACCCTGTCGCTGCCCTGGACTATGCGCGCCGGCTGAAAGCACTCTCCGAAGAAGTGGCAGACACGCTCTATATAGTGATGCGCGTCTATTTTGAGAAACCGCGGACAACCGTGGGCTGGAAAGGGCTGATCAACGACCCCTATCTGAATGACTCGTTCAAGATCCAGGACGGCCTGCACGTGGGCCGACGCCTGCTGCTGGATATAGCGGAACTGGGACTGCCCGCCGCTACAGAGGCGCTGGATCCCATATCTCCCCAGTACCTCCAGGATCTCATCTCCTGGTCCGCTATAGGCGCGCGCACCACGGAATCGCAGACCCACCGGGAAATGGCCAGTGGCCTGTCCTCCGCCGTGGGATTTAAAAACGGCACCGACGGCAGTCTGACGGTCGCCATCAATGCGCTGCAGTCCGTCTCCAAACCACACCGTTTCCTGGGCATCAACGGCGAAGGCCAGGTGTCGATCATTCACACCCAGGGCAACCCCTACGGCCATGTGGTACTGCGCGGCGGCAACGGAAAACCCAATTACGATTCCGTCAGTGTCGCCATTTGTGAAAAGGAACTCGCAGAGGCCGGCGTACCCACCAATATCATGATTGATTGCAGCCATGCGAACTCCAATAAGAGCCATGAGCTGCAACCGCTGGTATTGGATAACGTGGCAAACCAGATTCTCGAGGGCAACAAATCCATCATCGGTGTGATGGTGGAGAGCAACATAGGCGCAGGAAGTCAGAAAATTCCTGCAGACCTCAAGCAGTTGAAATATGGTGTATCAGTCACCGACGCCTGCATCGACTGGGAGACCACAGAGACGATCCTGAGATCGATCCGCGAGAAAATCAAAGACATACTGCCCACCCGTATCTGAGACCCAACCACCGGGCAGGCAACTGCCCGGCGATTACAACCAGCGCACGTTTCCAGCGGCAAAATCACTCAAAAGCGCAACTCCGCGCGGCCCACGGCTGGATTTTTTGATAAGTCCCTGGTACTTTCCCGCAACAGTCAACAAATCGCTGCGATGTATCGGCGAGAGTGGAGAAAGGGGTTGGTCTGGCTTTGGGAGACTGGGTCCGGCCAATGTAGGGACAGCCAAGATAATAATCCAGCTGGCGCATCTCAATGACGGTTCTCACCTCACATCGCAACCATCTCCAAGACTTTGCCACTGAACAATTCATCGGCGAATTGGGCGATAAAAATTCCCTTTGGTACGACCTGCGTGTAGCTGAAATGTCCGGGTATGATTACGTCTTTGCCCCGGATGCAATCTGTCGCCAATTGAACAGCCTGCGGGCGCTCTCCGATTTCCTCGCCAAAGTCCAGACCATTCTGGGCTCACCCAAATCCCGCACCATACTGCTCAGCTACTGGCACGACCGCTATCGCGAACGCCATTTCGAAAAATACTCCGTACACTGGGCCGACGACGTCGCCATCAGCTGGCATAAAGAGCTGCTGGATGGCAGCCCTCAGCTGGATTTCATCCGCACCCTGTTCGAGCACAGCGAAAAACTGATCCTGGAATGATCGATCAATAGTAGGCGTTGGAAGTATCACTATGATCGGTGGCATCCCTGAGCCCCTTGAGCTCCGGGATTTTACTTAACAGGGTTTTCTCGACGCCCTCTTTCAACGTCAGATCCACTGCGCTGCACCCCTGACACCCGCCGCCGAACTTCAGCACAGCATACCCATCTTCTGTGACATGAAGCAGACTCACATTGCCGCCGTGAGCGGCCAATCCCGGGTTGACGTCGTTGTAGAGCACATAGTTGATCTTGTCCTCTATGGAAGAGTCGTCCGAGATCTTCGGCATCTTGGAGTTGGGAGCGCGGATGGTGAGCTGGCCGCCCATACGATCCGGTGAATAGTCCACTTTGGCTTCATCCAGATACGGCAGGCTCTTGCCCTCGAACCAGGCGTTGAAACCCTTGAGAGCCACACAGACATCGCCCTCTTTTTCCTCCCCTGGGCGCAAATAGGCAATGCAGGTCTCCGCCTGCGGCGTGCCGGGATTGGCAACAAACATACGAATGCCTATACCCTCGCAGTTCTGCTTCTGCAACAGACCCGCCAGATACTCCTGGGCGGAATCCGTGATATTGACATTGGGAACATACTTTTCGAGTTGCGACATACAAGCCTTTCTCTCATACAAACCAGCCATCTCACCCGCCGGCCACCAACCGAAGGCGAGCCAAACCCGAGCAAAATACTCGGGTATTCTAGCCAATCCCCGGTGCGATTAAAACCGCAGGCATCTTAGGCTTTCTGCTACAATTCCGCAGCTTTGCATCAAAAATTTTTGATATAGATAGGTAGTAACGTGGATTTCAAAGGCCGCCAAGACGCTCTGCGCACCGCTCTGCAACAACGCATTTTGATACTTGATGGCGCCATGGGCACCATGATCCAGAGCTACAAGCTCAAGGAAGCCGACTATCGAGGAGCGCTCTTTACCGATCACCCACATGACTTGGCGGGCAACAACGACCTTTTGTGCCTGACACAACCCCAGATCATCCGCGAGATCCAAAGCGCTTATCTGGCGGCGGGCGCCGACATCATAGAAACCAATACCTTCAACAGCACCGCCGTATCCCAGGCGGACTATCATCTGGAGTCCGAGGTTTACCATCTCAACTTCGCTGCGGCCAAACTCTCTCGTGAAGTGGCGGACGAGTTTACGGCAAAAACCCCGGAGAAGCCGCGCTTCGTGGCGGGAGTGCTCGGCCCCACCAGCCGCACATGCTCCATTTCACCTGATGTCAATGATCCGGGGGCACGCAATATCACCTTCGATGCTCTGGTGGCGGATTACACGGTCGCCATAGACGGGCTGGTGAAGGGCGGCGTCGACATTTTGATGGTGGAAACCATCTTCGACACCCTCAATGCCAAGGCTGCGGTCTTCGCCATTCAGACCTACTTTGCGGAACACGGGTGCGAGCTGCCGATCATGATTTCCGGCACCATCACTGACGCCTCCGGTCGCACCCTGTCCGGGCAGACCACCGAAGCCTTCTACAACTCTCTGGCCCACGCCAATCCCATTTCCATAGGCCTCAACTGTGCCCTGGGCGCAGAAGAACTGCGTCCCTATCTGAAAGAGTTGTCGCGTGTGGCCTCCTGTTACGTGTCCGCGCACCCCAATGCCGGCCTGCCCAACGAATTCGGCGAATATGATCAGTCAGCGGCGGAAATGGCCAGAATCGTGGAGGATTTCGCCCGCAGTGGCTTCGTCAACATCATAGGTGGCTGCTGCGGCACCACTCCCACACACATAGCTGCCATAGCCAAGGCAGTGGCGCCCTACCCGCCACGCGCACTGCCGGAGATAGAACCAGCCTGCCGACTCTCTGGTCTGGAGCCCTTCAACATCCGCAAGGACTCCCTGTTCGTCAATGTGGGGGAGCGCTGCAATGTCACGGGTTCAGCGCGCTTCAAACGCCTCATCGTGGATGAGGATTACACCACTGCACTGGAGGTGGCACTGGAGCAGGTGGAGAACGGCGCCCAGGTGCTGGACATCAACATGGACGAAGGCATGCTGGATGCCGAAAAGGCCATGGTGAGGTTTCTCAACCTGATCGCCGGTGAACCCGACATAGCCCGGGTTCCCATCATGGTCGACTCTTCCAAATGGCATGTCATAGAAGCCGGCCTCAAATGTATTCAGGGCAAACCCATAGTCAACTCCATCAGCCTGAAGGAGGGCGAGGAGGAATTTGTCGAACAGGCGACCCTGTGCCGCCGCTACGGCGCCGCCGTGGTGGTGATGGCGTTTGATGAAACCGGACAGGCGGACACACTGCAACGCAAGATCGATATCTGCCGGCGCAGTTACGACATACTCGTCAACCGCGTCGGTATGCCACCCCAGGATATTATTTTCGACCCGAATATTTTCGCGATCGCCACGGGAATAGACGACCACAACAATTACGCGGTGGATTTCATCGATGCCGCCCGCTGGATCCGTCATAACCTCCCCCACGCCTCGATTTCCGGCGGCGTCAGCAATGTGTCTTTCTCATTCCGCGGCAATAACCCCGTGCGCGAGGCCATTCATTCGGTGTTTCTCTACCACGCCATCCGCGCCGGCATGAACATGGGTATAGTCAACGCCGGTCAGCTGGCGATTTACGACGATCTACCGGAGGAACTGCGCAACGCCGTCGAGGACGTGGTCCTCAATCGTCACTGCAACGCCACTGAGCATCTGGTGGAATTGGCGGAAAAATACCGGGAACACACCAGCGCGGAATCCCAGAGCGAGGACCAATCCTGGCGGGAATTGCCGGTAGAGAAGAGACTGGAACACGCGCTCGTCAAAGGCATCACCACCTACATCATCGAAGACACTGAGGCGGCGCGACTCAAAGCCGCACGGCCTTTGGACGTGATCGAAGGCGCTCTCATGTCGGGCATGAATGTGGTGGGCGATCTGTTCAGCGAGGGCAAGATGTTTCTGCCCCAAGTGGTGAAATCCGCCAGGGTCATGAAGCAGGCGGTCGCTTATCTGCAGCCTTTTATCGAAAAGGAAAAAACGGCCACATCAAAACCTCAGGGACGCATACTCATGGCGACCGTAAAGGGAGATGTGCACGATATAGGCAAAAATATCGTGGGAGTGGTTTTACAATGTAATAACTTTGAAGTGGTGGATCTGGGTGTTATGGTGCCCTGTGAAAAAATCCTGGCCACAGCCAAGGAAAAATCCTGCGACATCATTGGACTGTCCGGTCTTATCACACCATCCCTCGATGAAATGGTGAATGTCGCGCGGGAAATGCAACGCCAGAATTTTTCCCTACCGTTGATGATTGGTGGTGCCACAACCTCCAAGGCGCACACAGCCGTCAAAATCGAACCTCAGTATCAAAACAATCAGGTGGTCTATGTAGCTGATGCCTCGCGCGCTGTCGGTGTCGCCAGCCAGCTGTTGTCCGACGAGTTGCGACCTGCATTCGTGGCCGATCTCAAAGCCGAATATGAGAAAGTGCGCGAGCGTACCGCCAACCGTCAGCGTCGCGCTCTGATTCCTTACGCCGACGCGGTGCAGCGCCGCGCCGCCATAGATTGGAACGACTACACGCCCCCCGTTCCCACATTCACCGGCATTCGGACTTTCGATGATTATCCACTCGAAGAGCTGGTGCCCTATATCGACTGGACGCCGTTTTTTATCAGCTGGGAACTGGCCGGCAAATATCCGCAGATTCTGCAGGATGAAGTGGTGGGAGCAGCGGCAACCAACCTGTTCAATGATGCGCAGCATATGTTGCAGGAGCTCATCGCCAAAGACTCTCTGAAGGCGCGCGCGGTCATAGGTTTCTGGCCGGCCAACAGCGTCAATCACGACGATATAGTCGTCTATGATTCACAGGAGCAGCCGACACTGCTGCACCATCTGCGCCAACAAGTGGATAAAAACTCTCCAGATGAAACCCTATACAGCCTGGCGGATTTTGTTGCCCCTCAGGATTCGGGCAAGACCGATTATATAGGCGCGTTTGTAGTAACTGCCGGCATAGGGGCTGAAGAGCTGGCCCGCTCCTATGAGGAGCGGGGAGACGACTACAGCGCGATCATGGTGAAAGCCCTGGCTGACCGTCTGGCGGAAGCTTTTGCCGAACGTATGCACGAGCGGGTGCGCAAGGAGTTTTGGCGCTATGCTGAGCAGGAGAATCTGAACAATGAGGCCCTGATTCGCGAGGCCTATCAGGGCATCAGACCCGCCCCCGGATATCCCGCCTGTCCCGACCATTCGGAAAAACTGGCGTTGTTCAGGCTGCTGGATGCGACCCGGGCCACGGGTGTCACCATGACAGAACATTTCGCCATGTATCCCACGGCGGCCGTCGCTGGATGGTATTTTTCCCACCCGCGAGCAAAATACTTCGGGGTTGGTAAAATTGGCAGGGATCAAGTGGAGTCATTGGCGACGCGCAAAGGGGTGCCGCTGCAAACCGTTGAACGTTGGCTCATGCCGAATCTCGATTACGAACCCTGACTCATACAACCGGTTTAAACATGACAGATCAAGATAGCAAGCGCCCTTCCCTGCTCAAAGTACTATTCAGCACCCTGGCGGCCTTTATAGGCGTACAAAGCGAAGAAAATCGCCGCCGGGATTTTCAACAAAGTAGCATAGTGCCGTTTATGATTATGGGCACTGTACTGGCTACATTGTTTATATTGGGGCTGATATTCATTGCCAAGCAGATTCATCCCTGAATAAAAATGATGGGCTCTAAAACAAATGAGGCGACCTATGGTCGCCTCATTTGTTTTATGAAATTTGACTCAGAGACAGACCCTGAGACGGCAGCGGCCGGAAGATCTACTGTCCGCTGACCCAGAATACGCAGGTGGTCACAAACACGGCAATCAAAACAATTGCGGCTACCGCATCGGCCAAGCTGTCACCTTGTTGCTGCATTTCAACCTCTTGATGATTCATCAGTAATTCCTCGATTCTTATTGTGTAGGTCTGTATTGTGTAGATCGGTAGCCCCAAGTGGGCCAGAAACGGCGTCATTCAACCCCAGTTGCCACAAATTATCAAGCGGCCGGTGTCTCAAATATGGCAGGACCTGGGCCAACACTGGGTACGCCGAACATCTCTGGATAGTCTACACCGACAAAATACAGCCCCTGGGGCGGTGCAGTGGCCGCCGCCTGACTGCGGTCGCGAACCTGGAGCAGATGCTCCATCCAGTCCGGCGGCTTTATTCCGCGCCCCACCTCATACAGGCTCCCCATTATGTTACGCACCATATGGTGCAGGAAGGCATTTGCCTTGATGCGCAGGGTGATATAGGCCCCGGCACGACTCAATTCAATCATCTCGATGGTGCGCACCGGACTGCGGGCCTGGCACCCGCTGGCGCGAAAGGAGGTAAAGTCATGTTCACCGAGCAGCGCCCGCGCAGCCAATTGCATGGCCTCCACATCCAGATCCCAGCGGGACCAGGTGACGTTTTCCGACAGGAACGCCGACCGGACAGGAGAAATCCGGGTCAGATAGTGATAGGTGCGAGCCAGAGCTGAGAAGCGGGCGTGAAATTCTCCCGGCACCTGCTGCGCGTGGTGCACCCGGATGCTGTCCGGCAATTGGGTATTGGTACCCTCCACCCAGGCCTTCTGATCCCGCAGCGCGGAAGTGTCGAAATGCACCACCTGATGGGTCGCATGAACACCTGCGTCCGTGCGCCCCGCGCACACCAGCGTAATCGGCTGCGCCGCAATTTTGGAAAGCGCCCGCTCCAGTTCTCCCTGAATGGTCTTGCGTGCACTCGCCTGCCGCTGGAAGCCCTGATAGCCTGCGCCGCAATATTCCACCACCAACGCATAGCGGTACACGCCGGGTGGCAGGCTCATGCCGGGCTTGATTTCACAGTTGGGAGAATAAAAAAACGGATCGGCCATAAAAAAGAAAAGGCTTCGCAACTGATCGCGAAGCCCCAGAATATTATCGGAAATCAATCAACCTATGCGGGACAAGAGCGCTTCCGCTTCTTTCTTCTGCTGATCATTACCCTCGTCGAGAATTTCATCGAGGATATCCTTGGCGCCATCGGCGTCGCCCATGTCTATATAGGCTCGCGCCAGATCAAGCTTGGTAGCGGTTTCGTCATTGTCGGACAGAAAATCCAGATTGCTGTCGTCGTCATTTTCCGGATCGAAATCCGGTATCTCAAAATCCAACGATGAGCTGGTGCCGGCCTCTGAAGCATGGTCAACTGAAAGCTCGGGGACACTTTCGGGCTGAACATCTGCCTCAGCCACTGCGGCATCCTCTTCAAATGACTCCACCGGCTCATCCAGAGCAAACTCTGACTCGCTGGCAACGCCTGACTCCGGTTCATCGAAGTCTATGACCGGCTCCTCCATATCCCTACCGGCCAGTTCAGCCCCGTCGTCCAGGCCGGGAGCCAACTGATCCAACTCCTGATCCAATTGATCCAGATTGAGATCTCCGCCCAGATCAAAGTCCACGTCGAAATCATCTGCAGGTTTGGCGGCCACTTCTGTATCCGCAGATTCGCCGGCTGGCGCATCCTCCAGATCTATATCCAGATCCTCGAGATCCTCCAAGCCCAACTCTGTCAAAGTCGACTCATCTCCGGACTCCTGAACATCCGTATCTTGGGCAATAGATCTGGCGCTCTCCAGATCGCGGTCAAGATCAAAATCCAAGGCTTCATCTGCATTCGCAAGATCAGCCCCTTCCTCTGTCAAATCGGCAAAATCATCCAGGTCTGCGGAAAAATCACCCGCCCCGGACTCCGCCACCAGGTTGCTGGAAAACTCGGGTGTCAGCTGCTCACTCTCCTGCTCGAGCTCCAGATCCAAATCATCCAAATCGTCTGCCGCCTGCACCTGGGAATCGGATTCCAGGTCAAAATTCAGATCGTCATCAGGCAGGGATTCGCGGCTTGCCGCGTCGTCCATATCCAGGTCGAGGGACACCTCATCAAAACTGGTTTCCGTATCCAGATCGCCCAATTCAAATTCCAGATCAGCCAGATCCGATTCTTCTGAGGATTCAGAAGCCGCCGGGCTTGATTCAGGAATACGGGTGATATCACTGTCATCGCTGCCCAGATCCAGATCAAAATCCAAATCGCCCAAGGTGGTGTCCTCCGCAGATACTTTTGCGGAGGAATCCACCAGTTCGTCCACCTGGTCAAAATCAAACTCCAAAGTGTCGTCCGTCAGATTCAGATCGCCTTCTTCACTGTCGGCATACGCCGGAATCCGAGTATCCGAGTCTTCTACATCGGATACGTCGTAGGCTGACTCATCAAACTCACCTATGCCGTCGATGGTACTGCGCAAAAGTGCCGCCCGATCCAATGTTTCGTTATCTCCTATACGACGTAGCCGCGCATAGTGGGCATCGAAATTTTCAGCATCTCCCTGGGCGGCGTACACCTCCATCAATTTCAAGCGGGCCGGAGCATTGGCAGGATCTTTTTCCAATGCCCGCAGCAATTTCTCTTCCGCCTGATCGTACTGACCATACGCGATATGAATGTCACACTCGCCCACCACATCTTCGGTTTCCGCCTCGGCAAGCGTCGGAGCCGAACCCTGCTCATCATCTGAATCGGCGCTGTCGAACAACGGAACCGTCTTATCGTTTTGATCGAAATTAAGATCGTCGGCGACAGCGAAAGCCGAACCGGCCTCTCCATCAAATCCCTCATCATAGTCATCTGCAAATTCGTCTTTGCGATTGCGCATGAAGAGGAAGGCGAGCAACGCCAACAACAGCGCACCCGCACCTATGCCGACATACAGAATATTTTCCTTGGCCAGATCTATGGCCTGATCCATCCAGGACTTGGTCACAGGAGCCTTGGATGCCGCAGGTTTGGTTTCCGGTGCTGGGGCCGCAGTGGGCTCAGAGGCGGCGACTGGAGCAGTAGCGGGCTGCGTCTCTGCAGATGATCCCTCTGATGTATCCGCCGGAGCTTCCGCGTCATTGGACTGCTGAGCGGCCAGCTCCAACGCACGCATTTCGTCGTTGCTGACCTGGAGCAGACGCTCCATAGTGCTCAGCTGCTCTTCCATGGAACGCAGCCTCGATCTAATGTCCGCGTTCTCCCGGTTAGCAGCATCCAGTTCTTCCTGTGCTTCCACCAGAGATTCAGCCAAGCCTGTGCCGCCCTCCTCTTGTCCACCGGCACCGCGACCGGATGTACCCGTTCTCGATGAAGAGGACAATTTCACTCGCCCTTCCGGCTCTGTGGACTGCTCACGGGTCTGACTGAAACTCTTGCTACCTTCCAGCTGAGCCCTCTCGGGGGCATCCTCGCGTTTGTTCCAGCGATTATTCTGCTGCGCCACTTCCCGAATGGCGTCGCGCGCGGACATGCTCTGAATTTCCTGTTTGTCAGGAATACGCAAAACCTGACCGCGGCGCAGCAGGTTGATATTGTCGTTAATGAAGGCTTCTGGATTGAGTCTCTGAATCGCCAGCATGGTCTGCTGTACTGAGACAGAAGCATCGGGTCTGACGCGGGCCGCAATTGACCAGAGTGTATCGTTGGAACTCACTGGGCCGTAGGTATCAGACCTGTATTCAGGTTCGGTGGGTCTGGCAGGAGACGGAGGAGATGGGCGTGTGACAGGTGCGGGGCGGGTTTCTGTCGCAGCAGAGGGACGCTCCTGCTGCACTTTGGGAGCCGCCTGCACAGGAGCCGCCTTGGTGCCGTCAAATACCGGCAGGTCCAACAGCAATGTGTATTCGCGCAATAATTTGCCACTGGGCCACTGCGCGGCCACTACAAAGTTCACAAACGGCTCACGTACAGGCGACCTGCTGGTGACTCGCACCACAGGTCCGCCGGATGCGGCCAGATCCAGATCGAATTTCAACTCTGTCACAAAATAGGTGCGCTCAACACCCGATCGCTCAAATTCAGCCGGTGAAGCTATGCCGATCAGAATTTCCCGTGCAGACAGATCCCGCACATGCAGCAGCTGAATCTCCGCATCGAGCGGTTGATTCAAAGAGGAGTTGAGTTTGATCTCACCAAGACCAAGCGCTGCGGCCATTGACGAGAAGCTCGCCATTAGCACGCCGATGAAATACGCTCTAGTGCGAAGCCCCATAGGAGAACCCTTATTTAGTGTGTTTACCAGGCCCGGTCTCGCGCCCAGATCGAAACACCCTGGGGCCGCAGGCGGCCGAAAACCTCGAATACTCTTTCACTTATCGCTGTAAGTATTCATTATAAATAGCGTTTTATCAACTTACAGGCAGGCGGGAAGCGATCAAACGGCTATAAGAGCCAAAGACCTACGGATAAGACCCGGTTTTTACCAGACTTCACACAGCTGGGCCAGCCATCATTCGAATCGCGCCGTAATAACTATAGCAACGAAAATCAGCGGGGAAAAAACAAAGCCCCCGTATTAGCGGGGGCTTTGGCTGGATCCTGGGTTCAGCTTTGCTGAAGAATCCTTAACATGCGTCGCAGTGGTTCCGCAGCCCCCCACAGCAACTGATCGCCGACGGTAAAGGCTGACAGATATTCAGGTCCCATATTCATTTTGCGCAGGCGTCCCACAGGAACCGACAAGGTACCGGTAACCTTGGTGGGTGTCAGCTCGCGCAGCGACGCCTCCCGGGTGTTGGGAATCAGCTTCACCCACGCATTGGCACTGGCGATGATCTGCTCAATTTCCTCCAGAGGCAGATCCTTCTTCAATTTGATGGTCAGCGCCTGGCTGTGGCAGCGCATGGCCCCGATTCTCACGCACAGACCATCCATGGGGATGGGAGTGGCATTGCCGAGAATTTTGTTTGCCTCTGCCTGGGCTTTCCACTCTTCGCGGCTCTGGCCATTTTCAAGCTGCTTGTCGATATAGGGCAGCAGACTGCCGGCAAGGGGCGCCCCAAAATTTTCCTGGGGGAAATCCGCATTGCGCATGGTGTCGGCCACTTGGCGATCAATCTCCAGAATCGCGCTGGCGGGATCGGCGAGCTTGTCTGCAACCGAAGCGTGCAGATGTCCCATCTGCGTAATGAGCTCGCGCATGTTTTGCGCGCCCGCGCCACTGGCCGCCTGGTAGGTCATGGAACTGACCCACTCCACCAGTCCTTTTTCAAACAGACCGCCGAGCCCCATAAGCATCAGACTGACTGTGCAGTTACCGCCAATGAAATTCCGGATACCCTGTTTCAAACCCTGACGGATCACCTGATCATTTACCGGATCCAGAATGATGATGGCGTCATCGTTCATGCGCAGAGATGAAGCTGCATCGATCCAATGACCCTGCCAGCCCGCTTCGCGCAATTTACTGAACACTGCATTCGTATAGTCGCCACCCTGACAGGAAACGATCGCATCCATACCTTTGAGCGCGTTTATATCATACGCATCCTTGAGCGCCGCCACAGGTTTACCCACATCCGGCCCGGCACCACCGACATTGGAAGTGGTGAAAAACACCGGGTCTATACCGGCAAAATCATTCTCTTCTCGCATACGGCCCATGAGCACCGAGCCCACCATGCCGCGCCAGCCTACAAAACCTACCTGCATCATCGTAAGTGACTCCAATTAACGGGATATGTTGTTGAGGGCGGCAACCACAGCATCGCCCATGGCCGCGGTGCCCACTTTTTGTTTGCCCGGGCTGAAAATATCGGAGGTGCGATAGCCCTGATCCAGCACCACACCCACCGCCTGATCAATCGCATCTGCGGCGGCTTTTTGCCCCAGGGAATAGCGCAGCAGCATGGATGCGGACAGGATGGTCGCCAATGGATTGGCTATGCCCTGCCCGGCTATGTCGGGAGCTGAACCGTGCACCGGCTCATAGAGACCACGGGCGTCCTGATTGAGGGCCGCAGAAGGCAACATGCCGATGGAACCGGTGAGCATGGCGGCGGTGTCGGACAGAATGTCGCCGAACATGTTACCGGTCACTATGACATCGAATTGTTTGGGTGCGCGCACTAGTTGCATGGCTGCGTTGTCCACGTACATATGGCTCAATTCCACATCCTGGTAATCCGCCGCCAAACGATCCATCACCTCGCGCCACAGTACCGTCACCTCCAGCACATTGGCCTTGTCCACGGAACAGAGTTTGCCGCGGCGCTTGCGCGCCATCTCGAATGCGGTGCGACCTATGCGCTCGATTTCGTGCTCGGCGTACACATAGGTGTTGAAGCCCTCACGCTCGCCGTTGTCGAGGGTGCGAATGCCCCTCGGTTGGCCAAAATAAATGCCGCCGGTGAGTTCGCGCACGATCAATATATCCAGCCCCGCCACCACTTCCGGTTTGAGAGTCGAGGCCTCTGCCAGCTGCGGATAGAGAATCGCCGGACGCAGATTGGCGTAGAGTCCCAGGTCATACCGCAGACGCAGCAGCCCTTTTTCCGGGCGCAGCTTCGGCTCCAGACGATCCCACTTGGGACCGCCAACAGATCCCATCAATACGGCATCCGCAGCACGGCACTTGTCCAGGGTGGCATCCGTCAGGGGTACGCCGTGTACATCCAGGGCACTACCGCCGATCAGGTCATGGTCGAAACTCAAATCCAGCCCGAAAATCTCATCGGCCTTCTGCAGAACCTTTTGCGCCTCTGCAACGATTTCCGGCCCTATACCATCGCCCGGCAACAAAACAATCTTTTTTGACATGCTCACTTCTCCACTCAATGGGTTGCGCCGAACAACCAAGGCGCGCTGGCTTTGCGCCGGGCTTCATATGCGCGTATGCGATCGGCCTCCTGCAATGTCAGTCCTATGTCATCCAGACCGTGCAGCAGACAATGTTTACGGAAGGCATCCACCTCGAAACCGTACTCCTCTCCAGAGGGTTTGATCACCCGCTGGCGCGCCAGATCCACGGTCAATTGATAGCCTTCACAGGCGTACATCTCGTCAAACAACTCGCTCACGACCTCTGCGGGCAAAACCACGGGCAGCAAACCATTCTTGAAGCAGTTGTTGTAGAAGATGTCAGCAAAACTCGGCGCTATGACGCAGCGGAAGCCGTATTCGTCCAGCGCCCAGGGGGCGTGCTCACGGCTGGAGCCGCAACCGAAATTCTCCCGCGTCAGCAAAATGCTCGCTCCCTGGTAGCGGGGAAAATTCAATGGAAAATCCGGGTTGAGCGGACGGCGGCTGTTGTCCATTCCCGGCTCACCTTTATCCAAATAGCGCAGTTCATCAAAAGCGTTGGGACCAAAGCCGGTGCGGGCAATGGACTTCAAAAACTGCTTGGGAATGATCAAATCCGTGTCCACATTGGCGCGATCCATTGGTGCCACCAGACCGGTCAAACGGGTAAAACTCTTCATAACGCCACCTCAGCCCAATTCACGCACATCAATAAAATGGCCGGCGATTGCCGCCGCAGCCGCCATGGCAGGGCTTACCAGATGGGTACGCCCACCGTAACCCTGACGCCCTTCGAAATTGCGGTTGGATGTGGAGGCGCAGCGCTCACCGGGTTCCAGACGATCCGCGTTCATGGCCAGACACATGGAGCAGCCGGGTTCACGCCATTCAAAACCCGCCTCTTTGAAGATGACATCCAGCCCTTCGGCCTCGGCCTGGGCTTTCACCTGCCCCGAACCAGGCACCACCATGGCAAGCGCAACCGAGGGAGACTTGCGGCGCCCCTTGACCACAGATGCCGCCGCGCGCAGATCTTCTATACGCGAATTGGTGCAGGAACCAATAAAAACCTTGTCTATGCGTATATCCCGGATCGGCTGTCCCGCCTGCAACCCCATGTAATCCAGCGCCCGCGTGATGCTGGACTGCTTGACCGGATCGGTCTCGACGGCGGGATCCGGTACGCGGCCGGAAACCGGCAACACCATCTCCGGAGAAGTCCCCCAGGTCACCTGAGGCTGAATACTGCTGCCATCTATCTTCACCACACGGTCGAAACGCGCATCCGGATCGCTGTGCAGCTGGCGCCACTCCGCTACCGCTTTTTCCCACAGTTCGCCTTGCGGCGCAAAAGGCTTACCCTTCACATATTCCAGAGTTATGTCATCCACTGCGACCATACCCGCCCGGGCACCTGCCTCAATGGCCATATTGCACACGGTCAAGCGGCCTTCCATGGACATACGGCGAAACACTTCGCCGCCGAATTCGATGGCGTAACCTGTACCGCCGGCAGTGCCTATTACGCCTATGATGGCCAGCACCACGTCCTTGGGTGTGACGCCCGGCCCCAGCTCGCCGTCGACCTGCACCAGCAGGTTCTTCATTTTCTTGGCCACCAAGCACTGGGTGGCGAGTACATGTTCCACTTCACTGGTGCCTATACCGAAAGCCAGCGCACCCAAAGCGCCGTTGGTGGAAGTGTGGGAGTCACCGCAAACAATGGTCATGCCGGGCAGACAGGCGCCTGTCTCCGGCCCCACTACGTGGACTATGCCCTGGCGGCGATCGTTGATTTTGAATTCGAGAATGCCGAGTTCATCGCAATTGTCATCCAGGGTCTGCACCTGGATTTTGGAGACCGGATCTTCTATACCGGCAACGCCCGATGCGCGCTCCACCACCGTGGTCGGCACATTGTGATCCGGCGTCGCCACTATGCTGTCGACCCGCCAGGGTTTGCGCCCAGCCAGTCGCAGACCTTCGAACGCCTGTGGCGAAGTCACCTCGTGCACTATGTGGCGGTCGATATAGATAAGCGCGGAGCCGTCATCGCGCTCATGTACCAGGTGGGCCTGCCACAGCTTGTCGTAAAGCGTCATAGCTGCCATAGAGAACTCTCCCATTTCGAGCAAACAATGCTCTAATCCTATAGTTGACTAAACAATAACTCCAATTCATTATTTTTATATTTTGAATTCCAGATAGGAATGCATTGAAATCATGGACCTGGAAAACCTGAAAGCCTTCTATTCCGTGGCCCGCTGCGGGTCCTTTTCCATGGCGGCGGATGAGCTGTTTCTCACACAGCCCGCCGTCAGCAAACGGGTTGCGAATCTGGAGGACAGTCTGGGCACCGTGCTGTTCGATCGCATAGGAAAATCGATTCAGCTGACCCAGGCGGGACGTGTGCTGCTGCCGCGCGCCGAAGCTGTGCTGAACCAACTGGAAGACGCCAGACGGGCGCTGGCCGATCTGTCCGGCGACGTCAAAGGTGAGTTGCATGTGGCCACCAGCCACCATGTGGGCCTGCACAAACTGCCGCCGGTATTGCGAGCCTTCGCCACACAGTTTCCCGGGGTCAACCTCAAATTTGAATTTCTCGATTCGGAGGTGGCGCTGGAGCGGGTGCTCAAAGGGATATGCGAGCTGGCAGTGGTGACCCTGGCGCCGGAACCGGTGGATCACCTGGAATTCGAGATGCTGTGGCGGGACCGATTGAGATTTGTCACTTCCCGGGAATCGGAACTTCCGGAATCCACCAATCTGCTGAGCCTGAGTGAAGCGCCGGCCATATTGCCGGATCTCAGCACCTATACCGGGCGACTGGTCAAACGTTGCTTTGATGAACGGCGCCTGCCACTGTCCATCAATATGACTACGAATTATCTGGAAACCATCAAAATGATGGTTTCCGTTGGACTGGGCTGGAGCGTATTGCCGGAATCCATGCTGGACGACAATATTCGCCCACTCCATCTGGCGGGCGTCGCCCTGGTCAGAGACCTAGGGGTGGCAAAGCACAGCAAGCGACAGCTCAGCAATGCCGCAGCAGCTTTTTTAGATGTATTGCGCGCCAATCGAGAGCCACATGCGGCAAAGACGTTATCGACGGAGGGGTTCTCTGCTATACAAAATACAATCCCCTCAAAATAAGATCGCACCGGACAGGCGCATCGCCAATGCCTTCCAGGCCCTCAAACATAAGAGCTATCCCATGCGCAAACTGATACTGCTTTCCTCTCTGAGCCTCACCCCTGCCCTCAGCGTCGCCGACACATTGGGTCTCTATGGCGGCATTGGCCAGTGGTACATCGAAATGGAAGGTGATGTGGGACAGGGCGGAGTGAACACTTCTTTGACATCCCTGGGCGTCCGAGATGAGACTGCCACAACCATGTGGCTAAATTTTGAACACCCAATACCCTTTCTACCCAATCTGCGCCTGATGCACAGTGAAATCGACACAGTGGCACATTCAGAAGCGCGTCAGCTGATTTTCATCGGCAACCTCCAGATAGAAGTCCAAACCCACATTCAAACCACCCTGGATCTGTCTCACACAGACGCCACTCTGTACTACGAGATTCTCGACAACTGGGTGCACTTTGATTTGGGAATCACGGCCAGAAAAATGTCCGGATATGTCGAAGTCATACCGGAATTTGGCGGAGAATTTCGGGCGACAATGGACGGCGTAATCCCTACTGCCTATGTCAATCTACAAATAGACGTTCCAAGCACCGGCTTGCAGATCGGCGCAGTGATCAACGCAGCCACCTACAGAGGTGATCAGATAACGGATTTGAGCGTTAGGATTGGGTATGCATTCGAAATCACCCCCCTGATGAGCATAGGGGTGGATGTGGGCTACAGAAGTCTGGATATACTGGCGAAGGATTTCTATTCCCTGTATGCGGACGCCAAGCTCTCAGGAACCTACGCGGAATTACGCATCAACTTTTGATGCGCACAGGGTCGCGGCTGTGATCTACCGCGACCCGCGCTTGATGGCCCGACTATCATTCTCCGTGTTGTGGGGGTCATAATCCGCCTTTACCAAGCCCCCTTTTTCATTCTTATTGGAAACTGCCACAGCGCGCTGCGATGAGTTGCGGACCGCCTCCTGATTGCCCACACCCAACCACAGATAGGTGGCCCTATGCCAGCGGGCGGCTGCCTGAGCCTGATAGAACTCCACATGCTGCGGCTTGTTGTCACCCGCCCGCTCCCATGCGACCAGGG
>Ga0065721_10050129_pt1 | contig 23005 bp, 18 predicted proteins | sample Mesricmetagenome_FD_59108 | JGI IMG/M metagenome (GOLD analysis project Ga0065721, IMG submission 59108) | Mesophilic microbial community from rice straw/compost enrichment Sample: eDNA_1 v2 (version 2) | ecosystem: Engineered > Solid waste > Grass > Composting > Bioreactor | place: USA: Davis...
GGCGCGTCGTCCACCAGCACCGACACGATCTCCGCTCCCGCGGCCGCGGGAGCGGCAAGCAGCTTCATCGTCGCGTTATCGTCATCCACAAGGACCGTGTATTGTTTCGTTCCGGATTGGAAGCCGAACGGGACGTCGTTCCACTCTTCGCCCTGCTCGATTTGCAGCGTCAGCGAGCCGAGCAGCGCGTTGGTCGCGTTCGGATCGGGACTCGTCGTCGGCGACGGAGAGACGGTACCCGTTGGCGTCGGCGAACCGGACGTGCCGGTCGGGGCGGGCTGCCCGCCTCCTCCGTCGGTCGGCGCCGACGGCCTGCCCTCCAGCGCTTCGCGCGCCTTCTCGAACCGCTCCTTCTCCTGCTCCGACAGCCGCTTCTCGTATTCCTCCAGCGCTTTCCTGCTCATCTCTTCGAGCTTCTTGCGCTGCTCCTCTTCCTTGGCCAGCCGCTCTTTGTTCAGCCGGTCGGTCAAGTCCCGAAGCCTGTTCCGCTCTTCCTGGCGCTTCAATTCCATCGCGCGTTCGACGGCTTGACGCGCCTTCTCCCGCTGCTCCTCCTGCCGAATCCGTTCTTCTTCCGTCAATTCGATCGCGTTGTTGGTCAAGTCGATGGACACGCCCGTCTGAGCCCGGACCTCCTCCAGCAGCACTTGGACTCTGTCCGGAGTGACGAGCCGGTTCTCGATCGCTTGCGCCGCGATGGCGCCTACGAGGTTGCGGATATTGCGAGCCGCGCGTTCTTGGCCGGCGGGCTGATCCGACAGCTCGTATTGGCCGATCTTCTCCTCGTTCTCGAGCGAGATTTCTCCCGCGGCCCTGACGATCGCCTGGACGAGCGAAGAACCGCTCATTTCCAGAAGCCGCTGCAGATCGACGGGAGCGATCGTGATCTCCGGAATGCCTCGGCGATCTTCCGCCACCAAGGCGTTCTGCGTCGGGTAGACGTCCCGAACGTCCGGATTCGCGGAATCCGTCGTTCTCGCGTTGACGACGCCGGCCGCGACGGACAGATGGGTCGCTCCCGATTGCGGGTCGACGTTCACGAGCAGGTGCGTGCCGCGCACGCCCATGATCGCCGTCGGCGTTTCCAACGTAAACTCGTCGTCGGCCGAGGCGATCGATTTGACGTCGATCCACGCGGAACCGTTGAACATTTTCACCTTGGTGGTCGTGCCGTTCGCGTTCTTCAACTTGGAAAAAGTCAATGTCGTGTTCTCGGCGACCGTCATCCGGTCATCCTCCGCTTCTCCGTTGGAGAATTGCAGAACGGCGCTGCCGCCGCCCTCTACGGCCAGAATGTCTCCTTCGTTCAGACTCATCTTGGCGAACGCCGTGAACTCCTTCGCTCCTCCCGACTTCTTCACCTTGACGGAGCCGTTCGTTTCCTTGATGACCGCGACCCGGGACGAAGCGGCGGATGCGTCCGCGGCGAATGTCCCGAGGAGCGGCAGCGCGGCAAGCAACCCGATCAGTAGGATTAACAGCCGTTTTCTCATCCGAGCTCCTCTCCTTCCTGCATGCTTATTTGGCGAATCCGTACGTTTCATGGATTCGAACGACCTTTTTTGCGCATCGCAAACGAAGCCGATCGGCCTTGCGGGCATATCGGCTTCGCGTGCGACGATATTCGGGGATGAGAACGAGGCTTACAGGAAAGTGCGGTCCCGAATGACGACGACTTTGGATTCCGCGTCCCACTGAACGTCCAGACCGCTTTCATCCGCGAAAAACCGGACGGGAATCAGCAATCTGCCGTCGATGGACAGCGCCTTGGCGTTAAGCGTCAGCTTCGAGCTCGCGCCGCCGGACGTTTTCGTCACGCTGGCGGAACCGGCCGCGATCGCGTATGCGGTATCTCCCTTGGACAGGAGCGCGTGGCCGGTTTTCTTGTCGTAGCCGACCTTGTAGCCGAGCGCCTTGCCGACGTCCCGAAGAGGCAGCAGCACGGCGTTCGATTTCGCTTGAGCCGGAACCTCGGTTTTCACGAGCGCCCCGTTGAAGACGACCGCGATTCCTTTGTCCGCGGGCAAGCTAGACGGCTTCGCGTATTTCTGCAGCACGCGCACTTTGTTGCCGAATTCGTCTACGATAACGAGTCGTCCGTCCTTCAGGATCGTCACGTCCGTCGGATGATTGAACTGAGCGGAACCGGTCACGCCGTCGCTTGCTCCCGGTTCGACCGGAACGCCGGCCAACGTGGACACTTTGCCGTCTTTCAGCAGCCGCACGGCATGGTTTAAGCTGTCGGCGAACACGACCGTTCCGTCCGCGGCGACCGCGAGACCTTCCGGCGAATTCAGCCTTGCTTGCCCGGCCGCGCCGTCCGCGTAGTCTCCCGCCACGAAATAGGCGTTCTTGTCCGCGTAGGCGCCTCCGCCGGCGACGGTCGTCACCTTGTTCGCCGCGAAGTCGATATACCGGATGCGCTGGTTGCCTCTGTCGCTGACGTACAAATTATCGTTCGCATCCACGGCGAGTCCGCTCGGTTCGTTGAACTTCGCCGAAGCGATCGTCCCGTCCCTGAAGTCTCCGGCGGTCTCGATCGCGCCCGGCACGTACTCGATGATCCGATCGGAAGGAGCGTTCAGCGTCGATACTTTCCCGTCCGGCGAGATTTTACGAATAAGGTGATTTAACGTGTCCGCCACGTAGACGACGCCTTGGCTGTCCACCGCCACGTCGGACGGCGCGTAAAATTGCGCTTGGTCTCCGGCGCCGTCGCCCGATCCTAAGATGCCGTTGCCGGCGAGCGTCGACACCTTGCCGTCTTTGCCGATTTTGCGGACGGCGTGATTGGCGGTATCGGCGACGTACGCGTTGCCTTGCGCATCGACGGCTAGTCCGGCGGGCGTATCGAACGCGGCTCTGGCAAGCACGTCGTCGTTATAAGAGCCGATCGGCCGGTTGGCGGCGTCCTCTCCCAGCCAATAACCCGCATAGGCCGAGACTTGGTCCGCCGTGACGATCCTCAGCATATGGTTCGAGGAATCCGACACGAGCAATCTTCCGTCCGGCAGCGCGACCGCCGATTTCGGATGATAGAAGGTCGCCGCGGCCGGCGTTCCGTTGGCGTGGCCGAGCTCGGCTTTGCCCGTCCACGTGCGGACTTCGTACAGCTTGGCGGATTGCGTCCAAGCCGTAGCCGAAGACGCAAGCGCGGACTGTCCGGCGAGCAAGATTCCGACGGCGGTCAAGCTTGCCGTGATTTTCAACTTCATTCGTTGCATGGCTAATCTCCTTTTTCGACTCGTTGATTATAGGGAAACTCCTTCGATGCGAATGCCGTATACGATTCGGCTGCCGTTCTGGGCGACCAGCTGAATATTGAGGTACCCATATCCGTATCCCTTGTAATAATACCGGACCTCATAGGAACCTTCTTCGCCCGAGGCGCTCAAAAATCCGGACTCGCCGTTTTCCGCCATCTGCCCCTCAAGCCACGACGAGTCGATAGCCGTTGTCGGATCGTTTAAAGTCAATTGAAGCCTGACGAACTGTTCGCCCGGATAACTACTGCTGAGCATTCCCTCGAAATACAGGCTATCAAGCGGTTGCTCCCCGTTCGACGTCAGAAACTTGTAGGGCGCTTGAATGTCCCCGACTTCACCTTCCAACGTTGTAAACCGCAGGGATTCGGAAATACTGCCGGCATAGACCAACAGCTTGTATTCGGCCCCGTCCGATCCGAACAGCCGCAGAGGGTCGACGTTGATCGTAATTTCGTTCAGACCGGGGATAAGCTCTCCGTAGAAGTAGAATTCTTGGCTTGCCTCCACTCCGTTAAACCGTACTTGTACGTCGTTGGGACCGAGTCCGAAATATCCGAGATAATAGAGGTCAAAATTGTCCATAAATACGCCCAGATCGAGTTCGGCGAAATCGCCTTCTTCCGAAATCTCGGGCACGTGAGCGACGAACGTCTGATTTCCTGCGTAGGATGCTTCCGCGGTATAACCGGATTCCGATACGCTGAGCTCAATCCCGCCGGCATTCAATTCACTGTTATACGGGCGCTCGTTCTCTCCCACCCTGAGCGTAAGTTCGAAATTGGCCGAGCTGCTCTCCGACGTATCGGAGATCTCGATCCTATTCCGATAATAACCGTCGCCGTGGATCTGAATGACGACCGTATTGTCGCCGGCCGACAGCTCGTCGTCCGGGCCGGTCTCCCCTTCATAAGGGCTATTTAACCCCATATAGCCGTCCTTCAGCTTGATGTCCAGCCATATGCTATCGTTCTCGGATACGGAAGGAAGCTTCGCGTACATCGAATTCGGGTTCGCGATGTCGATCGGATAGGAGGCGACGACGACGGGGTTCTCGGAATACGGATCCTGCCCGACCTTCAACGACCATGATTCTACGCCGAGCGGCAGCGCCTGACGCGTCACGATGAACGTAAACGTATGCTTGAAATATTGCCACTGCGAGTCCGCCACCTTGAATTCGACGACGTTGACGCCGGTCTGAAGGGCGATGCTTCCTTCGTTCGCGGGATACGCGGTTCCGTTTACGACGACCTTCTGCATGGCGAACTGGTGAACGTCGTTGATATTGTAGTTCATCTGATCGTTCTCTAGCGAAGTGAAAACTTCGAACTGTCCGGCGTCGTTTAGAGTATACTCCGCCTGTCCCTCGCCAAAACTGATCAATAAGGGATCCGCGATCCCCGCCCAATCCGGCTCGTAGTCGCCGCCATTCAACAAGACGAGGCTGGCGCTGGGTCCGACGCCGCCCGATCCTTGGGGTTCGTAATCGGCGGGAATAACGGAAATGCTGAAATAGATAGTGCCCTGCTGAAGGCCCGATATCGTATGGGTTTGGCCGCTGGCCGTCCACGCGACTTCTCCGCTTGTCTCGTTTTCGCCGTAATAGGACAAGATGACGGAGCCGACTTCCGGCCCGAAGCCCAATTGCATCGAGATGGACGAAGTCGTCTCGGAAGTATGGGTCACGAACAAGCTCGTCTGCCCGTTGTCGATCGTGTTTTCCCAAGTTAATTCCTGCCCCGCGGCGTCCTTCGTCAACCAACCGCTGATGCCTTCGGGAAGCGGTCCGGTCGGATTCGGCGGAGGCGTGGACTGGCTCGGACTCGGGCTCGGGCTTTGGCTCGGACCGGAGGATCCTCCTCCTCCTCCTCCTCCTCCGCCCGTTGATCCGGTTTGGCTTGGGCTAGGGCTCGGCGTCGCCGTCCGATTTTTAAGCTCTTGCTCGCGCTGATTCCTTTCCTCTTCGAATTTTCTCCTCTCGAGTTCGGTCAGCTGTTTTTCGTATGCCTCGATCGCCTCCCTGTTTTTTTCGGCCAAGGCCAGCCTATTGGCTTCTTCCTGTTTCTTGCGGATCTCTTCCAATCGATTCAAGATCTCGAATTGTTGCCGTTGAAGCTCTTGCTCCTTCAGCAGTCTGGCTTGCTCCTCCCGCTCTTTCTGCTGCTTCTTGGCGAGCTCAAGCTTCTGTTTCTCCCTGTCCGTCAATTCCGGCGGAACGACGTTGTCCAAGTCGATTTTTTTGGTCAGCTTCTTGTTCTCTTCTTCGATCAGCCGATCCAGCTCATCTTTGCCGATTTTATTATTTTTAAGCGCGTCTTTGATAATATTGCCGATCAGGAATTCGAGATTCCGGGAGTATCGGTCTAGATCGTCTTGATTCTTCAAGTCCAAATTCGAATCCGGCTGTCCCTGTTCCAGTTCTTGTTTCAGCCGCGCGAGCAACTCTTCGTTTTCTTGGTCGATCATTTCCTTGGACTTAATGATGGCTGCGATCAACGCCGGAGAAGCGTTTTGAATCAGTTCGTCGAGATCGACGAAATGAACGTCCTGCTGCGGGTTCTGTTGGCCGTTTCCGCCATCGATCGAAATTTGCTGGCTGGGATAGAGCAAAATTTCGTCCCCTTGAGCCGTATTCGTCGGCGTAATCCTCCCTAAGCCCGACGCGATAATGAACGTGGAGCCGCCCGTGATCGGATTCACCCTTACTTGCAGGTTCGTACCCCGGACGCCCATGATCGCGGTCGGCGTCTCGAGCGTAAATTGGTCGTCTTTGTTCTTGATCGATTTGACGGTCGACCATACGGAACCGTTCAGCATGCTGACCTTCGTAATCGTGCTCTTGCCTTCGGTCAGCTTGGAGAACGTCAGGGTCGTATCGGCTCCGACCGACATCTGATCGTCCTCCGACGTCCCGTTCGCGAATTGCAGGACGGCGGAGCCGCCTTGTCCTACCGTCAAGACGTCCCCTTCGTTCAACGTCATTTTCGCGAACGCGGTGAACTCCTTGGAGCCTCCGGACTTCTTCACCTTGACCGTGCCCTTGAGCTCCTTGATGGCGGCGACTCTGGACGACGCGGCCGAAACATCCTGGGCCAGAACCCCAAGCAGCGGCAGCGCGATCAGCAGCGTTCCCAGCAAATACGAAACGATTTTTCTCATGTAGTCTGCTCCTCCCGTTTACTTTCAAAAATTGTATAGTTCTCTATGATAGACTTCGGTATATCTGTTCGCTCAAGGCTAACTATCCAGAACTCCGAGCACCTCGTAAACCCGGATCGGATGGGATTTGCCTTTGAACATGCGATCCTCGCCTTCGTCGAAGCGGAAGCAGTCTTTCGTTTTCTCGTAGACTTGCTCGGAGACGTGGACTTGTCCCTTCTTCGTCTGCGATTCGATTCTCGCGGCGATGTTGACGTTGTCCCCGATCGCCGTGTAGTCGACCCTGAGATAAGAGCCGATGTTGCCGACGACGACGTTGCCCGTGTGAATGCCGATGCCGACGTTCACTTCGCATTGGTACTTGTCCATGATTTCCCGGCGGATCTCGTTCATGCCCTGCTGAATTTCGTAGGCGGTCTTCACGGCCATCCGTTCGTGCTCCTCGACGTCGAGCGGGGCGTTGAACAAGATCATCGCCGCGTCTCCGATGAACTTGTCGATCGTTCCGGAATTGCGCAGCGTCGTCTCCGTGATCATGTTGAACATCGTGTTCAGCGTATCGACGAGCTCGGGCGGGCTCAGCTTCTCGGACAGCGGCGTGAAGCCGCGAATGTCGAGAAATAAGATCGTGATCCGCTTCAAGTCTCCGCCCAGCTTGATGTCGATGTCTTGCGCGACGATCTGCTGCACGAGATCGGGTGAAATATACCGGCCGAACTGCCGGGTGACGAAGCTCTTCTGCGCGCTGTCCAAGTAGGATTTCAGGGAGACGTTGGTCAAGTAAGCCAGCGTCATCGCCAGCAAAGCATACACGACGTTCATATGGACGGCCGCGGATTGGTAGAGCTGATATTGCCCGTATAACGCGCCGGAGAAAACCGCAAGAAACAAGAGAATGGAATAAACGTTTTTCAGTCGCCACGGCAAGAAGATAAACAGTCCGAACAAGAACAACGCCGCGGCCGTTTCCGCTCCGTTCGGCGCGTATCCGACCTGCGTGCCTTGCAGCAATTGATTCGCGATATTCGCGTGGGCATACAGCAGCTTGAAGTTTTTCTCGATCGGCGAAGTTCCCGTATCCTGCCCGCCGTCGCCGGCGAGTCCTACCGCCGTGAAGCCGACGAATACGATGGAATCCTTGAACAAGTCGGCCGGCAACGCCCCGTTCAGCACGTCCACGAACGACACGGTCAGAAAATCGTCCGTCGTGAGCCGGTAATCGATCGTCATCGTGTTCTTGGCGACCGGTTCTCCGAACTTGTCCGGATCGGTGAGATTCTCGTACCGGGAAAGATCGGCCCCGGCCATCTCCGCGGCTTTCCAAGCCAGAGAAGGAATGACTTCCCCGTCCGGTCCCCGAAGGTTCAACCAGGTTTGCCGGATGACCCCGTCCTTGCTGACGACACGGTTAATGTGCGCCAAGCGAGATAGGTCCGCGAACAGCTCGTAAGGCTTAGAGACGGCTTGCGCCTGGATATATTCGTCCCGCTTCGCGATCGAAGTGCTGAAGACGTCCCCCATCATGCCGGTTACCGGCAGAATGACGTTCGGAGAGCCGGCCAACGCCTCCGCGAACGCCATGTCGCTGTCGGGATTGTCGCTGGCCTCGCTGAAAATAATATCGAACGCGATCGCTTTCGGCTCGTTGCCCTCTTGATTCAAGTTCGCGAGAAAAGGCGCGTATACGGCCCTGTCCCACGGGAATCGTCCCAATTCCGCCAGGGAGGCGTCGTCGATCGCGACGATGACGATCCGGTGATCCGGACGGTGATCGGCCGCTTGCTTCATATTGTAGTCGAACAGCAAATTGTTGATCGGCTGCAGGGAGCCGAAATGATAGACAAAGTAGATCGCCACCAGCAGCAGCGCGTTAAGAGCTATCGCGATCCTTTTGATCCTTTCCTTCAAGCTCTTCCCCGCCCTATGTAAAAGATTCCAGACGATATCTATTATAGCTTAGGTATAAGGTTTTATGTTGTATTTTGTCTGAAAAAATGACTGTTATGACGCCGGTCACCATTTATGTGACGTTTATCCCCCATTTGATAGTTCTATAGAACTAGGAATGATTCGCAAAAAAAAGAAAAACTCTTCCCCCGTCTGAAGGGGAAGAGTTTTTCGCGGCGCAAAGTTACATATTAAACGGAGAATCCGAAATTTTGATCGAATCGGTCGGGCATCCGTCGGAAGCGTCCTGCAGATCGTCGTACAAGTCCTCCGGAATTTCCGTATTGCCGTGATTGCCGTCGCCGGCGTAAATGACCTCCGCAAGGCCTTCGTCGTCGTAGTCGTAAATGTCGGGAGCGGAAGCCCCGCAAGCTCCGCATGCGATGCATGTGTCTTTGTCTACGTACGTAAACTTAGCCATGATTTTATAACCTCCTATTTTCAATCCGGGTCGATTGCGTAAGTAGTCCGCTACAGTTCAATATAATACAAAACGCGGCCAAGATCAAACGAAATTACGTAAGCGCAGCCGGGTCTCGCGCCTTGCCCGGCCGCTTGCCGGGGGGATAGGGCAAAAGGCCGAAGAGACAGCTCGGACGCGCGCCGCAGACGGTATCGATCCCTCGAACCGTTCATCGATCGGACGGCTCGCGTAAAAAGTCTTTCTGGAGCGACGTGCCTCTCAGCTTCTTGTTCCGGATCAGCGCGGACGGATCGTCGCCGAGCATCCCCGCCGTCAGCACGGCGCTTTCGCCGAATTTGTCCCGAAGCGCGTCCATGGCGGTCATAAGGCGTTCTTTTTTCGGTTCTTCTTCGTAAGTGAACAGATCGAGCTGCAGAGGGGTTTCCTCCTTGGGAGCCAGCGATTGAAGCGTCACGCCGAGCAGCCTCACCGGCGTTCCGACTTTCCAATGCGCGTCCATCAGCTTGCACGCCGTGTCGTAAACCTCGGAGGCCGATTCCGTCGGTACGGGAAGCGTCGTCGATCTCGTAATCGTCTTCATGTCCGTATCCCGGATCGTGATCTGGATCGTGGAGCTGACCATCTTCTGATGCCGCAATCTTCTGGTCGTCTGGTCCGCGAGATTCAGCAAGACGCGCCGGTATTGATCCCGCTCGGTCAGGTCCGAGGGAAGCGTCGTCGTGTGGCCGATCGACTTGGGCGCTTCGTGAAGAGGCTCCACGGGCGCTTCGTCGATGCCGTTCGCCGCCTTTTTCATCCAGGATCCGTAGACGCCGAAACGGTCGGTCAGCAGCCCTTCGTCGGCTTTCGCCAAATCGCCGATCGTGCGGATATTCAATTTGAGCAGCTTATCCGCCGTCCGCGATCCGACTCCGTACAAGCTTTGGCACGGTTTGCCCCACAGGAGGCCCGGAACGTCCCTTTTCCTCAGGATGGTGATCGCGTTCGGCTTGCGCATGTCCGAGGCCATCTTCGCGAGCAACTTGTTCGGGGCGATGCCGATGGAGCACGGCAACGACAGCTCCTCCTTCACGCGTCTCGCGATCGTCTCCGCGATCTCCACGGCCGTTCCGAACTGGGAACTTCCCGTAACGTCCAAGAAGCATTCGTCGATGGACACCGCCTCCACGAGCGGCGTGAAGTCGCCCGCGATCCGCATAAATCCGCGGCTGTATTTCCGGTAAAGATCGAAATCGGGAGAGATCAGAATCAACTCCGGACAAGCGCCGGTCGCCTGCCTGACGGTCATGCCCGTCCGCACTCCCCGCGCGCGCGCTTCGTAGGAACTGGTGACCACGATCCCCTTCCGTAGCTCCACGCTGCCGGCGACGGCCGTCGGTTTGCCCCCGTACAATTCCGGTTGTTCGGCGGCATGGACGGAGCAATAAAAAGCGTTCATATCGATATGCAGAATGATTCGCCCTTTGCCCGCGATCACGCCGACCGCCTCCTCTCTACTCGTTCCTTCATTATACTAGCGCCGGGATCGGCGGGGCAACGGGGCAACGGGACGATCGCTCTCTACATTTTTAGCCGGGCATGATATAATAGTATATCTGTTTATCGGCGCCGATGTGAATCGGGCGCGTAATTGAAGGAGGCTTTCCGGTAACGCATGTCAACTCCAATCTGTATTTTCGATACGACTCTGCGCGACGGCACGCAAGGCGAGGGCATCAGCCTGACCGCCGAGGACAAGGTCAAGATCGCCCTGAAGCTCGACGCTCTGGGCGTCCATTATATCGAAGGCGGGAACCCCGGCAGCAACGGGAAGGACATCGAATTTTTTCGCCGCGTCCGCGAGCTGAAGCTGAACGCCAAGCTGACGGCGTTCGGCAGCACGCGCAGGAAGAACAGCACATGCGAGCAGGATATCAACCTGAAGCATTTGACCGAATCGGGCGCCCAAGCGGCGACGCTCGTCGGCAAGTCCTGGGATTTCCACGTGCACACCGCCCTTCAGACGACGCTGGAAGAAAACTTGGCCATGATCTACGAATCGCTCGCATTCGTGAAGAACAGCGGCATGGAAGCCCTGTTCGACGCGGAGCATTTTTTCGACGGGTACAAAGCGAATCCGGAATACGCTTTGGCCGCGCTGAAGAAAGCCAAGGAAGCCGGGGCCGCATGGATCGTGCTGTGCGATACGAACGGAGGAACGCTTCCCGCGGAGATCAGAACGATCGTATCCCGCGTCGTGACGGAGATCGACGCTCCGATCGGCATTCACACGCATAACGATTGCGAGCTCGCCGTCGCCAATACCCTTGCCGCGGTCTCGGCGGGCGCCCGACAAATCCAAGGGACGATCAACGGCTACGGAGAGAGGTGCGGCAATGCCAACCTCTGCTCGATCATTCCGACTTTGCAATTGAAAATGGATTACTCCTGCGTCGGCGACGAACAGTTGAAAACGTTGACCGGGGTCGCCCGCTACGTCAGCGAGATCGCCAACGTGCACATGCCGGTGAATCAACCTTACGTGGGCAATGCGGCTTTCGCTCATAAAGGCGGCATCCACGTCTCCGCGATCATGAAGGATTCCAAGACGTACGAACACATCGAGCCGCATCTCGTCGGCAACAAACAGCGCGTTCTCGTCTCGGAGCTGGCCGGGCAGAGCAACATTTTGTCCAAAGCGCAAGAATTGGGCCTCGACGTCAACCCGGACAACATGAAGTCTCGCGAAGTGATCGACCGCATTAAGGAGCTGGAGCATCAAGGCTACCAGTTCGAAGGCGCGGACGCCTCCCTGGAATTGCTCCTTCGCGACGCTTACGGAGAAGTCAAGGAGACGTTCTCCATCGATTCTTTCAAGATTATTCTGGAGAAAACGTCCGGACGTTCGGTAACCGAAGCGATCGTGAAGATCACGGTGGCGGGCGAGCAGGTCTATACGGTAGCGGAGGGCAACGGTCCCGTGAACGCGCTCGACAACGCGCTTCGGAAAGCCCTCGTTCAGCACTACCCCGGCATCCGCGACATTCATCTGACCGATTACAAGGTGCGCGTGCTCGACGAGAAGGACGCTACCGCGGCCAAAGTCCGCGTGCTCATCGAATCGACGAATTTCAAGGATACGTGGAGCACGGTCGGCGTGTCGTCCAACGTCATCGACGCCAGCTGGGAAGCCCTGATCGACAGCATTCGCTATGCGCTGATGGGCATGACCAAGGATGCGGACATCGTGCCGGAACTCGTTCAAACGAACGGATTGGTGAATCATTGACCGAGAGGAGAGGGGCTTAGGCCTCTCTTTTTTTTCGCCCGCAGCGAAAAAGGGACTTCCGTCCGATCGGCTTGTTCGATCTGGACGGAAATCCCTTTATTCGCCTGCATATCGCGAAAGCTCCGGATTCGCGAAGAGAAAACGATTCCTTCGCTCGCCGCGCGGCTACAACACTTCTTGCAGCAGCTCTTCCCACTTCTCCCGCTCGATGACGCCTTCGATGCGATGGCGAATGACGCCGTCGCGGTCGATAATGAAGCTGACCGGGTATCCGGTTATTTTGTACATATCGCCGGCAACGCCTTTCGCGTCCGTAAGCACCGGGAAGACGAACCCCTGTTCCTTGACGAAATCCTTCGCTTCCCGGAGCTTATCGTAATTCGTCGCGTTGACGGCATACAGATCAAGCTTTTCCTTATGGTCCTCGTATATATCCTTCAAGTCGGGCGCTTCCTCTTCGCACGGTCCGCACCAAGCCGCCCAGAAATTGACGATCAGCGCCTTCTCCCTCGTCCCTCCGACGCTATACTGCGCCGTGCCGTCCAATGCATCCAGCGTAAAGGCCGGAGCGTAGTGATTCTCTTTAGGCGCAGGCGCGGCCGGAATCTCTCCGAGAGCGACGCCCGCCTTATCTCCGTACGCCCCCTCGGACGAAGATTTGGCGTTCGAGTCCCATATCCACACGCCGGCTACCGCGACGACGACCAGCAGAACGATCAACGCGTTTTTTCTCATCGCTATTCACTCATTTCGAAACAGGTTTTAGTGTCCGGGAACTAAACTCCCCGCTCTTATCTTACCCTATTCACGCCGCCGGTTCCATGGCCTAGCGGTGTCGGATTGATGAACATCTCCGCGCGTTTCCGCGAATACGGTCCGCCGCGAAGGGCACCTTAAACGGGAGATTACGGCTTCACGGGGTCGACTCCCCCAAGGAGGAACAGGAATGCCCGCCACCACGAAATCCGGACGCAGGCTGTCCGTCACGTTCATCAGCGACATCTCTCCGGAAGAGAAACCGGATGCCGGAGCGAACTCCGGGAAGCAAGGCGCCCGTAAAGGAAAGGTCTGGGAATACGTCGCCTTGGCGACCGTTCCGCTCGTGCTCGTGCTCGGCAACTCCATGCTCGTTCCGATCCTGCCGACCCTGCGCAACGAACTGGGCATCAGTCAATTCCAGAGCAGCTTGGTGATCAGTCTTTTTTCCGTTTCCGCCGCCGTCGTCATCCCGATCGCCGGTTACTTGTCGGACAGGTTCAGCCGTAAAGCCGTGATGATTCCTTCCCTGATCGTCTATGGAAGCGCGGGCATTCTCGCCGGATTCGGCGCGGTCTGGGATTCCTACGGCGTGTTGATCGGGGCCCGAGCGCTGCAGGGAATCGGAGCCGCGGGAACGGCGCCCATCGCGATGGCGCTCGTCGGGGATCTCTACAAGGGCGGCCAGGAAAGCCAAGCTCTGGGCTTGATCGAAGCTTCCAACGGCACCGGCAAAGTCGTCAGTCCGATTCTCGGATCGCTGCTCGCGTTGATCGTCTGGTATGCCGCCTTTTTTGCCTTTCCCGTATTTTGCCTGCTGTCCTTGCTGGCCGTTATATTCCTGATCAAGGAACCGAAGCGCAAGGAGGAACCGCAGCCGATTCCCCGATACCTTCGTTCGATCAAGCGCATTTTCGCGGCTAACGGCCGTTGGCTGATTTCGTCCTTTTTCGCGGGCTCGCTCGCCTTGTTTATTTTGTTCGGGGTCCTTTTTTTCCTTTCCGACATTCTGGAGAAGCCTCCCTACTCCATCGACGGCGTGCCGAAGGGAGCCGTTCTGGCGATCCCCCTGTTCGGTATGGTCGCGACGGCTTACGTCACGGGATCGGTCATTCGCAAAAACGGAATTCTGATGCGCCGCCTCATGAACGTCGGACTCGCGCTTATGGTCGTTTCGCTCGCGTTGGCCATATGGCTGAATGCCAACCTATACGTCTTTATCGGTCTGCTGACCGTCAGCAGCATCGGTACGGGCTTGTTGCTCCCTTGCTTGAACACGATGATTACCGGCGCCGTGGAGAAAGCCGAACGAGGCATGATCACGTCCTTGTACAGCAGCTTGCGATTTTTCGGCGTCGCCTTCGGGCCTCCGTTATTCGGATGGTTGATGGGCATATCGCACAAGCTCGTCTTTATCGTGGTGTCGGCCTTGTCGCTTATCGCCCTAGCGCTCGTCTTCTTCTTGGTCAAACCTGGTAAACAGGTGCAGTAAAGCAATGCGGACCGGAACGAAAAAGGTTGCCGACCTCGCATTCCTCGCGCATACTCGGAAGTAAGGCGGTGATGCGAACGATGGACGCGAATACGCGGCGAATGGTTATTTTTCCGGAAACGGAGGAACGTCTCGTCCGGACGGCGAGAGAGCGGATGCCTTACGAGGCATGCGGAGTCGTCTATGGCAGAAGAGAAGGCGACGCAACGATCGCAATTGGCTTCGGCCTGATTCGCAACGCCTCCTCCGATCCGGAGCGCGCCTTTACCTTTCATCCGGAGGATTGGGTTCGCGCTTACGGAGAAGCGCAAAAAAACCAACGCGAAATCGTCGGTTTGTTTCATGCGCACCCTTATCGGCAGCCGAAGCCCGGCGCGATCGATCGCCTGGGGTCAATCCCCTGGGGCACCTATTGGATTATCGGCCTATTCGAGGATCGCCATAGCATCGCCGTCTATCTCCGCGATCGGGACGATCGGTGGACGAGCCTTCCGATCTTGCGCGGGGAATAGGCGTTAATGCCGGCTTAAATAGGCGTAAAGCTCGCCCAATGTCGTCACGTGGCGATCCTCGATGATCTGTTTGAGAAATTTAAAATAAAGCTTGGCGGTCATTATCGAATCGTGCAAGGCATGATGCCGCTCCGTTATCTCCACCCCGTATCTCTCCAGCACTTCGTCAAGCCCGTAATGAATCGCCTTCGGCTCGAGCCACTTGGCGATCATCATCGTGTCCAGAATGCGATGCGTCAAGTTCACTTTGGACGTGCGCCAGAGAGCGCAATTCAGGAACTGCTTGTCGTGTCCGCTTCCGTGCGCGATGAGCACCCTTTTGCCGATAAAGTCCATGAAGTCATGCAACGCTTGCATCAAGTCCGGAGCGTTCTCCGCCATTTCGTTCGTGATGCCGGTCAATTCCGTAATGTGCCGGGGAACCTTCCTTTTCGGATTGACCAATCGGTAGAACGGCTCGGCCTCGTCGAAATGGCCGCCCCGGATAATGACGCCGCCTATGGACAAAATTTCGTCCCCGTTATACGGATAAAAACCGGTTGTTTCCAAGTCGAAAACAACCGCCTCCATTTCCGAGAGCTGCATTTCCATGGCGCTTTCCCTGCGTTGGTCCCTGGACATCGAACGAATGAAAGCCATTTGCTGCGCGTTGGCCGAACCGAACATCGACGCGATCGCCGGAGTCAGTCCCCCCATTTTGTACAAGTTCCACATTCTACCCATCGAATTCGTGTCTTTGGGATTTTTCATCCGTTTCACCTCCCGCCAAACCGATCCTGCAGCTCCTTTTGAACCTTTCGCTGGATTTTGCCGCCCGTCTTGAGCGCCTTCTTCAACGAGGCGACGATGTCCTTCGTCAGCTTGGAGGACGGAATCTTGCCCGTGCCGACGAGATGGCCGTTTTCCGTCGTGACGGACGAAAGCATGCGCAGCTTCAAAAATAACGAAAAAGCTTCGCTCGCTTCCTTGGCTTCCTCTTCCGCGATCAGCCCTTCCCGCCGCAGCGCTTCGATCCGGGATAACGTGCTCGTTTCCCGAATGCCCGCCCGTACCGCGAGCAACCTGAACGCGTTCACCATCGGGATATACGCGCCGTATTTAATATCCAAGCTTCCCGCGTCTTCGCCGTACCTTTCGGTGAGCAGCTGACCGAACACGCCGACGAGCACTTTATGCCGAAGCGTATTTTCCATCATTCTTCTCGCGATGACGGGATGCCCGTTCAGATCGCCGAAGAAGCGGCCGCTCAAGCGTTCCGCCAAGCCGAAGTCGCCCCAGACCGGTCTGCCGTCCGTCGCGATCAGCAAATAACGGACGTTCTCCCAACTCGGTTCATTGAACCAATGATCGATCTTGCGTCCCCAGCCTTCGAGCGGCATGCACCATTCCGGATTCGAGGAGATGACGTTCCCTTCGCAAGGCGGATAACCGATCGCGATCAAAAGCTCGACGGCCTTGCCGGCCAGCTCCAGGAAATATTCCCGATTGCTCTCTTGCTCCTTCTCGTTATCCGCGTCCGCGTAGACGATGCCGCTGTCCTGATCGCTGTGAAGCGTTTGCTCGCGGCGTCCGCCGCTGCCGTAAAGCATATAAGCGTAAGGCACGGGCGGAGCTCCCCGCCCCGACCGTGCCATATCGTCTTCCGCAAGCTTCAGCGCGCGAGCGATCAAGATATCGTGCAGATCGTTTAATTTCACGACCGCCGCATCGGGGGAAGAAGCAGATTCGAGCTCCGATTCCAGCCGTTGCTGCTCCTTCTCCCTGACCGATTTTAGCTGCTCAACGTTGTCGGCGCCGGCGATGTCTAGCAACCGCGATTCCCACGGGGGATTCTGCATGCGGTGTTAACCCCTCCTGTATGCGCGCCGGCAATTTCATGAAACGATTGGATCAGACGGACGTGCCGGCTTTTTTCATTTGTTCCGGATACCCGTAGTTTCCGTGCTCGCTCAGGTCGAGACCGATGATTTCTTGTTCTTCCGTCACGCGGAAGCCGATCGTTTTCTTCACGACCCACAGGACTACGAAGGAAGCGACGAACGCGAACGCGCCGCACACCACGACCGATTCCAATTGAACCCAGAATTGTCCCCATCCGCCGCCGTCGAATACGCCCGCTTGACCTACGCCGACTTTGGTTGCCAATTCTTCCGTCGCAAACAACCCATTCGCCAAAGTTCCCCAAATCCCTGCCGCGCCGTGTACGGAAAGCGCGTAGATCGGATCGTCGACTTTGATTTTCTCGAAGAACTTCGCGCTGAAGAAGACAAGAACGCCGGCGACCAGACCGATGACGACCGCCGCCCAAGGATCGACGAACGCGCAGGAAGCGGTAATGGCGACTAGACCGGCCAGCGCGCCGTTCAGCATAGCCGTAATGTCCGCTTTGCCGTTAACCAGCCAAGAGATCAAGAGAGCCGCCACGGCGCCCGCCGCCGCGCCTAGTTGGGTATTGAACGCGACGAAACCGAAGAAGCCGTCGCCGATCGCGACCGTACTGCCCGCGTTGAAGCCGAACCAGCCTACCCACAGAATCAGAACGGACAAAGCCGTGAACACTTGGTTATGTCCGAGAATTTCGTTAGCCGAACCGTCCTTGTTGAACTTGCCGATCCGCGGCTTGAGCAAGATCGTCGCCGCGAGCGCGCCGATGGCGCCCGTCAAGTGAACGACCGTCGAACCCGCGAAGTCTTGCGCGCCGTCTTCGGCCAGCCATCCGCCGCCCCAGATCCAGTGAGCGACGACCGGATAGATTATCGCTACAAAGAACAAAGTAAAGATGAGGTAAGAAGACAATTTCGCCCTTTCCGCGAATCCGCCCCAAGCGATCGAGAGCGATACCGCCGCGAACGCGAGCTGGAAGACGAAGAAAACGGAGTCCGGCAAGGCGTTATCCACCGATGCGGTTGCCGGCGAGAAGAAGAAGTTGCCGAGACCGATGAATTTGTTCACCGAATCCGAAGCGTCGCCGCCGAACGCGAATCCGTACCCGACCGCCCAATAAACGAGCGATGCCAATCCTACCGTAAAGATCGTTTTACCGGCAACGTGGCCGGCGTTCTTCATTCGGGTCGAACCGGCTTCCAGAAGAATAAATCCGCCCTGCATCAGCAGCACCAGGATCGCCGCGAGCATGACCCACAATGCATTTAGTCCCATGTTTAGCTGACCTGCCGACGGATCTTCGGCGAATGCAATCGTGGGAAACAGCAGGAGAAGCGCACCCACCGACACCAAACTTTTCTTGAACACAACGACCACTCCCTACGTGTAATGTTTCATGACATATTAAGAAAGGCTTAGTGTCATTATAGGTTGATCTCGAGGATTTGACAATATGCTTTTTGCAAAAAAGTTGATGATTTACGCCAAAAATCTAACATTCATGTCCTTGAAGCCATCTAATGTTAGGATTTTAGCTTTTATATAACTTTATTTAACATTTTTACTAGTTATATGCATGCAGTTGTTGTGAGTCTCAAGCAGCACCTCTCATGATGTTAGTTAACTTGTCATATGGGCCGATTTTCCCATTGTTCGCGTTGTCTAAGGAAGCGATACGTTTGACTGTACGGTTGGCGATTCGGTATGATTAAAGCACGATTACGCCATACCGAAAGGAAGGGTAGCGATGCGCAAAGAACCATCTAAAGCCCGGCGCCTTTACCGGATCGGAGAACTCGCCTCTCTGGCCGGGATCAGCCCTCGCACCGTCGATTATTACACCAGCTTCGGATTGCTGTCACCCGCCAAACGAACGACGGGGAACTACCGCTTATACGACGATGAAACTTTAAACCGCATCAGACGTATTGAACAATTAAAGGCGCAAAAATACTCCCTGGAGGAAATCCGGGAGCAATTCGCCTCGCTAAACCGGGTCGCCAAAGACGAAGTCGTCACCTTGAAGCTGTCGAAGCTGCAGTCGCAATTGGCGGAACTGGAACGTGAAGTCAAAGAACTCGAGCCGGTGCTCGATCAGCTCAAGCCCGGACAAGCCAAGAAACTGTTCCGCGCGATCACGCCGCAAACCGCCGCTTGCGTAGAAGCTCTCCTCTTGCTTCTCGGGAAAGGCAACTTTATGTAATCCGGTTTAAGCCCAAGCTTTATGGAGGGTTGACACATCATGTTCTTTCACCCGATGGATTTTCTGATTATTATCGCGTTTCTGCTGTCGCTATGGGCCCAATTCCGAGTGAAGAGCACGTTTAACAAATGGTCCGAGGTTCCGGCCTCCGGCGGCATGACGGGCTATGAAGCCGCCCGCCGGATGCTCGACCGCAACGGCCTGCACGACGTCCCGGTCGAACCGGTGCCGGGGACGCTCTCCGATCACTACGATCCGATAGCCAGGGTCGTCAGATTGTCGGAGCCGGTGTATTACGAACGGTCGATCTCCGCGATCTCGGTCGCCTGCCACGAAGTCGGACACGCCATTCAGCATCAGCATTCGTATCCGATGCTCGTGCTTCGGCACCGGATGTTCCCGGTCGTCAGGTTCGCTTCCGGCATCGCCCCGATCTTGCTGATCGCGGGCTTCCTGCTTCAATCGTTGAATCTGGTCGGCTTCGGCATCATCTTCTTCGCCGCCGCGGTCGCCTTCCAGCTCGTCACGCTGCCCGTCGAATTCAACGCGAGCAACCGCGCCCGGGATCTGATGATCGCCGAAGGCTTTATCGCCAAGGAGGAGGAACGGGGAGTCGCCAAGGTGCTGAACGCGGCCGCCCTAACCTACGTCGCCGCCGCCTTGATCGCCCTGCTCGAGCTCGTGAAATATATTCTGATCTTTACAAGCAGCAACCGCGAATAACGCGCAAAGGGCAGTCCCTCGAGAGGGACTGCCCTTTGGCTTTGACGGCGCAGGCCGGATTTATAGAGTTTTGTAACGGTGCTGGAAAAAATCGAGAAGGAAAGTATGGAACATCTTCACGACGAGAGGCAGCTTCTCCCCGGATCTGCGGATCAAGCCGATCGTCCGCGTGACCGGCGGCTCGCTGATCTTCACTACCGCGGGCATCATCGAGCTCGTCTCGTACATCGCCATCTCCGGAAGCAGGCTGACGCCCATCCCCGCCGCGACCAGCCCCCGAATCGTGCCGGACTCCTCGCCCTCGAACCCGATCTTCGGCGTAAAACCCGCCTCTTTGCACGCGTCGAAGACGATCGGCCGGAGCGAGTACCCGGCGCTGAACAGAACGAAAGTCTCGTCTCTCAGCTCGCTCAGCTTGATCGATTCTTCCTTGGCCAGCGGGTGCGACGTCGGCAGGATGGCGTACAGGCTTTCGGTCAGGACGACTTCGCCCGTCACCTGTTCGTTGTTTTCCGGAAACGGCGAAACAAACGCGATATCCACTTCCGCGTCGATGACGTCCCGGATCAGCGACGGATACATCCCCTGCCGAAATCGGAACTTGACGTTGGGATGAACTTTGCGGAATGCCGCGACGACTTGAGGGACGAGATGAATGCCCAAGCTGTGAGGAAAACCGAGACGGATCTCGCCGACCTCGGGATCGAGAAATTCATGGATTTCCATGACGGCTCGATCCAGGTCTCCGAGAAGCGCCTCCGCCCGCTTCAGGAACAACTGGCCGACCGCCGTCAGCTGAACGTTGCGTCCGCGCTGCATGAACAGCCGCACGCCCAGCTCCTCCTCCAGCCTGTGAATTTGCCGGCTGACGGCCGACTGGGCCACGTGGAGCTCCTCCGCGGCTTTCGTCACGTGCTGAAGCCTTGCGACCTGCACGAAATATTCCAATTGTCTTAATTCCATACGAACATCCCCCTAGCCCTCGCCCGCTTCTGCCCGCCATTGGACAACGACATTCGCTAAAGATTATAATAATTAAGGCAAACCTTATCCATGAAGGAGGAACTATCCATGTCCCAAGAACGTTCCGTGAAGTTCAAAGGCAATCCGATCACGTTGGTCGGCCCCGAACTGAAAGTCGGCGATACTGCTCCGGATTTCACATTGAGCAAAAACCTGCTCGAAACGTCTTCCTTAAAAGATTTCTCCGGCAAAATCAAGTTGATCAGCGTCGTTCCGTCGATCGACACCGGCGTATGCGACGCCCAGACCCGCCGTTTTAACGAAGAAGCTTCCAAGCTGGGCGATAACGTCGCCATTCTGACCGTCAGCGCGGATCTTCCGTTCGCGCAGGCCCGTTGGTGCGCGGCCGCGGGCGTCGATCGCGTGTTCCTGCTCTCCGATTACAAGGACAACAGCTTCGGCAAAGCATACGGCGTATTCATCAAGGAGTTCCATTTGGACATGAGGGCGATTTTCGTGCTCGACGGGAACGACAAGATTACATACGTCGAAGTGCTGGGCGAAATGACCGAACATCCGAACTACGAAGCCGCGATCGCCGCGGTCAAGAGCTTGCTGTAATTCGAAAAGCCGACACGACAAAAGCGAGGCAAGGCCCAGCGCCTTCCTCGCTTTCATTATGGCTGCGCTTCGCCTAGGCTTTATAAGAAGCAAGCTTGCGGTCCAGCACGCTATAAATTTCTTGTATGTTGCGATAGTTGGCACCCAGATCCCCAAGAGATCCGCGGGAGGCCGAATAAATATCGACCGCGGAATTGCCCGGGCTTGTACCGACGACTTGAATGGTGATGTCCATCGTTCGTCCGGCCATCGATTTCTTCTCCATGACGATCTCTCCGACCGTCTGGACTTCGTGAAGAACCTTGTAGCCCTTCATTTTCTTCAGAATCGAACTAACCTCTTCCCAAGCACGATCCTTCGATAGGCGATAGTAGTGGGATTTCAGCTTCGGATCTTTCGCCTTGTCGCTCGTGTGTTCATGGCTTCGGATTAATCCAATCAGCACTCGCTTCAAACGCTCTCTCTCCCTCCGGATACCCTTGGCGCTACATTTAATCATACCACGCCTGACCCGGGGATTAAAGCCCGTGAATAAGAAAAAACCCGCCATTGCCGTCCGACGTGCATGTTTCTGAACCTGCTTTGGCAGGTGGGTGCCCGCAGCCCGGTTTTTGACTTCCCTTTTCGGGGGCATGTCAGCCGCCTGGCAATGTAGAGCTCCCTGGAAACAAACATTGGTTCAAAACAATAAAGCGCCGTAACGCACAGGGCAGGAATATCCCTATTATAAGCAGGCGAAGCGCAAAAGTAAAATGATTAGCCTTGGGACTTCTTACCTTCTTCGGATTCCGCTTCTTCGTCCCCGTCCTTCTCTTCTTCCGCCTCCGAAGCGGCTTTCGCTTCGGCCTCTTCCTTCAGCAGCATCATCTTCTGAATGACCAGATTGAAGTTGTAGAACGTATAGACGGAGATGATGCTTCCGAAAAAGAAAGGAAGCAGGAACGTAAAGCGCATGCTGATGGCGATGACCGCGACCGCCCCGACCGCCATGAGCAAGGAGCGGAAAGGCCGCCCGATCGTCAGGATCAACGCGTTCTTGAACAATTGAACCGTTTTCATATGGAAATGGGACAGCAACGAGAAAAAGTGCAAGAGCGAGATCAGCAGCAGCACCATCAACGCGATGAATAAGTACGCGAGAATCTGAAACCCTTCGATCTGCTTCAAGTAAACCTGAAAATCGATAATCAGGATAGCGAACAGCAGGGCGTAAAAAATGCCCCCGATCATCGCCTGGACGTAATTCTGCTTATAATTGCGGAAGAAGGTCTTGAACAAAGGAACGTCGACGTCTCCCAGAACCCACTTCCGGGCAACCGAGAACATGGCCGAGGTCGACGGGAACAACGTAAACGGCGCGACGATCGCCAGCGGAATGACGACCGCTTGCAGCTGCGCGACGTCTTGGGCCGTCAGAAAAGCGATCATCATCAACCAAAAAGGAAAAGAAGTGAGCAGCCACAGCACGTTCGTTACCGACAATCTCATGATCCACTCGGACAGCTTGTAGAAGCCGCCCATCATGCCCCGCATCTCCATGGGGATTCCTCCCTGATGACCGTGTCTATAATGTCGCCGTTCAAAAAGCCCAATTCCGGACGTTAGCTCCGGCAACCGGACTTTTTGAACGTTGGCGACGTGCGAGAACGCTCGTTAGATTTTCACGAAATCTTCGCTCGAGGACCGGCTGCCGCGGTAGTCGTCCCTGCGATCCGGACGGCTTCCTCCGCCCCGATTGTCCCGATATCCGCCGTCTTCGCGTCCGCCGTTATACCGGTTGCTTCCGC
>Ga0065721_10050130_pt1 | contig 23005 bp, 20 predicted proteins | sample Mesricmetagenome_FD_59108 | JGI IMG/M metagenome (GOLD analysis project Ga0065721, IMG submission 59108) | Mesophilic microbial community from rice straw/compost enrichment Sample: eDNA_1 v2 (version 2) | ecosystem: Engineered > Solid waste > Grass > Composting > Bioreactor | place: USA: Davis...
ACCCACCCGCCGCCGTCACGACGCCTGGGATTACGACGTGACCGTTACCGCTGACGACGTGTAGGACGTCGTCGCGTAGCCCTGCTTGCTGAGGGTCATGCGGACAGTGATCCTCTGACCCTTGTCAGCGGTCTTCAGGGTGTAGGTGCTCCCCGTCGCGCCCGAGATCGCCACGCCGTTTTTCAGCCACCGGTAGCTCCTGGTCACGCCAGTCGTTGTCAGGCCGGAGACCGCCTGGACGGTCCTGCCCACCTTGGCGGTTCCCGAGATCGACACCGGGTTGCCACTGAACGAGTAGTTCGAATAGCCCGCGATCTTCACGGCAGACGACGTGTAGGTGGTGTACGCGTAACCCTGCTTGTCGTACGAGAACTTCACGACGATGCTCTTGCCCACATCTGCAGACGTTGGGGTGAACGTGGTGCCACCCGACTGGCGCAGCGCGCCATTGGCGTACCAGTTGATCGAGCGCGCGACTCCCGACGTGGTGATGGCGGAGCTGGCAGACAGCGTGAAGCCGAGCTTGGCCGTTCCCGAGATCGCCGCGGGTGAACCAGAGAACGTGTAGTTCGAGTAGCCGGAGACAGTCACCGCATTCGAGGTGTACGACGTGGTCTTGTAGCCGATCTTCGAGAACGTGTAGCGCACGGCGATCTGGGTGCCGATGTCTGCTGACGTCAGCGCGAGCGTGGTGCCGCCGTTCTGGCGCACGGCACCATTCCTCAGCCACGTGATCGTCGTGGTTGTGCCCGCGGTCTGAAGGCTCGTGCTCGAGGTCAGCGAGTACTCCACCTTGGCGGTGCCGGACAGGGCGGCTGGTGAACCCGTGAACGTGAAGGACCCGGCCGTGATGGCCTTCGCGGCGGAGGTGCGGACGACGTCCGCGTAGCCGGTCCGCTGTCCAGTCACCTTGAGGGTGATGGTGTGGCCGATGTCTGCCTGGCCCGGCGTGTAGTTGCGGGCCGTGCCAACGACCGTGCTGCCGTCGCGGAGCCACTGGTACTTGAAGGCGACCGGGGTAGGTGCCCACGTACCCTCGACGGCCGTGAGGGGAGAGTCGACGACTCCGGTGCCAGAGACTGTGGGCGTAGGCGCCGTGGTGAACGCAGGGACGTCTGCGAGGTGCAGGAAGCGCTTGGGCCTATCCGGCTCGTTGGCCCCATACGTCACGCGGCGGGTGGTGCCGCCGAGGTTGTCCTCGGTGATGACGAACGAACCGTCCGCGAAGACCTCCTCAACATAGGCGACGTGACCAAGGCTCCCCTTGCCCTCTCCCGCAGCCCAGTGGGCGATGCTGCCAACGGTGGGGGTCGTGTTGACCACGTGCTCGCCGTACTTGCGCTTAACGGAAGCCGCCCAGTCTGTGGCATTGCCAAACGTCTCGCCCGGGTCTGGCAGCCCATTCACAGCGAGGCGGAAACCCGCGTAGCGCGTGCAGTTGTGACCGTTGTTGCCCCACGGCGCGCCGTAGTACCTTTCGGTCCAGGTCCCGGTCGAGCCAGCGTTATAGCCACTGACGCATCCGAAGTCCGTACGGCTGCAGTTCACCGTCTCGGCGTGGCTTGCAGCTGCGACGCCTCCGGCCATCATCAATCCGAGCGCAGCCACCGCGGCTACCCGCGTTCGCACTCGACTCACCCTGCTGCTGTTCACCGTTCCTCCTCAATCTGCCAGGTGTGATCGCGCGCTTGAGCGGCGCGACGGTGCCAGCATTCCGGCGGCGGCCCGTCAGCGGGAGTCGGCAGTCCGGTCTACGAGGGGTCGACAATTCTGTCTACGGAGACGCAACAGCGCCCGGAGCCAACGGCCCCGGGCGCTGTCGAACAGAAGGGTGCTGCTAGGCGTTTGCCGCAGCGCGACGACGCTCCTGCTCCGCAGGATCGGGCACCGGCACGGCCGCGATGAGCCGCTGGGTGTACGGGTCCTGAGGGTTCTGGATGATCTGCGCCGTGGTGCCCTGCTCCACGATCACGCCGTCCTTCATGACCGCAATGCGATCGGACAGCTGCTCCACGACCGCGAGGTCGTGGCTCACGAAGAGGCAGCCGAAGCCGTGCTCGCGCTGGAGTTCGGTGAAGATCTCCAGCACGCGCGCCTGCACCGACACGTCGAGAGCCGAGGTCGGCTCGTCAGCGATCAGCAGCGTCGGCTCAAGAGCCAGTGCACGGGCGATGCCCACGCGCTGGCGCTGACCACCGGACAACTCGTGCGGGTAGCGGTTGCGGAACGAACGCGGCAGCTCCACCTGGTCCATGAGCTCGCCCACTCGCGCGGTGCGACGCTCGCGGTCCCAGCCAGCAAGCTGCATCGGCTCGGCGATCGACTGTCCGATGGGCCAACGGGGGTTGAGCGAGCTTCCCGGGTCCTGGAATACGATCGAGAACTTCTTGCGAAGCTCCGCGAGGTCGTGCTTGCGGATGCCCTTCATGTTGACGCCCACGACGCTGAGTTCGCCCTCGGCGACCGGCAGCAGACCTACGGCCGCACGGCCAACGGTGGTCTTGCCGGAGCCGGACTCTCCCACGAGCGACACGATCTCGCCCTCGTGAATCGTCAGGTCAATGCCCTTGACGGCTCGGAAGGCGGGAGTGCGTCCCTGCTTGGGGTAGTCGATGACGAGACCCTTGGCCTCGAGCACCACCGGCGCGTCCTTGGGAACCCGGTCCGGGTCCTTGGTCGCGAGGGTGGAACCCAGGTGCGGCACTGCGGCGAGAAGCGCCTGGGTGTACTCGTGCTGGGGCTTGTTGAAGATGTCGCTCGAGGTTCCTTCTTCGACGATGCGACCGTCCTTCATGACGATGATCCGGTCAGACATGTCCGCGACCACGCCCATGTCGTGCGTGATGAGCACGATGCCAGCGTTGATGCGGGTCTTCAGGTCGCGAATCAGGTTGAGGATCTCCGCCTGCACCGTCACGTCAAGAGCCGTCGTGGGCTCGTCGGCGAACAGCAGCGCCGGGTCGCAGGCGAGCGCCTGAGCGATCATCGCGCGCTGACGCTGACCACCGGACAGCTGGTGCGGATACGAGTTGAAGCGACGCTCCGGCTCGGGGATGTCAACGAGCCTCAACAGCTCGATCGCCCGCTCCTTCGCCTCTTCCGGACGCATATTGGTGTGCTCTCGCAGCACCTCGACGATCTGGAATCCCACCGTGAGCACGGGGTTCATCGCCGTCATGGGCTCCTGGAAGATGACGCCCACCTCGGGACCGCGGACCGACGTCAGCTTGCGCTGCGGCAGTCCCACGAGCTCGCGGCCGCGCAGCTTCGCCGAGCCAGAGGCACGACCATTGCGCGGCAGCAGGCCGATGATCGACATCGACGACTGCGTCTTTCCAGAACCGGACTCACCGACGATGGCCACGACCTCGCCGGCCTTGACCTGGTAGTTCACGTCGATCGCGGCGGGCACCCAGGCACCGTCCACGAAGAAGTCGACGTTCAGACCCTCGACGTCCAGAACCACATCGCCCGGCTTGACCTCGTGCGAGGCACCGATGACAGGGATGCTGCCGGTCTCGGGGTTCGCCTCAGCGCCCATCACCTCTGCCTCGGTGCCCGACGCCGTGGTGGCCTCGTGCGCGGCCTCGGCTGCAGCGTCGGCCTGCTTGCTCTTGCGGGGGCTCATTCGGCCACCTCCGTCTCAGCCTTCGCGATCGCCTGCTTCTTCATCTCCTTCGTCTTGGGGATGCGTCGCTGACGCGGGTCGAAGGCATCGCGCAGGCCGTCGCCGATCAGGTTGATCGTGAGGGCGAACACGATGATGAAGAAGCCGGGCCACCAGAACAGCCACGGACGGGTGGAGAACGACGTCTGGTACTCGTTGATCAGTTGGCCCAGGGACACGTTCGGCGCTTGGATGCCGAAACCGAGGAACGACAGCGCCGCCTCGAGGATCGTTGCCGTCGCCATGAGCAGCGTCGCGTTGACGATGACCACGCCGATCGAGTTCGGCAGGATGTGCCGGAAGATGATCGACCGGTCGCCTGCTCCCGCAACGCGGGCTGCATCGACGAACTCTCGCTCACGCAGGCTCAGATACTCGGCACGCACGAGTCGCGCGAGGCCCGGCCACAGCAGGAGTCCGAGGACGATGCCGAACAGCGCGGGGCTGGACGATCCGAAGACCTTGCCGATGACGGCGGTGACGACGATCGTGGGGATCGCGATGATGACCTCGGTGAGACGCATCAGCACGTTGTCGAGCTTGCCGCGGTAGAAGCCCGCGAAGGCTCCGATGACGACGCCGACCGCGGTGGCGATGATTCCCATGAGGACCATGACGAGCAGCGACACCTGGGCACCGCGCATAGTGCGCGCAAAGACGTCGCGTCCGATCTGGTCCTGACCGAATGGGTGCTCGCCGAACGACGGGACAATGCCGTTGAACTGGAGCGTTGGACGCCCGTTGTTCTGAATGGTCGGGTCGATGTCCGTGGGTGACCACATCCACCAGCCGGGGATGGGGCCAACGCCGATCGAAGTGAGCACCACGAGGATCGTGATGGTGAGCACGATCGCGGAGATCATGGCCGCCTTGTGGCGGACGAAGCGGCCCCAGACGATCTTGCCGAGCGAGAGACCCTTGGTCTCAACCTCCCCTACGGCCGCTGCCTGCGCTTCTGCATTCATGTTTGCCATGGTCACGACTCCACTCGAATGCGCGGATCAAGCACGACGTACAAGACGTCGGCGATGATCGTGCCGATGAGCAGCAGGATGCCTGTCACGAGGAAGTAGCCCATCAGGACGTTGACGTTCACTTCGTTGAGCGCCCCGACGAACAGACGACCCATGCCGCTCCAGCCGAACACTGTCTCGGTGATGACCGCGCCACCGAAGAGGGCTGCGAGGTCAAGCGGAATCAGCGTCGCGATGGGGATCAGCGCGTTGCGGAACCCGTGGCGCATCACAACCGTGCGCTCGGGCATGCCCTTGGCGCGCGCCGTGCGGATGTAGTCGAGGTTCATGACCTCGAGCATCGAACCGCGCATATAGCGCGTGTAGCCGGCCAGCGAGATCAGGATCAGCGCGGTGATCGGCAGCACCATGTGGGTGAACGTGTCGATAGTGCCGATCCAGAAGCCAGAGCCGGTGAGCTCGGGAGTGCTGGAGCCGACGGTCGCGATGGGGCGGCCACCGATGGCGCTCGTGTTCGAGTAGGTCTGCCACCAGCTCATGATGTAGTCGAGCCACAGGAACGCGTACATGAAACCGCCGACGATGCCTGCGAGGCGCGCGCTCACCCGGCGGTCGGGACCGCCGAAGAGCCAGCCCACGAATGCGCCCATGGCGATGAAGCCGATGAGGCTGCCCAGGGCCGCAGGGCCGCTCGTGTACTCGAACGCGCTCTGCATGGGGAAGTACGCCGCGACGCCGATGAGCACGACAGTCAAGGCTGCGTTGCGCGCAGGCTTGTTGTTGAGGCCGATGCCCAGGAAGACGACGATGATCGCGATCGCGAGGCCAAGCGCGAAAATGACGACGGGGCCAAGACCCGGGTCGAGGAACCAGTCGGTGGCAGACATGAAGCCGAGCACCGCGGCGGTGACAACACCGGCGATGCCTCCGATCATGAGCCTGCGCTTCCACTCGCCGCCAACGGCCGAGCCGACCACGACGCCCATGGCGCCGCCGATGATCGCTAGCGCGACCGGCGGTATGTGTGGATCGGCCAAGAAGTTGTTGAAGCCGATGGCACCCCACTGCTTGAGAAGCACTGCCACCCAGAAGGACGGGAGCGAGTACATGAGGAACGCGACCAGCGTGATTCCGTAGTCGAAGCCGGAGTACTGGCGAAGAGCGGAGATGATGCCAACCAGCACACCGATGACGATTGCCGCCACGGACGCGAAGGCGACGAGCTTGATCGTCTGCCCCATCGCGTCACCAAGCATCGTGGTGACTTCTTGGTTGGTCTTGTAGTCCTTGCCGAGGTCGCCCTGAACGGCGGCGCCCAGCCAGTAGAAGTATCGAACGAAAGGATTGACATCGAGGTGCAGCAGCTGAGTGCGCTGCTCGATGAGGTAGTCCCTGTTGGGCTGGCTGGAAGCGCGAAGGTCTTCAAGCGGGTCGCCAGCGTTAGCCGCAAGGACGAAGAAGAGATAAGTCGCCGCCAAGAGCACGCCAACGGCGGTGATCATACGGCGCGTAATGAACCGAAGCATGTGGTTTCCGATGTGAGGGACGGTGTGAGGCCGCCGCCGTGCGGCGGCGGCCTCACACCCTCAATGACCTGCCGGTCGACTACTTCTTAGTAGTGACAGGGGCCTTCCACTCCCAGAAGTTCCAGAAGAACGTGGGGGCGAGACCGGCGGAGCTGATGCCCTCGAGAGCACCGTCGTAGGCGGTGATCTGCGGGAACGCGAACACGGTCACACCGTACGCGTCGTCGTAGAGCATCTTGTCGATCTCCTTGAGGATCTCCTGCTGACGTCCCTCGTCGAACGTCGTCGAGAGCTCCGCCCACAGCTTGTCGGCCTCAGCGTTGCCGTAACCGCTGAAGTTGTTGCCGCCCTTGCTGTCGTAGGTCGCACGCGAGGAGGTCACACCGGTGGAGGTGGACTGCCAAGCGAACAGGGCCGCGTCGTAGGTGCCGGAGCCGAGGAGTGCACCCCAGTTCTCGTCACCGCCGTCGATCAGGTTGAAGCCAGCGGCCTTGACCTGCTCGGCGTACAGCGCGTACTGCTGCTCACGGCGGGTGTTGCCCTTGCCGTAGAGGAGTCGCACGTCGACGGGCTCAGTGATGCCAGCCTGCTCGAGCAGAGCCTTTGCAGCAGCAGCGTCGCCGTTGCCGTAGTTGGCAGAGCCGTTGGCCTCAGCAGAGGCGTCGTAGCTCTTGGCACCCGGGAGGAACAGCTGCGAACGCAGCGGTGCAGCCTCGGGCGACAGCGGAACGATGAGCTTGTCGACAACTTCCTTGGTGTTGATCGCGGTGAGGAACGCCTGGCGAACAAGCTTCGCCTTGGCCTCGTCGCCACCGTAGGTCTGGGGGTCGAACGGACCACCGTTGTTGAAGGTGAGGTCGAGGTGCTCGTAGGTCCACTCCTCCTGCTGGAGGATCTCCACGCCGTTGATCTTCTTCGCGGCGTCGAGGACGTCAGTGGTCGCCTGCGGCTGGGTCACCTTGACCTCGCCGTTCTCCAGAGCGGTCACCGAAGCCATGGCGTCGGGGATGAAGCGGATGGTGATGGTCTCCACGGAGACGGGCTCGACACCCTTGGGCTTGTCGGTGCGGGCCGTTAGGGTGATGTACTCATCCTTCTTGAAGTCGGACACGACGTACGCGCCGTTGCCGAGTGTGATGTCGGCCTTGTCGCCGGTGGGGAGCTCGACGGCGTCGAAGCCGATGCTCCAGAAGTCCGCGAGGGGCTTCAGCTTGGCGGTGTCCTTGTTCTGGATCGCGTCGAGGACGGCCTTCTTGGCCTCGGCGGGGTCGTCGATGTTCAGGCCGTGCTTCGCCACAACGTGCGCGGGAACGCCGGCGCCCGTGAAGAGCAGCTCCCAGTCAACCTGGGGGGTGTCGTACACGAGGGTGATGGAGCGGCCGTCGTCGCCAACCTCGGGAAGCTGGGTGACCTGCTCGATGCCGGTGCCGATGGCAACGGAGTCGAACCACACGTTGTCGCCGGGGACCAGCACGCCGGTCTCCTCGTCGTACGCGGGCTCGCCCTCGTTGTAGGCGCCCGAGAGGGAGACCCAGTTGAGGAGGAGGTCAGCAGCGTCAACGGCGACGCCATCGGACCAGGTAACGCCCTCGTTGACGGTGTACTTGACCGTCAGCGGGTCGTCCGAGATCTTCTCGTACGTACCAAACTCAGTGTTCTGAACCAGGTTGTAGTCGCCGTCGTAGTAGTTGAAGCCCGACTGCGTGAGGTAGAGAACGTTCGCGTTAGCGGTCGCGTTACCGGTCGTGGTGTTCTGGTTGAACGAATACAGCGGCTGGTTCCACGCGACAGAGACGGTCGTGTTCTCCACAACCCCTGTCTGTGACGAGCAAGCTGCCAGGGACAGTGCCGCGATAGCCGCGACGGCTGCACCCTTGCTCAATGCGCCGAGCTTCATACTCGGACTCCTTCCTATTGTTCACGCGGCCTAATACGCCGGGTAGGCGTCCTGCCAGCACGCGCGCAAACGGCGGGGAGTTTCCCCGCAGTAACTAGATCGTATGGAATCTTAGGTAACAATCACATTACGCGGCATCACGAGTTCGCGTCGGGTAGCAACAAATGTGACCCACACCACAAGAATCTTTCGTTCCATCGGTCTGGCACGCACGATCGTGTCAGACCCTCATGAAACAGTTTGGTCATGATCGAGACAATTCTCGCAGTCGCAGGACTCGCAGTAGGCGCCATCATCGGATTCCTGGTTGCCAACAACCGCTCCGCGGCCACGCTCGCGCAGGCCAGGGCGCAGTCGGCAGTGGACAAGGCACGGGCCGACGCTGCGGAGGCTCGGATCGCAGAGGTGACCACAGCGTCGGCCACCAGAGAACAGGAGCTCAGGGCTGAGCACGAGCGATACGTCGCCCAGGTGCGCGCGGACCAGGACTCTTTGAAGGAGCAGTTCAAGGCCCTCGCCGCCGACGTTCTCAAGACCAACAATGAGCAGTTCCTCGAGGCGGCGAATGAACGTCTCAAGCGATCGCACCAGTTGAGTGAGGCCGAACTCGCCAAGCGCGAGGAGGCCGTGAAGAAACTCGTGGAGCCCATGGCCAAGGCGCTCGATGAGGTGAAGGTGCAGACCACCGAGGCAGAGAAGATGCGCGCTGCGACGCAGGCTCAACTCGCGGAGCAGGTGCGCAACATGCTCGCGGCCTCAGAGAAGCTCGACAAGCGCACCAGCGACTTCATCAACACACTGCGCCGTTCCGATGTGCGCGGAAACTGGGGCGAGGTGCAGCTGCGCCGCGTGGTCGAGCTCGCCGGAATGCTCCCCCACGTCGACTTCACCGAGCAGGAGGTGGTTCGCGACGCAGACGGCAAGGTGCTGCGGCCCGACCTCACGGTGCGCCTTGCGGGAGGGCGAACGATCGTCGTCGACTCGAAGGTCGCCCTGCACGCGCTGCTCGAGGCGTTTGAAACTGAGGACGAGAATGTGCGCGCCGAGCGCCTCAGCGCCCACGCGCGTCACGTGCGTAAGCATGTCGACGATCTCAGCACCAAGCGCTACTGGGATCAGTTCGACTCGGCACCCGAGTTCGTCGTGATGTTCGTTCCCTCGGAGGCCTTCTACCAGGCGGCCGTGGAGCAGGACCCCAACCTTCAGGAGTACGCGTACTCGAAGAACGTCTTCATCGCGACGCCCACCACCTTGGTCGCGATGCTCCGCACCGTGGCGCACGCGTGGCGAGAGGACACCCTCGCCAAGAACGCCCAAAAGGTGCTCACCACCGGCAAGGAGCTCTACGACCGGTTGCGGACCATGGGCAGCCACCTCGAGCGTGTGGGCAAGGCCATCGACTCTGCGGGGAAGGCGTACAACGACACGGTCGCATCGCTCGAGTCGCGAGTCCTCGTCACAGCGCGCAAGTTCGGTCAGATGCAGGAGATCGAGGCGAACATCGAGCCGATGCGTCCCGCGGAGATCACGCCGCGGCCCATCGCGGCACCAGAGCTCACCGCTGAAGTCATCGACCTGGAGGCCGACGAGGACTAACTCGCCGCAGCGCGGGCCTTCATGTCAGCGCGAATCTCACGCGGCAGCGAGAACATGAGGTCCTCGGTCGCGGTGCGCACCTCCTGCACATCGCTGTAGCCGCGCTGCGCGAGCGCATCGAGCAGGTCGCGCACCAGGATCTCCGGCACTGACGCACCGGACGTCACGCCCACGGTAGTGACACCTGCGAACCACTCCTCCTGGAGTTCCGCAGCCCTGTCGATGCGGTGCGCGGTGCGCGCACCAGACTGCAGGGCCACCTCCACTAGGCGAACGGAGTTCGAGGAGTTCGCGGATCCCACGACAATGACTAGATCGCATTCGGGGGCAAGCTTCTTCACCGCCACCTGGCGGTTCTGGGTCGCGTAGCAGATGTCGTCGCTCGGCGGGTCCTGCAGCGCAGGGAAGCGCTCGCGCAGTCGGCGAACGGTCTCCATGGTCTCGTCGACGGACAGCGTGGTCTGCGACAGCCACACCACGTTGTTCGGATCAGGGACCTCAATGAAGTCAACGTCATCGGGCGAGTTCACGATGATGGTGTGCTCGGGAGCCTCACCCGCAGTGCCCTCGACCTCCTCGTGGCCGGTGTGGCCGATGAGCAGAATGGTCTGGTCCTCGCGAGCGAAGCGCACGGCCTCCTTGTGCACCTTGGTGACAAGCGGGCAGGTGGCGTCGATTGTCAGCAGGTTGCGCTGGTCAGCGGCCTCTCGCACTGCCGGCGAGACGCCATGCGCGGAAAATACGACGCGGGCACCCTGTGGGACCTCGTCCGTCTCGTTGACGAAGATGGCTCCGCGCTCGCTGAGGGTCTCCACAACGAACTTATTGTGGACGATCTCCTTGCGCACATAGATGGGCGCGCCATGCAGCTCGAGAGCCTTCTCCACCGCGATGACCGCGCGATCGACTCCTGCGCAGTACCCACGGGGCGCGGCAAGGAGCACACGCTTGTCGGTCGCCATGGCATCCAGTCTACGTGGCACCCTGGTGACCATGACCTCGCCCGACGCTCCTGCCGAACTTCCCGCAGCGTCGGCCAGTTTGGCGCCCACCGCCGCGGAGACGACGAAGGAGCGGCCCTGGCCGGTGCGCCATCTCAGCCCCAAGATCGGCGACTACATCTCGAAGATGTCACCGGTGTGGGTGGAGGGGCAGCTGCTCAATGTGCGGCGATGGAAGCATCTGGTGTTCGTGACGCTCCGGGACACCGAGCAGAACATGTCCCTGCGCGCGACCGTGCCTGCGGCGCAGTTCGATGCCCTGGGTCCTGACGTCACTGACGGCTCTCGCGTGGTGCTGTACGCGCGCCCTACGTGGTACCAGCGCGACGGATCTCTCACTCTCGACACCAAGCAGATAGCGACCGTAGGGATCGGGGACCTGCTGGCGAGGCTCGAGGCACTCAAGGAGGCGCTCGCCGCGGAGGGGCTGTTCGCTCCCGAGCGCAAGGTGCCGCTGCCCTTCGTGCCGCGACTCGTTGGCCTCGTCTGCGCCAACCAGGGAGACGCGGAGCATGACGTGGTCGAAAACGCACAGCGCCGCTGGCCCGGGGTGCGCTTCGAGATTCGGCGAGTCACCGTCCAAGGTGCGCGCTGCGTTCCGGAGACCACCGCCGCGCTGCGAGAGCTTGATGCCAACCCTGAGGTCGACGTCATCGTCGTCGCGCGCGGCGGCGGCTCCTTCGAGGACCTGCTCCCCTTCAGCGATGAGTCTCTGCTGCGCGTGGCGGCCGCGTGCGAGACTCCGATCGTCAGTGCCATCGGGCACGAGAAGGACAGTCCTCTGCTTGACCTGGTCGCTGACTATCGTGCGTCAACGCCAACTGACGCAGGCAAGCGGATTGTGCCGGATGCGGCACAGGAACTCGCCAACGTCGCGTGGTACCGCGACCGCATGGCGAGCGCCGTGATGGGACGGGTTGACCGCGGGCTGCGAGACCTTGAGTCGCTGCGCTCACGTCCGGTGATCGCGCGACCCTCAGTGCTCATTGCGGCGTTTGCTGATTCTCTTACGGCGCTCAGCGAACGCTCAGGGCGCGCCCTTGTTGGCGTGCTGCAGGCGGCGGATGCGACGGTGAGGGAGACCGTCGCGACGCTGCGCGCACTCAGCCCGCAGGCGACGCTCGAGCGAGGATTCGCCGTGGTGCAGGATGCGACAGGAGCCGTGGTCCGTGACCCGGATCAGGTCGCCGCAGACGCCCCATTGCGCCTGCGTCTTGCACGCGGAGAACTCGCCGCCAGAGCCGTCAAACAGCCAGCGGTCAAGTAGCCGGTACGGCCGGTTCTAGCGAGGGTCGACGATGGAAATGCGCACCTCATCCGCCGCCACGGCAGGTGCCTGCATTCCACGCTTGCGACGCTGGAGCGCCTCCTTCGCTGCCACCGCGTAGTCGCGCTGGAACGAACGGGTGAACTTGCTCAGGATCTGGTCCGGCGTGGCCGGGTTCTCGATGAGCGCGTACACCACCTCAGGAGACTTGTCCTTCGCCAGGTCCTGACGCAGCTCGATGGGCAGGTCGGGACGCGGGTTGCGCGCAACGCCGGCGCGCACAGCGGGCGCGACGTCCTGCGCAAGCAGGAGAAGGGACGTCAGAGGGGTGGTGGGACGCTCGGCAACGGCCGCACGGACCTTCGCCTCTTCCGAGCGTGCGAGAGTAGCAAGTTCGTGGTCAGTAAGGTCGTTCGCCAAGACCTTGTTGGCACTCGCCAGTGCCGTCTGACGCGAGTAGTTTTCAGAGAACATCGTGATCACTCCATTGTGAACGAGTTGGTCTTGCACCCTATGAGAGGGACCTACGTCCTAGTTATGACGCGGTAGTTTGAGATCCGTGCCAGCGAAAGACATCAGCTCCTACACGTTCGAGGCGGCTTGCGATGAACTGCTGACCATCGTGTCCCGTCTTGAAGAGGGCAATGTGACCCTCGATGAGTCCCTCGACCTGTGGGAGCGAGGCGAGAAGCTTGCCGCCCGCTGCCAGGAGATTCTCGAGGGGGCTCGTGATCGCATCGCCGCTGTCAGGGGGGCCGACGCTGTGGTTGAGTCCGGAGCCGACGAGGACTCCGACGACACGGACGAGGACGACGAGTGAGCGGACACGCCCTCGTCGTTGGCGAGGCTTTGGTTGATGTTGTTGTGCGCACCGACGGTGCGGTTCAGTCGCACCCGGGTGGTTCTCCCGCGAACGTCGCGCTGGGCCTTGGCCGCCTGGGTCGCGACGTCGAGCTGCTCGCTTACCTTGGCGATGACGAGAACGGGTCTGTGGTGCGCGAGCACCTTGCCGCGTCAGGCGTCTCACTTGCCCAAGGGTCGCTCGATGCCCCCGGCACCTCGGTGGCGACTGCTCGTCTCGACGAAACCGGGGCGGCGAGTTACGAGTTCGACCTCACCTGGGACATCAGCGCCAAGGCCGCACCCCGGCCGGCGCCCATCGTGGTGCACACGGGGTCGATTGCGGCAGTGCTCTCCCCTGGCGCCGCCGCCGTGCGAGAAATCGTCGAGGCGAACCGCCCCACCGCCACAGTCACCTATGACCCCAACGCGAGGCCGACCCTCATGGGCGATCCCGCTGAGGCCCGGGCGCTCGTGGAGCAGATGATCGCTCTTGCCGATGTCGTGAAGGTCTCCGATGAGGACGTCGAATGGCTGTGCGGAGGCGACGTGGACGCCGCAGCCCGCGAGTGGGCATCGTCCGGCCCCGCTTTCGTGGTGGTCACTCGCGGAGGCGAGGGCGCGACCGCGTTCCTTGCTGACGGACGTGAGCTGTCGATCGCCGCACCCAAGGTCACCGTTTCCGACACGGTGGGTGCCGGCGACTCCTTCATGGGGGGCCTCATCGACGGGCTGTGGGGTGCCGGTCTGCTGGGCGCGGAACGCCGCGAGGCCCTCCGCGCGATCGACGACGCGACGCTCACCGCGATCCTCGAGCGCTGCGCCCGCATCGCCGCGATCACGGTGTCTCGCCCTGGTGCCAACCCGCCCGGAAGCGCGGAACTCGGCGAGTAGACCAGCAGGCGGGTCGCGACGGCTCGCGGCCCTGCCAGAATGGGGAGCATGACCGACTACCGCATCGAGCACGACACCATGGGAGAGGTCCGCGTGCCTGCGGACGCCCTGTACCGCGCGCAGACCCAGCGCGCCGTGGAGAATTTCCCGATCTCCGGGATCACGCTCGAGCGACGGCACATCGAGGCGTTGGCTCGCATCAAGAAGGCTGCGGCTCGCGCCAATGCGGAGTTGGGCGTGCTCGACCAGGACATCGCCGACGCGATTGTCGCCGCCGCGGACCAGGTCGCCTCTGGTGCTCACGACGAGCACTTCCCCATCGACGTGTTCCAGACCGGCTCCGGCACCAGCTCGAACATGAACACCAACGAGGTCATCGCGACCCTCGCGACCAAGGCCCTTGGCCGGGACGTGCACCCGAACGACCACGTCAACGCCTCCCAGTCGAGCAATGATGTGTTCCCCACATCGGTTCACGTCGCCGCGACGTCGGCGCTCACCCACGACCTCATCCCGGCGCTTGAGCGGCTCGCAGCCTCGCTCGCGGCCAAGGCCGAAGAGTTCAAGGACGTCTACAAGTCCGGCCGCACGCACCTCATGGACGCGACTCCTGTCACCCTTGGCCAGGAGTTCGGCGGCTACGCGGCCGCCATTCGCAACGGCATCGAGCGCATCAACGCCGCCCTCCCCCGCGTCGCCGAGGTTCCCCTTGGCGGCACCGCGGTCGGCACGGGCATCAACACCCCCAAGGGCTTCCCGCAGCGCGTCATCACCCTGCTCGCCGAAGACACCGGGCTTCCCATCACCGAGGCCCGCGACCACTTCGAGGCGCAGTCGGCGCGCGACGGGCTCGTCGAGGTCTCCGGCGCGCTGCGAACCATCGCGGTGAGCCTCACCAAGATCTGCAATGACCTGCGCTGGATGGGCTCCGGACCCAACACGGGTCTCGGCGAGATTGCACTCCCGGACCTGCAGCCGGGATCGAGCATCATGCCCGGCAAGGTCAATCCGGTGGTTCCCGAGGCCGTCCTCATGGTCTGTGCGCGCGTCGTGGGCAATGACGCGACGGTGGCCTGGGCCGGAGCGTCGGGCTCGTTCGAACTCAATGTGCAGATCCCGGTGATGGCGCTCGGCGTGCTCGAGTCCACGAGACTGCTCGCAAGCTCCGCTCGCGTGCTCGCGACCAAGACCGTCGACGGCATCACGGCCAACGTCGAGCGTGCTCGATTCCTCGCCGAGGCCAGCCCCAGCATCGTTACCCCCCTCAACCGGGTAATCGGCTACGAGAACGCCGCGAAGATCGCCAAGCATGCGGTGAAGGCTGGCCTCACGGTCCGCGAGGCAACGATCGACCTGGGCTTCGTGGAGCGCGGCGAGATCAGCCTCGAGCAGCTCGACGCATTGCTTGACGTCACCACGATGGTCGGTCGCTGAACCTCCTTGCCCAGGGGGAACACAGCGCACCACATCGCGGTTGTCGCTGATAGGAGGCAAGCATGACCACCAAGGTTCTGATACTTGGCGGCGGATACGTGGGCCTGTATACGGCGCTGACGCTTCGCAAGAAGGTGCGAGCGGATGTCGACATCACGGTCGTCGACCGCCGGCCGTACATGACGTATCAACCGTTCCTTCCGGAAGCCGCCGCGGCATCCATCGCCCCCAGCCACGTCATCGTGCCGCTGCGCAGAGAGCTGCATGACGTGAAGGTGGTCCAAGCGCAGGTCACGGGCATTGACCACGCTGCCCGCGTGGTGACGGCCTCCACCGACTTTGGCGACGAGCTGCACCTCGACTATGACGACGTGGTCATCGCGCTCGGGTCCGTGCCGCGCACGCTTCCCATCCCCGGTCTTGCCGAGTTCGGCATTGGCTTCAAGTGGGTGGAAGAGGCGATCTCCGTGCGCAACGCGGTCCTCGGTCGCATCGCTCGCGCGGCAAGCACCGACGACCCCAATCTTCGCCGACGCCTGCTCACGTTCGTGTTCGTCGGCGGCGGTTTCGCGGGCGTGGAGGCCTTCGCCGAGACGGAAGACATGGCGCGCGCTGCACTGCGGTACTACCCGGAACTGTCGCCTTCCGACCTGCGCTTCGTCATGGTCGAGGCGGCCACGCGCATCCTGCCCGAGATGGGCGACGAGATGGGCGGCTACACGCTTGAGGTCCTGCGCAAGCGCGGCATGGAGATCTACCTCTCCACTCGCCTCGAGAGCTGCATCGACGGCCACATCGTCCTCAGCGACGGCCAGGAGTTCGAGGCGGACACCCTGGTGTGGACAGCGGGAGTCAAGCCCAATCCCGTCATTGCGCAGTCAGATCTGCCCACCGGCCCTCGTGGCCACGTGAGTTCCAGCCCGACGCTGCAGGTAGTCGACGCCGACGGCACCGTGGTGCCGGGAGCCTGGGCGGCTGGCGACTGTGCACAGGTACCTGACCTGTCGAAGGGCGTCGGACCCGATGGACAGCAGGCGTGGTGCGCCCCGTCAGCGCAGCACGCGGTGCGTCAGGCGCGACTGCTTGGCAAGAACATCGCAGCGCATCTGGACGGCAAGAAGCTGCGAGAGTACCGCCACAAGCACCTCGGCACCGTCGCGTCGCTCGGCCTCAACAAGGGCGTCGCACAGATCGTGGGCATCAAGCTCAGGGGCTGGCCCGCGTGGTTCATGCACCGGACCTATCACATGCTCCAGATCCCCAGCTTCAACAAGAAGGCGCGGGTCGTCATGGACTGGACCACCGCCCTGTTCTTCCGCCGCGAACTGGTGTCGCTCGGGCGAATCCATGCCCCGCGCGAGGCCTTCGTGGAGGCGGCAACGGAACCCGCCCCAGCGTCGGCCGGCCGCAAGACTCCGGCGAAGAAGAAGGCGACAAAGAAGACCAGCTGAGCCGCGTCCCGGCGGTGCTTCGCCACCCTTTGGGAAGAGATGGGGACGCTGTGGGTATCCACTCCTAACAGGCTGCGCGGTGGCGATCCGATGGTGGCTCACCGCCATAACGTGAGAGGGTTACCAGATGCGAGCGGCCTCAGACGCGCTGCGAGTCGCGATTGTGACGCCCCAGGAGGTGGTCGCTCGCGGCCTTGTCGCCATGCTCGCCGACTACCCAGATCGCCTGGTAGTCGCCACATTGGCCTCTGCTCGCAGCCAAGCCAAGGGCATCGACGTGATCATCTACGACACCCTTGGGCTGTTCAACACCGATGACAGCGAGCTGCGTCACTTGGTGCAGGACACCAAGGCCGTGGTGCTGCTGCTGTCGAGGGATACCAGACCGGATCTCCGGGCGCGAGCAATGGGCCTTGGCGCTGTGACGTGGGTGCCGATGAACATTCGCGCTGCGGACCTGGTCGATGCGGTGGAGATCGCGGCGGCTCGCCGCGCAACGCCACCCCCAGACAACATGGAGCCGCATCCCGCGGGACTCACGGCGCGGCAGGTCGAGGTGCTCTCGCTCATAGGACAGGGAATGTCCAACGACGCGATCTCCGCCGCGCTGTTCATCAGCCCTAACACCCTGAAGTCGTACATCCGCGATGCGTACAAGCGAATCGGCGTCTCGACCCGCAGCCAGGCCGTCATCTGGGCCATCTCTGCGGGCCTTGCAAAGGAGCCAGGGCCGGGTCTCGCTCCCCCAAGGAGCACCACCCTTTAGGGTGTACGCGACTCCCATCTTTCCCCACCCTTAAGGGTGGGATTTGCTAGATAAAGTGGAAGTAAAATTCCTCTACCTGTTCTTGTTGAGGCATGAACACACGAGAAATCTCGCAGGCCTCCAGCCACGAGCTGGACAGCCAGCAAGCGCTAGTCGAGCAGCACCTTGATCTCGCACACCGCCTTGCCCGCAAGTACTCGAATTATGGGGCAAGCGCCGACGATGCACGGCAGGCAGCAGCGGTCGGTCTTGTCAAGGCTGCACGGCGATACGACCCCGACCTGGGTGTGCCTTTTGTGGCATACGCCATCCCCACCATCCTTGGTGAGCTCCGCCGCTTTGTGCGGGACTGCGCCTGGACGGTGCGGCCCCCTCGCTCCCTCCAGGAGGCGAGTCTCGAAATGCGTGCGGTCCGCGAGGACCTCAGCGCAAACCTGTCCCGCGAGCCCCGGGACGCCGAGGTCGCGAAGGCTACGGGCCAGTCTGAGGCGTACGTCCGCAAGGTGCGTGCCCTCGGCAGCTGCATGAATCCAGACATCCTCGATGACGCCACCTCAGCCGCCGTCGACGATGCAGAGGCCATGGTCACCAGGCTCGCTATCGACAGCGCCGTCGAGAAGTTGGCGCCGGCCGACCGTAAGCTCGTGCACCTGCGATTTCACCAGGATCTGACTCAGGCGCAGATCGCCGAGCACTGCGGCACCTCGCAGGCTCAGGTGTCTCGCTCCCTGACTCGGATCGTCGGTCAGCTCCGCGGCGAGCTCAACGACCTGGACATGGCCGCGTAGAGAGTTCCTTCCACAACAGAATCCCTCCCAGACAGAAACCCCGCCGGGTCGCGCCGGCGGGGTTTCTGTGTGTCTGGGGTTCAGTGGTGAGTGGGGCGGTGCACGGGGTGCGGGTTCCAGTGCGCCCACTGGAACCGGCAACGCAGAAGCCCCGCCAGGTCGCGCTGGCGGGGCCGATGCGGGGTCCGGCTAGAGACCCGGGGTGGGCGTCGTGTCGTCGTCGCTGCCCAGGCTGTCGTTGGCCCGGAACTCGTTCTCTGACTGGACGCCGTCGATGCCGTATGAGTCGGCGGGTCGCTGCTGAGATTCGGCCTCACGCGCCGTGCCGAACCGGTCGGCCGCGCTCAGTCCCCCCTGGAGACCGAGCTGGCTGTCACCCTCGGGCGCCACGCCTTCGCTCGCCATCCCACCGTTGGCCATGCCTCCGGTCGCCATGCCGTCATCGGTGACGGTGCCGTTGTGGATCTCGCCGCGCCACTCGCCGGTCTCCTGGCCGGCGCGCGATTCGATGAACTCCTTGAAGCGACGCATGTCGCCAGCGACTCGCGCCTCGATGATGCCGACCTTGTCGCCGACGTTCTCGACGAAGCCCTCGGGGTCGACGTTCATCTCCGCGGTGATCTGAGTGTGCTCGGGGCCGATCTCCCGGAAGGTGACCCTTCCGGCGAAGTCGGGGCCGTCCGTGGAATGCCACGCGATGACCTCGTCAGGGCGCTGCTCCGTGATGACGGCGTCAAACTCGCGCACCACGGGGCCGATCTTCGTGACCCAGTGAAGCTTCTCGTCGGTAAGCTGCTCGACCTGCTCGACGCCCTCCATGAACTTGGGGAAGGTCTCGAACTGCGTCCACTGGTTGTAAGCGGTCTCGAGGTCGACTCCAACATCGACGGATTCGGTGATGGTTCCCATCGCGATCACTCCTTTCGTATGTCGTTTCGTCCTGGTCTGGACACTTGGGAGATACCCCTGAGGTGCCCTTCTATCCGCTCCCTTCGCGCTCCCCGCACGGCCGGATACGAACGGATGAGCCGGGGTAACCACCGAGAGTCGAGTAGATCCAACGGCGGCTATCTGAAGGGAGCGAGTCATGCCTCAGAAGACCTGGAGCAAGAAGCGCGAACGGCAGTACAAGCACATCAAGGAGGGCCTCGTCGATCGCGGCGAGAGCACCGACACCGCTGAGGAGATCGCGGCACGCACCGTCAACAAGGAGCGCGCCCGCCACGGAGAATCCACGACCGCGAGCCGCACGTCGCTCAAGGACATGTCGTCCTCGAAGCGTGGCGGACAGCGCAGCCACAAGGGCGCCGGCGGTCGCACGCGAGCGCAACTCTACGAAGAGGCCAAGCGCAAGAACATCGAGGGCCGCTCGTACATGAACAAGGCACAACTCGAGAAGGCGGTAGACAAGTGACGACCACCCAGGCATTCCCCGTCCAGCAGCAGGAGCCCCCCGGCCTGACGGATCTCATGGACCCGAGGCCCGATCACGGCGAGGAGTCGTATGTGGGAAGCGGCAAGCTCGTTGGTCGACGCGCCCTCATCACGGGTGGCGACTCCGGGATTGGCCGCGCCATCGCGATCGCCTTCGCTCGCGAGGGCGCCGATGTCGCCATCACCTTCCTCCCCGAGGAGGTGCCGGACGCTCATGAGACCGGGACGCTCGTGCGCGCCGAGGATCGCACGTGCCTGACCATTGAGGCCGACCTGCGCTCCAGCGAGGCGTGCGATGAGGTCATCGCAAGCACCGTCGAGGGCCTTGGCGGTCTCGACATCCTCGTGAACAACGCAGCCTTCCAAATGGGGCGCGGTGACGGCCTTGCTGACGCGAGCGACGAGCGCATGGAGCGCATCGTCACCACCAACCTGCTGTCCGTGATGTGGCTGACTCGCGCCGCACTCCCCCACCTCAAGGAGGGCGCGAGCATCATCAACACGTCATCAATCCAGGCGTATGACCCCACCACCACGCTCATTGAGTACGCCGCAACCAAGGCGGCGCTCAACAACTTCACGGTGAACCTCGCTGCCGACCTTGGACCCAAGGGAATCCGCGTCAACGCCGTAGCGCCAGGGCCGATCTGGACGCCGCTCCAGCCGGCCACGCAGCCTCCGGAAAAGATCAAGACGTTCGGGCAGGACACTCCCCTTGGCCGGGCTGGGCAGCCTGCGGAGGTCGCGCCGGCATTCGTGTTCCTCGCCTCGGAAGCCGACGCGAGTTACGTCTCCGGCACCGTCCTGGGGGTCACTGGAGGGCGTGCCGTCTTCTAGACGGGCCGACGCTGGGTTCAGGACCCGGCGACCGTTGGCTCTGGGTTGGGGCCAAGACAGCAGTCGACGGGACAGACATCCTGCCAAGGGCCCAAGGCCGTCAGCGCGGCGCGGGGCGCTCCCTCGGTGCGCTCGCGGATGAGGTCCACGAGCCCGGCCACGAACTGCGGGTCGATACCTGCGGTGGGGACACGCACCATCGGGACACCGCGCTCCCTGGCAGTCAGGGCCGCCTCGTTGTCGAGGTGCCACTGCACTTCCATGTGATCGGAGACAAATCCAAGAGGAGAGACGACGAGTCCAGAGGTGCCCTCTGGCACAGCGCGAATGGCCTCGTTGATGTCCGGTTGGAGCCACGGCTGTGCCGGCGGTCCGGATCGCGATTGGAACGCCAGCGACCACGGCACATCGCCACACTCTGGACGGAAGGAGTCCATGATGAGCGCGGCAACCTCTCGAAGCTGCGCGCCATACCAGCCGCCCTCGCCTGCCGGCCCAGCCTGTCCTGACGGAAGCGACTCGCGTGGCCCGGAGGCCTCCGCAGCGGACACGGGAATGGAGTGCGCGGAGAAGATCACGTGGGGCGAGGACCCGGCTCCAGCATCGGCCAGTTGGCGCAAGCCCCCCAGGACCGCAGCGGCGTTGGACCCAACGAAACCGGGATGATCAAAGTACTGACGCACCTTGTCGACGACAAGATCTCGCTCGAGCCCGGTCTCCGCGAGCGCCTGCGCGAGGTCCTCGCGGTAGGCGCGGCAGCCGCTGTAGGAGGAGAACGCGCTCGTGACCAGCACCAAGACGCGCCGGTGACCGTGGGCGTGAAGCTCGCGCAGAGCGTCGGCGAAATATGGCGCCCAGAAGCGATTGCCCAGGTACACGGGAAGCGCCAGCCCGCGAGCGTCAAGCTCCGCCGCAAGCGCGGCCTGGAGCGCGCGATTCTGCGCGTTGATGGGGCTGACCCCACCAAAGTGGCGATAGTGGTGGGCGGCGACTTCGAGGCGCTCCGGGGGGATGTCGCGGCCCCTGGTCACGTTGCGAAGAAAGGGGAGGACGTCCTCAGCACGCTCAGGGCCGCCAAAGCCCGCCAGCAGTATGCAGTCATAGCCAGCGGGTGGGCGCACCCGCGAGGACGCCGCTAGCGGTGGTGCCTGGGTCACAGGCCCAGTCTGGTGCTCCACTAGGCGAGCGACAAGAAGACCTTCTCGAGACGGTCAAGATTTGCCCGGCGAGGGTCGCCCTCTGGTGAGTCGAGGCACTCGCGCAGGCCGTGCGAGATGATCAGGAAGCCGGCCCGGTCAATGGCCTTGGAAGCCGCCGCAAGCTGAGTCACCGTGGCTTCGCAGTCCTCGCCGGACTCCACCATGCGGATCACGGCGTCGAGCTGGCCGCGTGCGCGCTTGAGCCGGTTGACCGCAGACGCGGTGGTGGCCGATGTCGAAATGTCTGTCATGCCCTTGCCTCCCTGGCCACTGCGCTCAGCGGCGGCGCAGCCATGGGAAGACACTACGCGGAGGGGCATCGTCGTGACCTTCGCACCACTCGTGCGCTGGCACCTGTCGCCGCACGGAATCCACGTGCTGGCCGCAGCCGCTCCACGTGGTTTTGCCGCAGATGCCGCACGCTGCCGGTGAACACATACTCAGTCTCCTTCTGGGAAGTCAGTCGCGGACTGCAGCCGCGTATATGCAATACTATACCCCCAGGGGTATTCGGAACACCACGAAGAGGAGCAGGAGATGGCCAAGACCGTCATCGTTGGCGGCGTAGCGGCAGGCATGAGCACGGCGACCAGACTTCGCAGGCTCGATGAATCCGCCCAGATCGTCGTTCTCGAGGCGGGCAGCCACGTCTCGTTCGCAAACTGCGGGCTTCCCTACTACGTGGGCGGAGTGATCGAGGAGCGTGACTCTCTCCTGCTGCAGACGCCGCAAAGCCTGGCTGCACGGTTTGGGCTCGACGTCAGGGTGAACACCAGGGCGCTGTCGATCGACCCCCACGCACGCACCGTGCTCATCTGCGCGCCGGACGGCTCGCAGTACACCGAGCACTACGACTCGCTTGTCCTCGCGCCCGGCGCTCGCCCTGCGGTCCCCATGGTGTCCGGAGCCGAACGCGCGCTGACCCTGCGGGACATCGCCGACGTCGATCGCCTTTCCCACGCGATAGAGGCCGCCTCAACCGCCGTGATCCTTGGAGCCGGGTTTGTGGGATTGGAGCTCGCGGAGAACCTGGTCCGCAAAGGACTGCAGGTGACCGTCGTCGAGCTCGCCCCCCAAGTGTTGGGCGCTCTCGACGCCGAACTCGCGGTGCGCATTCACGACGCGCTGACGGGCGCTGGCGTCGCAGTGCACACCGGCGCTCGAGTGGACAGCATCAGCGCAACGCACGCGAACATCGTCACTGCGGACGGCCAAGCGCTCAGCGTTCCCGCGGACGTGGTGATCGCGGCAATAGGCGTCAGGCCAGACTCACAGCTTGCGGTGCACGCCGGCGTGGAGGTGAACTCCGCAGGCGCGATCGTCACCGATGGCGCCGGCCGCACGAGCGTTCCCGGCATCTTCGCGGCGGGCGACGTGGCAGCGAAGACCGACGCCGTGAGCGGCTCCGAACGATCCATCCCCTTGGCAAATCTT
>Ga0065721_10050132_pt1 | contig 22999 bp, 22 predicted proteins | sample Mesricmetagenome_FD_59108 | JGI IMG/M metagenome (GOLD analysis project Ga0065721, IMG submission 59108) | Mesophilic microbial community from rice straw/compost enrichment Sample: eDNA_1 v2 (version 2) | ecosystem: Engineered > Solid waste > Grass > Composting > Bioreactor | place: USA: Davis...
CCCCCGCCCGCTTCGCCCGCTCCCGGGCCGAGCCTTTCGACGAACCCGTCTCGTTCGACACCGCGGACGGGGCGGTGGTGCCGCTGACCTATGGCGAGATCGAGAAGGCGCACCGCGCCACCCTCGAGGTGGTCGCCGGCGCCGAACCGGACGTGGTGGTGACGCACTACCCGCCGCCGCCCGGAGCCTTGGCCAGGGTGCCGGGGGCGTCCCTTTGGCTCTACGGGCATGTGCATGCCTTCGAGCGCCGCATGGAGGGCGGCACCGAGGTGGTGCTGAACCCGCGCCAGTCCCGGGTGTTCGCGGACCGGATGGTGATCGACGTGCCGGTCCGCGCGCCTGCCGCCGTCCCGGCCCGCTGACAGTCAGCGCGGGGCGGGCGCGGGGGCGAGCTGCTCGATCGCCGCGGCGACGTCCTCCAGCTCCGAGGCGCTGTCGCGCATCCGCTGGGCGGCGTCCTCCGCGTCCTGGACGCCTGCCCGGTCGGATAGCTCGATCATCACGTAGCGGAACTGGGCGTCGTCGATGCCTTCCAGGGTCTTGCGGAACTCCCCGAAGTTGGCGTAGCTGCGCTTGGCGACATGGGCGTAGTCGCCGTCGCCATATACCCTGGCGGCGGCCTTCTGGTGGTCGTTGAGACGGTAACGGCCCAGGCTCTCGATCGCCTCCCAGGCGAGGTTGGCGACGACGATCCCGTCCGGCCTGTTGTGGGCATGGAGGCAGTTCACGGTGCCGGCCCGGTCCCGGTCCCATGAAAAGACCTTTCCCCACACCTCCACCGAGGCTTCCGGGTTGCGCTTCCAGAAAGCCTCGAACGCTTCCTTGTGCGTGCCGACCTCGTCACCCAGCCTCACGACCTTGCCGAGATTCCCGTCCTCGATGGTGAAGAGGACGATCTCGTCGAACTGCGAGGCGTACCGTGCGTTCCAGTAGGATACGCCGGTCAGCTCCTTGAAGCGGGTCTCGGCCTCCTCCGACTGGTCGCCCGAGACGAGGCGCGAGACGATGCCGACGATCTCGCGGGTGTCGTGTCCGTTGGCGTACATTGCGGTGTTGCTCCCGGTATGGTTCCGGGCAAGCCAACACCATCCAGTCGCATGGGACAAGCCGGCTGCCCGGCCAGGCGGTTCAGGGGAGCGGGTCGATCGCGATGGAGGCGGGCGGCCACGGCATGAACCACTTCCGGTCCTCCTCGGCGTCCGGCATGAACACGCCGCCTTCCTGCATGGCCTTGAGGATGACGGCCTGGTAGTCGCCGTCCTCCACGTCGACGGAGACGACCAGTTCCCGCTGGCCGTGCTCGAAGTCCGAGAACCTGTGCCCGATGAACGTCACCCTGCATCCCGCCATGTCCGGCACCTCCTTGCCTGCGGGTGAACGCATGGATTGCCGCAACGATCCGTCGCACCACGGAAGCGCCGGATGGCCACGCCGCGCCGTGGGGCAGGGCCGCCGGGGTCAGAAGGAGAAGCCGGCCTCGTCCACCTCGACGAGCTCGAACCCGTAGTCCGCCGCGGACGGCGCCTCCGGCTCCGGCTCGCGCGTGGTATACTGGGCGATGATGTCGAGCATCTGCTGCCCGTACATGTCGAGGCGGCTGGGCCCGACACCGGGGATGCCGACGAGGTCGATCCGGTCGGCGGGGCGTTGCGCCACCATCTCCGCCAGGGTGGCGTTGGGGAACACCATGTAGGGCTTGATCTTGCGCTTGCGCGCGAGCTTGCCGCGGGCGGACTTCAGGGCGGCGAGGAGCTGGTCGTCCTCGCTGGCGTAGCGGCGCACGGCGCGGGGCTTGGGCGTCTCCCCCGGGGCCAGCTTGGCCCGCGGCTTGGCGACCCTCGGCGCCTTCGGGGCGGCGGACGGCGTCACGATCATGTCCTTGGCGAACATCACCTGCCGCTCCCCGGACAGCACCTCGCCGGCGCCGTCGCCGAGCTTGAGGGCGGACCGGGCCTCGTGGTCGACCCGTACCAGGCCCTCCGCCACCATCTGGCGCATGATCGAGTGCCAGGTCGGCATGTCGTGTCCGAGGCCGGCCCCGGCCATGTGGGGCGTGCCGTCCGACACCACCTTCTCGGTCGGCCTGCCGGCGACCGTGGCGACGATGTCGTGGAGCGGGTATTTCTGCCCGGTGTCGCGGATGGTCTCCAGCACCGCCCTGGCGGCGTCGGTGCCGTCCCAGCGCGCGGAAGGGTTGCGGCAGTTGTCGCAATTGCCGCAGTCCTGCGGCATGGCCTCGCCGAAATGACCCAGGATGGCGCGCCGGCGGCAACCGCCGGTCTCGGCGATGCCGACCAGGGCCGACAGCTTGGCGTGGGCGACCCGGCGGGTGACGACGCTGCCTTCCCGCTCGATCATGTCGCGGCGGCGGGCGAGGTCGTCCAGCCCGTAGACCATCCAGGCCTCGGAGGGCTTGCCGTCGCGCCCGGCGCGGCCCGTCTCCTGGTAGTAGGCCTCGACGCTCGAGGGCATGTCCATGTGGGCGACGAAACGGACGTCGGGCTTGTCGATCCCCATGCCGAACGCCACGGTGGCGACCAGCACCGGTCCGCCGCGGCGCAGGAAGGCGGCCTGGTTGCGGTCGCGCTCCGACTGGCCCATGCCGGCGTGGTAGGGCAGGGCGTCGATGCCGTTCTCGGCGAGGAAGCGGGCGGTGTCCTCGACCTTCTTGCGCGACAGGCAGTAGACGATCCCGGATTCGCCCTCATGGCGGGCGAGGAAGTCGAGCAGCTGCCGGCGCGCGTCCTTGCCCCGGCGCCCGATCTCGTAGCTGATGTTGGGGCGGTCGAAGCTGGTGGTGAAGGAGGGCGCGTGTTCCAGCCCCAGCATCTCGCGCATGTCCTCGCGGGTCTGCGGGTCCGCGGTGGCGGTCAGGGCCAGCCGCGGCACGCCCGGGTAGCGCTTGCCCAGGTTGGCGAGCTCGCCGTATTCGGGGCGGAAGTCATGCCCCCACTGGGACACGCAGTGCGCCTCGTCGATGGCGAACAGCGAGATCGCCGTGCGGTCGAGGATGCGCTGGAACGTCGGCATGGCCATGCGTTCGGGGGTGACATAGAGCAGGTCGAGCTCGCCGTCCATGAGAGCGCTCACCACGGCCTTGGATTCCTCGCGGGACAAGGTCGAGTTCAGCACCTCGGCGCGCACGCCCCGCTCGCGCAGGGCGTCCACCTGGTCGCGCATCAGGGCGATCAGCGGCGACACCACGATGCCGGTGCCGGGGCGGCACAGGGCCGGGAGCTGGTAGCACAGGGACTTGCCGGCGCCGGTGGGGAACAGGACCACCGCGTCGCCGCCGGCCACGACGTGGTCGACCACAGCCTCCTGGCTGCCGCGGAAGGACTCGTGTCCGAACACCTGCAGCAGGACGTCCTTGGGGTCTTTGGTCACGGCGCGCTCCGGGAAGGTCTCGCCGCAATGGTGGCCGCAAGCCTGGCAGGGCACAAGCCCGCTGGGTCAGGCGAGCCCCGCAAGGGCGAGGTCCGCCGGCAGCGGGGTGTCGCCACCGGCGGCGAGATCCGGCGGCGCCTGCTCGTCCTTCAGGTAACGCCAGTCCGGGAAGGAGCGGCGGGGCACCGCGACCGTCCGGACCAGGCGCCGGTCCAGTTCCACGCGGCACCGCATGATCCTGTCGGGATCGTTGATGGGGATGATCGCCGTGATCAGTTGCCGCGCCTGGATCTTGCCGCCGATCACCCAGTAGAGGGACCCGGTACCGACGATCCTTTCCGGGCGGACCGGCGGGTCGCGCGTGACGATGGCGGACATCTCGTCCTCCGGCATGGCGGCCATGATGCGTTCGAGTTTATCGACGTCGGAGATCCCGACGCACACCTTGACGAGGTTCACCACGTAATCCTTTCGCGCGGTCGCCACGCTGTCATATCCTGCCGCGGGCGCACCGATTCGCCCGACACTAGCAGAACGCATTCCGATTCGGACACCGCAAGCGGAGACGGCGATGACCCAGGCAAGAACAACCGTGCGCCTCGCGCTCGCCATCGTGGCGGGCATCGCCGCGACGCTCGCTTCCTGCCTGCCGACGCTGGCCGAGGACAGGTCCCTGACCCTCTACCACACCCATACCCGCGAGAGCGCCACGATCACCTTCAAGCGGGACGGGCGCTACGACGGCGAGGGGCTGTCTCGGCTCAACACCTTCCTGCGCGACTGGCGCACCGGGGAGCCGACGCGGATGGACCCGGCCCTGTTCGACCTGCTGTGGGCGGTCTACGGTGACGTCGGGGCCAGCCAGCCCATCCACGTGGTCTCCTCGTACCGCTCCCCGGCCACCAACGCCAACCTCCGGGCCAACTCGAGCGGCGTCGCCGAGAACTCCCAGCACATCACCGGCAAGGCGATGGACTTCTACATCCCCGGCGTCCGGCTCGCGACCCTGCGGGCGGCCGCCATGCGCCGGCAGGGCGGGGGCGTCGGCTATTACCCGTCCTCGGGCAGTCCCTTCGTCCACCTCGACACCGGAAGCGTCCGCGCCTGGCCGCGCATGACCACCGCCCAACTGCTCGAGATCTTCCCGGACGGCAAGACCGCGCACCTGCCCTCGGACGGCGGGCCGCTTCCCGGCCATGCCGCAGCCGTCGCGGACTTGTCCGCACCGCCAGCCCCGGCGCAACCCGCCGAGGCGCCTCGGCAACCGAACCTCCTGGAACGGCTGTTCGGCGGCAAGCAGGAACCTCCCGCGCAACCGGCGCCACAGGTTGCCGTCGCGGCGGCGCCCGAATACCGCCTCCAGCCGACCCCGGGAATGTCCTTCGCCGGTGACCTCGCCCCGCAGGTGCCCAAGGTGTCCCCGGTGGTGCCGCCACGGCGCCCGGAGTCGACGGTGGCCTTCGCTTCCTTCGCCCCCGCCCCGGCTCCGCGTCCGACCTGGAGGGATAGGGCGGTCGTGGCCGAGGCTCCCGCCGCCGAAGTGGCGGTGATCGAGGGCGATTACGCCCTGCTCGGTTACGCCGACACCCGCAAGGCGCTGGAGGAGCCCGACCCGTTCGCCTTCCTGCTCGACCTGCGCCCCGCTCCCGCGGTGCGTGGCGTCGCCAGGGTGCCCGCCGTCACCACGGCCACGCCCGCCGAGCCCCTCGAGGTCGCCGCGGACGTGTCCTCCGGCCTCCCCGGCGAGCTCCATCGCGGCGTGCCGCTGACGGACACCTCGTTCGCCGGGTTTTCCGCGCCATACGGACAGACGATCCCGTTCGCGCTGGCCACTTCCGACCCTCGCGTCGCCGGGCGCTTCGAGGCGTACCGGGGACAGGCGCCGAGGCGCTTCTAGCGACCGATGCCCGAGAAGGGGTGCGAGGGGGCGGTGTCGGGATAGACCACCGCGACCTTTCCGATCGGGTTCAGCGTCGTCAGCGTGCCGGTGTGGGTCAGCACGTCGGCGAAGGACAGGGCGCCCGCATGCTCCACGTCGAGGACCCCGTACACCCCGCCGGTGTCGATGGCGTAGATGTTCCCGAGCCTCGTCAGCCGCCGGAGCGGCGTGTGGCCGACAAAGACCCTGCCGACGCCGGGCACACCGCTGTCGTCGTTCCGGTGCAGCCGGTCCCGGCCCCATAGTGCCGTCTCGGTCACCTTCTTGTCGCCCGCCTCGACGGCGGCGGTGAAATGTTGCCAGGACATGCCGTGCGGGACGTCGGCATGCACCACGCCGACCAGGCCGCGGGGCGTGGGGATCTCGATCGCCACCGGCATGCGGGCGAAGGCGGCGACCATCTCCCTGCGGGCCTCGGGTTCGGTGTCCAGCCACCATGCGAAGCCGTTGCGCGAGGCCATGAACTGAAGCACGGCGGGGTCGGGTTCGCCGTCCGCGTAGATCTCGAGCACCATGTCCTCGTGGTTGCCCCGGACGGCATGCACCCAGGGCTGGGCGAGGAAGCGGAGGCACCGCTCGGATCCCGGCCCGCGGTCGATCAGGTCTCCGACCGAGATGATCCGGTCCACGCGGCGGTCGAAACGCGCGCGGGACATCGCCTCGAGCACGAGGTCGAAACAGCCGTGGATGTCGCCGACGACGAAGTCGCGGCCTTCGGTGTTCGGCGGCAGGCGAAGGACAAGGGGCGTGCTCACGGCGACACCGCCATTTCCGTCATGCCCAGGGCGGCGGCTTCGACGCGGCGCGCCGCCTCCGGAGGCATCATGGGCACCGGGTCGTTGAGGACCAGGGTCCGCCCGCGCAGGAGCCAGTTCTCGTCCCGCAGGTCGGATGCCTCCGGGCCCAGCGATCGCGCGAATTCCTCGAAGCCAGGTTGCGCGAGGCGGAAGGCGGCCAGCGCGGACGGGTCGACGGAGTCCGCGCGTCCGAGCACGACCTGCCGCGCGACCGCGATCCAGCCGGCGGCCTCGCGGTCGTCGTCCCTGACAGGCTCCAGGCGCTCGCAGGCGCCGACCAGGGTGTCCTCCACCAGGGCGACGGCGTGGCAGAGCGGGGCGTGCGGGGAGGCGCAGGGGTCGTCCGCCTCGGCGGCGTGCCCGAAGAACCCTTCCGGGAAGGGCGCCACCCGGATCACCATGTCGTCGCGCAGGGGGTGGCGGTAGACCATGGCGTGGTGGCCCTCGCCGACGAGATCGAGGTTCTCGTAAGCCCAGCCGGACGGGTCGTCCGATTCCAGCAGCCCGTCGATTTCCCTGATGGCGTCCATACGCGGCCCCCGTGCTGGCGGAGTATCACGGACGCCGAGGCATCCGACAAGCGTCGGTCAGTAGCCGTAGGCGAGGCGGCGCAGGCTTGCCCCCAGACCTTTCTGGGGAAGGCCGCGGTAGACGACCGGCCTGTCCGCCTCGGTCGCCGCCTGTCGCTCCGGCGTCTTCGCCGCGTCGGGGTCTTCCACGTTCGCCCAGCCCGGTCCCGGGTTGCTGCCCCGCGGAGGCTCGGCGACGCCCAGGCGCGCGAGGTAACCGTCGAGCGTCCCGCCGTCCGCCTCGAGGTCGGCATCGGTCAGGATCTGGTTGCCTTCGGCCCTCGCCACCAGGAGCGTCGCGATGACCCACTTGAGGAAGCCGGCCTCGGACAGCATCCGGGCGGGCAGGGAATGGCTGCCGGACATGCCGTGGCTCTCGAACGCGTCGATGGTGCCGAACGCCCCCTGCAGCAGGGTGGATTCGCAGAGGACGGTCGAGTCCTCGAAGCCGGTCGGCACCAGGAAGCGGGTCTCCCCTTCCTCGTTGAATGCCATGCCGAGGCCGGCGTGGACGGCGTCGGGCGGCAGGCCGCGCTTCTGCATGTCCATCGGCACATAGGTGTCGGGGATATGCCCGGGGTCAAGCGGATCGAGGGAGAAGCAGGTGACGAAGGGGATGACGGAGACCCGTCCGGAGGTCTCCGAACTGAAGGCGTTCACCGTCCAGCGGCGACCGTCCTCCGAGGCGCGCTCGACGAGGTATCCGACCATGTCGTAGCGCCCGTTCTCGAAGTGGGACGCGTCGAACTCGATCCACAGCCGCTCCTCGCGGATCGCCGCCAGGGCGAGGGACTGCCGGAGCGTGTGCGGGTTGCGCAGGAACGAGCAGGCCGAGACCGCGTCGAGGAAGGACCCGTGGAGCCAGACGCGTCGGGCCGCCCTGATCCCGTCCGAGAGCCGGTGCCGCTCCCCCATGGAGAGCCGCACGGCGCGCTTCGACAGTTGCTTGCTGATCTGGCGGATGCGGCCCGGCAGGGCGGTGTTGCCGGTGGCCTCGGCGATCTCGGCGGCGGACTGGCGGTCGGCCAGCCGCTCCGGGTCGATGTCCACCCACCAGCGCGCCGGGTGGGACAGGGCCCTGAGGACGGCCTCGTGTGCGCTGTCCGGGAGGCTGTCCGCGCTGCGCCGCCTGGCTGGCTTGTGTTCCGTCATCTTCGTCCCCGGTGGTGTCGGGGGACCATACCCGATTCGCGCGCGCCGGAGCGATCCCGTCAGGCCGTGCGCGTGCCGTCCCTGAAGTCCAGCCAGGTCTCGTCGATCGGACCCGGGGCCTCGGGGACGCTGTCGATGGCGGTGGCCCTGGCCATGATCGCCGCCGCCGAGGGATAGAACTCGTCGCTGACCATGGCGGTCACGACGGCGCCGCCCTCCTCGAGGCGGGTCGCATAGGTGCGGGCGTCTTCCTCCGGGATGCCGGCATGGACCATGGCGCCGATCAGGCCGCCGGTCGCGCCGCCCAGGATGGCGCCTGCCGCCGCCCCCAGGGCAGCCGCGGCGATCCACCCGCCGAGGAGGACGGGGCCGACGCCCGGCACGGCAAGGGCGCCCATGCCGATGAGCATGCCGCCGGTCCCGCCGAGCACCGCGCCGACGCCGGCGCCCTGCTCGAAGCCTTCCCCGGCCTCGGAGGCGTCTTCCTCCAGCCGGTGCCGTTCCGCCAGCGTGCCGTCGGGGTCCCGCGCCAGGATGCTGATCTCGGCGGCCGGCACGCCGGCGGCGACGAGGCGCGTGACCGCGTCGGTCGCTTCGGAATAGGTGTCGAAATAGGCGGAAACGGTCCTCATCGGGTGTCCTCCCGGGTGTGGGCAGGGAAACGGCGGCGCAAGGTCACCGGTTCCAATCCACCCGGGAGGACACCCGGACGGGCGGTGTCAGGCGCCGTCGCGCGAGATCCGTCCAACGCCGCCCATGTACGGGCGCAACGCCTCGGGCACCAGGATCGAGCCGTCGGCCTGCTGGTAGGTCTCCATGACCGCCACGAGCGCCCGGCCCACGGCGACCCCCGAGCCGTTGAGGGTGTGGACGAAGGCGGTGCCGCCATCCGCGGTGCGATAGCGCGCCCCCATGCGGCGGGCCTGGAAGTCGCCGCAGTCCGATACCGACGAGATCTCGCGGTAGCGGCCCTGGCCGGGAAGCCAGACCTCGATGTCGCAGGTCATGCGGGCGCCGAACCCCATGTCGCCGGCACACAACGCCACGGTGCGGTAGCCGAGCCCGAGCCCGCGCAGGACCGCCTCGGCAGCGCCCAGCATGCGGGCATGCTCGGCCTCCGATTCGCCGGGACGGACGACCGACACCATCTCCACCTTGTTGAACTGGTGCTGGCGCAGCATGCCGCGGGTGTCGCGCCCGGCGGCGCCCGCCTCCGAGCGGAAGCACGGCGTCAGCGCGGCGAAGCGCAAGGGCAGGGCGTCTTCCGCCAGGATGGTCTCGCGCACGAGGTTGGTGAGCGGCACCTCGGCTGTCGGGATCAGGCCCAGGTCGGCGGCGCCGTGGGGCGTGAAGAACAGGTCCTCGGCGAATTTCGGCAATTGGCCCGTACCCGTGAGCGCGTCGCGGTTGACCAGCAGCGGCGGCTGGACCTCGGTATAGCCGTGCCGGTCGACGTGCATGTCCAGCATGTACTGGCCGAGGGCGCGCTCGAGCCGGGCGAGGCCGCCGCGCAGGACGGTGAAGCGGCTTCCCGCCAGCTTGGCGGCGGTGGCGAAGTCCATCATCCCGAGCGCCTCGCCGAGGACGAAGTGTTCCGCCGGCTCGAACCCTTCCGGAAGGTGGCCTTCGACGCGATATAACTCGACGTTGTCCGCCTCGTCCCTTCCGGGAGGGACACCAGGCGCGGGCGGGTTCGGGAGCGTCATGAGCGCGGCGTCCAGGTCCGCGTCCGCCGCCGCGACCTGGTCCTCCAGCGTCTTGATCGCCGTCTTGAGGTCGGCCATCTCCGTCCGGAGGACGCCAGCGTCCCTGCCTTCGGCGGCTGCCCTGGCGAAGGCGGCGGCGCCGTTGTTGCGGCGTTCCCGTGCCTGGTCCAGCGCCGTCGCCGCGGCGCGGCGGGTCTCGTCCAGCGCCAGGACACGCGCGGATTCAGCCGGCTTCCCGCGGGCGGCGAGGGCCCGGTCGAGCGCGTCGGGGTTGTCCCTGATCCACTTGATGTCCAGCATGGCGGCGGTGTCCCTGTTTGCCGTCGAGCAATAGCGGCGGCACGGGCCCGCTGGCAAGAACGCCTGCCGCCTGGGCGATGACCATGCGCCCTCTTGGTTAACGGCTTCCGGATGGATTTCGGCGTTGAACCTTGCCCCCGCCGTGACTAGCCTCGGCCCGTCTGAAACGATTCGCCATCCAGGAGAGGCCATGTCCACCGTAACCGTCACGGAAGAGAACTTCGAACAGGAAGTCCTGCAGTCCAAGGAGCCCGTCCTGCTCGACTTCTGGGCGACCTGGTGCAAGCCCTGCCTGAACATGGCGCCGACCCTCGAGGAGCTGGCCGCCGAGTTCGCCGGCAAGGTCAAGGTCGCCAAGGTCAACGCCGACGAGTATCCCGGCCTCGCCACCCGCTACGGCGTGCGCGGCCTGCCCAGCATGTTCCTGGTCAAGGGCGGCGAGGTCGTCGACCAGCGCACCGGTGCCGCCATGACCAAGACAGCGTTCACCAGCTGGCTGAACTCGGCGGCCTGACGCCGGCGAACGGGCTGAAAAGGAAAGGGCGCCTTCCGGGGCGCCCTTTCCTTTTCAGTGGTGTTCCGGGAATCGTCCGTCAGCGGATGCCTGGTGCCGGGGTGGCGTCTTCCTCCGCATCCGCGGAAGGCGTGGAGATCATGGAGCCGACGACCCGGAACTGTCCGTTGTCGCCGGCCGACCTGTCTGCGCCCATCGTCGGGTGGACGACCGCGCCGAAGGGGTCGTAGCTGCCGTCCGGGTGCAGGCGCCTGGCCGTGACTCGGTGTCCGCCGGGATAGACGTCGTGCGGCCCGTGCCCCTGGCCGTCCGCCTGCTTCGTCACCTCCTCGACCACGAACCATCCCTGGGCGGTGGCTTCCCGCGGGGAGCCGCCGGTGAACACGTTGAAGTCGGTGATGACCTGGCCGACCTCCGGGAGGGTCTTGATGGCATGCGGCTCGCACGCCTCGAAACGCATGTACGGCACTGCCGTGACGACGGTGAAACGCGACGCCTGGTACTCCGGCTCGTCGTCCCGCTTGGTGCAGCCCTCGAAGTCCACGAGGCTCCCGGGGGCGCATGCCGGCACGTCGAACATGGCGCTGCCGGCGGCGAGGTCGGAGACCAGCACATTGGCGTCGTCGGGGTGGACCGACGTGGCGACGCGGATCTGCTCTCCCGCGCCCAACCCGAATTCCCGGTGCGGCTCGAGGAGCTTCACCAGCGCCACGACGGCGGATGGATCGTTCCGGTCGCCTTCGTATCCCAGGACGAGGCCAGAGATCGGAGGGGCGGAGAACCGGGCGTCGTAACCGCGGATACCGGCGTCGACCGGGTCGATTGCAGGCTTGCCCATGGTAAGTCCTTGTGTTCCTGGAGGTCGGGCGCCAGCATGGGGCACAGGGCGGCAACCGACAAGCATGGCCGCGAACGGGCGTCTCGCATCTTCGCGCTTGTGCCGTGCCGTCGCCGTCGCCATGCTGGTCCAGTTGCCTCGCGTCGCGCGGGGCGTGAGCGGTTCCAGGGAGAGCTCGAATGGCCAAGTCGATCGTGATGGACGGGATCACCGCGGGAGAGGAAGCGGACCTGTCGCCCGGCAAGGTGTCCCTCGCGCTGGACGGGACAGGGGGCCGCGCCGTCGTCCGGTTCAACAACGAGGCCGGCTATGTCAGCCACGAGTTGGACCTGGTCGAAACGATGGCCTGGCTGGAGAGGCAGGTTCCAGGCAGCATCGACTTCGCGCGGCTGGACGCCTTCCTGAAGCTGGAACTCGGTTACGAGGCGGACAGGGAATCCCGCGGCACGCCGGAAGACACCCGCCTGCTGGAGCGCACGCGGATCGCCCCGACCAACGACGGCCTCGTGCGCGAGCCGGTCGCCTACACCATGGAAGGCGTCTGGACCGGTGACGATCCTGCCCGGCTCGCGCTCTTCGACGGCGAGCTGTCGGTCGTGATCCCCGCAGACGGAAGGGAAGCCGGTCTCCCGCTCGAGGCCGTGCTCGGGTGGATCAACGGACGGTTCCCCGGCGTCGCCGACATGGGGAAGATCAGTCCTGCCCTGGACGACGCCCGCCAGGCCCTCGAGACGGCGCCGATTCCCGTCAGCGCCTGAGCGGAATCCCTGCGGACGTCGGACTGTCTGCCTGAGGCCGCGTGCCTCAAGGGGACCGGTGGTTGTCGTGATCGGGCGCGATCCGGGGGACGAGCCAGTTCAGGCTGACGTGGCGCTTCACGTCAGCCTTCCAGCATTCCGACCGGGAACCGCCAGATGACGGACCGGTTTGCGGGAGTTTGGAATATAATGATCGCTAATCGTGGTGATTTGAGCGAATCGAAGGTCGAACTGATAAGACGGATGATCGATGGCATTGCCCAGGACTAGCATGGGACAGGACTGGAGCTGGTCATTTCGATGGCCGTAGACGATCCAGACCTAAATCCATTAAAACCGAGAAATTTCGATGGGAATGTCCCGCAGGGATTGAAGCTGAAGTTGGTCTGACAGATCCTTGCTTTCGAAAGGATTATGCTGTTAAATCGAGAGATATGAGGGGCGCTATGGCTAAAGCAAAAATCAATCCAGCATCACTGGCTAGGTGCCTGCAATCTGCAGACTACTCCGTCGCTGAGTTCGCAGCCGCCGTTAAGGAAGAGGTTGCGACCTTAGAAAGTTGGCTTGCTGGAGAAGATTTGCCCACGATGACGCAGGCGTCTGAAATGGCGAAAATTCTGTATGTTCCATTGGCGCATTTGTACTCTAGATCAGCACCTAGAGAGATCGACGTTATCCCTGATTTCCGTACTATCGATGCAAGGACACCGGCAAAAGCTGGCCCGTTTTATCGAAGGCTGCTGATTGACGTCTTGTTTAAAAGAGATTGGTTAAAAGAGCATAGAATCGCGAACGGAGCTGGCAAGCTGCCGTTTGTGGCCAAATTCAATGAGTCCAGCAGTATTCAAGAAATTGCAGCTGACATGCGTGCTGTCTTGGGTATGCCCCGACGTCCTTCGAGGAAGGATGATTCCTCCTATTTCTCTGCCATAAGCACTGCGGCGGAAGATGCTGGCATCATGGTGATGAAGAACGGAATTGCAGGTGGAGGAACATCCCGTAAGATAGATAGCTCCATATTCCGTGGGTTTTGCATAGTGGATGAAATTGTTCCAGTAGTTGTTGTTAACTCCAATGACTACAGGTTTTCTCAGATTTTCACTCTAGCCCACGAGCTGGCACATATCTGGATCGGTCAATCCGCTTTGTCGAATTTCGATGTTGTAGAACATAAGCTCTCTGACTTGCAAAGCATTGAGAAGTTCTGCTCTAAGGTAGCAGCCGAATTCCTTGCTCCTCGCGAAGCCTTCATCGCAAATTGGCAGGATGGGATAGATCTTAAAGATCAAGTTGAGAATCTGTCTCGTGATTTCATGATCAGCCCGGTAACAGTCGCAAGGCGCGCATTCGATCTTGGACTGGTCGGCGGGAACGAATACAGGTCGTTTATGGAGGACCAGAAGATAATTCTGGCTGCCATTAAGAAGAAAGAGCGCGAGAAGGAAGGTGGGCCTCCTTATCACGTAATGATGAAAAATCGGAATAGCCTGTCTCTAATGCGTGTCGTTCGGGCCGAAATGATGAATGGCCGGATGCTTGTGAATGCAGCCGCAGAAGTTCTGGGGGTTTCCGCTTCAGCGTTGGTAAACAATTTGGCGGGGGAAGAATATGTTTCTGCTTGATACAAGCTTTTTTGGCGAAGCTGCTAATCGTCATTATCCCACTGTGGTTTTTAGGAACTTTTGGCAGGCACTCGGTGAGCGCCTGGGTACAGACATATTCCTGACGCAGCGCGTGAAAAAAGCCGTCTCCGATGATGATGATCTAGTTCTGAAAGGTTGGCTTGAAGAGTGCGTTACGCAGAAAGCGGTTCTTTCTGAGTCAGATGAGCTAACGCAGGATATGTATTCTGACATCGCATCCGACCTGTATGCATCAGATTACACCCCTTCAGCCCTTGATACTTTTTTCAACGGTCCCGCACCATGGGTCATTGCCAAAGCTGCTGCACATGGACACAGGGTTGTCACGGGCTATGCTAAAGAGCCTATAACGCTATCTAGAGTCGGTTTCGCTAACATCTGCGGCAGTTACGAGGTTCAAACGGTCAATATTATCGGAATGCTCAACGAGCTCGATATTAAATTTGGCTATGGCGAGATCCCAAAGGCTGGGCCGTCGATGTAAGTAAACTGCTGCTGGCAAAAAAGGTCGACATGGTGCCTGTAGTCAGTCCGCCAATACGCATGCAGCGAACCCTAGTCATCGGCACCTAGATTTTCGCAGGCCAGCGAGGGCATCCCGAGGCCTAGGACCGGTTACCCTGCCAGGATCTCCCGGATATCCGGTGATACGCGACCTAGGGTAGAATGTGCAGCCTAGCAGGATGACACTCGAAAGGTCCGTCAGGCTCCATCGTAAGCTCAGCCAGATTGCTGTGGTGTCGGTAGCGTTGGAGGGTTGTTCGATAGCTCCTGCTTGCAGACGGAACAGGCTGACGTGGCGATTGACGTCTGCCCTCCAGCACTTCTCCTCAGGAGAAGTGCATTCCGACGCAACGGACTGATCCATCCTCAATTCTATCCCTTAGGAATAGTCACGCCGCAGTCACATCGACCCATGAGCTTACCTGCGGGGTTCCTATACGCGGTCAAGTCTCCTCCGCATTTTGGGCAAGGTATGATTTGACTGGTGTTTGGTTCTAGCTTCAGCTTTGAAGCGTCGATTAAGGCCTGCATCGACGGAGGCAGTTTCATGGAAGGCTTCTCGGAAGATACGCGGCGGCAGCTTCCCTTGCAGGAGATTTAGTTTCCGTTGTCTCACGTGCAAAAGCCTGGACAAGAGAGTCTGCCAAGTTTTTGCTGTTCATTAAGCCTGGGTCTCTGGCATTGAGTTCGCCAAAAGCGGACCAAACCATGGCTCTTTGCCCTGCATGCTTGCCGCCGCAGTCCCTTTCAAATTGCGTCTTGTGCAGCCTTACCCAATTGTAAATTTCGTCAGCAGTGGCGTTTGGGTGTTTGTCAAAAAAATCTTTCCAGATAGAGATAGCTGTTAGAAGATTATGTGCATTGGTGCGATCATTCGCTATCGCGTCTACGAGATCTCTCAAGGCAAAACTCCATCTCCGGGCCGCTGAAGAATACAGCATTTCCCACGAAAAGGAATACTGAGTTAAGAGCTTATCCTTCGTGGTGGAAATGCCCCTCCCCACCACGTTAGTCCTCGGCATAGAGCGATTCCACCACATAACCGCTAGCCTTGACCTTGCGCTGCCCTTGTCCAAAGACGAAGGGTATCCAGCGCTGCGCTCGAAGATGACGCTGCCGAAACGACCTTCTCGGAATGCTTTAACCCTTTCAAGGCTTTATATATTTGGAATGGCTAGTGGGTATTCCCTTTCAGGATCGCCAGCTGGTCATGGAATCGGAAGAGTGGATGGCTCGTCCTTTATTGATTGTTGCAACCTGAACAGGTTGACGTGCCGCTTGGTTTCGGCCCTCCAGCACTGGGTCCACGTATGGGCCGTGCCACCATCACGGAGCCCGCCCATGCGTGAGTCCCGGAAACCTTCGTCATCTGGTCCGAATTCGTCGTAGACCTTCCTGCGGTTTTCGTCGTCAGATGACAATCCGTGAAAAGCGGTGCCGCCATCCTTTAGGCCGGCTGCGGACGACTTCGAGAACCCGGCGTCAGCCTGGCGGATGTCGACAGGGGCCTCCATCCCGCCGAAGGTCAGCGCCAGCATGGTATCGGCCTTGTCCGCGACCTCGAGGTTGCGTCGGTGGAAGCCCTCGTGCACCTCGACGCGCGCGCCCCTGGCGATCGCCTCCGAGATCTCGCCGAGGCTGTCGATGCCGCAGGCGCGGGAGAACGCCCGGTGGTAGGTGTTGCCGGTCGCTCCCGGGTTGAACTGCACCCGCGGGTTCGGCACGAAGGCGCTGTCCTCGAACCGCGCCGGCAGGAACAGCAGCAGGTCCCCGACCGCTCCTTCCAGGTAGGCTCGCACGGCCAGGTGGTCGGCCAGGGCGGCGCCCCCGCTGACGGCGGCGTCGCAGCCCCAGTCGGACACGGCCTGCAGGACCTGCTCGTACATGGCGTCGTACAGCGTCCGGTCCATGTGCCTGGCGTCGTCCTTGCGTCCGGCGCTGCCGATGACGGCTATGGTCCTCATCAGGGAATCTCCCGCTTGCTTCCCCGCGAGGTTTGCCCACAGATGGGCACGACACAAGGGAGATTCGCCCATGGAAGGCTATGTGACCTCCGTCGTCGACCGGGAGGCGGGCGGGTTCCGCGGCGCCGCGTTCAGGAACAGGTCGACCCCTTCGGGCAGCGAGCGCCACCTGTTGCAGCTGACCACCGACGAGGTGTTCGCGGATCCTGCGGCAGCGGTGTCCGCCCTGGACGGGATCCTGCCGGGATATCCGCGGGTGACGGCGGAGCACCATGACATCGCGGACGGTCTCGTCCCGCCAGCCGGTCATCTCATCGAGGTCGCCAAGGTCAAGGCCACGGGAGAGACCTTCGTCAGCGTGCGGGCCCCCGGGGTGCGGGAATGGGCGGAATCCGGCCTCGTGGCCGAACAGGTCGCGATGCTGCTTCGTCTGGGGATCGTCGAGCCGGAAGGGTCATCGGGTGCAGATCCCGAGCTCGAGTGCCGCTACGACACCTATGTGGTGGTCCGGTAGCGCCACCCGGAAGTAGCGTCAGGACGGGGCTTGGTGGCGCCGGTGTGTCTGGCGCCCGTGTCACCGGCAGAATTGATCGGGGCGCCGTCGCGCAAGGATAGACTTTCGTCGCATGCGGCGTATGATTCCATGGATTCGCGGAGTAATCCTTCAATGCAACGCCACAAGTATACCGCCGACGTCATCCTCAAGGTCGGCGCCACCGAAACGCAGGTCAGGGCCGACGTCAGCTACCTGCTGGACGAGCACGGGCCGGCACCCGAGGTCACCGTGATCTCGGTGAAGGTCGCCGACAACGGCCATCCTGCCCCCTGGCTGGAACCGGCGATCCTCGGCGACAGCGACACCATCGGCATGATGGTCGACCACGCCCGCCGAATGGCCGGGGAATCGCTCCGGGCCGCTTGATGCTTGCCCCGCGTCGGACGAGAGTTGCCGCGTCCAGCGCGTTGATGCGGCGTTTACCGAGTCCGCCGCATGGCCTTGCGCTGGCAAACGGCCCGTGCGATCACGGGCGCGACCATCGGGGGTAATGTGACGTGACCATCCGTGCCGTGCAGAACCGAATGCCCGGACCCGACCGCCAGGAGGCTGGACGGAGGGGGTAGCGCGCGTGCGCTGCAGGACGAGCGTCGTTCCCGAACCCTTCCGCCGGCGGCGGGAGGGTTTTTGTTTTCGGGGCGGCGCGCCACCTGCATTCCGGAGACCTCCGATGACCAAGCGCCTGATCACCAGCGCCCTGCCGTATTCCAGCGCCACCAAGCACCTGGGCAACCTCTGCTCCTCGCTCCTGCCCGCCGACGTCCACGCCCGCTTCCTGCGCCAGCAGGGCGAGGAGGTGCTGTTCGTCTGCGGCACCGACGACCACGGCACGCCCGCCGAGCTGGCGGCGGAGGCCGCCGGGGTGTCCGTGGCCGGGTTCTGCGCCGCCCAGCACGAGGCGCACGCCGCCCTTTACGCCCGCTACGACCTCGCCTTCGACTGGTTCGGCAGGACCTCCTCGGCCCGCAACCACGAGCTCGTCCGCGAGGTGATCCTCGACCTGCACCGCAACGGCTTCCTCGAGGAGCGGACGGTGTCGCAGTTCTACTCCGTTGCCGACGGGCGCTTCCTGCCGGACCGTTACGTCACCGGCACCTGCCCCCATTGCGGCTCCGCCCGCGCCCGCGGCGACCAGTGCGAGGCATGCACCCGCCTGCTGGACCCCGAGGACCTGGTCGACCCCAGGTCGGCCATCTCGGGTTCCGCCGATCTCGAGCGCCGCGACGCCCGGCACCTCTACCTGCGGCAGGACCTGCTGGCCGACCGCCTGCGCGCGTGGGTGGACGGTAGCCGGGGCTGGTCGAGGCTGGCGGTGTCGATCGCCCGCAAGTGGCTGGACGAGGGCATCGAGGCGCGTTGCGTCACCCGTGACCTCGACTGGGGCATCCCCGTGCCGTTGCCCGGCTTCGAGGGCAAGCGCGCCTATGTGTGGTTCGACGCGCCGCTCGGCTACGTGTCCATCGTCCGCGAGTGGGCGGACGCCGCGCCCGGTCGTGACTGGACGGAGTGGTGGTCGCGGTCGGCGGACGTCGAGTACGTGCAGTTCGTGGGCAAGGACAGCGTCCCCTTCCACGCCGTCACCTTCCCGGCCACCCTGTTCGGCGCCGGGAGCGACATCCGCACCGTCGACCGCCTCAAGGCGTATAACTGGCTGACCTTCGAGGGCGGCAAGTTCTCGACCGGGGAGGGACGCGGCGTGTTCCTCGACCAGGCGCTCGAGCTGCTCCCCTCAGACGTCTGGCGCTGGTGGCTCACGGCGAACGCGCCGGAAGGGGACGACGCGGACTTCTCCTTCGACCGCTTGGCCGCGGTGACCAATTCCGACCTCGCCGGCACCTTCGGTAACCTCGCCAACAGGTGCCTGCGGTTCGGCAGGTCGCGCTTCGGCGGGGTGCGCCCGCACGCCGACCTTGTCGCCGAAACGGCGCCTGGACTGGTAGCGGAATTGCGGGAACGGCTTGCCGAGATCGAGGCGGCCCACCGCGACCTCGAATCGCGCAAGGCCGCCTCGGCCACCCGCGCCCTGTGGGCCTTCGCCAACGCCCGGGTGAGCAATCACGCCCCGTGGGAGCCCGGGCTGGCCCCGGAGGCGTCTGCGGCGCGATTCACCGTGGCCCTGAACCTCCTGCGGGCCTGCGCCGCCGCAGCATGGCCGATCGTCCCGAAAGCCGCGGGCGAGGTCCTGCGCGCGCTGGGCGAGGACACTGACCTGCCGGCGTGGCCGAAGGCGGAGGATGTCCTGGACACCTCCCGTGCCGGCAAGGCGTTCTCGGTGCCTGACATCCTGTTTCCGCGCGTCCCGGAGGAGTCAGTCGCCGCGTGGCGGGAGCGGTTCGCCGGCGGCTGAACCCCTGCTGGTGCCCCGCCCGCGCAGACGGTAACCTCGGACACGAAGCAAGGAGATTCGCCATGGAGCTACCGGAAGGCCTGCCGTTCCTCGACCCGGAGGGCCTGTTTCCGGGCGGCTGGGTGGAGGACGCGCGCGGACTCAGGACGTGGCAGGGCGAGACCGCGTGGCTGACCCGGCACGGCGACGCGGTGGTGCATTGGCTGCTCGGCAAGCCGCATTCGGTCTATGGCGCCGTGTTGCCCGGCGGGGAAAGGATCGACCTTTGCGAGACCTGGTCGCCGGCGCGCACCGACTACTGGCGGCGTCCGTATCCCTCCGGGAAGGGGTATGTCACCGGCCTGCTCAAGATCTCCGACGACGGCGTGGTGTTCACCGACGCCCCGTTGCCGGACCGAGACCTCGAAATGTATGACGGGCTCGCCGAGGCCATGGCGGACCATCCCCGGGCACGCGAGCTGTTCCTTGACGACCGGTTCGCCGGCGCCGCCAACGACTACTTCCGCAACGCAGGCTTCCGGCGGGACGGCGCGGACGACCCCGCATGGTCGATTTCCTTCCGCGGCATCGGCAGGGTGATCGCAGAGATCCGGGGCATCGGCGAGTCATACGTCGACTTCTACCTGGGCGAGCACGAATACGACGAAGCCGACGAGGCGCGCGTGGTCGCCTTCCTGGAGGAACTGGGATGGCACCGGATGACGCCGGAGGAGGAAGCCGCCGACCACGCGGCGGCCCTGGCGCTCCTCGCCGAGGTCGAGGCCCGCGTGGAGGGAAGTGTCCCCGAGGCCGACAGGCCCGAGCCTGTCAAGTTCCTGAAGGAACCCGGGGACGGGGCGAGGCCGTCGATGCGCCTGCACCGTGCGGCCAACGAGGGAAAGGTGACGCGGGCCGAGAAGGACGCGTTCTTCGCGCGGGTCGACATCACCCGGGACCGCTGACCGGCAATCCGCGGGCGTGGTGGGTTGCGACCGCGAAGCCTATCCTTCACGGCGCAAGGAGAGTTCCATGACCGAGACCCCGCCCCCGTTCGGCCCCGACACGCTGCGCCTGTTCACCCATGAGGGCGTGGTCTTCGACCAGCGTGACGGATGGGGCGCGGTCCCGGCGGTGGAGAACGTGGCCTATTCCGGGTTCGTGGTGCTGATGCGTCCCTCGGTGTTCCTGGCGCTGTGTCCGGAGCTCGAGATCCCGGAGGGAAAGCTCGATCGCTTCCGCGGCCAGGCATTGTCCATGGGATTCCTCGACCTGCGGGAGACGGAGTTCGGCATCAGGATCATGGGGCATGAGGGACGGCACCGCATGGCCTTCCTGATGGCGCGTGCCGGCGACGTGCCCATGCCAGTCGCCGTCAGGCCCATGGACGGCATGCGGGCCCGCCATGTCACCCGCGGCTTCCTCGAGCGGTTCCGCTCCGGCGCGTGGCGCGAGCGGCAGCAGTCGGACCAGCCCGAGCGGAGGGTCCGGGGGCCGCTGTTCGACCACGTGGTGATCATGGGGCGCGAGATCGACATGTCCGGCAACGTCCCCGCCCGGCGCGCCACCCCGGACCGCGCCGGCAACGTCAACTGGTTCGGCGGCAGCGTCGCGGGTCCGGACGGGACGGTGTATACCGTGCGCGCGTCGGTCGACCCGCATGCGGTCGAACGGACCGGGGACGGGTCGGTGGAACGGGCGGACGTCCGTGTCACCGCCACCTTCGAACGGGCAGGCGCCGCCGGGCATCCCCATGGCGACGACGCCGTGGCCGAAGCTGTCGGATCCGTCCTGGTATGCTATGGCGCCGAGGGGCGGCTGAAGTGGGCCTCCGCGCCCGACCAGGAACACGGCGTGGCCGTCCTGAAGGCGGAGCCCTCGGTGGTCGACGTGTTATGGCCGGAGTTGCAGCCGGCGGCTGTCGCCTTGCCGTCCCGGTAACCACGCCGGCGACCGCAGCCGGCTCACGGCTTGCGGCGGCAGGCAGAATCGTGTGACCAGAATCGGGCCGGTGCTCCGTCCGGCGCGAAATCCCCCGGGAGGTCCACGACATGACGGCCAAGCACACGATTCCGCCGATCGATCTCGACGCGGCGCGGGCGGGGATCGAGGAAAGCCGGCACATGACCGTCGAGATCCGCGCGGCCGAGGACAGGGCCGACCGCCTCATCGAGGCATTGTTCCAGGCCCTTTCATCCGAGGACGCGGTGGAGGCGATGCGCACGACCCTGGTCGGCGTGTTCCTCGAGGGCGGATCGTCCGGCGAGGGGCTGGAGGCCCATTTCGGCACCGCGGGCGACGACATCGGCAGCATCCGCTCGATGTTGGAGGACCTTGCCGGACGCGAGGATCCGGCCACGGCCATCCGTGACATCGGCTCCCGGCAGGTCGAGACCATCAACGACATCTCGCGGCGCCTGCTCACGGTCGAGGACAAGATCCTCGGTCGCGTGCGGGCCCGCCCGCAGGGCAGCCAGGGCCGTCCCGAGGCCGGCGGCACCTTGCTCGACATGATGTCGTGGGACCAATCCCGGTCCCCGCCCTCCGAAGGCGAACGGCGGCTCATGAGCGAGTCCGCGGCGGTCGTGTCCACACGCCGGGATTATGTGCCCGCCCGGGACGCGGGACACCCGTCTTCCGGGACTTACGCGCGGGCCAACCCGCGCCAGCACCTCGACCTCAAGGGCACGCCGCGAAAGGACCGGGCCACCAACGGCGTCCGTGTCGCCGGGAGGCGCGCCTGCATGGAGGCAGGACGGCTGATGTCCTGCGACGAGATCCGCCGGGCCGCGGTCCACGACGGACTCGACCTCACGAAATTCCGCGGAGGCTTCGTCCGCGGCGCCCTTTCCAACAGCTTCCTGTGCTTCGGACAGGACGGGTGGTGGCCGGCGGACCTGCCGGTACCCGCCGACGCCGACCATCGCAAGGTCTACATCCCGCGCCTCAAGAATTTCCGCGAGCAGGCCGAGAAGACCGTCAAGGCCATGAACGCCTCGCGCGCCGAGCTCGGGATCGAACCCTGCGAGGTCATCTTCCGCCCGCCCGTCACCAGGCGCTCCGCGGTTCCCGCGAACGCCTAGGTCTCCGCCCGCCCGTTGTGACGTGCGTCTCCCGCGGCCATGATGGCGCCGTGCCATCGACAACCGGAGCCGTGAGTTGAGTTTTTCGTCCATGAGGAAGGTCGCCTTTTCCGACCACGGCCAGCGCGACGACGAGGACGTCGTCTGTTACGACACCGAGACCTCCTCCGCCGAAGTCCGCCACTGCCAGGTGCTCCAGTTCGCTGCCATCCGCGCGGACGCCTCGCTGTCGGAACTCGAGGCGCACGACTTCCGCATCCGCCGCCTGCCCTATGTGGTCCCCTCCCCCGAGGCGCTGCAGGTCACCGGCATCGACGTACGGCGGCTGGACGACCCGTCCCTGCCTACCGAATTCGAGGCCATGGCCCGCGTCGAGTCCATCCTGCGGGCGCCGCAGGGGCGCAGCCGGGTGTTCCTGACCTTCAACGGCATCCGGTTCGACGACGAGGTCCTGCGCGTGGCGCTGGCCCGCAACCTGCGCGACAGCTTCTTCAGTTCCGGGCGCGACGCCATCCGCGTGGACGTCATGGCACTGGTCCAGCTGGCGGTGGCGGGCGGCGCCGGGATCTCCGGGGCGACCGGGGAGGACGGCAGGCCGTCCTGGCGGCTCGAGGCCGTCTGCCGCGCCAACGGCATCGGGGTCGACGCCCACGACGCCCTCGGCGACGCGCGGTCCACCCTCGACCTCGCCCGCCTCGTCCGGGAGAAGGCCGGATGGGCGTGGGAAGCGGCCCGCCGGGGCGGCAACGCCGGGCGCGTCGACAAGCGCCTCGCCGCCGACGCCGGATCGGACGCCGTGGTCTGGCACTTCAACCATTTCGGCGAGCCTGACCTCGCCCCCTGCATCGTGGTCGGCCAGGATTCGCGTCGGCGCTTCCTGCTGCAGGACCTCCGGGTCCAGGTGGAGGCCGGCGTCCTCGCGACCGTCGACGTCTCCGACCACGAGGCCCGCCGTGCCGCCGGCTT
>Ga0065721_10050131_pt1 | contig 22997 bp, 22 predicted proteins | sample Mesricmetagenome_FD_59108 | JGI IMG/M metagenome (GOLD analysis project Ga0065721, IMG submission 59108) | Mesophilic microbial community from rice straw/compost enrichment Sample: eDNA_1 v2 (version 2) | ecosystem: Engineered > Solid waste > Grass > Composting > Bioreactor | place: USA: Davis...
ATAACTACGATTCTTTTACCTATAACCTGGTACACCTGGTTGAAAAGATCATTCATGGGAAAGTAGATGTACACCGTAACGACCAGATAGCGCTGGAAAAAATAAACGATTACGATAAGATCATTCTGTCGCCGGGTCCCGGTATTCCCGAAGAAGCCGGTTTGCTGCTGCCTTTGATCAAAGCTTATGCACCCACCAAAAGCATACTGGGCGTGTGTTTGGGCCACCAGGCCATTGGTCAGGCATTTGGCGCACAGTTGATCAATTTAAGTACGGTATACCACGGTGTGGCCACCCCGGTAACCATCATGAATGGAAAAGCAGGATTGTTTGAAGGGTTGCCGAAAGAACTGGAAGTAGGCCGCTATCACAGCTGGGTGGTGAGTGAAGAAGGATTTCCGGCCGACCTGGAGATCACTGCCCGCGACAGTAATAATTTTATCATGGCCCTTCAACATAAACATTACGATGTACAGGGCGTACAATTCCACCCCGAAAGTGTGCTCACACCAAAAGGGGAGCAGATTTTACGTAACTGGTTAAAATCATAATCGGCATGAAAAAGATTCTGCAATATTTATTCGAACATAAAACCCTGCCCCGCGCGCAGGCCAAAGAAGTGCTGATGAACATCGGCAAGGGTGTATACAACGAGCATGAGGTAACCGCCTTTATGACCGTATACCTTATGCGCAGCGTGACCATTGAAGAGCTGCAGGGCTTCCAGGATGCTTTGCTGGAACTGTGTGTGCGTGTAGACCTGGATGGTTTCCCCGTGCTGGACATAGTAGGCACGGGTGGCGATGGCAAGAATACCTTCAATATTTCTACTTTAAGCTGTTTTATTGTGGCCGGTACCGGACAGAAAGTAGCCAAACATGGCAATTATGGCGCATCATCTATCAGTGGCGCCTCGAATGTAATGGAGCAGCTGGGTTATAAAATGAAAAACGATGCCGGCAGGCTGAAAAAAGAAGTGGATGAAGCCAATATCTGTTTCCTGCATGCGCCTTTGTTTCATCCGGCCTTAAAAACCGTGGCGCCCATAAGAAAGAACCTGGGTATGCGCACCTTTTTTAATATGTTGGGCCCCATGGTGAACCCGGCCTTCCCGGCCTATCAGCTGGTGGGCGTGTACAGCCTGGAAATGGCGCGTATTTACAATTACCTGTTGCAACTGAGCGATAAGGCTTTCACCATTATTCATGGCCTGGATGGCTATGATGAAATTTCACTCACCAACGATACCAAGGTGATCACCAATGAAGGAGAAAAAGTGATGACACCCGAACAACTGGGCAAACGAATGGTGAATGCTTCCGATATTTACGGCGGCGCCAGCGTGGAAGAGGCCGCCAAAATATTTGTAAAGATATTAAAGGGAGAAGGCAGCTGGGCGCAAAACGCTGTGGTGCTGGCCAATGCCGCCATGGCCTTGCATTGTACCGGAAATTTCTACACCTACGATGAGGCCTATGCCAAAGCAGTAGACAGCCTTGAGAGTGGAAAGGCATACGAGGCATTAAAAAAACTGATAGCATTGCAATGAATATTTTAGACAAGATCATAGCCCATAAAAAAACGGAAGTAGCCGAAAGAAAGGAACGCGTGCCCGTGCAGCAACTGGAAAAACAGGCTTTTTTTACAAGACCTGTTTTATCACTAAAAGAATTTTTGCTAGACCCCTCGCGTACCGGTATCATTGCAGAATTTAAAAGGCAGTCGCCATCAAAAGGAGTGATCAATGGTCATGCCGATGTGGTGGCGGTAACAACAGCCTATGCCCAACATGGCGCCTCGGGTTTATCGGTGCTTACCGATACGAGTTTTTTTGGCGGCAGTACCAGCGACCTGGAGCGGGCCCGTGTAAACGAGGTGCCCATATTGCGCAAGGATTTTGTAATAGACGAATATCAGATTATTGAGGCCAGGGCCATGGGCGCCGACCTCATATTGCTGATAGCAGCCTGTTTAACCCCGGCTGAAGTGCAACGTCTGGCAGCGTTTGCACGTTCGTTGCAGCTGGAGGTATTGCTGGAACTGCATGCCGAAGAAGAACTGGAACATATTTGCGATGAAACAGAATTGGTTGGCATCAACAATCGTAACCTGAAAACCTTTGCCGTGGATATTGAAAGAAGTCTGAACATGGCTACCCGAATTACGGCAGGAAAGATCAAGGTGGCGGAAAGCGGTATCAGCGATCCCGCCAATATCAGGCTGTTCAGGCAACACGGTTTCAAAGGTTTTCTGATTGGCGAAAACTTTATGAAAGCTAATGATCCCGGGGCCGCATTCCGGGATTTTGTAACGCTGCTTGGCCAAACAACTTAACACTTAAAATTGGATGTGCTATGCGAGTTAAAGTATGCGGCATGACATTACCCGAGCAGTTGGAACAATTGGGAGGTATGGGCGTAACGTTTGCCGGTTTTATCTTTTATCCTAAAAGTCCGCGCTATGTATTCAAACACATGACCACTACCCAAATCAGGAAAGAAAACAATGTGAACAAGGTAGGGGTGTTTGTGAACACCAGTATTGAAGAGGTGTTGCATATGGTTGATGAATGCCGCCTGCACATGGTGCAGTTACACGGCGATGAAACACCCAAGTACTGCGAAAAGATTGCGGACTATGTATCGGTAGTAAAAGCATTCCGGATAAGTGAGAACGACAATATTGAATGGATGATAAAGCCCTACATGGACGTATGCGATATGTTTATGTTCGATACAATGGGAGCCGGTTATGGTGGCACGGGCAAAAAGTTTAACTGGAATATGCTGAAGGATGCCAGCATTGGTAAACCTTTTTTCCTGAGCGGCGGCATAGAACCCGGAGATGAAGAACAGCTGAAAGCCTTTGCCGAACTACCCGTAGGCAAGGCCCTGTTTTCGGTAGATATCAACAGCAAGTTTGAAGTGAGTCCGGGTATCAAGAATATGGATAAAATAAAAGAATTTGTTGCCAAACTGAATGGATGATGCAAATAAGACATGCCGTTGAAGCCGATAGGTGGGTTATAATTCGGCCGCTGGCTCGATTTAATATTTATGCAATTGATCTTAAAAACACCGGATAACATTTCATGAAAAAGCTGGGCATCATAGGCGATTACATGGCATCCAATGCCTCGCACGTGGCAACGAACCAGGCGTTGGAACATGTGGGCGAATCATTCATTTTTGAATGGATCGGTACCGACCGGATAGAGGCGGAGTTCAATGCCATCATCCAATCGCATCATGGTTTTTTGATTGCACCCGGTAGTCCGTACAAAAGTATGTCGGGCGTATTACAAATCATCCAATACGCGCGCCAGCATGCCATGCCCACCCTGGGCACCTGCGGTGGTTTTCAGCATATGGTGATTGAGTTTGCCCGCAACGTGCTGGGTATACAGGATGCTGAACATGCAGAAACCAATCCCTATGCATCGCGGCTGGTGATCAATTCATTGAGTTGCTCTTTAAAAGGACAAACCCTGCCAATTCAAATTGTTGATAAAGACTCGAAGGTGTTCAACATTCTGAAAACCGGTACCATAACCGAAGCCTATTATTGCAATTTTGGACTGAATACCGGCTACCAGCAACAAATACATGAAGCCGGTTTTCGTATGGTGGGCAGCGACGAACATCAGGAAGCGCGAATACTGGAATTAAAAGGGCATCCCTTTTTTATTGCCACCCTGTTCGTACCGCAGCATAGCAGCAGTTACGAAAAACCGCATCCACTATTATCGGCATTGGTACAAGCCATGCAGCCGGCAGAAAAAAAACAATACACATGACCACACCATTATATCAACAACCCAATACACAGGGTTATTACGGAAAGTTTGGCGGGGCTTATATTCCGGAGATGCTGCACCGCAACGTGGAGGAACTGAAATCGAAATACCTGGAGATCATATATGACCCGGAATTTCAAAAAGAGTTCCGCAGTCTGTTGAAAGATTATGCCGGCCGACCAACACCATTGTATTATGCACACAGACTTAGCCGGCAATACGATACTACCATTTATTTAAAACGTGAAGACCTCTGCCATACCGGCGCGCATAAGGTAAACAACACCATTGGCCAGATATTGCTGGCGCAGCGCCTTGGTAAAAAACGCATCATTGCCGAAACCGGTGCGGGTCAGCATGGGGTGGCCACGGCTACCGTTTGTGCCCTGAAAGGTGTGGAGTGCATAGTATATATGGGCGAGAAAGATATTGAACGCCAGGCGCCCAATGTGGCCCGCATGAAAATGCTAGGCGCTACGGTAATACCGGCTACCAGCGGCAGCAAAACATTAAAGGATGCTACCAATGAAGCCATCCGCGACTGGATCAACAACCCCGTGGATACCCATTATATCATTGGCAGCGTGGTAGGTCCCCATCCTTATCCCGATATGGTGGCGCGTTTTCAAAGCGTGATCAGTGAAGAAATAAGATGGCAGTTAAAAGAAAAAACAGGCAGTGAATTACCCTCGCATGTGGTGGCCTGTGTAGGCGGCGGCAGCAATGCAGCCGGCGCTTTTTACCATTTCCTGGAAGAATCCAGTGTGCAACTGGTGGCTGTGGAAGCTGCCGGCCATGGTGTGAACAGCGGCTTTACGGCTGCTACCACCCAACTGGGCAAACCCGGCATTTTGCATGGCAGCAAAAGCCTGGTAATGCAAACCGAAGACGGGCAGGTGGTGGAACCACATAGTATTTCCGCCGGATTGGACTATCCCGGTATTGGTCCCCTGCATGCCCATTTATTCGACAGTGGCCGCGGCGGTTTCCTGAGCGCCACCGACCAGGAAGCACTGGAGGCTGCCTTTAACCTGGCCAGACTGGAAGGCATTATCCCGGCCCTGGAAAGCGCGCATGCACTGGCCGGTTTGAATGAACTGAAAGCAACGAATAGCATCGATAAAAATTCCACCGTAGTGGTTTGTTTAAGTGGCAGGGGCGATAAGGATATGGCTACCTACATGAAGGCAATGGATAAAAAATAAGCATCAATGAACCGTTTACAAGACCTTTTCAAAAATAAGCAAAACAATATTCTGAATGTTTACTGCACCGCCGGCTACCCGCAACCGGACAGCACTATACCCGTGATGCAGGCCCTGCAAAACAGTGGTGTAGACCTGATTGAACTGGGCATGCCCTACAGCGATCCCCTGGCCGATGGTCCCATTATACAGGCCAGCAGCACCAAAGCGCTGGCCAACGGCATGACCATTGCAAAACTGTTCGACCAACTGCGTGGCTTTCGCCGGAAAATATATGTACCGGTGATATTGATGGGGTATATGAATCCCGTGTTGCAATACGGCTTTGAACGGTTTTGCCAGCATGCCGCCGATATGCCCGTAGACGGACTCATTCTGCCCGATTTACCCGAATATGAATTCGAGACTGAATACGGCCCCATCATCAGGCGTTATGGTTTGAATTTTATTTTCCTGGTTACTCCCGAAACATCTGAAGAACGTATACGCAAGCTGGATAGCCTGAGCACCGGCTTTTTATATGCCGTGTCTTCTTCTTCCACCACCGGTAAAGACAAAGATATGAGCGCCGTAAATGCTTATCTACAAAGGCTGCAGGCTATGCAGTTAAAAAATCCCGTGCTGGTGGGTTTTGGTATAAAAGACAAACCCAGCTTCCAGGCAGCCTGTCAAAACGCCCATGGCGCCATCATTGGCAGCGCTTTTATCAAGGCATTGGAAAATGCAAAGGATATTGAACAATCAGTAAAAACTTTTATAAGCGGTATACGATGAACCTGGTAATCATAAAATACAATGCGGGTAATATTCAATCCGTACTATATGCACTGGAACGGATTGGCGTGGAAGCGCAGGTGACCGATGACCGCGAAAAAATTCAACAGGCCGATAAGGTGATTTTCCCCGGAGTGGGCGAGGCCAGCAGCGCCATGCGTTACCTGAAAGAACATAAGCTGGATGAGGTGATCAAAAGCCTGCATCAACCCGTGCTGGGTATTTGCCTGGGTATGCAACTGATGTGCGCCTACAGCGAAGAAAACGATACTGAATGCCTCGGCATATTCGGTGAAAAGGTGCGTGCCTTTCAATCCACTACCCTGAAAGTGCCGCAAATAGGCTGGAACAATATTTATGATCTGAAGAGCCCTCTGTTTGCCAACCTGCCCGAAAACAGTTATTGTTATTTTGTGCACAGTTATTATGCGGCATTGGGCGAACATACCATTGCCACTGCCGATTATGTACAGCCTTACAGCGCCGCTCTGCATACTCAAAATTTTTACGGTGTGCAGTTTCACCCCGAAAAAAGTGCTACCGTAGGGGAACAGATCATCAAAAACTTTTTGAGTTTGTAGCCATGCATATACAAGCTGTTTCACTGGAGGAAGTCTGGGCCATGCGGCGGGCAGTGATGTATCCGCAGGAAAGCATGGCCTTTGTGCAATTGCCCGATGACGAGGCCGGCACCCATTTGGGTTTGTATGAAAATGGGGAATTGGTTTCAGTAATATCCTTGTTTGACAGGGGCGATGCCGTACAGTTCAGGAAATTTGCTACCAAAACCAACAGGCAGGGCAGAGGGTATGGCAGCGCTTTGCTGCAGCATGTGATGAACCTGGTAAAAGCGCAGGGTAAAAAAAGCATCTGGTGTAATGCCCGCGTGAATGCCATTGGTTTGTATAAAAAGTTTGGCATGCAAGCTACCGGCCGGCCCTGGCAGCAACACGGTCACGATTATATCATCATGCAAAAACAATTTCAGTATACCATGAACATTATTCCCGCCATTGATATTATAGATGGTAAATGTGTGCGGCTCACCCAGGGCGACTATGCGCAAAAAAAAGTGTACAACGAACATCCGCTGGAAGTAGCCCGGCAATTTGAAGATGCCGGTTTGCAACGCCTGCACCTGGTTGATTTGGATGGCGCCAAAGCCGGTGCGGTTAAAAACTGGAAGGTATTGGAAACCCTGGCCGGTAAAACCTCGCTGGTGATAGATTTTGGCGGCGGCATCAAAACCGAAAAAGACGTACAGATCGTATTCAATTCCGGTGCTGCGCTGGCCACCATTGGCAGCCTGGCCGTAAAGAACGAACAGGAATTTGTGAAATGGTTATTACAATACGGTGCCTATAAATTTTTGCTGGGCGCCGACGTAAAGGAAGAAAAGATCACCGTGGGTGGCTGGCTTGAAACAACGGATATTGCTGTCTACGATTTTTTACAGAAATACATCGATCATGGCGTGCAACAGGTATTTTGTACCGATGTAAGTAAAGATGGCAAGCTGGAAGGTCCGGCAGTGGACTTGTATAAAAAGATCATGGAACGTTTCCCCGACCTGCATTTTATTGCCAGCGGCGGTGTAAGCTCTATGCAAGACCTGGAAGCGTTGCGCGAGGCCGGCTGCCGGGGCGTAATTGTGGGGAAAGCCATTTATGAAAATCGTATTACCCTGAACGACTTAAAACAATTTCATGCTTTGTAAACGCATTATACCCTGCCTGGATATAAAGGACGGTCGCACCGTGAAGGGCACCAATTTTGTGGACCTGCGCGATGCGGGCGACCCTGTAGAGCTGGGCGCCCTGTACGCTCAACAGGGCGCCGATGAACTGGTGTTCCTCGACATCACGGCTACCGTTGAAAAACGCAAAACCCTGCGAGAACTGGTGAATCGAATTGCGCATCATATCAATATTCCCTTTACAGTGGGCGGCGGTATTAGTAGTGTGGAAGATGTGAGCGCCTTGCTGCAGAATGGCGCGGATAAGATTTCGGTGAATAGTGCGGCTTTCAAAAATCCACAACTGGTAAAAGATTTATCGAAAGAGTTTGGCAGCCAGTGCGTGGTGCTGGCTATTGATACCAGACAGGAGGAAGATGGCGAGTGGTATGTGTACCTGAATGGCGGCCGGCTGAAAACCGATACCAAATGCGCCGACTGGGCCAGGCAGGCCGTTGACCTGGGCGCCGGTGAAATTTTGCTCACCTCCATGAATCATGACGGCACCAAACAGGGGTTTGCATTGGATATCACCAGCAGACTGGCCACTGAATTACCTGTGCCGGTGATTGCCTCCGGCGGTGGTGGCGCCATGCAACACTTTGTAGACGTTTTTGAAGCCGGCAAGGCCGATGCCGCCCTCGCTGCCAGCATATTTCACTTTAAGGAAATTGCAATTCCGGAATTAAAGGGATATTTGCAGGAACGGAATATAACCATCAGACCTGTTTAACTTATGGTATTAATTAGTATTGGTTTGTTTAGCCCTGGGTGTGTTTCTGTACATGAAGCACAAACAAAATAAACGCCAGGTTGGCAAAAGCAACCGGCTTTATGAAAAGCAGGAAGAGCTCATGGAAACCTTGCGCAAGCGAAAGCCGCCGTGCGGAGCCGAGTAGCGAACCAAACGTACAAGTGAGTGACACAACCGGCGCTGATAGCAGCACCACAGCTTACATCATAAATAACGACAATGACAATTGACTTCAATAAATACGCCGACGGCCTGGCACCCGCCGTCATCCAGGATCACAAAACACACAAAGTACTCATGCTCGGCTTCATGAACGAAGAAGCCCTGCAAAAAACCATGACCGAAGGCAAAGTTACCTTCTACAGCCGCAGCAAAAAACGCCTGTGGACCAAGGGTGAGGAAAGCGGTAACCACCTGTTGGTGAAAGAGATATTAAGCGATTGCGACAACGATACCCTGCTCATCAAGGCGCAACCGCTGGGGCCCACCTGCCATACCGGCGCCGATACCTGCTGGAGCGAGCGCAATCATGCCGAAGATTTCTTATATTACCTGGAAGATATCATTGACCTGCGTAAAAAAAGCAGCGACGAAAAGTCGTATGTACGCCAGTTATTTAACAAGGGCCTCAATAAAATAGCCCAGAAAGTAGGTGAGGAAGCCGTGGAACTGGTGATTGAAGCAAAAGACAATAACGAAGACCTGTTCCTGAATGAAGCCGCCGATCTGCTGTTTCATTATTTGGTTTTGCTTAACGCAAAAGGGTATAATTTACAGCGGGTAATAAGCGTTTTACAAAACAGACATTCAAAATAATATCTCATGAAGAAGCTGATCTTAGCGTTATCGTTGATTCCGGTGGGGCTGCTTGCGCAGCAAAAGGGATTTGAGATCACCGGCGCCATCACCGGTTTGCCTGACAATTCGAAGGTGACCCTCACCGATATGAACAATACTACCGATACGGTAGCCCGGGCAACTGTTCAAAACGGCAGTTTTGTGTTGAAGGGCAGCGTGGCCGAACCTAACCTGCATCAGCTGAATTTCGACGAGGCCGGTAAAAAAGCCGTGTTGTTTATGGGTAATGAAACCTTTACGGTAAAAGGTAATATAGATAATGTTCAAAACCTGGAAGTAAAGGGCTCACCCACGAATAACGACTTTGTGGAATTCCAGAACATCTTTAACCCGCTGTTCAAAAAACTGACCGAGCAAAACCAGCAGTTGTATCGTAATCCGCAGGCGCAGAAAAACGATTCGATGATCACCACCTATCGTAAAACCTATGAGTCTATTGTAACTGCCATCGATAAATTTATACTGAATAAAAAATCTTCGCCTGTAGCGCCTTTCCTGCTGGTAGTAACCCGCGAACTGGAACAGGACCCTTTTACGTTGGAAAAGCGCTTTAATATGCTGAGTGAAAGCTCGAAGCAGGGTTTTTACGGAAAAATATTACAACAAAGTATTGCCGATGCAAAAATAGGCGCCATCGGTACACAGGCCATCGATTTTACCCAGGCCGATACCAATGGCAACCAGGTATCGCTGGCATCGTTCCGCGGACAATACGTGCTCATCGATTTCTGGGCCAGCTGGTGTAAACCCTGCCGCCAGGAAAACCCCAATGTAGTGTCGGCTTATCGGAAGTTCAAGGATAAAAAATTCACGGTGCTGGGTGTTTCGCTCGACCGCGCCCGTGAGCCCTGGATACAGGCCATTAAAGAAGATAATCTTACCTGGACACAGGTGAGTGATTTGAAATACTGGAACAACGAAGTAGCCCGCAAGTATAAAATTGAAAGCATTCCGCAAAACTACCTGGTAGACCCCAATGGGAAGATCGTAGCCAAAAATTTACGTGGACCCGCGTTGGAAGCACGGTTGTGTGAGTTGCTGGGATGTAATTAGGAAATTGCGCGGGATGCACGGTTTTTACGTAGTATACACAAACATCGTGATAAGAGGCAGCTTTATACCTTTTCCCGTTTTCCGCTGGCCACACTCCTGTAAATAGCTTCCACCACTTTGATGTCGTGGCGGCCCGTTTCGCCCGACACACAGGATTCCCTGTTCTGCAAAATGCATTGGGCAAAATCATCCATTTGCAGGGCCTGCTGGTTCTCGTGGGCATCCAGTTGAATGCTGCCATCACTGGTGCTGCCCACCATACCACCATACCGGTAGGCTTCAGAGAGTTCAAACCAGCCCTTTTCGGCCTTTACCTTCAGGTAATTCATATTCTTATTATAACTGGATTTGCCTTTGGCAATGACGCCGCCGGGAAATTCCAGGGTAAATTGAATGGTCTCCTCCACTTCGCTGAAAATATCCGGGCGTGTTTTTTCTTCGGTGGCGGTCACATACAAGGGTTCTTCGCCGGTAATGAGGCGGGCGCTTTGAACGGCATAAATACCCATATCCATCAAACAGCCGCCGCCTGCCATGTGCCTGCGCAAACGCCAGGCATCGCTGTCATCGCTCCAGCGAACACCATGGCCGCATTCTATTTCCTGCACACGGCCATATACATGCTGCCGCGCCAGCCTTACCATTTCACAGTTGTAAGGCTCGTACTGCAGGCGGTAACCAATGGCCAGCAGGCGGTTGGCTTTTTGGCAGGCTGCTATCATGTCATCACAATCGCGTACGCTGGGCGCCATGGGTTTTTCGCAAATCACATGTTTGCCGGCACGGGCGGCACGAATGGTAAATTCCTTGTGCAGCGCCACCGGCAATACGATGTATACAATATCGATGTCTTTATTGTGGGCTATTTCATCAAAACGATCGTAGCTGTAAATATTCGAGCGGGGTATATTGTATTTCTCGGCCCATAACCTTTCCTTGGCTGTGGTGCCGGTTACGATGCCTGCCAGCCGGCAATGTTGTGTTTGGTGCAGGGCTGGCGCCAATTGATAGGTGCTGTAACTGCCCAAACCCACCAGGGCCACACCCAGCTTTTTTTGCGGAGCGGTATAGGCAGCCAGGGTGCTCACAGCCGGCGACAGGGCGGCTGTGCCCAGCGACAATTCTTTTAAAAAGCGACGGCGCGAATAGAAATACGAATTCGACATGCAAGCGTTTTTTAAGATCAACAATTGATACTCAGGGTATCATGATCCTAATCAATTTTCAGACCATGCCCATGTAATCGCTTGCAGCCAGGTACGGGGAATTAATTCGCCATCATCAATTGTCTTTTTTGCCGCCAAACAGGCGCCTGAAAAAGCCTTTTTTCTTCTTTTCTTCCGGAACGGCGGGATCTCTGGGCGATACCTGGTTTTTGCCATCACGTGCCTCTTTCAACACCTTCTGCTCTTCCATGGCCTCCTTCGATTCGGTAGGGATGTTCTGGGTATCGGGTTTGCTCAGGTACGCATCGGCAGCGCTATTTCCCACCTCTTCTCCTTCGGCGCCGGGCGGTGGTGTGTGATCGATGATATTGTAGTAGTCGTAGTATTGCGTTTTCATGTTCTCGGGCTGCACAAACTTGGCGGTTTTGTCGAGCCCCAGGGTCTTGTCGGCAAAAGCCTTTTGAAAGAAGTATTCCCAAATAGGACGTGCGGCGGCGCCGCCATAACCCAGTCCGCTTTCAAGGCGTATAAAACGATCGTCGCAACCAATCCAAACACCGGCCAGCATCTGGGGTGTAAAGCCAAAGAACCAGGCATCGCTGTTGTCGTTGGTAGTACCTGTTTTACCGCCCATTTCGGATACGCCCAACCTGCCCCGCAAACCGGCGGCCGTACCAAAATCAACGGCGCCCTGCATCATACGGCTCATGGTATAAGCGGTACTCTGGCTGATCACTTCCTTGCGTTCTGTATCGAAACGGGCCAGCACATTACCATTCTTGTCTTCGATACGGGTAATGTAAACGGGTTTGATGCTGAAACCACCTGTAGGGAACATGCTGTACCCCCACATCATTTCAAACAAACTCAGTTCGCAGGAGCCCAGGCTAATGGAAGGGTAGGGCGGCACCTTGGTAGGTATATTGATCTGGTGCAGGAACTCGGCAAAACGTTTGGGGGTGGTTTGTTTGATAATATAGGCGGCTACTTCGTTGATAGAATAGGCCAGACCGGTAGCCATGGTGCGTGTACCCGATACCCTGGGGTTGGGTTTGGCCGGTACATAACCCGATCCCGGGAAATACTGCTGTACGGCCTCGCACTGTGTTTCGGGAGTAAACCCGTATTCTTCTATCGCCAGCGCATACAAAAAGGGCTTGATGGACGAACCCACCTGCCTTTTTGTTCTCATGTTCACATGGTCGTATTTAAAGTTCTTGAAGTCTACACCACCTACCCAGGCTTTTACATGCCCGCTCATGGGGTCGGTAACCATAAATGCTGTTTGCAGCATTTCGCGATGGTATTTGATGGAATCCAGCGGTGTCATCACGGTATCTTTCTCACGTTTGCTGTTCCACGCAAATACTTTCATGGGTACTTTTTGTTTGAAGGTTTTTTTGATCTCTGCTTCGCTCAATCCTTCTGCTTTCAGGTTACGCCATCTTTCCGAGGCTTTCATGTAATTCTCCAGTATGTTTTCATGCCCTTTCCAAACGGCATCGGTACGCAAACTTCTTTGAGACGAGAGTACCCGTTGCAATACCGGCAGGTGTTTGGCCACTGCTTCTTCTGCATACAATTGCATACGCGGATTGATGGTGGTAAATACATGCAGACCATCTTCGTACAGGTTGTATTTTTCACCATTGGGTTTGGTGTGTTCAGCGCACCATTTTTTCAGGTCGTCGCGAATCACATCCAGGAAATATGGCGCAATACCATTGTTCTCATTTAATTTTTTATAGTTCAGCTTGATGGGTTGTTTTTTAATGGAGGCTGCCTGAGCGGGTGTGAGGTAATTGTTGCGCGCCATTTGATCGATCACCGTATTACGGCGTTCGAAGGAGGCTTTGTAATTGGTACGCGGATTATAGGTGGCTGTTGCTTTCAGCATACCGATCAATACGGCTGCTTCCTCTACATTCAGGCGGTCGGGTTCCTTGCTGAAAAAAGTACGGGCGGCATTACGTATGCCATATACGTTATCGCTGAAAGAAACCGTGTTCAGGTATAAAGCGAGGATTTCCTGTTTGGTAAAATTGCGTTCCAGCTTAACGGCAATGATGTTTTCCTTTATCTTTTGTAAGATACGTGCGAGGCGATTTTCAGCTCTTTCATCAAACATATTCAGGGCCAGCTGCTGGGTGATGGTACTGCCCCCACCTTCTTTACCTAAAAAGAAAATGGCCCTGGCCAGTGAGCGGCCATCAATGCCGGAATGTTTGTAAAAACGTTCGTCTTCGGTGGCTACCAGCGCGTCTATTACATGTTTGGATATATCTTTGAACTGAACAAAACTGCGATTGCCTTTTTCCTTGTAATATTTCCCCAGCATGGTACCGTCATCGCCATACACTTCGGTAGCCAGGGTAATGGAGGGATTCTCCAACTGCGCCAACGAAGGCATTTCGCCAAAGAGCCCCACACTGGTAAGTGTAATGAACAAAACGACGGCTAAAAACCCGATAAGAAATACTTTCCAAAAGATCTTGACTGCTCGAGACATACTTTAGGGAATTTAGGAATTGAATTCGCCTTACAGGCATCATAAGTTGCAAAAATCATGCTTTAAAATATATAAAACATGTAAATTTTATGGTGAAGACGTGGTTTTTACCAAATGAGTTGGCTATCAAAATGTTAATTTCCCTTTCCTAAAACTGGCCGGGATAGGTTTGTTGCAGGAAACGGCGGTAAGCATCTACATCTTTGCTGTTTCTCAAAACTTCCAGGTTATTATTGGTGATGATGCCAAATGAATATTTGGCGGCGGGCAGCCAGGGAATGATCTCGCTTACGGCCAGTTTACGTGTTTTATTCACGTAGGCAATGGCGGCATCGGCATTAGGGAAAGTACCAATGAGCACCAGTTTCACCTCATCGGTGATGGCCACATTGTTAACGGTATATCCCTGCGATGAGAAACTTTCGCGGTTATACCGCAAAAAGGCATTACGTGCCTCGCTCACATATACGGGATCTACTTTATCGAGAATAATGGTTACAAAATGCGGGGAGGCGGCTTCGGCCGATAGCGTTTTGGGCTGCGCCGGTCCGGTTGGTGCATTTACCGTGGGTTTGTTGCGGGCTGTATCGGTATTGACTACTATGGGCTGCTGTGGTTGTTGTACTACCGGCGGCGTAACCGGTGGTTGCGCTTTTTGTTCGGCCTGGGCAACCAGGGCGGTATCGCGTGTAGGCGCCGGCGTGACGCTGGCCGGGGCAGTATCCTGGGTTACAGGTTGTGTTCCTGCCACAGCAGTATCGGGAATTACAGGTTGTGTTGTTTGTGTTACCGCGGTATCCTGAGCAACCGGTTGCGTGGTGCGTGCAACAGCCGTATCTGGTGTAACAGGCTGCGCGGTGCTTGTAACCGCCGTATCTGATGTAACAGGCTGCGTAGTACGTGCAACAGCTGTATCCTCTTTTACAGGTTGGGTGGTATGGGCCACAGCGGTATCTGGTTGCACCCTGGCCACAGTATCTGGTTGAACCGGTTCCGGCGCCTTCACCACCGGCGAATCCTTTTTCACAGGCACCTGCGGTGCTACCACAGTGGTATCGCGCAGCACAGATGGTTGCTGTTGCGGCAGAGGCGCCACGGCAATATCCTCAGTAACGACCGTACTGTCTTCCTCGGGTCGTTGAATTTGCAATTTGGTGAGGTAGTCTTCTATCTGCGCCCTGCGTCCCAACACATCAATCAATGCCTTGGCCTTGGCCGACATGGGCGAAGAGCTGAACAAACGGGTGATATCCTGCAATGATTTAATAGCCTCGGCATCCTGACGTTGTTTAATGAAATATACCGACTGTATATATAGCAACTGCGGTGTCCAGTAATGACTGCCATACAGGCTATCCGCCACTTTTTTCTGCGCCAGCGCCTCTTCAAAATTGCCTTCAATAAACAGGTTATAAATGGCATCGTAGCGCTTCGTCATGTCCAGTTTGGCAGCGCTGTCGGGCGAGATGGCATTGGGGTTCGATATTTTCTTTTCGAAGGGGGTGCCTGCATATTTTTCTTTCAGCTCATCGCGCATGGCTTTTTCTTTGGCCAGGTTGCCGGTCTTATGGTAACAATAGGCCAGCATAAACAGGGCTTCGGGCCGCTGGGTACTGTTGGGAAACCGGTCGAGGAATGATTCCAGCGTAGTAATGGTAATGGGATAATCTTCCAGCCCTTCCATGTAGGTTTTGCCCAGTATGAACTGCGCTCTTTCAATGGAGTCGTTCGATACCTGCATGGCATCATCGGTGAGTGGCACCTGTTTCAATAATTCTTCATAGGTGATGGCGCCCGAGCCGCCTTCAGCGCTTGCCCTGCCAGCATCGGCCGGGTTATTGCCGGGTACGGCTACATTGCCCTGCTGCCGCACGGCCGCCATACGCCGCCAGTTATCGGCATTGGGCCGGTTACCCCATTTGCCCCTGAATTCCGTAAATCCTTTCGATTTCAGGGCCTGGTTGTAGAAATACCAGTCGCCCTTGGCATTATTGCCAAACAGATCGGGTGGCGCCTTGTCGTTTTCGTCCCGGAACAAGGGACCGCCGCTGCTTTCTTCCAGGCTGTCGCCCTTGAGGCCACGTTGTTTGCGCAATTGTTTTACCAGCTTTTTGATCAGCGCTTCCCTTTCGGTTTCGGGCATGGCGGCAATACGTTGCAGACTGTCCTGCCGTTCAATGATCAATTGCTGCTCCACGATTTGTCCCAGCACGCCACGCAGTTTTTCCAGTTTGACGGCATCGGCGAGGTCGGGCGGCACCTGGGTAATGCTGTCGTAAAAACGTTTGGCATCCTGGTAATTCCTTTCCTTGAATGAGAGATCGGCCAGCAATAAAAAGGCCCGGGCCCTGAGGGTATTGGCCGGATCCTGGCTGGCGTTGGCGGTAGCTTTCAGCAACAGCAGTTTGGCGCCTGCCACATTATCGCGCTCCAGCTCCATTTCGGCAGCTGCATAGTATATGATATCGCGGTAAGCCAGGTAACGGTCTTTCCGCGCCATTTTGATCAGCTTGTTGATGTTTTCCTGCACCACCTTGTCGTCGCCTTTGTTCTGGCGAATGGTGTTGAGGCGGCCATAAACTTCCAGCACGGGATCGAGGGTGGTGTTTACGGCCCGGCTGTAAAATTCGGCGGCCTGTTCGTTGTTGCCGGCCTTTTCCCATAACTGGGCAATGAGGTATTGCCACCGGGCTTTTTCCTCGCGGTTTTCGGCATTGTCCAGCGCTTGTTCCAGGTAAATGGCGGCACTGTCCCATACCTGTTGTTTGTAAAACCAAAGGGCCTGCATTTCATGCAGGTCACTATTTAGCCTTTCCGGGAAATTGGGATCGTTCCGCAGCGTTTCTATCAAACCGGCAGCCTCGGCGGTGGCGTCTTTGGCCAGGAAGGTCCTGATTTGCCAAATAAAGGATTCGTTGCGGCTGGGCGGTCTGGCCCAAACCTTTTTCACCAGGTTTTTTGATTCTTTGGTAGAAATGGAAAAGGCATTGCCGCCTTCCACGGCATTACTGCCAATGGGAATATCATACCCGTCTTTTTCCTTGGGCGAGAAAGCGTAGTTGATGTACTGAAAGGTGAGGTGGGCGGTATCCAGTTCTTTTTTAAAATAATAGGCCTTGCCCATGAGCATATACAGGTTATCGACCCATGAATTGCGCAAATCGTGGATGAGGATACCGGCATTGGCTTTATAAATAACCGAATCAAGTTCGGTTTTGTCTTTTGAGGTTACGTCCAGGCTGTAATTGTAAAACGAAAGCAGGCGGTTGTAATCGTCTTTGTGCTGGGCCTTGGCGCGCGCAATGACTTCGTTGAGTTTATTGTTGGCGTTGAAATGCCAGTTAAATTTGGTGACACCATTCTGGGTGAAGCGGCGGACAATGGTAAACTTTTTATCTTCGGTTTTTTCGGAGCCCAGTTTCCGGTTCTCGAATTTTTGCGGTTTTTTCAGGTCAAAAGAAAGCGATGGCTGGCCGTAGCTATACGGCAAACCGGAAAGCAAAAAAACAATAAGTACAAATATCCGCGTCAAAACCTGTGTATTTGCTGTGCGCAATCTAAATTCTTAATAACTGATTTTCAAGAAAATTATTTTATGCGCGTTGTAAATTAAATTGTAGCCTGATTTTTGATTGATGATATTAATCAAATCAACTGATTTATTATCTTTAGCGTTTTGAAACCCTCTCTATGGCAAAAATTGATGCCCAATCTACCCTGAAGCGCCTGCAGAACCGGTACCGGCTGGTAGTGATGAATGATGATACTTACGAAGAGGTTGTTACGTTTAAATTGTCCAGACTGAGCGTTTATGTTACACTCAGTACATTTTTTGTGCTGTTGACAGGTCTTACAGTAGCGCTTATTGTTTTTACCCCTTTGCGTATGTATATTCCGGGGTATGGCGACGTTAATACCATGCGCGAGCTACGTGAACTAAAAATGCGTACCGATTCGTTGCACCAGGCAATGGAGTACAAGGACAGGTACCTGAACGACGTGAAAAGTGTTTTGCAGGGAAATATTACTGAAAACCTGGATACAACGATGCTTACTATACCTGCTGAGAATATTGAAGAATAAACACCATACCGTATGTTTAATCAAAAATCCAAGTCCGAGACCTACAATGAGAGCGCCGCTCCCGGCACCGGCGCCGCCACCATCATTGCAGCCGGCACTACCTTGAAAGGCGATATCAACAGCAATGGCGATATTCGTATCGACGGCACTTTGCAGGGCAATATTCAATGCCAGGCCAAAGTGGTTATAGGCTCCAATGGGGCCGTAGATGGCGATATCAGCGGACAGCAGGCCGATATCATGGGAAAGATTACCGGAACCATCAAAGTAAAAGAATTGTTGCAGCTGAAAGGCGGCAGTCATGTGAATGGCAATTTGTATGCAGGTAAACTGCAAATTGAGCCCAGCGCCAATTTCAATGGCCAGTGCCACATGAATACACCTGCTCCTGATCTGGTGCAGGAAGTGGTTTCCGGCAAAAAAGCCGAGAAAACGCTGGCAAGCGCCTGATTGGGTCTCGGGTTACAACTTAAAGCATTGTGATACATACTATTCGATATGATTTGATATCGAAGTGGCGATGTTTTTGCCTGGTTTTTCCGCGATTCCCCGTTTCAGGCTAACTTTGCTGCTCGATTTTAACACATGACGAATAAAACAGGTTTCAAGGCTTTTCGCCCGGTACTGCTGATCTTTATTATTACTACAGCTTTATTTATTGTGGCCCGGTCGGTTTTGAGCGGGTGGGGTATTAATGCCAATGTGCTGCTCACAGGCAACCTGCTGTTGTTCCTGGCCAGCGCGGCAGCGTTTTATATCCATACCAAAAACATGCATGCCAAAAACGGCCATGCTGTTGTACGCACCATGTATGGCAGCATCATGGCCAAAATGATCATTTGTATTGCAGCGGCATTTATTTATTTCAGTGCAGCCGGCAAAGGGGTAAATAAAATGGCGGTATTTGGCTGTATGTTCCTGTACCTGGTATATACATTCGTAGAAGTGTCGATACTGATGAAATTGAGCAAAACAAAGCATGTCTAAGCAACAGGCGCCACTTGAATATCTCAGGCGATTTATTCCACCGGCAGCCGTGCCACGGGTGCTGGAATACCTTCATCAATATAAAGTACATCTTACCATCACCCGCGAGCGCAAATCGGTGCTGGGCGATTACCGCCATGCCACGCAGGACAAGAATCACCGTATCAGCGTAAACGGTAATTTGAACCCATATGCTTTCCTGATAACACTCGTGCACGAGCTGGCGCACCTGGTTACCTTTATGCAGTACGGGCACCGGGTGCAGGCCCATGGCAGGGAATGGAAGAACTGTTATGCCATGTTGTTGCGCGATTTCATGGGGAAGGATATTTTCCCGTCCATCATCGAACGCACCCTAATGCAATCCATGCACAACCTGCCCGCCAGTAGTTGCGCCGATGAAAACCTGATGCGGGTGCTGAAAAGTTTTGATAAAGACAATGGGTTGGTAATGGTGGAGAGTTTGCCCGAAGGGCAGTTGTTCGATATAGGGGAGGGGAGAATATTCAAAAAGGGCAAAAAGTTGCGCAAGCGCTACCAATGCCTGGAGGTGAAGACGGGGAAATTGTTTTTGTTCAGCCCGATATATGAGGTGAAGGCTTGTTAATCCAGTTTTTTCAGCATCCATAAGTCACATCCATAATGCCCGGTATTTCCCAGGGGGCCGTTTAAATATTCAAACCCGAATTTTTCATATACCGTCACCGCATTGCGCAACTCCGGCATGGTTTCTAAATACACCTGTTTATACCCGGCTTCTTTTGCAAATGCCAGCGACTTTTCAATAAGCATCTTGCCCAAACCCTTTCCCCTGGCCTGCGGAACCAGGTACATCTTCACCAGTTCGCAGGTGCCTTCGGGTAATCCATTGGATGGAAAAATACCGGCGCCACCCAGCAGTTGGTTGTTCTGCTCGGCTACATAATAAATGCTACCGGGTGTTTGAAACAATTCAAAAAGCGCATCTGTAGTGGGATCGTAATAAACAGTGCCTGGTTTGTTGGCGCCAAATTCAGCAAGCGCCGATCTGATAATACCGGCGAGTGCCGCATTATCAGCAGCCTGAATGGTCCTTATCATTACACAAAGATAAGGCAGCCTGGTATGTAGATAAAAATACCAGTATAAAATCAAAATACATTACAAGGGAAGGGGTGAAATAAAAAAGAAAAAACAACCACTTAAGCGAGAAAAGCCATGAGGCTGTAAATAACTACATATGCAACAAAGATGAAACCAAAGAATAGACGTACGGGATTTTTCATTTGCTACAGATTATCAGGTTAACGTAAATTTTAACAGTTTATTATTACGAAATTTTGTGCCAAATGGCCACTTATTCACAATAGACATCTACTGAATTTTTTATTTCAGAAAATACGGAATTGTAATCGTAAGTATCCGATTGATTATGCTATGGATGCTATGTAATTACAAAACAATTCATCAACACGAGTTCGTAAATCTACTAAACAGTTGTACTGTGGTTATACGAAGCATACGGGTTTCAACGTATTGAATTCTAAAATAAATTCGGGTATCAGGCACTTATTCCATGCATTTCTTCCAACTAAACAATTTTCGCATCATCTTTATAGCCGCAATACGATTATTGGTAAGGGCCTGATTCAAAAAATTCCAAAATACAGATTCCATGTCAAACCAACACTTATATACCGGTATTCATGTTTCTAACGGTATAGATAATTTGAGAAATCGGATGGCTGTGATTTCCGCTTTTGCTATAACTAATAACAATAATTCCCGTTTGCATAAGGCGGGATTATTTATATCAGCAAATACACATTCATGGAATTTGATATCGATGTAGATACAGCTAAGTGTTTACTGCTATGCACGAATAAGTTTACTTCGGAATACAGCGAATTTTTGCTTCAAAATGTTAAAAAAACTTAATTGATAAACGATCTTTGTGAAACAGAACAAAAAAGAACAAAAGTCCAAAATCCAGATAGAAAAACCAATCCCGACAAAAAGTCGGACCTGAAAATCCAACAATCCGGAAAACCAGATTGTACCTTGTGTGAACCAAAAATCCAATTGTCCAAAGAAAAACCAAATTGTCCGAATCCAAAGTCCCTTTGAAAAACCAATGTCCAGGGATCCTTTGAAAACTGAAAGTCCAAAATCCGATTGAAAACGTCTCAATCCTGTGAGAACCTTGACCGTCTCGCAAAAGAATTGTCCCCGCTATCCCTGGCGGGGACACTTATTTTATCAGGGGCCCGCCATTCAAATAAATTCACCCGCCTGCTGCACCAATTATCTTTAAATTACAGGTATACTATGCGGCTTTTCCTCTTCCTGTTGGCTTTATGGGCAGGCGGCGTCACCGCCCAGATTCCCCGCACCAAATCGGGACAGTTCGAATATTCCGGTGAAGTGTCGGGTGTCAACGCACATTTAATAAAAGAAAAGGCTGCCCGCTTCTTTAACCAGCCTTTCCTGGTGCATTGGGATTCCATAGCTCGTGATGCCCATGGCAACCGGGTATTGGGCACCGGCTATATTACCGTACGCGCCAAACAACATGCTGTAGGCTTTCCTTCAGAAGTAAATGTGTTTATGCAATTTGAAATAGAAGTACTGGATGGGGGCTATCGTTATAAAGTGAGCCATTTTATGGTGGAACAACCCGATGCCAGGAACTTTCCCCTCGAAACCAAGCCGGCTACTGTAAAAAGAATGGCCTACGACCAGCTGAAACATAAAACCCATGAACGGGTTAGTTTTATTATTGGCTGGCTGAAAAAATATATGCAGGAGGAGGGGTAACGATAAAAAAAGTCCGGCCATTATCAAGACCGGACCTTATATCATAAAGCTTTTTAAGCTACTGCTTTATTCACCAGAGCGGCTGCTTCGCTTAACAGGATGGCCGATTGCACTTTCAAACCACTTTCTTCAATCAGTTTCTTGGCCTCTTCGGCATTGGTGCCCTGCAAACGCACGATGATGGGTACTTCTATGGTGCCAATGGATTTATAGGCATCGATTACGCCCTGCGCCACGCGATCGCAACGTACAATACCCCCAAAGATATTGATGAGAATAGCTTTCACTTTTGGATCTTTCAGGATGATGCGGAAACCGGCTTCCACGGTTTGGGCATTGGCTGTACCGCCCACATCCAGGAAGTTGGCAGGCTCACCGCCGCTGAGTTTGATCATATCCATGGTGGCCATGGCCAAACCGGCGCCGTTTACCATACAACCCACATTACCATCCAGCTTTACAAAGTTCAGGTTGTATTTGCCGGCTTCTACCTCGGTAGGGTCTTCCTCGCTGATATCGCGCAGGGCTTCCAGGTCGGGGTGACGCATCAGCGCGTTATCGTCCAGGTTCATTTTACAGTCCACTGCAATGATCTTTTCATCGGCTGTTTTAAACAGCGGGTTGATCTCCAGCATACTGCAGTCCAACCCTACATAGGCGTTGTATAAATTGGTAACGAATTTTACGCAGTTTTTGAAAGCCTCTCCCTTCAGCCCCAGGTTAAAGGCAATTTTACGGGCCTGGAAGGGCAGCAGTCCGCCACCGGGGTGTACCCATTCCTTGAAGATTTTGTCGGGGGTTTTATGGGCCACTTCTTCAATGTCCATACCGCCTTCGGTACTGTACATGATCACATTCTGGCCTTTTGAACGGTCCAGCAATATCGACAGGTAGAATTCTTTAACGGGGTTGGGACCAGGGTAGTACACGTCCTGGGCTACCAGCACTTTGTTTACCACCTTGCCGGCAGGGCCGGTTTGGATGGTTACCAGGGTGCCGCCCAGCAAATTGGAGGCAATATTCTTGATTTCTTCGGCATTTTTACCCACAGCCACACCACGTTGTTCCGTGCCTTTGATTTTTCCCTTTCCGCGTCCACCGGCATGTATCTGGGCTTTTACAACCGCGAAGTTGTTGCCAAACTGAACTTTGAGATTTTTGTATGCTTCTTCGGCCGCATCGGCTCTGTCTACCGGAATGCCTTCCTGCACCGGTACATTGTATTTTTTCAATAATTCCTTTGCCTGGTATTCGTGAAGATTCATGCCGTAAAAATTTTGG
>Ga0065721_10050134_pt1 | contig 22965 bp, 19 predicted proteins | sample Mesricmetagenome_FD_59108 | JGI IMG/M metagenome (GOLD analysis project Ga0065721, IMG submission 59108) | Mesophilic microbial community from rice straw/compost enrichment Sample: eDNA_1 v2 (version 2) | ecosystem: Engineered > Solid waste > Grass > Composting > Bioreactor | place: USA: Davis...
TCTTGTAGTCGTGGAAGCCATAGGCGACGCCCTTGGCGTCCAGCCAGATCCAGGCCTTCTTCATCGTGTCGCAGTTGCGGATGCCATAGAGGGTGACGGTCAAGGTGCGACTCCGTGTGCAGTTCGGCGTCTTAGTGGCAGCTCAGGCGACCAAGGGCCAGCGACCCAACACCTCATGCGCTCGGCCATGCCCCCGTGATGGAGAACATCTCAAGCACATCAGCGTCGATGTTCAGTCGGCTCAGCCTATTCCCTACATGCTGAAGAGCGGGGCCGCGCTGGCGTGACTGTCCGGCGGAGTTCGGGCCGTACACGACGGTCTACAACCGCTTCAACCCCTGGAGCCGGCAGGGGCTCTGGCTGCAGATGTTCGAAGCCCTGACCGGGTACAGCGGCATCTTCGACGGGGCGGCGATCGACGCCCCCTAACGTCAAGGCCCACCGGTCCGCCGGCGGCGCAAAAGGGGGGCCTCCGCCCACGCCATAGGCCGCTCGCGCGGCGGCCGGACCACCAAGGTCCATGCCCTGGTCGACGACCAGGGCCGCCCCGCGTACTCCTGCTCAGCGCCGGAAACGTCAATGACATCAGCATCGCCGCCCCATGCGCCTACTGGCTCAACTGAGTCCGGACCCTAGTTGGGCCGAAGGCGCGTCGCGTTTACCGAACCCTTCGAAATGCACTCGTGCAGGATCGGAGTTCCACGCCAGCAGCTCTTCGCGCTTTGGCCCCTTCACCAGGAAGCTGGATGCCGTCGCCATGTCGAGCTTGGCGAAGTCCGCTTCGATGGTCCCGAGTCGCTTCGCTGCGCCGATGTAATTGTTGTCGTAGTGGCTCCGGATAAGCTTCTCCGACCGGCTTGGCACCTTGGCCGGGTCGGAAGGGCAGCGGCTTGGGGGTGAAGGTGGCTGCCGGGGCGCCCGGTCCTCCAGCTGCCGGTGCTGCGGCGGGTGTTGGCGCGTCGGTCGCAAGGCCGGCGCCCGCAGTGAGCAGCATGTGTCGATCTAAATCAGCCGTTAGCGCTGCGCAATTAACGAAGCCCTGCCAGGCGCGCATCTACAAGTGCTCTTAGCGTCCCGGCCAATGCCTCTGCGCTTCATCAGCGATGGTGGAGACCGAACTGGCGTTGAATTCGCAGAGAACGTAACTGTCCGCTCCCGCCTCCGACTTACGCCCAAGCAGGAAGTCTGCATCCCAATGACCGGCAGGCTTGCGGTCTCGCCGCGCTCAAGCCAGCGTTCCGGCAGGGGGCCGAGCGGCGGGAGCCTGAAGCGCGACCGACGCCTCAAGCGGGGCAGCGCCGCGCTTCGCGCACCTGATCGCTGATCCGCTGGAAGAGCGCGGCGGGTGAAACGCCGCAGGCCTCGGCGATCAGGAGCAACTCCAGGCTGTCGATCCGGCGCTGGCCGCGCTCGATCATCGAGACATGCGAGGCCGCCTTCCCTAGCCTCGCCGCAAGCTCGCGTTGGGAAAGCCCCGCTTCCTGGCGGGCCTGGATGACCACCTCGGCCAGGGCGCGGTACTCGTCGCTGAAGACAGGATTGGGACGCCGTCCGAAGCAGCGCATCAACCTTGGGCCCTCCTCCTCGCCGGCCGGCACGGTCCAGGCTCCCGCAATTCGCCGGCCGCCGCCCGCGCGTGGGGGCGGGCGGGCGGCGGCGGGTTCGGCTCAGCGGGTCGAGGCGAGGTAGGCAATGATGTCGGCGCGATCGGCCGCCTGCGGCACCTTGGCCATCATCCGCGTGCCCCGAACAACCGCGGTGGGCGCGGTGAGGTAGGCGTCCAGGTTCTCGGCGGTCCAGGTCAGGCCCGAACCGAGTAGCGCCTTGGAGTAGTTGTAGTCGCTCCGGGCAGCGGCCCGCCGGCCAACTACGCCGCTCAGGTTCGGCCCCTGCAAGGACTTGGCTCCGGTCACGTTGTGGCACGTGCCGCAGCGCTGCTTGAAGATCGTCGCACCCCGCTCGGCCGAGCCGGCGGCAGCCAGCGCGGGCAGGCTCGGCACCAGGACCGCGACGACGACCGCGGCGAGGCCCCCGCTGACGGCGCGGCGGCGATGGTGGCGTGGGGTCATGTCAGGACTCCTCGGGTTGGGGGCGTGGCGCGCGGCGCGCTGACCAGACGGCGTAGAGGGCGAGGCCCACCGCCAGCCATACGGTGAAGGCGATGTGTGTCTTCGTCGGGAGGCTGGAGAACAGGTACGCGCAACCCGTGATGGCGGCGGGACCCACGATCCAGGCCGCTGGGGTGCGGAAGCGCCGCGGCAGATCCGGCCGCGTCCGCCGTAGCACCATCAGGCAGGCAGCCACGGCGATGAAGGCTACCAGCGTCCCGGCGTTGGCCAGCGCGGCGATCTCGTCCAGGGGTACGAAAGCGGCCAGCGCGCCCACCACCACGGCGGTGAGTAGGGTAATGCGGACCGGCGTGCCGGTTTGCGGGCTCACCTTGGCCAAGGCCTGCGGCAGGAGACCGTCGCGGGCCATGACGAAGAAGATCCGGCTCTGGCCGTACAGGAAGGCCAGGATCACGGTGGGCAGGGCCACCACGGCCGCCGCGGACACCAGCGCCGCCGCCCAGCCGCTGCCGACGGAACGAAGGACCAATGACAGAGGCTCAGGGCTCTTGGCGAACACGGTGAATGGCAGTGCGCCGATCGCGGCCATGGCCACGCCCACATAGATGATGGTGCAGATCGCCAGCGAACCCACGATGCCGATTGGCAGGTCGCGGGACGGCCGCTTGGCCTCTTCCGCCGCCGTGGAGACCGCGTCGAAGCCGTAGAAGGCGAAGAAGATGATCGCGGCAGCCGCCATCACCCCGCGCTGCACGCCGTCCACGTCCTGGCGGGCGAAGCCGTAGGGCATCAGCGGGTCGAAGCGGGCCGCGTCGAAGTGCGGCAGGGCCACTGCGACGAACAGGACGAGCGCCGCCAGCTTGACCACCACGAGCACCGCATTGAGCGTCGCGCTCTCGCGGGTCCCCGCCGTCAGGAGCCCGGCGACCAAACCCACGATGACCAATGCCGGCAGGTTGATCAGCCCGCCAGCGTGGGGGCTGGCGATGAGCGCCGTGGGAAGCTCCACCCCGATCGAGGCCATGAAGCCGCTCGCGTAGCCCGACCAGCCGACGGCCACGGCGCTGACCACGAGCGAATATTCCAGGATGAGCGCCCACCCGACGATCCAGGCGAAGAGCTCGCCCAAGGCGACGTAGCTGTAGGTGTAGGCGCTGCCCGAGGCCGGGATGGCCCCGGCCACTTCGGCGTAAGCCAGGGCGGCGCAGGCGCACACGGCGCCCGCCACCAGGAAGGACACCACCACGCCGGGGCCAGCGAGATCCGCGCCGACCCCCACCAGGGTGTAGATGCCCGTGCCGACGACGGCCCCGACCCCGAGGGCGACAAGGTGCCACCAGCTCAAGGTCGGCTTCAGCCGTTGGTGCTCGGCCAGGTCGTCGAGCTCGATGGGCTTGCGCCGCATCAGGTTCATGGATCGCTCCGTTGCTGCGGGTCGAGCTTAGATCCGCTCGTAGAAACCGTAGGCCCGCGGCTCGAGATCGCTCACCGCCCGCCAGGCCTGGTCGAAGGCGGTCTGCATGGTGCTGACCCCGCCCGAATCCGTGTTGGCGATGGCGATGCGCCCGAGCGGCTGCCGGGCGATGACCGTCGGCGGCAGTTGGCCGGGCTCAAGCTTGTCAAAGAGCTCGTTAACACCGGTCGCGAAGCCGTGCGGCCAGCGGTTGACGGTGATGGCGACGATGTCGCGCGCCGGGTCGAAGCTTGTGCCGGCCAGGATCCGAGCGCTCTGGGTGCGCACATGCCGCTCGAACACCTCGAAAGGGGTGTTGAGCAGGCCTTGCCGGATGACGCGGTACTGGTCGTCGGGGTGAAGCCCAAGTTCGGGCGCGGCATCGCCGCAGAGTTCCTCGACCATGGTCCGGTTCGACAGGATGCCGGAATTGCCGCCCGTGCTGAAGCTGACGACAATCGGCTCGTTGGGCGTTATCGACGGCGTCGTCCGCCCGAAGTAGCGTGGGGCCGGCAGGCCGATCCGGCCAAAGAAGCAGTTCAACGCCGAGGCCCCGGTGATCCCGGCTTCCTGGAAGGCCTTCCAGTTGCGGAACAGCACATTAGTCGCCTGATTGGCCGCCCGCACGGCGAGGCGCAACGCGTCCTTCTGGGAATTCGGCAGCTCCGGGCAGATATACGGGATGACGTTGTTCATGCAGGCGAGCACCACTTGACCCGCCTTCACGCTCTGCGCCCGGCCGTCCTTCAGGTAGCTGACCTGCACCTCGCGAGTGTCCAGTTCGAGCCGGTTTGGCGCCCGGCCCAAGTGGCGAACGTTGTAGACGATGGCGTTGCTGCGGATGCGCGTCGTGTTGCTGGGACGGTCCAGCACTGCGTAGTTGGTCCGCACGTCGGCGATCTCGCTGACGCTGCCAGGCGGCAGTGCGTCAGGGATCATGGCCCGCACCAGCAGGCGCGCCACGTCCGAGTTGCCGCCCGGCAGGGTGTAGTCGTCGGCGCGCGACTCGGCGCTTTCCGGCGACTTGGCGGGGCGCTTCAGGCCCAGGCCTTCGAAGCCCGGCTTGTGGCGGAAGAAAGCGAACCAGGCCGTACAGGTGTCGGGGCTGAGGCACCACACCCCCTGCACGAACGGAACAGCCTCGGGCGAAACCTTCACGACGTTCAGGAGGTAGTCACGGTAGCTCATCGAGCGCAGCGCCGCGATCTTCTCCTCTTCGGATCTGCCAGCGAAATAGTCGGTCTTGCCGTTCATCAGCCGGTCAAGGTCGGCGCGCAGGCGCGAGGACATCGGGGTCTGGGCCAGGAACTCCTTGGTCGGGCGGTTCAGGTCACCCTTCACCAGTCGGTCACGGCCGTAGACGTCCTTGGGGAAGAACACCGCCCCACCCATGCCGCGGTATACATTGCGATCGACGCGGTCCGTGGGATCGCCCTTGGCGATCCCGAAGTCCTGCAGGATCGACTTGGCCTCGGGCGACCAGTCGGACGGGTGGACGATGTAGGCCGACCCGCCGTTGGCGATCAGGCGCCTCCCGCCGTACTCGAACTCGTTGCGCTGGGCATGGCCGCCGAAGCCGTCGAGGTTGTCGAGGATTAGCACCTTAGCGTTGGCGCCCGCACGCTTGCGGAAGTAATAGGCCGCCGCCAAACCGCTTAGGCCCGCGCCCACGACCACGAGGTCGTACACCTCGCCTGTGCTCTCGGGCGCCGGGGGCTCCTCACCGGCCCAAGCCAGGTTGTGAATGGCTTCAAAGGACCCGGGATGGAACCCGCGCAGGCCGCGGCGCAGCGGCGGATAGGCCGCGCCGTCGCCACCCGACGCCGGCTGGGCCGCCCCCCGAGCCGCGACGGCGCTGGCCGCAGCCAACGCAGAGGCGCCATACACGAAGTCCCGCCGCGAGATGGCGCGGCCCATCCCCAGATCTCGATCCTCGCCGTTCATCCCCCATCTCCTCGCACTTCAGAATGCAGTAGGGAGGACGCTGGCAGCCAGCGCCCTCCGCTTTCAGATCAGAACTGGTAGTTGAGGCGGACGAAATAGTATCCACCCTGCCAGTCTACCGGACCGTCCGAATAGAGCCGCCCATTGGTCTGGTCGATCTTGTTCACGTCCGGATATTCATCGAAGAGATTTCGAATACCTACGGCCACTGACAGGTCGTCGCGCACCTTGTACTCGACCTCAGCGTCGATCTGGACTTCTACGTCGTATTTCTGGATCGCCTTGCTTGCAGCGGTGGTCTGACGCGAGTAGGGACCGAAGAAGTTCCCGCGCAGCAGGGCCGTGAACGGGCCGATCTCATGCGTGGCCGTCACGTTGGCTCGCCATTTTGGCGCATTGTGCTCGAAGTTGTAGATCGAGACGTTGTCGAAGATTACGCCCGCGATGTTAACTTGCTGGATCTCGTACGAGTTCCAGTTGAGGCTGCCAACCAGCGAGGTCCTCTGGCCGTTCTCCCAGTCGAACCGGTAGGTGCCGACCACGTCGACGCCCTGCACCCGCGCGTCGAAAGCGTTCTGGAAGAAGTTGATCTGCTGGATCGAGTCCGCGCCGGCTACACCGGCCGCGATCATGGCCGCGCGAATCGCCGGCGTCACGGTGATCAGTGAGGTGGCGTAGACTTGATCCTTCAGGTCAATCCGGTAGCCATCGATCGTCAGCGTAAAGGCGCTGAACGGCGACAACGTCACGCCGAGCGAGTAGCTCGTCGAGGTTTCCGGCTCCAGTGGCTTGGCGCCGAGGAACTGAGCCACTGGGTGGGTCGCCGGATAGAGCCCGATGTTGGTCGGGACGCCACCCACCGTGCTGATCTGGACCTGAGTCATGTAGAGCTGACCGGCCGACGGCGCGCGGAAGCCTGAACCGATCGAGCCGCGGAGTGCGAAACTGTCGGTGAACTTGTAGTTCGCCGCGATCTTGGCGATCAGTTTCGACCCGAAGGACTCGTAGTCCTCGTAGCGGCCCGCCACGTCGACGAACAGCCGGTCGGTCAGGTCCGTCGAAGCCTCGGCGTACACCGACCAGCTGTTGTCGGTGTACGAGCCGGTCACCGCCGGGCTAAGTCCGGTGACGCCGTTCGAGCCGACCTGCAGGGTGTTGTAGACGGGGTCCGAGGCGCTGGCGCAGTTGATCCCAGCCCCCGTCGGCGCGCCCGGCCGCAGGGTGCGGTCGACGACGTTTGCCTCGTCCGTGCAGAAATCGAACGGATCAGGGGTGGACCAGCGGCCGGCAGCGTATGAGTTCGGCTTGCCGGGAACCAGCTTGAAGCCCTCCTTGCGGTGCTCAAAGCCAAGATTCAGGGTCAGCGGCGTGGCCGCCCAGGCGAAGTCTTTCTCGTAGACGAAGTCGGCGTTAAACGCGAGTTCGTCCGAGATGTACGAGCTGGCCGTGAACGAGGTCGGAGAATCCGGCCCCATCGACGGGTTGACCGTCTTGTTGATGCTGTAGGCGATCTCGTTCCAGCCGTAGCGAACGCCGAAGTCGGCGCTGAGTTCGCCGCCGCCAATCTCGAACCTTCGACGGTAGCCAGTGGCCGTGCTCCAGTCGGTCACCTCGCCAGAGAACTCAGTTCGGAAACCGCCCGGATACATGTCCTTGAAGCGCCAGACCTGCCCGTTCCCGAGGCGGATCGGGTTGTCCATGACGTTGTGACCGGCACCTGGAACTCGGTAGGTGCCGGCGGCCACGCCGATCGAGTGCGAGAGGTTCCCGAAGGCGTACAGCTCGCTGACGTCGTCGAGCTCGAGGCCCGAGTTGAAGACGAAACGCTGCGACTCTTCCTTCGGACGGCCGACCCGCTCCAGCGGCTCGCTGAGGTTGCCGATGGCATCACGGAAGATCGGATTGGCATTCCACTCGTCGATGGCGTTCCAACTGCTTGAGGTGAACTGGGCCGAGCGGATGGTGATGTCATTCTTGGCCAGCTGGGCCGACACGTTCAGGAAGCCCCGTTCGGTCAGCGGCAGGCCGATGTTGCCGGCGACCAAGTATTCGTCGCCGTCGCCTTCATAATACTGGCCACCCTGGACGACCAGGCTGCCGCCGCTCCTGTCGTCCTTTAGATTGAAGTTGATTACGCCGGCGATAGCATCCGAGCCGTACTGGGCCGCGGCGCCGTCGCGCAGCACCTCCATCGACTTGACGGCGATCGACGGGATGACCGCAGCGTCCGCCGCCTGCGAGCCGTAGCCGCTGGTGCCGACGCTGCCCGACTTGTGGCGGCGACGCGAGTTGACCAGCAGCAACGTCTTGTTCGCGGGCAGGCCGCGCATGGTCGGCGAGCGGATGAAGGTGTCCGAAGTGGTGTTGGCCGCGCGGCGGACCGAGAACGACGGCACGAGCGTCTGAATAACGTTCAGCGTATCGGTCTGGCTGGCCCGCTTCACTTCCTGGGTCGAGAAGACGTCCACCGGAACCGGCGAGTCGGTGACGGTGCGCTGCAGGCCGCGAAGACCAGTGACCACCACTTCTTCCACGGCGGCGCCCACTGGGATTTCCGGCTCGGACTGCGCCATAGCCACGCCCGGCGCCAAAGAAATGGCCGGAATGGACGTAGCCAAAAGCAGACGCCTCAGCGAATACATATACATTTATACTCCCCCTATGACAGTCTCCTGCGCGCCAGCGGAGTTGTTCCGCGTCGCCCCAAAGGAAAGAACATGTAAGTCAGATATCTGACATTACTACATTATCACATGTTCTATTTAGGCATAGATGGAAATGGCCATTTCCTACACTCTAAAATGAAAACAAAACTTTGTTCTAAATCCCCCGCGACAAACGAAAGCATCTGTCACCGAAGGCCGCCGATCGTCGGGCCGGCGATCGCCCGCAGCGGCACGCCCCTGGATTTGGACGGTCGCTCCGGGCGAGGTGTCGCCCGGCCAGGGCGTGAAGACCGACTCGCCGGCCTGCCGAATGGCAGGCTCCAACGCAAAGGTTGGCGGGGTGGCAGCCGCACTGACGCCTGCTTTGATCATTAGGACGTCAGCAGCTTGACCGGGGCGAAGTTGCGCGCCACCGGGCTCTTGATAACTATGTACGAGAAGTACTTCACCACGCCCAGGTTGCGTTCAAGGATCTTCTCGATCACTTCCTGATAGTGCTGAATGTTGCGGACGTAGAACTTCGCCATGTAGTCGAAGCCGCCGCTCACCAAGTGGCACTCCACGATCTCCTCGACGTCAGCGATCCCCTTCTCGAACTTCATGAAGTCGGTGAGCCGGTGATCGCTGAGCGTGATCGAGGCGAAAACGATCTGCACAGCGCCAAGCTTGGCCAGATTGATCCAGGCGCCGTAACCGGTGATGTAACCAGCGTCCTCGAGCCGTTTGAAACGCGCCAGGCAGGGGCTTGGCGAGAGTCCGACCTTGTCCGCCAGCTGCGCGTTGGTCATGCGACCGCACTTCTGCAGCTCGGCGAGAATCTTGATGTCGATGCGGTCGAGTTTGGGCGCCTTCGGCATCATGGCTTCGCTCGGCGTCTTAGGTGTTGCTGCGCAGGCATTCCTGGTGGGCCTTCACCAACTCGGCCATCGATGTGAACCGGAAGTTGTAGGTCGGCATGTCGCCCGGATGCATGGTGGCGCCGAAGCCTTCCTGGTTGTGCCGGCGATGGATCCAGCAGTTGGCGATGCCGTGCCGGTTGGCGGGCTTGTGGTCGTGGAAGAGACTCTCCGCGGTGTGCAGGATGTCCTCCCTCTTTAAGCCCAGGTCGCCGATGTGACTGAGCATGTACTCGAAGTTGTTATCCGACGGCTTGTACGAGCCGATATCTTCGGCCGTGTAGATCGCATCGAATTCGACTTCGAGCCGCCGATTGCTCTGCGCGAACGTGCGGTTGTCAACATTCGAGAGGATGATCAGCTTGTAGTATTTCTTCAGGTACTGCAGGGCGCCCGGCGAGTCCGGGAAGGCCGGCCAGTTGCCGACCGATTGCCCATACTCCTCGCACTCATCGACGGTGACGCTCACGCCCCATTCCTCGGCCAAGCGCTTGTAGACGATCGGCAGGATGTCCCGGTACAGCCGCGTCGGTGTCTGGGCCTGCTGGGCGGACTCGTGGCGCGCATGCGCCTCAAGGACTTGATCGCGGGAAATCGGCCGTCCGACGCGAGAAACCAGATCCGATAGGGCCTCGAAGATCCCCGTCTCCCAATCAATCAGCGTTCCGTAGCAATCGAACGTAAGGGCTTTATACTCATCTAACCGCATTACGTATCTCCTTAATGTTCAGAACATCGTCAAGCGACCTGCGGAATCGCTCTACAATGAGTGCTATTTCTTCTTCAGTACAGCACAACGGCGGCGCGAATCCGGCCGTGCCATCGGGGAAGGCACGTATGATCAATCCATTGGCATAGGTTGCCTTGGCGAGGTGCTGGGCGAAGTTGAGGCTCTCGGGGGGCTTGGTCTTGACCTCCTTGTCGACCACCAGCTCCACGCCAGCCAGCAGGCCGCGTGAGCGGACGTCGCCGACCAGCGGATGGTCCGAGAGGCCAGTCAGAAGGCGCTCGAAGAGCGGGCCTACGGCCTGACCGTTCTCAATTATCCCCCCCTGCGTGTAGAGGCGCAGGACCTCGAGGCCGACGGCCGCGCTGACCGGGTGGGCCGAATAGGTCAGGCCGTGACCGATTGGCGCGCCCCCGGAGGTGCCGTCCCGAATGGCGTCGTAGACGCCGTCCGACAGCATCACGGCACCCATCGGGCAGTAGCCGGAGGTAAGCCCCTTGGCCATGGTCATGATGTCGGGCACCACGTCCTCGTGCTCGCAGCCGAAGAGCGGGCCGGTCCGGCCAAAGCCGGTGATAACCTCGTCGGCTACGAACAGGATCTCCAGCTCGCGGCAGGTCTCGCGCATAGCCTTCAGCCAGCCCTTCGGCGGGACGATGACGCCGGCCGAGCCCTGGACCGGTTCGGCGAAGAAGGCGGCGACCCGCTCGGGACCGATCTCTTCGACCTTGTCGCGCAGCGCCTTCACGGAGGCGGCGATCAGCGTCTCGGGCTCGCCGCCATTGGGGTCCCGATACGGATAGGCGGCGGGGATGTGGTGTTGGAAGGGCAGCGGCACATCGAAGTTGCGGTGGAAGGCCGGCAGCCCAGTAACGCCCGAGCCCATGCTGGACGAGCCGTGGTAGCCGCGGTCAAGCGAGATCAGATGCTTCTTCTCGGGACGGCCCGTGACGTTCGAGTGGTAACGGATCAGACGGATAGCCGAGTCCACGGCGTCCGAGCCGCCGAGAGTGAAGAACACGTGGTTCAGATCGCCCGGCGCCAGCTCCGCAAGCCAGGCGGCCAGACGGATGGCCGGCTCGGAACCGAAACTGAAGTAGCCCGTGGCGTACGGCAGCTTCGACATCTGTTCCGCAGCCGCCTGCACGATGCTGGAGCGCCCGTACCCGACGTTGACGCACCAAAGGCCCGCGAAGGCGTCGAGCAGCGTCCGCCCTTCGCTGTCGGTGACATAGACGCCGTCCGCGCCCGACAGAACCGTCACGCCCCGCGCCTCATGGTCGCGCCATGATGTCACGGGGTGGATCAGATGGGCCCGATCCAGCTCGACGAGGGAATTGGCGCGCATGCATCTACTCCGAGGGCGGCTTCCTGGTCAGGCTAGCTGCGCCCGCTCAGGAAGCGTCGTTGTTTTGGTGGTCCCGCTCGTACCGCGGGTGTCGTTTTTCGAGCGCGCCGCAGCAGATTGTCCCGCGGTGCGCAGGGCTCCTAGGCTAGCGCGTCGGCGATCGCCCGCCCGCAGGTTTCGGTGTTCGCCGGCCCCTTCAGATCGCGGGTGCGCAGGGCCGGTTCGGCCAGCACGGTCTCAATGGCCGAGACGATGCCGGCCGCGGCTTCGGTCTCCCCTAGGTGCTCTAGCATCATGGCCGCGCACCAGATCTGACCGACGGGATTGGCCACGCCTTGGCCAGCGATGTCCGGTGCCGAGCCGTGGACCGGCTCGAACAGAGAAGGGACCCTGCGGTCGGGATTGATGTTGCCGCAGGGGGCGATGCCGATTGTCCCGGTGCACGCCGGGCCCAAGTCCGAGAGGATGTCGCCGAACAGGTTCGAGGCCACCACCACGTCGAACCGGTCCGGATTCATGACGAATTGCGCGGCCAGGATGTCGATGTGGTACTTGTCAGTCCGCACGTCCGGGTACCTAGCCGCCATTTCCTCCACCCGCGCATCCCACCACGGCATGGTAATGGCGATGCCGTTGGACTTGGTCGCGGAGGTCAGGTGCCGCTTGGGCCGGCGCTGGGCCAGGTCAAACGCATACTTGAGGATTCGCTCGGCCCCGACACGGGTCATCACCGTCTCCTGAAGCACGACCTCTCGATGGGTCCCGGGGAAGGCCACGCCCCCGATGGCGGAATACTCCCCCTCGGTATTCTCCCGCACGATCATCATGTCGATGTCGCCCGCCTTGCGGCCGGCCAGCGGGCACGGAACGCCCGGCATCAGGCGCGCGGGCCGCAGGTTGACGTACTGGTCGTATTCGCGGCGGAACTGGATCAGCGAGCCCCACAGCGAGACGTGGTCGGGCACTGTGTCAGGCCAGCCGACCGCGCCGAAGAAGATCGCGTCGGCCGGTCCGATCCGCTCTTTCCAGTCCTCGGGCATCATGGTCCCGTGACGGGCGTAGTAGTCGCAGCTGGCGAAGTCGTGCCACTGCTGCTCGATCTTCAGGCCGAAGCGGGCGGCTGCCGCTTCCAGCACCCGAACGCCTTCCGGCACGACTTCCTTGCCGATCCCGTCGCCCGGGATGACAGCGATCTTGTAGGTACGCGTTTCGGTCATCTCCGACGCCCTTTAACGCAGGTCTAGCTTAAGGCCCGCCCAGTGGAAGGCCTTGGTTTCCAGGTATTCCTCGAGCCCTTCCCGGCCGCCCTCGCGGCCCAGGCCGGACGCCTTGATGCCGCCGAACGGCGCCATCTCCATCGCCAGCGAACCGGTGTTGAGGCCGACCATTCCGAACTCCAGCGCCTCGGCGATCCGCCAAGCCCGGTGCAGGTCGTTGGTGTAGAAGTAGCTCGCGAGCCCGTAGGGCGTGCCGTTGGCCATGGCGATCGCTTCGGCCTCAGTCTCGAAGCGGAAAATTGGCGCCAGAGGCCCGAAGGTCTCCTCGACGGCCAAGCGCATCTGCGGGGTCGCGCCGATCAGCACCGTCGGGAGGGAATAGCGCTCCGGATCCGCCCCGCCCTCGGCCTGGGCGACGATCACCGCCCCCTTGGCCACCGCGTCGTCGAGATGCTCGGCCACTTTGGCCGTCGCGTGGGCGTTGATCAGCGGACCGATGGTCACGCCCGGCGCCGTGCCCGGCCCGACCTTCAGGGAACGAACGGCCGCGCTCAGCGCATCCACGAAGCGGTCATGAACGCCCGCCTGCACAAGGATCCGGTTGGCACACACGCAGGTCTGGCCGGCGTTGCGGAACTTGCTGGCCATCGCGCCCTCTACCGCCAGATCGACGTCGGCGTCGTCGAAGACAATGAACGGGGCGTTGCCGCCCAGCTCCAAGCTGAGCTTCTTGATATCCTGGGCGCACTGAGACATCAGCAGCGCGCCGACCTCCGTCGAGCCAGTGAATGACAGCTTCCGCACGATCGGGTTCGAGGTGAACTCGCCGCCGATGGGGCCCGGCTTGCCGGTGACGATGCTCAGGACGCCCGCCGGCACGCCGGCGCGTTCAGCCAGCTTGGCCAGCGCCAGTGCGGTGAGCGGCGTCAGCTCTGAGGGCTTGACCACCATCGGGCAGCCCGCCGCCAGCGCCGCGGCCGCCTTGCGGGTGATCATCGCTGCCGGGAAGTTCCACGGCGTGATCGCCGCAGTCACCCCAATCGGCTCCTTCAGGACCAGGATGCGGCGATCGGAGCTGGGCGCGGGAATGTCGTGGCCGCCGACGCGGCGACCTTCCTCGGCGAACCACTTCACGAAGGTTGCGGCGTAGCGGATCTCGCCCGCAGCCTCGGCGAGGGGCTTGCCCTGCTCGGCCGTCATGATCTTCGCCAGATCGTCGACGTTCGCGAGCATCAGCTGGTGCCAACGCTCAAGAACCTCCGACCGCTCGCCCGCCGTGCGCCGGCGCCAGCCAGGAAAGGCCGCCTCGGCCGCCTCGATCGCCGCACGCGCCTCGGCCGCGCCGCAGCTGGGAATCGAGCCTATCTGGTCGCCCGTGGCCGGATCGTGAACCGGGACCACGCCGCCTGCGTCGGCCCCACGCCACTTCCCTCCGATGAAGGCCTTGCCTTCGTCCAAGAGGCTGGGATCCGCCAGGTTCAGGGGCCGGATCGGGCTTTCATTCACGCTCATGCCACTCTCCTTCAGCGGAAGAATGGTAGGCGGCCGCCGCCGCGCGGCTCCACCCGCCCGCCCCCGCCTGCGACAGTCGATCCACGCGAATGCGCCGCCGCCCACAGCAGAATGTGCCGGGATTTGAAGGCGCCGCCGTTCGCTCGCAGCGGCCAAGCGCCGCTGGCTCCGGCGTCCCGCTGAAAACCCCTTACCTGGCTGTATTCGACCTCGCAGGCGCGCCGGTCCGCGCGGCGTTTCGAGAGGCGCTCGCTGGGCCGAATGGACGCCTCTGCGGTTTCTCCGGCATAGCTCAACCGTTCACAGCTCAAAGGGGTCGAAGAACCGAATCTTCTGCCGCCGGTGGCCAGCCAAGCTTCCCCTTTCTCCGCAAACAGTTAGAGAAAGCCGATGAAGAGGATCACGACGCTGATGACCCTAGCCACCTCTGCGGCGCTGCTCTGCGCCGGAGGGGCCGCCTCGTTGGCCTCGGCCCAAACGGCCCCGGCCAAGACCGTTCCCGCGAATGCCCAGGAAGAGGCCCCTGAGGCGCTGCTGGGTGCCTGGCAGGCCGACGTCGCCGTCTCGCGGTACACGGGCACGCCCCCACGCAGCAACATCCGCACCTTCAGCTACACCGACGAGGGCAAGCTGCTGGTGACCAGCCTGACGGTGAACGCCCAGGGCCGGGTATCGCTGCTGCACTGGGCGGTGACGCTCGACGGCACGCCCGGAAAGGAGTTCACCCAGGTCAGCCGCTCGACGCCGGCGAGCTTGGTCTCCTTAAAAAAGCTAAACGACAAGAACCTCGAGATGACCGTCTACAAGTACGGCCACGTGGACCTGACCGGCGGCTACCGCCTCTCGGACGATGGCCAGACCCTGACGTACACCTACGGCCCTCCCGGCGGTCCGCAGAACAACATCGTCTACCGGCGACTCGACGCTGACGCACGCTGATCGCGGCAAAGCGGGCGGCGGCGACGCCGCCCGCCTCTCCCCCGGGGCGGTCAGATGATGAGCCGGGGACCGTCGACCAAGCGAAGGCCGGCGGTGGAAACCGCCTCCCCCACCAAAGCGGCCAGCGCGCCCTCGTCCGGCCGGCCGTAGCCATACATCACGAACACCGGCCGATCTGTGGTCTCGACCACCGCGGTGCGCACCGAGTCGCTCACGGTCGAGCCGAACGCCCCCTTCTCATCGGCCAGCACGGGCAAGTTGGTGATGTCGAGTTCCCCCTTGCCCAAAGTCGCCATGATCTCGCCCGGGCAAGCTAGGCGATAGCTCACGTCGCCCACCACCATGCCGCAATCGTAGCAGCCGATCGGCCAGCCGGTGCGCACGGACAGGAGATTATTCAAATCGACTAATGGGTGGATCGAGGGCAAGGCGCCATCGCGCCGGCACCGGCGGATCAGAGCGTCGGAGGAGATGCGGTAGCGGTTAGGGTTGCGCCCCAGTTTCACCAGCTCGGCCTTGTAACGCTCCACCGCGGCGTCGGCCGCCGGATTGGCGCTCTCGGCGGCGACGTTGCAGGCCGCCTTGATAGCCGCCGCTAGGGCCGGACGGTCCACGGTGGCGGTCCCCTCAACGCGCCAGACCAGCAGGAACGGCTCCGCGCCGCCCGTACGGAGGCTCGCATCGATGGCGATCTTCATGACGACTTCTACTCCTGGCACTTTAAGGCGCGCACGGCGCCGGACTTGCTTCGCCCCGCGTGTTCGGCTGGGAGAGCGGCTAGCGCGGCGAAGCCTAGTTCGTCCAGGGCGTAACCGGCGCCGCGCTGACTGATTACAGGATCGACGCCCACCAGTTTCCGCATTCGAAAGCGCAGGCGGTGAACGGCGCTGTCGACCGCGCGATCATAGGGCTCGGCGTCCGGTCCCGCCATGGCTTCCAGGATTTCGTGACGGCTGAGCACAGCGCCGGGCCGCGAGGCCAGCACGCCCAAGATCCTCAGGTCGCCGGACGTCAGGCCGCGCCCGATAGCGATGCGGCGGACCGCCTCGATGAGCGCCTGCTTGCGCACCGGTCCGCCGCGCGACTGCAGGCCCTGGCGGCGCAGCAGCGCGCGGACGCGGGCCAAGAACTCGCGGGGCGGGCGTGTATCCGGAAAGGCGTCGTCGGCGCCCTGGTCAAGGGCGACCAGGCCTGCCTCGGGTTCCCCGGCTCCGTGCAGCACGATTACCGACATGGCGGGCGGCGCCCCGGCCCATCCCCTGCGCGCGCACAGCGCCTCCTCGGCGAACTCGCCCCGGTCACCACGACGCGCCAGCGGCAGGGCTCAGGCGGGGCCAGCGCGTCGTCCCACACCATCACCGCCAAGCCGCGGGCCGCTACCCGCCGGCTGGTGCCCGCGAACGCGATGTACGTGGCGGCCGCGTATCTCGGCGGCGCGACATTGCGGACGAGAAGATAGACCGTAGGGCGGCCCGCAGGTGGTGGGCGATGGCTTGCGCACGGCCTGGGGATCGTAGCCCAGCCCCCGTCTATCACCGCCGCCTGCCGCAACAGTTCCCGCAGCGGGATCGAGGTCCAAGGCTGGCCGACGCGGGCGAAGGCGCGGTTGCGGAGGGAGCCCGGCCGAGAACACGCGGCCTCCCCCTGCCAACTCACACGCAGAGCCATGGGCGTGCGCGCAATCTCGTCCCGAAGATTGAGCGAACACACCCGCTCGACCGCTCGGTGACGCATCAGCTGGCTCCGTCGTCGGCTCTTTGGCGCGACGCCCCCGGCAGCGGCGCTGCAAGGCCTCGCCGTGGGTCTTGCTAGGGAGGCCTCCTGCCTCGGCACGGCCGAGGCTCACAGGTCGAGCGCTGACAGCATCCTCCCCCGGGACTTGAGGCCAAGCTAGCGCGGCGGCGGCGGATTCTCCTAAACTAGGGCTGAGGAGCGGTGGATGGGCCCATTTTCGCCCGTGCGTCGCAGGCACGCTACCTCGCCGGGGCGACGGCGAGCCTCGGCGCCGCCGCGCGTCTTGATCTTTAGCGGGCGGCGACGACGATAATCTCCACTGCGTAGCCCGGCGTGGCGAGCTTGGCTTCGCCGGTCGCACGCGCTGGCGCGTCTTGACCGCCGATCCAGGCGTCCCACACGGCGTTCATTTCCTGAAAGTCGGCCATGTCCGCCAACCAGATGGTGGCCGAGAGGATCTTCGACTTGTCGCTGCCGCACTCGGCCAGTAGGGACTCGATCTGGGCCAAGACGGCTCGGGTCTGCACCGTCACGCTGGCGCCTGGCTCCGCCACCTGGCCCGCTAGGTAGACGGTGTCGCCGTGGATCACGGCCTGGCTCATGCGCGGGCCCGAGTGCAGGCGTTGAATGGTCATTTTGGCGTCTCCAGAAGGTTGAAACTCAGGCTTCGTAGCGGGCCAGCGCCAGGTCGGCGAATTCGATCTCGGGCTCGCGGCCGCTGACCAAGTCGGCGATCACCCGGCCCGAGCCGCAGGCCATCGTCCAGCCGAGGGTTCCGTGGCCCGTGTTCAGGTAGAGGTTCGGCAGCCGCGTGCCGCCGACGACCGGCGTGCTATCCGGCGTCATGGGGCGCAGGCCCGCCCAGTAGCTGGCGCGATCGAGGTCCGCGGCGCCGGGGAACAGGCCTTCCAGGCTGTACCGCAGCGTGCGCGCGCAGCGCGGGTCCGACGCCGTCGTGAAGCCGGCGACGTCGGCCATCCCGCCGACCCGGATCCGGTCGCCCAAGCGGGTGATGGCGATCTTGTAGGTTTCGTCCAGCAACGTGCTCTCCGGCGGCGCGCCCTCGTCGCGGATGGGCGCGGTCAGCGAGTATCCCTTGACCGGGTAGACTGGCAGAGGGAGCCCCACGGTCTTGACCAGCGCGGGGGAATAGCTGCCGAGGGCGACCACGAAGGTGTCTGCAGCGAACTCGGCCCGGTTGGTGACCGCCGCGGCGATCCGGCCGCCCTCCTCGCGAAGGCCGGTGACCTTGGTGTTCATCTCGAACCGCACCCCGTTGGCCCGGGCCATCTGAGCGAGCACGTTGGTGAACTTGAAGCAGTCGCCCGTCTCGTCCCCGGGCAAGCGCAGGCCGCCCACGATCTCGTCCTTCGCCCGGGCCAAGCCCGGCTCGACGGCGATGCAGCCGGCGCGGTCGAGGACCTCGTAGGGCACGCCGTCGGCCTTCAAGACCTCGACGTCCTTGCCAATGGCATCGAGCTGCGCCTGCTTCCGGAAGAGCTGGAGAGTGCCTTTCGTCCGCTCGTCGTAGGCGATCCCGGTCGTCTGGCGCAGCAGCCGGAGCTGATCGCGGCTGTATTCGGCCAGGCGCACCATCCGGCGCTTGTTCACCGCATAACGCGCTGCCGTGCAGTTCCGCAGGGTGGCGAGCAGCCACCCCAGCATCACCGGGTCCGGACGCAGGCGCAGGATGAGCGGCGCATGCTCCATCATCAGCCACCGGATCGCCTTCACCGGCACGCCCGGAGCGGCCCACGGCGAGGCGTACCCCGGCGAGATCTCACCGGCGTTAGCGAAGCTCGTCTCGAGCGCCACGTCCGGTTGACGGTCGATCACCGTCACCTCATGGCCGGCCTTGACCAAATACCAGGCCGTGGTGACGCCGATCACACCGGCGCCCAGAACGATAACCTTCATGCGCAGAGTTCCAGCTCGGCGGCCGCGTCAGCGCCCGCGTAAGTCCGGACGAGCCGTCCGCCGAGCCCGGTGAGGATCTCGTACGAGATCGTCCCGGCCAGCGCGGCCACGTCCTCGAGGGTTTGGTTCGGGCCGATCAGCTCGAGGAAGTCGCCCGCCGCCACGGTCGAAGGCGGCAGCGCGGTCACGTCGACCATCATGCTGTCCATCGAGACCCGTCCTACGATGGGCAGAGGCCGCCCCTGGAAGAAGGCGGCGCCGCGGCCGCTCAGAAGCCTTGGCCAGCCGTCGGCGTAGCCCACCGCGAGAGTAGCGATGCGCGTCGGGGCGCTGGCCACCCAGGTCATTCCGTACCCGACGCCCGCCTTGGGCGGGATCTCGCGTACCTGTAGGACCCTTGCGCTCAGGCTGACCACGGGCCGCATCGGATTGCCCCCCTCGGCCAGCGGAGAGCCGCCGTAGAGGCCAATGCCGGCGCGCACGAGATCGCCCTTACGCTGCGGCCAAGTGAGCGTCGCCGCGGAATTGGCGAAGCTCCACGGGGCGCGGGGAAGCTGGGAGGCGAGGGCCTGGAAGGTGGCGATCTGAGTCGCGTTCCATGGCGAGTCCGGCGTATCGGCGCACGCCATGTGCGTCATGACGTAGTGAACGGCTAGGCCCGCCAGCAGCTCGGGATCCTCTGCCAGGCGGCTGACGTCATGCGCCGACAGCCCCAGCCGCGACATGCCGCTGTCAACCTGCACCACGGCGGGCAGACGCCCGCGCACGGCGGCCAGCGCGCGCCAGGCGGCGACCTGCTCTAGGGTGTTGAGCACGGGAATGATCCCCGCCTCCGCCGCCAGGGCCTCGTCGCCGGGCCACAGACCGTTCAGCACATAGAAGCGGGCGTCCGCCGGCAGCTCGGGGCGCAGGGCAAGCGCCTCGCCGAACTGGGCGGTGAAGAAGTGACGGCAACCGGCCTTGTAGAGGGTCCGGCTGACGGGTCCGGCGCCCAGCCCGTAGGCATCGGCCTTGACGACGGCGGCGACGTCGGCAGGCGCGGCGGCGGCCTGGAGCGCGCGATAATTTCCGATCAGCGCGCCCAAGTCGACGGTGAGCCGGGCATTGACGTCAATACAACTCGCCGCACTCACCGAACACCTCTCCCCCGATTAGGAGAAAATCACCAGTGCGTTCAGATACCCCCCGCCGCACGAGTTATGTCACCGTGATCGAAACCCCATTTCGCGATTTTCGGCCGAATTCCCCTGGCTCTCGAGCATGATAAACTCAAACGCGCAGAACTGGGCGCCGGCACCCGAAATCTCGCCGGGCCGCCGCCCCGCCCCGAAAATGAAACCGCCCGGGAACGCGGCCCGGGCGGTCGTCACGTTGGGTGGGAGAGACCAACCCTGTGGGTCGTGTGGGGCGCGCCCGCGGCTCGGATGTTCACGGCAGAGCGCGGCGAGGCCGCTCAGGTCGACACCAGCGCAACTTGATCGACGGGCAGCCGCCGGAGTCGCACGCCGGTCGCCGCGAAGATCGCGTTTGTGAGGGCGGGCGCCACCGGCGGAAGCGCCGGTTCGCCCAGGCCCGTCGGCGGATAGTCGGACAGGCTCCAGTGCACCTCCACCGGCGGCGCGGTGTCGATGCGCAACAGCGGATACTCATGGAAATTCGAAACCGTGGACCGGCCGCCTTCGATCTTCACTTCCTGGTAGAGCGCCGCAGAGAGCCCGTCGAGGACAGAGCCCTGCACCTGCTGCTCGGCGCCCGAGGGATTGACGATGTGCCGGCCAACGTCGCCCGCGGCCCAGGCCTTCTCGACCTTAACCTCACCGTTCGCCGCCACCGAAACGTGGATCACGACGGCGAAATACCCCCCGTGGCTGTGATGGAAGGCGACCCCCATGCCCTGGCGCTGCGGCAGCGTGCGGCCCCAACCCGAGGCCTTCTGGACCTGCCGCAGCACGGCGCTCATCCGGGCCGCGTCGAACCTTCCTTCCAGCCGCCCCTTCGGCCCGTCCTCCAAGAGCCGGAGCCGGAACGCCAGCGGATCGGCGCCGGCCGCATGGGCCAGCTCATCGATAAAGCTCTGCACCGCCCAGGCGATACCGTTAGACCGTGGTGCCCGCAGCGGTCCCGTCGGCACGCCACATTGCATGAGGCTGAGCTCGTGCAGGTAGTTGGGCGCGAAGCCGGCCGGGAACTCGGACGTCGGCATCTCGGCGCTGCGCAGGGGCTTGCCGTCGACTCCACCCAAGCTGACGAAGTGGTCCCGCCACGCGCAGATCCGGCCTTCGGCGTCCACGCCGCCCTTCAGGAAGTGCCACCCAGCCGGGCGGTAGAAGTCGTGCTGAAAGTCGTCCTCACGGGTCCACAGGAGCTTCACCGGACGGCCAACCTTGCGCGCGATGTAGGCCGCCTCGACCATGTAGTCGTTCTGAAGCCGGCGACCGAAGCCGCCGCCGCACCGGATCAGATGGATGTTGATGTCGGCGGGCTTAAGCCCCAAGGCGCCGACGATCAGCTGACGGCCATGCTCGGGGTTCTGGGTCGGGGCCCAGATCTCCAGCTTGCCGCCCTCGAAGCGCGCTGTACAGTTCTGCGGTTCGAGGGTCGCATGGGCGAGAAACGGATAGCTGTAGGCCGCCTCGACCTTGCGGGCCGCACGCGTGAAGCCGGTGGTGAAATCGCCCTCCTTCCGCTCGACCCGCTGGGCCCCAGCCGCTTCCAGCGCCTGGGCTAGGGCGGCGAACCCCGCGGTGGATTGCGTGGCGGTGGGATGCTCCTCCCACACCGGCTTCAGCAACGCCCGCGCCTGCTGAGCTTGCCACCACGTGTCGGCCACGACGGCGATCCCCGGCAGGAGGCTAGTAAGGTCGGTCCCGCCCTCGATCGCGAAGACCTGGCGGACGCCCGGCGCGGCGCGGGCCGCAGCGAGGTCGGCCGACTTCAGACGTGCGCCGAACACCGGCGCCTTTTCGAGCGCCGCGTACAGCATGCCCGGCAGGACGACGTCGATCCCAAACATCTGCGCGCCCGTGACGATGGCCTGGACGTCGACCTGCGGGGTCGGCTTGCCGATGATCCGGTAGTCTTTCGGATCCTTCAGTTTTAGAGTCTCCAGCTCGGGCGTCGGCTCGGCCACGGCCGCTGCCGCCAGCGCGCCGTAGGTCGCCTGACGGCCCGAGGCCGGATGCTTCACGACACCCGCGACGGTGAGGCAGGCCTCGGGCGTCACGCCCCAACGGCGCGCCGCGGCGGCGACCAGCATGGCGCGGGCCGCCGCGCCCATGTAGCGCATTTGGTTCCAGGAAAGCGGCGTCGAGTTGCTGCCGCCGGCCATCTGCCGGCCCAGCGAGGGATCGGCGTCGGCCATCTCGACCCGCACCCGGCTCCAGTCGGCATCCAGCTCCTCGGCCACCATCATCGGCAGGGAGGTCTTCACCCCCTGCCCCATCTCGGGGATCTTGGCGAGGATCGTGATCGTCTCGTCCGGGGCGATGCGTACGAAGGTGTTGAGCACGGCGGGCTCGCCGGTTTCGCACGCCAGGGCGTCCCGGCCGACAATCCGCGCGCCGATCAGCAGGCCACCGCCGGCCGCGATGGCGTGGATGACCTGACGCCGCGTGGTCATCGCTCCCCCCCCGAGGCGCGCTTGATGGCCGCGCGGATGCGCGTGTAGGTGCCGCAGCGGCAAAGATTGCCCTGCATGGCTGCGGCGATATCGGCGTCATCCGGCGCGGGCGTCTTGGAGAGCAGCCCCACGGCGGAGACGATCTGCCCCGGTTGGCAGTAGCCGCATTGGGCGACATCCAGCTCCGTCCAGGCGGCCTGCACGCGCCGTCCGATAGGATGAGCCGACATACCCTCGATGGTGATCACCTCGGAGTCGCCGACCGCCTCTGCGGGGAGCGAACAGGAACGCATCGGCTCGCCGTCGATCAGCACGGTGCAGGCGCCGCACAGGCCGGCGCCGCAGCCGAATTTCGCGCCGCGGAGGCCCAAGATGTCGCGCAGGACCCAGAGCAGCGGTGTCCCTTCCGCCGCCTCGACCTGCCGTATCTCACCGTTGACGTTCAGGGCGTAGGCCATGGCGCAAGCCTAATCCCAGACGAACAGGGGTTTCCGCTAAAACCTGCCTTCCAAACCGCGCACCTGATCGACTTTTGGCGCAAAAACCGAACGCCTGCGCCGCGCGCAACGAAGAAGTCCCCCTCTCCGCGCAGCTGTGCCGGTTAAGAGAAACGCGCGGCCCGGATGCCCCAAAACGGCAAGATCTGCGTCGCTACCGCCACATTTCGACGGCCGTTTGCTCCGGAAACCGTCGTCCACTGACCGCTGCGCCGAAGCGCCGCAAGGCTTCGTCGGCGCGTCTGGGCGACTAGGGGGGACAGCTTGGCGGTCATCATCGCGGTGTCGGCGCCTGTGAAGCGCACGCCGTTCTGGACCCATCTCTATGTGCAGGTGCTGGCGGCCATCGCCCTGGGGGCGGTGATCGGCCACCTCTGGCCGGACCTGGGCGCCTCGCTGAAGCCGCTGGGCGACGCCTTCATCAAGC
>Ga0065721_10005411_pt1 | contig 22963 bp, 18 predicted proteins | sample Mesricmetagenome_FD_59108 | JGI IMG/M metagenome (GOLD analysis project Ga0065721, IMG submission 59108) | Mesophilic microbial community from rice straw/compost enrichment Sample: eDNA_1 v2 (version 2) | ecosystem: Engineered > Solid waste > Grass > Composting > Bioreactor | place: USA: Davis...
GGCAGCCGATACGATCTTCTCGCTGGTCTACAGTGAAGACGAAGCCGCCTGCGAAGACCAGGAAGAAGCCGCCTGAGCAGGCCAGATTTTCTCCCTTCTCTCAATCACCAGAAGGACGCCTCGAATGGGGCGTCCTTTTTATTTGACAGATTTCACTATTGTTCTGGACGGTGTCATTTTACGACGCGCTCGATATCCTTTGATCCCACAGATTTGATTCAACTCCTGACAGCCCTGTTTTCGAATGCCGTTTTCTGCCTTTCCGAAAGTCGTCAACGTTCTCCGCTGGCCGCTCCCCCTCCGCGTCCTTCTCGGCGTCATTGTGGGAGCCACGCTGGGTCTGATTTTCAAGAAAGACCCCATCATTTTTGGATGGACGAACGCCGACGCCGGGCGATATGCAGCCCTGTACGTTCAAACCCTGACCGCCCTTGCAACGCCCCTGATTTTCTTCGCGATTCTGGATGCCTTCGTTCAGACACACATCACGGGCCGTCAGGGACTCCGAATGTTCTGCATCTGCGCCATCAATGTGGCGGCCGCGTTCGCTGTGGGATTGACCATTCTGAACGTCTTCGAGCCTGGGGCAGCCTGGCGTGACCGTTTTGCCTCTGTCGCTGAAACGTTGCAGGAAGCCGACTCCGGAACTCCTCCCGGGGGGGGAAGCGACAAGATCGTGGCTGCGACGAATGAAGTCTCCCTGTCGCTGTATGAGTTCCTGAAGCGAAACACCCCCTCCAGTATCGCGGAGCCGTTTCTCGAAAACATGATCCTGACGGTTGCGGTGTTGTCGATCTTGATCGGAGCGGCCATGCGGTCGCTGAAGGCTTCTGAGGAACCTCCGATCCTCACCGCTCTGACGACATTCGAGCATCTCGTCACAATCGGGTTTCAGATTGTGATGAAGCTGCTGTTATGGATGATCGAGCTGGCTCCCATTGCGATCTGCTTTGCGGTTTTCAGCGTTGTCGGAGAATCCGGAGCCAAGACCTTTGAAATGGTCGCCGTCTTTCTGGTGACCGTTGTCTGCGGGCTGGGAATTCACTCCCTGATCTACTATCCCCTCAGCGCCTGGCTCATCGGTGGGAAATCTCCGTTTGTCTACTTCGGTGAAGGTGGGGGAGCGATTCTGACCGGGTTGTCACTCAACAGTAGTCTGGCGACTGCTCCATTGACTCTTCAGGCCCTGAAACGCATGGAGGTCAGCGATTCAGCCGCGAGACTCTCGGCCTGTGTCGGAACAAACTTCAACAACGATGGGGTGACGCTTTATGAAGCGATGACAGCCTTGTTCATTGCACAGGCCATCGGATTCGACATGTCCATCGGTGAGCAAATCACGATTCTCCTGGCCGCCCTGATTGGCAGCATGGGAATCGCCGGAATCCCGAATTCCGGTCTGATTATTCTGGCACTGGTCCTGAAATCCGCCAATCTTCCGGACTCAGCGATTCAGATCGGAATTCCGATGGTCTACAGCATTGATTTCATTATCGCCCGGCTTCGTTCTGCCGTGAACGTGATGGGGGACTTGCAGGTGGCCATCCTTCTGGACGCCTCAGGCCGAGGCCGAAACACTCCTCCCGAGACATCCAGTCTCATTTCAGAAACAGATCTCTGAGCGTCATCCCCCGTTCGGTTTCTCTCAGAATCCGAAATGAAAATCGACGTGGCTGCGGGGATGACCATGTCGCCAATGATGGTGGCGATGATGGTGATGGTGACCGAATCCGATCCCCCAGAAGACCGGTGGTGCCGGCTCGAGAATTACTGTGGCCGGCTGTGGTTGAACAACAACGACTCCCGGTTGTGGCGGCGGCGTTGTGACTGTCGTCCCGGAATTGGTGCGAATGCTGACATTGGGAGCGGTCTGGGCAGCAACGATCACCCGGTCGCTGACGCCATTGGATTTCAGCGCAATAATGGCATCTGTCGAGAGGTCAAACTGACCGCCGCGTGATTGAATCATATTGATCGTGACGTCGTCGCTGACGCCACTTTGAGCGAGTCGGATCAGATCGAAGTTGGTCAGTCCCTGTTGTTGCTGCGCAATGTACTGGGCCTGGGCAACAGCCTGATCCCGCTGGTACATGGCAACATCACGTTCCTCGCGAGCATCGGCAGCGTCTCCAATGACCGCTCCGGTCATCGCCCCGGCAAGCCCCCCAACGATCGCTCCCCCCGCTGCGTGACCGCTGTCTGCTCCAATCATTGCTCCAGCGACCGATCCCAGCGCCGTCCCCATGACTGCCCCGGACTGCGCATGGTTCATGTTGGCACAGCCAGGAGCCAGACAAATCGGGGACGACAAAAAGACGACACAAGCGACCTTGCGAATTGCGGTTCGCGCCTGCCCACTCATCTGAACTCACTCTCCCTCCGAGTCGATCTTGAGTTGAGGATCGCTCCGGTCCAAGCCACGCCCGTCACAAATTTCCATTTCATTCAATTCGGCGTTCTACCACGCAGGAGAACAGTCCAGCTAGACCAAGTTTTTCTGCGGTGAACGGACGATCATTCGAAATGAAATCAATGAATTCACCAGATCTCCCAGACACCCGCAATAGACCGTTTCCTGGTCCAATCCATACCAANTGATCGATGCTGGAAATCGCTGTCCCCCTGCTGTAAAGTCTTTTGCATCAACTCATTGATTCCCTCCAAAGAAAACCTCCCAAGAGAACCTTCCTATGAAGCGGACACATTGGCAGCTGGGTGCCCTGATCGCGATGGCAACTCTTGTTCTTTTGCCGTCGCTGGGTGTGTCGCAGGATCAACCCACCCCGGCTCAGGCCGAATCGCAGAAGTCTGCCACTGATCAGAAACCAGCTCCCGAGCCTCTCCCCGACCCGACCCGTTTCGAAAAGACCATTCTGAAATTCGAAGAGACCGATCGGGAGAATCCACCCGCACCCGGTCAGATCCTTTTCGTCGGGAGTTCGAGCATTGTCCGTTGGGATGTCAAAAAATCGTTTCCCGATCTGGACATCCTGAATCGCGGATTTGGCGGATCAGTGATCAATGATGCCGTTCACTATTTCGACCGGGTGGTCAAGCCATATCGTCCGCGCCAGGTTGTCTTCTATTCCGGAGATAACGACATCGGACGGAAACGGACTCCCGAAGAGGTTCTTGGGGACTTCAAAGCGTTCGTCGGGAAAATGCGGGCCGAACTCCCCGGTACTCCGCTCATCTATATCACCATCAAACCCAGCATCAAACGTCAGGCTTTTCTGGACAACATCAACAAGGCCAATGCCCTGATCAAAGAGGAATGTGACAAGAATCCTTCCCTCACCTACGTCGATATCTGCGATCTGATGTACGACGCACAGGGAAATCTGAATCCGGATGTCTTTGTCTCGGACGGGCTGCACCTCAGCGACAAAGGCTACCAGTTGTGGACCGAGAGACTGCGTCCCTTCCTTTCACAGGACCAGAGGTCTGCCCGCCTTCGAACGATCTATGACAAGGAACACCCGTGGACTCCTCCAGCCATTCTGGACGAATGGAACCGGGAAGCCGAGCGGATTCGTCGCCAGATTCTGGTTGCGAATGGACTTTGGCCGATGCCCGAAAAAACCGATCTGGGATCCGTTGTCCACTCTCCAATCGACCGGGGGGACTACATCGTCGAGCATGTCATCTTTTCCAGCCAGCCGGGAGTTTATGTGACCGGCAATCTGTATCGTCCCAAGACGATTACGGGAAAAGTTCCGGGGATTCTCACTCCCCACGGCCACTGGGGGAATGGACGGTTCTATCAGGCAGGCGACAAAGAGGCGGAGTACCAGATCAAACAGGGTGCTGAGCAATTTCAAAACGGCGCCCGGTTTCCGCTCCAGGCGCGCATGGCTCAGCTGGCACGACTCGGGTGCATCGTGTTCCACTACGACATGATTGGCTATGCCGACAGCAAACCACTTCCTCACCGGGCCGGGTTTTCGGATGCGAATGCTGCGCTCTGGCTGCACAACAAGATGGGCCTTCAGACCTGGAATTCCATTCGGGCTCTCGATTTCCTCCTCTCCCTGCCCGAAGTGGACCCCGAACGCATTGGTATCACCGGGGCCAGCGGAGGGGGAACACAAACCTTTCTTCTGGCAGCCATCGATCCGCGAGTGACGGTTTCGTTCCCGGCAGTCATGGTCTCAACGGAGATGCAGGGGGGCTGCATCTGCGAAAACGCAGACCACCTCCGAACCGGGATCAACAACGTCGCCATTGCTGCACTGACGGCCCCACGCCCCATGGCCATGTCCGGGGCGAACGACTGGACCATTCGCATTGAAACAAAAGGATTCCCCGAACTTCGCCAGGTCTACGGGCTTTACGGAGCGGCGGATCTCGTCCATGCCAAGTGCTTCGCGCAATTCGAACATAATTATAACCAGGTCGCTCGCGAGATGATGTACGACTGGTTCAATGCCCACCTGAAACTTGGGAAGAACAGCCCGATTCAGGAGGTTGATTTTGAGCCTCTCACCGTTGAGGAAATGACCGTTTTCAACAATGAGCATCCCCATCCGGACAACGCACTCCCGGAAGCCGAGCTGCGAGCGGAGTTGATCAAGCGGGATCAGAACCTGCTCGCCGGGCTGATTCAGAACAATCCCGAGCGGTTCCGCGAGGTTGTTCAGGGGGCAGTCGACATCATGCTTCCGGCAGTCAGCAAAGAGACAGAACTGACCACAACTAAACTGGAATCTGCTGACAAGGACTCCTCTTCCACGGAAGCTGCTAAGGCCCAGCGGATGATCCTGAGCTATGACCGGGCACGTGTTCTGGTCACGTTACTTTCTCCCAACTCATCAGCCTCCCCAATGGCCGTCATTCTGTGGGTTGATGGAACAGGAGCATCACACCTGTTTGAGGAGAACGGAACGATTGCCCCCACGGTCCAGTCGCTGCTGAACGCGGGATATTCCGTCGCCAGCGCCGACCTGTTCCTCACTGGGCCGGAAAATAAGCATCACAGCCTTTATTCCGACCGATTCAACGTCCGTTCCCCCGGACACGAACCGACCTCGGACGACCCGGAATACACCGGTTTTGTTTATGGCTACAACAGGACACCACTGGCGGAGCGAGTTCGCGATATTCAGGCGATCACCCGGGCACTGAAAGGAATGTCCTTCGAGAAGGTTATCCTCGTTGGGACAGGAAAAGCCGGACTCTGGGCCGCAATCTCTGCAGCCAGTGCCAGCGATCTCCCGGTGGAACAGGTCATCGCCGATCTGGATGGCTTCCGTTTCGACACAATCAAGGCCAGCGCTGATGAAAATATGCTGCCCGGTGCATTGAAGTATGGGGACATTGAAGGGATTCTGTCTCTGGCTTCTCCCATTCCACTGACACTCGCAGGAGTGAAGACAAGCGACAGTTCCGAAGCAAATCCGCTTCGAAAGGCTTATGCCTCCACTCCGGGGAAATTGAAGCTCATCCCGGAATCACCGTCGCCGGACCAGCTCGTCGCTCCATTGCTCGCGAACTGAGGGAGAAATTTCGCAGTCGCGAACGAGGTGCGTGAGCGCCTCTTGAGGCCACTGGAAACAATTCGGCAAACAATTCGGCGGGCTGATCCCCATCAGTCGAGCGGATATCGTTCGACATATCGCACCGTTCTGGGATCGTTCGCCCGGATCGTTTCCAGTGCGGCTTTCGCTTTCGCTTTGACATCGACCTCCTGTCCCGCGATCGGAACAACGCCAGCATTTTTCTCCGCTGCCGTCAGAAAGCGAACGATTGTCTGCCGGACATGGGCATCCGCAAACGGTTCGGTCCCATATCCAGAGACAAGCCGATCGATCAGTTCCCAATCCTGCCAGCGGGCGAGGTTGATGATCGCAAGGCTGGTAAACTGCGGACGATCAACGAACGATCGCATCATCAGCCGGACCTGACTGGCATCGACCTTGTCCTGCCCGTAGGTCCACAGGAACTCGAGCGCTTTCATCACCGAGAAAAGTTCGCTTTCAGGAGTTGCAGGATCATCCAGCTTCCATTTTCGCAGCTGGTCCAATCCTTCCTGACGAGTCAGAAGCAGATATCCGGCCATCATACCATCAATCCCCATTCGAGGAATCTCCGGCTGTTGACGAATGATCTCCCCCAGCATCCGTGCATCGTCAGAATTTCCACACAGGCCCAGCATCAGTCCGTAAAGGCCCTTGCGAGTGGGGATTGTTTCTTCACTCTTGAGCCACTCTCGAATTTTTTCGCGGGGGAGCTGGTCGGCAACCGCTTTCAGATCGGAGTAATCGATCCGGGAAAACTCCCCATAAGCATCCATCGCAATATCGGGATCGCCATGCTCCAGAGAGGCGAGATAATAGGGAATCCGCTCGACATGAGGCTTGTTTCTCTCCGGTGCATTCACGAGGTAGTCCCAGCACTCGTGACTCGTCAGAACCGGGAGTCCCCATTGCAATTCCTCCCCATTCAATGAGGCAAAGAAAAGGAGTTCTTCATCCCCTCCGGAGGCACGATAGCGATTCACCTTAAAATGGGTTCCCGGAGGAAAATCAGCCTTTGCCACCCCGGCCGATCGCGTGACCTGATAGGTCGATGTCCCTTCGGCAAAGTCGTTCCCCTCGGGTTTCTCTCCCGAGACCCAACGTGCCATCACGGCAACCTGAGCGGAGTGGAGCTGCTCCCCGAGCGTCGTGGTTGGAGCATCGCAAAACGGACACGCCCAGCTACAAGGACCCGCCACGACGGAAATCACCCCGACCAGAATGAACAGGGCAAACAGTTTCGGCTTGCTCGTCATGATTCCCTTCATTTCCATTTCGGACCATCCAGTCCATCCGGCCCGTTCATCAGACAACCGGTCCAGGCATGATCGCATTTCGTGCAAAGCGATGTCACCTGCACAGACCGGGAGCAGAGTCTTCCAGCAAGCAAATCGCCGAAGAAAATTTATGATTTCTCCGGCGATGAATCAGCCCCATTTCAGTCGAAGAAATACCGTTCAGCCGCCTTCACGGTCTTCGGATCTTTCTCGCGAAGAATCTCAAGATTCTTTCGGGCATCGATCACGTGCTGTGCCAGCTGAGCCCCTTCTTCCTTGGGAGCATCTTTTTCTGCAATCAACATGAAGCGGACAATGGCCCGCTTCACAGAGGGGACCTGATATTCCTTCTGGTCATACAGCTCCATCAGATGGGGCATAATCTCCCAGTCATTCCAGCGGGCGAGGTCGACGATCACAAGATCGGCCAGATTCGGCCGGGCGAGGAGCAACCGCATCGCCTGCCGCAGGTCTTCCGGTGAAATTCGGCCGTTCCCGTATGTCCACATAAAGCGCAGGGCCTGCATGGCAGCGAAGGTCTCGCTGAAGTGTGCATCCGGGTTGGCGAGCTTCTTTTCGCTCAAGACATCCAACCCTTCTTTTCCTGTCAGGACGAGATAGCCCCCCATGATGCCATCAATTCCCAGACGGAAATCTTCCGGCTCCTGAACGATGATCTCCTTGAGGAAGTCAGCATCTTCCGGCTTCCCGCACAGGCCGAGCATCAACCCATACAGTCCCAGTCGAGTCGCTGGCGTTTCCTTGCTGTTGAGCCATTCGCGAAGCTTCTCGCGAGGCATCTGGTCCGCCAGCGGAACGATCTCATCATATGGCGAGTTCGCGAATTCCCCGTAGGCATCGCTGGCCACCATCTCTTCCGGGTACTCCAGAAACTTCATGAAGTAAGCGAGACGGTCGCGAGTCCGTGCCTCCTTGCTGGGAGCCTGAATGATGTACTGGAAGCTACCTTCCGTCACTTCCAGCGGGCTGCTCCATTCCGTGGTCCCTTCGACTTCCGTTCCCAGGAGGAGAAAGAGTTCCCCCGGCTTGCCGGCGCGGTACCGGTCCACGGTGATTTTCTCGCCTTTTTTCAGCTTTCCGGAGCCATCCCGGACGACCTGAAGGACTTCATAGTCCGTTGTTCCTGTGAAGCCTTCATCACGGTTGGCCTCTTTTCCACCAGCCCACTGAACGAGCGCAGCCGATTCTGCGGCGGCCAATTGCTCCCCCAGAGTCAATGATGGAGCGCTGCAGAACGGGCAGGCGACCGCTCTGGCCAGCAATCCTGCACTGATGATGGACATGACCGCCAGACAACGAATCACCACGGATCGCATTACCGACTCCTTGAATTTCATCGATCGATTACCACAGCGTCTTCCATCCGATACAGCCACCAGAATCCTTCATCGTCCCCTTCAATGTCCGGTTCAATGAAAAGTGTGGCTTCGACGTCGAAGGGGCGCCCTTCAATATACTTTGTTGTCTTCCCTCGCTGCATCGTCACACCGAGTTTGTCATAAACTTTTGGATCGCGACCAAAGCAGCAGATTCCATTATCCCGAACGAACATGAAGCTGGTAATGCCGTCCTGACGTCCGGAGGGGAACATCCAGCCACGCAGGATGACTCGCTGGCCGTGAAGACTCTTCAGCCATTCCGGCAGGTAATTCATCACGTCCGGTGGAACCGGCTCCATATTGCAGACCCTCAGAAGATCCAGATCATCGAAGGTGATGCGAATCGCCTGATTCTTCCCTTCGCGTGTGAATTCGCGGTTCGGGACAAGGATCTGAATCTTTCGTGGAGTCAGAGGAGCAGTTGGATCGTTCGGGGTCGCAGATGATTCGCCTGAAGCTGCCATCTCAGTAGACGGAGTCGAATTCGAATCCCCATCCGTTTTGTTCATAACAGGAGGAGCAGACGCTTCACCAGACTTTGGTTCAGTGGTCGGCTCAGTTGCATCAGTCGCTACGAGGGATTCCTTTGGCTCGGGAGTGGAAGCCCCGGAATCTGATGCCACCTCATCTTTTTCTTTGACAGGCGCGGACGAAGAATCAGCCTGCCCAGCCTCTTCAACCGAATGAGCCGAATTCGTAACCGATCCAGCCTCGATTTTTGAAGGGTCTTTTCCCTGACATCCAGAGAACATCACGCACAGAAAGAGTCCTGCATAAAGGGCCAGTCTTCCCACCCAAGGGGCTGCGTGTAGGAGTTGCATCAAAAACGCTCCGATCGTCTTCGTCACTCAAGAGGTCCTTGGCAGGCAGGGCGATTCGAGCCTGACACGGGATCGAACAATTCCGGACGTATCAATGGGGCAGGGAGGCTTGTCTCAGGTGGGAGTCAGGTGGGACTCATCAATCGCCATCATCTCATCCATTCCCCCGAATGTCGACCGACGGGACGAAAAGGGCCGGTTTCGACCAGCGATTGGCCGGACTTCCGTTACTCACTTCGCCCCAGTGATCGTCATCCAGTGATGCAGGAGACGTCTGGTTTTGTACTCCTGCGCCGACCGATTTCCCGGTGAATTCGTCGGGGAAGACCAGTCCTGTCAGAAGTCGCTGACGCGCGTGGTGAACTGATCCGCTTCAATGATGTAGAGCGGTTCAAGTTGGCCATTCGGATCGAAATCAGGATTGATTCGGAATGTGCCTGCGACAGCAACCTTCCCAGCGTGGTAATTGATTGTCTTTCCGTCTTTCATCACCACACCGAGACGATCCCAGATCTCCGGATTCGCTCCGAAGCAGCAGCTGGCATTATCCTTCACGAATAGGAAAGAGTTCAGGTTCTCCGTCTGTTTTGTCTGGTAAATGTAACCTTTCAGAAAGACGTTCTTCCCTTCCAGCTCCGCAACCTCTGCCGGGGGACGCATCTGGCCATCCTCAACGACGACTTTCTTGTCCGAGATATCGCGAACAAAGCTCACCCGCTGATACCCTTCGGGAACTTCCGTCTGATACATGTACACCTGAAGCCCAATCCCGCTGGCCAGAAAGAGCAGCGAAAGGATGACACCAGACGACGCGACCATCGTCCCGCCGTACGCCCCGTCTGACCGTCGGATCACCCACAGACTTAACGCACTGATGACGAACGCCACCAGACACAGGGGCATCACCAGCCAGACGAAGATCCCCAGCGACGACAAGAGCGCCAGAACCAGCCCGATGACCGCCACAACAGGAACGGGGCGATAGCTGAACTCCTGAAGTTCGTCTCCAATCACGTCACTTCGATAAGACCGAGCGGATGAAATTTCTTCCCTGTCCGTCGGCTGACTGGCAGCCGCTTGTCGGCCTGCCGATTCTGATTGAGTTTCGAATGTCTCGACCGCCACCCGACTTCTCCAAATAACCCAAAAAACTGTATGGGGAAAACGGACCTTCCACGTGCCGCACACTCCGAACGGAGCGTGCTCCCTCGAATTATAAAAAAAAACGGCAGAAAGTGCCGATTTTTCTCCCTCGAAAGTCAACGAAATCCCCGATTTCCGGACCCCACGCCGGTCAATGTCGGTCAGGAATCCTGTAGCGACGCCCTACACTGCTCATCTGACAGAGACTTGCCTCTCCGGGCAACTCTGGGAAAATCGACAAATCCCCCCGATTCCGGGCCACTTATGGGTCGTTCCGGGGTTTCAAAAGAGTTTTGCAGCAAGGACTCCGGGCAGATTGCCGGACCTGTTCGGTCCCCGGAAACTCCTTGATCACCTATTGCCTGTGGAAGTTTTCATGACACGTCATTTCTGGGGGATTCTCCTTTTAGCAGGAGTTTGTGGCAGCTGGGTGCGCGCGGATGACATCCCGGCTTCGGAGTTGTTCAAAGTGCTCGACAAGAATGGTGACGGGCGACTTGTCACCGAAGAAATTCCGGAAGGACAGTACCGATTCTTCGAACGCCTGCTTCGACTCGGCGACCAGAATCAGGACGGAGCCATCACCCTGAACGAGTTTCAGGCGGTGATGCAGCTCGGCCCTCAGGAGAAAACCACAACACCGTCCGATTCCCCTCGACCCTCTGCTCCTCCACCGGTGATATTCCCCGATTCCGCCCCTCCGGCCGGCAATCAACCTGCACGCGACAATTCCCCCATTCCATCACAGGTTTTGAGTCGGCTTGATCGAAATGGTGACGGAAAGCTCGACCGATCAGAACTACCCACCGACTTCGCCACCCGACTTGAGCCGATCTTTCAGAAGTACCAGACCGACGCAATCACCGTCGATCAATTGCTGTCGTCCCTTCCGCTGATTCAACAACGACAGCAGGATTCAGAATCCAGAAAGAATGAACAGGGGACAGGCGAATCGACCTCCGGTATGGGGTCATCTCAGGCAAACCGACCTGACGCCGCGAGCAGTCAGCGTCTCCCTTCCGCGCGGGTCGCGGGAAATGAAATCCGGTTCTTGCGCTGGCTGGATCGGGACAACAGCGGAACCTTGAGCCGCGAGGAAATTGCCCAAGCTGCCAATGTCTTTCAACAACTCGACACCAATGGGGACGGAGAACTCGACGTCAGCGAACTCATCCATCTTGGTCCCCTGCCCCAGGAGACGACCGAAGCCCCCGTCCTTAATCGTCCGGCACAGGGAGTCACTCCGGGGACGCAGACAGCAATCGAGTTTGAAGCTCTCTTTTCGCGGATGGACCTCAATCAGGATGGGGCCATCGCCCCTGGCGAAGCCCCGGAACGTCTTCGAAAACTTTTCCCTCTGATCGATGAGAATGGAGACGGCAAATTGAGCCGGGAGGAACTCCGGGAGGGGCTGGAACAGATGCGCAAGCAACCGCTCGACGAACCGGTCAGCAATCAGCCCTGACCTGATCCGTTGGGAAGGGTGTTCCGAGAAAGAACCGTTGCTCATCTATACGAGTGAACAGAGATCATCGATCCGGATCTCTTCCCGCGCGGCAAAGGGTTCGCCATAGCCCCGTTCGATGGTCCATCCCCAGAACCGGGCACGGTCGCGGATGTCGTCCAGCAGCGTCGGGTGCTGGAGGCTTCGTCCCGTGATCATCTGGCTGCGGTAGCACGCGACCGCTTCCATTTTTCGGTCGATGAACTCCGTGATATCGTGGACAAAGGCGGGCTTGGGATGAATCCGGAGATGNATACTCCAGAAGTAAAAGATTCTGGGNGGATGAAACGGCTCTCCNGCCATGTCGGTGCGTGACAGTTTNGCCCANAATCTCGCGGCATCCACCAGAGCACTGGCAGCCACGTGATCGGGATGCGCATCTTCCCAATAGGGGGCCAGGATCACCCGTGGGCGAGTCAACCGAAACACTTCCGCCAGTCGGCGCCGGGCGTCGATGGTGTTTTCGAGCTGCCGATTCGGCAGATTCAGCAGATATCGCCAGTGTACTCCCAGAACGCGAGTCGCTTCTTCTGTCTCCTTCTTTCGCAATTCCGGGGTGCCATGCGGGGTCGGTTCGCCGTTGGTCAGTTCAACGATACCCACCTGTTTTCCCTGTGAAACCGCCTTCAAGATCGTTCCGCCGACACTGATTTCGGCATCATCGGGATGGGGAGAGACCACGAGAATGTCGAGGGGCGAAGCGGGTGGAACCATGAAACTGCTCTTTACGCACATTTGAAATTTGTATTATCAGCAACATCATCAGAGTGGTGATGCTGCAAAACCGGTTCAGTATCAGACACCACTTTGACCGGCCTTTCCGACATCCTCACGGTATCGAGCCGGATGCCCTTCGACAAATCAACTCCCTCACCTCAATCCCTCCCATCTCACTTTCATTTCGAAACGCCAGGTTTGCCGATTCAACAGCCTTCAGGAATGTCATGCTGCTTCCCCATCTGTGAATGCATGCAAGAATGGCTTCCAGCAAACTGAATCTGTCAGCCAGGTGCCCCCAAGCTCCAGGATCGAGAACAATGACGAAGCGTGCCTTGCTGGCGAGTGCCCTGCTGATGCTCGGAACGGCTGGATGCCAATCCTTGTGGGGTTCTCACCGTATGGCTGACAGTGGTCTCCGCGCGACTCATGGGCGTGAAGAGCCGGCATTGAAAGACCCCTGGGTCAATGAAGCGGGAAATATTGCCCGCAAGGAGCACACTCCGGAAGAGATTCACGACCCACTCGGACTTCGAAACTACTTCACCTCGGAAAAGGCCCGCTCCATCGAACGCAATGTGGGGATCGGCCCTTGATCTGAGATGCGTTTGATCAACGATGCCCCTCACGATCTGCCCCCTGATCAATGTCTGGGAAACGCCTGAGCTTCGATCGTTCCGGGTTCGGATTCGAATCTCGTTTGCTGACAGCGACAGACTGCACACAGGGGAGTCTCTACGCGAATCAATGGGCTTGCAGTGAAAAAAGAAAAAAATTCTGTGGCTGGTGTGACGGCAGCCAAGATGTTCTAGTCAGGGCGACGTTTTGAATGTATGCTTCCGCTCATGCAGAGGAGACTGCGTAACCCATGTTCTTTTTGTTCCATCAAAGAGAACCACAATGTGCTGAGCGATGATCAGCAACAGTCCCTCGAGGTCGACAGCCTCACCGGCAGGAGTTGTTGTGAATCATTCGAATCTGCGGTCCTTCCAGTCGCCTTCCCCGCAGGCGATGGACATGAAGAATGTTCGAACCGATGAGAGCCTTTCCACCAGCTTCATTCCGCCCGGCACAGTTCTTCCTCCCGACGAGACCGCAGTTCTCGCGGCCCGCAAATCCCTGCAGCGACGTTTCAGCGTCAATCAGCTGACGACTCTCCCCTGGGGACTGGAACAAGACCTCGAACACTACCAGCGCAACGGAATTGCAGCGATCGGCCTGGAGTGGCGAAAACTCAGGGAATATGGCGCGCGGCGATCAATCCGTCGCATTCTTGAATCGGGGATGAAGATCTCCAGCCTCAGCTGCATCGGTGGCTTTACAGGCGAGAATGGGCAAAGTACGCAGGAGACGATGGCTGAGTGCCGCAAGCTCATCCGAATTGCAGGTCAGCTCCGGGCTGGGACAGTGACTGTTGTGACAGGTCCACAGGGAGGCCACATTCGCTCGAACGCGAATCGCCTCGTCGTAGATGCGCTCAAACAGTTGGTCCCAATGGCGGCCCTCTACGGTGTTCAACTGGCCTTGCAACCGATGCACCCGATGTTTGCACGGTCGTGGACATTTCTTCACTCTCTGGATGACACACTCAAAATTCTGGATCGGGTCGGCGATTCGCGTCTGAAAATTGCGTTTCATTCCTACCATCTCTGGCAGGAACCGAACCTGACCACACGAATCAGCGAAATGGCCAGTCAGATCGGACTCGTTCGGCTGGCTGACTGGGGAGAGACACCACGTCATGATCATGATCGACTGATGCCGGGACAGGGGCGTCTCCCGCTGGCCGGTCTTGTCCAGGCTCTTGATGCCAGCGGATATTCCGGCTGGTACGAACTGGAAGTCTGGTCCCGTGACTTGTGGAAACTCGACCAGCCCGATTTAATGCAGGCATGCCTGACAGCGCGCGACCAGTTGGCAGCGTCTCTGGTTGCATGTTGAGACTCCTTTCTGAAATCGATTCCTGCGACTTCTTCGTGCCTCAGCATCGGCGAAGAGCGTTTCAGGTTGTGGGAAGCGATCCTCATCGGAGAGTGGTCACAGCATCAGGCTTCAATCGTTCTGCGATCCTGTGATGGCCAGCAGTTCCATCGAACTGACCAGATCATGAAGTCGGTCGGGCCGGAGATCGATGGCATTGATCGCTGTTCACATCGATAATTGTCCTGTTTCATCCAGTAAAGTCCTTTCTCATGGCTCACGAATGGTATTCTGTCGACGAATTGGCCCGTCAGCTGGGCCGTGACCGTCGTGAAATTGAACGGCTTGCCAGCCGTGGTCGAATTCCCGCTCACAAACGGGGAAATGAGTGGCAGTTCCACGCTGCCGAAGTTACCCACTGGCTCGAACAGGAAATGCGGGATTACTCCGATTCCCAACTGGCCGCTCTGGAAAACGCCCAGGCCTCCCCCGCGACACAGAAAGAAGTCCCGGTCACCACCCTGCTTCGTCCGGAACTGATTCAGGTTCCCATGGAAGCCCGGACCAAGCGGTCTGTGCTGGAAGCACTGGTGGAAACCGCAGGCCGGACATGGCAAATCTGGGAACCCGCCACCATTCTCAAGGCGGTTCAGGAACGCGAAGCATTCCGGTCGACCGCCTTTGACAACGGGATCGCAATTCCTCACCCGCGAAACCCACTCCCGGATGCGATTGGCGAACCGCTCATTGCCTTTGGACGAACACTCAACGGAATCCCTTTTGGGGCCGCCAACAATTCGCTGACCGACTGTTTCTTCCTCGTCCTCTGTAAAGACACGCACACACACCTGCAGGTGCTGGCGCGACTGGCACGGATGGTCCAGCTTCCGGACTTCCTGTCCCAACTGCGCGAGGCAGAAACCTCTTCAGCGACCTACGATGTGATCCTCGCTGCGGAACGCCAATTCAGCTGATCCGGTTGAGTTCAGCCCGACATTGTGATCTCATTCATCAGCCGACACTTTTGCGAATTCCGCAAGAGGGTCGGCTGTTCTTGAAATTGCTTCACTTGACCTGACTTCAGCCGGGGAGGACTGCATGGTTCGCGTTCGCTTTCGCCCAATGATGAGACACTTTTTGGGGCTTTGTCTGGTTGTCACTCTTCTGGGATCAGGCCCTGTCTGGTCGCAGGACAGCACCAACTTTCCGACTCTCGGCAAAGTGGTCTCTCTGGATCCGGCATTCGATGAATTGATCGAACCGGGAACTCCACTTCAGGTAATCACTTCTGGCTATGTCTGGAGCGAAGGTCCGCTTTGGGTTCGGGAAGAGAATGGCCCCGGTTACCTCCTGTTTTCTGATATTCCCAATAATGTGATTATCAAATGGGTCGAAGGCAAAGGGGCTTCTGTCTTCATGAAGCCCTCTGGATATACCGGAGTCGTCGACTATGGGCACGAACCGGGATCCAACGGGTTGATTCAGGATCAGCAGGGACGACTGGTCTGCTGTGAGCATGGGGACCGCCGCGTCTCGGTCCTCACCATCAACGGGGGAAAAATGACTCTGGCAGACCGCTATCAGGGTCGCCGATTGAACAGTCCGAATGATGCCTGTCTGAAATCGAACGGAGACATCTATTTCACCGATCCTCCCTATGGTCTTCCCGGACAGCTGAAAGATCCCCGCTGCGAACTCGATTTCTGCGGCGTTTACCGCGTCACCCCCAGCGGCGAATTGACGCTGCTGACGAAGGAACTCGCCCGTCCCAATGGAATTGCGTTCTCTCCCGATGAAAAGATTCTGTACGTCGCCCAGTCGGATCCCAAAGCGGCCCTCTGGATGGCTTATCCCGTGAATGCCGATGGAACTCTCGGACAGGGGAAGGTCTTCGCTGATGTCACTGCATTGATCGAGTCGGGAGAAAAGGGACTTCCGGATGGCCTCAAGGTCGACCGCAAGGGGAATCTGTTTGCCAGCGGACCGGGAGGAATTCTGGTCTTTAATCCCGAAGGGAAACTGCTGGGGCGAATTCTGACCGGAGAAGCGACATCCAATTGCGTCTTTGGCGGCCCCGATGGCTCTGTTCTGTACATTACCGCAGATACGTACATCTGCCGCATTCAGACAAAGACATCCCCCTAAACTCAGCAATTCGGGTGTTGATCTTTCCTGACTCTCGCCGTAATTTCAAAAGGAGAGAGTCAGGGAGTCCCCGATGCGTCTACCGCACTCGTCCTTAATGAACGATTCCCAGCCCAAGCGGATCGATCGATATCCAATCCTGCGATCGCTTCGTTCTGTGGCGGGGGCCTGTCTGGAAGCGATCCTCTGGACTGCGGGATTCCTGTTTGCTCAGGGAGTGATCCTGTCGCTCTTTCTTGCAGCCATGATCCTCTCCTCCTTCGGATTCACCTGGCCCGATCAGCAGGAGATCATCACNTGGATTCTGGCGACCGATCTGGACCGGTCGTTCATGCTGATNGGTGTGCCGGTTCTGGGAGCAATCTTTGTTGTTCTCCCNGCCATCCGGTTTTTCGAAGGACCGGACTTTCGCAATCGGATTGGCTGGCGACTCCCCACCAGCGACGAAACGGTTTACGCACTGGCGATGGTCGTTCCCGTCTCGCTGATTGGCAATGTCATCTATGATGTGACCAATGCTTGGTGGAATGGGGACCGGGTTGTGTGGCCGTTTGCAATGGCCCTTCGGGAAAGTTCGCTCGATCAGATCTACAAGACCTTCTCTGGAGTTCCGTATCCGGTCCTCGTGGTCGCGATGGCACTGGCTCCTGCTGTTGTGGAAGAACTGGTTTTCCGTGGGATGCTCGGACGTCGTCTGGTGCGGCGATTGGGCGTGATCTGGGGAATCGGGATCTCCTCACTTCTTTTTGCAGCGGTTCATGGTTCTCCTCCTCATGCTGTGGCCACCATCCCGATTGCAGTCCTGCTGCATGTCGTTTATCTCCAGACCGGAACGATCTGGGTCCCGATCCTGTTGCACTTATGCAATAACCTGCTGGCCATTTCGCTTGTCCGGTTTCAGCTAGGCCCGGACACCCCAGTGTCATTGACGTTTCTGCTGACGCTATGCGTCTATCTGATGGTGATGCTGTTCCTGTTGCACCGTCGAACCCGCCATCGCAGTCAGACACTCGGAACCGTGAATCTGATCTGAGACCTGATCGCCGCCCCCGTGTCAGCGGGCATGCAAAACAAACGGCTCTCTCGGGATGGATCTGGTGACTCTGCGATGCATTGGTCGGTCCCCGATCAAATGAAAAAGAGCCCATGATCAACATGGGCTCTCTGGAAAACTTCATCTGAAAATCGGAATCAGCCGACTGATCCTTCCATCTGCAGTTCAATCAGACGGTTCAACTCGACGGCATATTCCATCGGGAGTTCCTTCACGAGCGGCTCAATGAACCCGGTGACGATCATAGCACTCGCTTCCGCCTCCGTCAGACCACGGCTCATTAGATAAAGCAGCTGTTCTTCAGCAATCTTGGACACGCTGGCTTCGTGCTCGATCGCGACATCTTCCTCCTCCACTTCGATATAAGGATAGGTGTCGGACCGGCTTTGCGGGTCCAGAATCAGGGCGTCGCAGACAACATTGCTTTTGCAGCCATGCGCTCCCTTCTGCACTTTGACCAGCCCGCGATACCCCGCGCGGCCGCCCCCTTTGCTGAGCGATTTCGAAATAATTCGGCTGCTGGTATTCGGAGCGCAGTGGACCATTTTCGCTCCGGCGTCCTGATGCTGCCCTTCGCCTGCAAAGGCAATGGAAAGGGTCTCGCCACGAGCCCCCGGTTCCATCAGATAGACAGCGGGGTACTTCATGGTCAGCTTGGAGCCGAGGTTTCCGTCGATCCATTCCATGAGTGCATCGCCATAGGCAACCGCACGTTTGGTGACGAGGTTGTAGACGTTGTTCGACCAGTTCTGAATGGTCGTGTAACGGCAACGTCCCCGGCGTTTGACGATAATTTCCACAACCGCCGAGTGCAGCGAGTCGCTGCTGTATGTCGGCGCGGTACACCCTTCCACGTAATGGACGCTTGCCCCTTCATCGACAATGATCAACGTCCGCTCAAACTGTCCCATGTTCTGGGTATTGATGCGGAAATAGGCCTGCAACGGGAAGTCGATGTGAACCCCCGGCGGGACGTAGATAAAGGATCCACCCGACCAGACCGCCGAATTGAGAGCGGCGAATTTGTTGTCCGTCGGAGGGATGATCGTTCCGAAGTACTCGCGGAAGATTTCCGGATGCAGCTTCAGCGCGGAATCGGTGTCCGTAAACAGGACCCCCTGCTTGGCCAGGTCTTCCTGAAGCGAACCGTACACCACTTCGGATTCGTACTGAGCCTTCACCCCGGCGAGGTACTGCCGTTCCGCTGCAGGAATTCCGAGACGTTCGTACGTGTTCCGGATATTCTCGGGGACTTCCTCCCACGACTTTTCCTGCTTGTCGCTGGCTTTGACGTAGTAGTAGATGTCCTGAAAGTTGATCCCGGACATGTCGCCGCCCCAGTTGGGCATCGGACGGGACTGGAAGATATCGAAGGACTTCAGACGGAAGTCCCGCATCCATTCCGGTTCCCCCTTCATTTCAGAAATCTGGGCGACAATGTCCCGGTCCAATCCCTTTCGGGAAATGAACGCGTAATGATCGATCGGATCATGAAATCCGTACTGGTATTCGCCAATCGGGACTTCTGATTTCGAGGGATTGAGTGTTTCTGCGGTCGACATGGATTCAGGCTCTCTCCGATGGAAAGTCGGGATGGCGGATGAATGTGGATTGGAAAGGCCCTCTATCAGGAGAGCCGGAAATTGACGAACTCTTCATTATTGGCCTTCAGGATCGCTTCCGAAGGCCTCTGCGGATCACGTTTGGGGAGGACAAATCGGTCTAAGGAGTTGCCCTCTCCGCAGCGTTCTCCAGTTGATGGAGTCATGCTCCCGCGACAGCCGCTTCGGCATTCTGGGTGGCACGTTCTTCGGCAGCGGCTTCCGGATGACGTTCACGGACTCCTGAGTACCCTTTTTCGTGGAGCTCATGAGCCAGGCTGGCATCACCGGATTCGACAATACGGCCGGCCAGCATGACATGTGTGCGCTGTGGAACGTTGAATTCCAGCAAACGCTCGTGGTGGGTAATGATCAGGACCCCCATGTGTGGGCCGGAAAGCTTCTGAAGGCTTTCACTCACAACACGGACCGCATCGCTGTCCAGCCCGGAATCGGTTTCGTCCAGGATGGCAAACTTCGGTTTGAGCATGGCCAGCTGAAGAATTTCCATCCGCTTCTTCTCACCTCCGGAGAATCCTTCGTTGAGATAACGGCGGGCAAATTCGGCGTCGATGTTCAACTCCTGCATTGTCTTTCGCAGCTCGGTGCGAAACTCCCGCATGGAGATCAACTCTTCGCCTTCCTTGCGGTTCGGATTGCGAACGTTCGTCACTGCGTGGCGCAGGAAGTCGGCAACCTTCACTCCGGGAATGGTGACCGGGTACTGGAATGCGAGGAACAGACCGAGCCGCGCCCGTTCGCTGGGATCGAGCTCGTTAATGTCTGTCCCGTCGATGCTGATGGTTCCTTCGGTCACTTCATACTTTGGGTGTCCGACAAGCGTATACGCCAGCGTGCTCTTCCCCGATCCGTTCGGTCCCATGAGGGCATGGATTTCCCCCTGACGAACCTCAAGATTGACCCCCTTGAGGATCTCCGTCTCACCGACGCTGACATGCAGATTTTCAATCTTCAGCAGACTCATCAATATCAGTTTCTTGTTTAAACGCCTTCGAAAAACCCAAATTCGGAATCAGACACCGGACCGGAACAGTCGGAACGAGGAGACAAGGTCCTGAGGCATCAGGAAGACGCCCGGGCAATCGAACCCGGATCGTCACTCTTCTGCCTCCCGCCGGTTTTGCCCTTCTACGCCAGAATAATTTCCGGATCCTTCACATAGCCCGAATGATGAGGAACCGGCAAGACTTCCCGGCTCCCCTTTGTCAGCTTCCGTGCACGAATCTTGTCCTGAATCCTCATAATCCCTTCCAGGAGGGCTTCGGGACGAGGAGGACATCCGGGGACATAAACATCCACCGGAACGACCAGATCGACCCCTTTGACCACGTGATACCCATATTTGAAATACGGTCCGCCCCCGACCGTGCAGGCCCCCATGGCAATCACATATTTCGGATCGGGCATCTGTTCCCACAGCCGACGAACGCGGCTCGCCATCTTGTAGGTCACAGTTCCCGCAACGATCATCAGGTCTGCCTGACGGGGTGTCGCCCGGAAGGCTCCCGCCCCGAATCGGTCAACGTCATAACGGCTCGCCCCGGTGGCCATCATCTCAATGGCACAACAGGCCAGACCGAATGTCATCGGCCAGACACTCGATTGCTGCGCCCAGTTCATTGCCTGCTCGAGTGTTGTTGTGATCAAATTCTCTTCGAACCGCCCATCAATCCATGTCATCGCGGGAGTCTCCTGTCTGTCAGTGAAAGTACTTTCGAAGATACGACCACAACCACATCACGTTGACGACTCAATCGGTTCCCGATTCTCTGTCATTTCCCATGAACAGGCAATCATCTGGGAACAATACCGAAGCTCTCCCTTTACTAGATTGTTGACATTCTCCTGACAACCGACTTCCTGTTTCTCTCAAATCTGGCCAGCTTCACTCACCTCGAATTCGCAGCAGCAGTGGCCATCAAATCGACTGACCGACTGCCTGACCTCCGCCCCGAGGATTTCCGCAAAGACTGACCGCTCGAAATCACAGAACGAGGGGTCTTCCAGTGCGATTTCATGATAAGGGCAGTTGTATTCTCGTAAAACTGGAAGGAATTCCGACGATTTGAAACTTCCGCCCTGCCCTTCGTCGGATTGATCCGCTCCGGAAGCAGATCCGGTGATCGATTCGATATCGAATCCGAATCCAGCGAGACTGTCGCACATCCGTTTCAGACGAACTGACAATTCCTCTTCAGAATCCACCCCGCCAAACCGGCGAACCAGAGACTGTTTCAAATCGCTGAGCAACTTGTTCCTGATTTCCGGGGACTCAATCTGCATGACATGACGCCATAACAGGGCCGCCATTTCCGCCTGATCGCTTCCCAGTGATTTCAATCCCGTTTCGGTGACGGAATATGTGTGATGCGGACGCCCCCGCTGCTGGTGAGCCACTCGTCGTTCAATCCAACCGCGTTCCTCAAAACGGTTTAACCGCTGCCGGACCGCCGTTGCTGTCACCCCCGTGATGGCGCAAAGCTCCTGCACCGTCACGGGTTCGTGACGATGCAGAATTCTCAGAAATTCCTGATCATTTTGATGGACTGGGAGCATCAGCGTGCCATTTTCATGTGAACTCTCTCGTTCTAGTATACCGACGCAGCTCTTTTTGACAATTCTCTATGTCAAAAATGCTTAAAATCTAACCAATTGGGAATTGGACATTTATGAGATTAGAATCTGGTTGGCGGAGGACGCGCGTTGAGCCCATCAGCGGGGGCCAGAAACAGATTCAAATCGCATCTGATTGGTGGAGATTCCACCCGGACGCTAGAATGGCCGGTTTCCCGGTGATGTCCGCCCGCTTCCGATCGGCTCCATCGGGGAGTCTCACTGTTCGCTTCCTGCTTGCGGAGAGAACACAACGGCACCGGTGTCGTTCCTCCAGCATCCCTCGCTTTGCAACCTGTCACCCTTTGAAACTCCGTTTTTCTCACCATGCCCATTCCCAAAGTCGCCATTGTCGGTCGTCCAAACGTCGGGAAGAGTTCCATCATGAACTGGCAGGCGGGGAAACTGGTCTCCGTTGTCGATCCGACGGCCGGAGTCACACGTGACCGGGTCGAATACCTGATGCACCACAAGGAGCGCTATTTTGAACTGGTGGACACCGGTGGAATCGGGATTGTCGATTCGGATGACCTTTCCGAGGACATCGAACGACAGATTCAATACGGTCTGGAAGAGGCGGACCTGATCCTCTTCGTTGTCGATGGCCGGGCCGGACTGACCCCGCTGGACCGAACGGTTTCGGAACGTCTTCGAAAAGTTCAGGTCCCCAAGATCGTTGTCGTGAACAAGTGCGACTCCATCAAAACCGATCTCGAAATGCACGAGTTCGAAGGAATCGCCGACGGCCCGATCATCCAGACGAGCGTCAAAGGGAACCGTCATCGCCGGGAACTTCTCGAACTGATCGTGGAGCATCTCCCGCCCGCAGAGGAGGACGAACAGGAAAAAGGAGCTCAAAACACTGAGGAACCGGAGCTCAAGCTGGCGATTGTCGGACGGCGGAATGTCGGAAAGAGTACGTTCATCAATGCGCTCGCCCAGACCGAGCGGATGATTGTCAGCGAAATTGCGGGCACCACGCGGGACAGCGTCGACATCCGCTTTGAATTTGATGGAAAATCCTTCGTCGCGATTGATACCCCCGGGGTACGGAAACGTAAGAGTCTCGCAAATGATATCGAGTACTACGGACTGGTCCGGGCNATCAAGAGTATCCGTCGGGCGGATGTCGTCCTGATGTTCTTCGATTCGACAGAACGGATCTCCCGTGTCGACAAGAAGCTGGTCGACGAAATTCTGGAGCGGAACAAAGCCTGCATCTTCGTCGTCA
>Ga0065721_10050133_pt1 | contig 22958 bp, 22 predicted proteins | sample Mesricmetagenome_FD_59108 | JGI IMG/M metagenome (GOLD analysis project Ga0065721, IMG submission 59108) | Mesophilic microbial community from rice straw/compost enrichment Sample: eDNA_1 v2 (version 2) | ecosystem: Engineered > Solid waste > Grass > Composting > Bioreactor | place: USA: Davis...
CCGCCGATGACGGCGCCCTCGCTGCGGTCGCCGCGGCCGGCGACGGCGCTGCCGGCCAGGGCGCCGAGGGCGCCGCCGACCACCGTGCCCGCGATGCGGTTGGCGCGCCGCTCCTCGCAGGTCTGCTGAGCCTGGGCGAGGCTCGGGATGAGGGCGAGGGCCGCGACGCCGGCGGCGATGATGCGTGTACGCATGGGGGTTCCCCTTTCTGCTTTCGGCCTAACTCCGGCTTACGGCGAAGGTTCCGCCCTCCGCCCGCTCAGGCGAAGGGGATGGCTCCGGCGACGACGGCCCGGTAGGCGGCCGCCACGGGGACCACGAGTTCGCCCGAGACGCAACGCATGTCGTCGCCTGGGGTGTGGAAGAATCGGTGGCCGCCGTAGTGGCCCATCACCGAGGCGTAGCCCGCGGCGATGACGTTCTCGGTCTCGCCCGCCGTATGCGCCTTGTCGGCCGGATAGACCACTTCCAGGCCCGTGACGCCCTTGAAGCTGCGGCGGGCGAGGTCGATGAGGTCGGGCGAGGCCACGAACACCCGCTGGGAATCGGCGCTGGGCAGGGGCAGCAGCCGCGGGCCGATCTCGTGCCAGTCGCGGGCGGCGGCGCTGGCGCCGATATGGACCCACAGATGGGTGTCGGCGGGCTTGGGCGCCTTGTGGTGCAGGTACTCCTCCCCCCCGAGATAGACGTACTCGTGGCCGCTGGTGGCGACGAACTCCAGGTTCACGCCCGGGCGGGCCTTGGCGAGCCAGCCGGCCAGGGCGAGCCAGATGGCCAGGCCCGATCCCCGCTCGGCGGCGCAGGTGAACCAGCCGGACCTGGGCGTGGTGACGATCAGGGTCTTGGCCGCGCCACGGTCGAGCCGGGCGATGAGGTTGTCGGCCGGGCGCTGGCCGGTCTCGGCGTCGACGATCAGGGTCGCCGGGGCCCCTTGCGCCGCGGCGGCCACGAACGGCTGGGCGTCGGTGGGAGCGAGGATGGCCACGGGCTTGGGGAAGCCCGGGCGGCCCGGATGGACGTTCAGGCCGCAGATCTCGCCCGTGGGGCCGTTGGTAACCAGGACCGCGCCCGCCGCGCCGCGCTGGAAGACGTCGGCGAGCCCGCGGGCGATGGCCGGCTCGGCCAGGCTGACCCAGCGCCGGGACGGCAGGTCGATGAGCGCGATGGCGCCAGCGAGGTCGCCCGGGGCGCTGGAGAGCCGCAAGGGGCCGGAGAGGCCCCCGGCGCCCGTGGTGCGCACGATGGCCTGGGGGAAGACCGGCGCCGTGCGCCCGCCCGTGGAGAGGGTCGCCGTGCGGACCTCGGCGTAGGGCGTCTGGAACACCTGCCGCTCGCAGCGGTAACCGAGGGCGGACAGTTCGCCCTCCAGCCACTGGCCGACGCCCAGGTCGCCCTTGCCGCCCGAGGCCTTCACCCCGAAGCCGGCGTAGCGCTCCAGCACCGCCTGGAACCAGGCGGCGTCGGGCGTCGCGCCCGCCGGCCCCGCGGCCTGCGCCCCAGCGGCGAGGCCGGCCGCCGCCAGACCGGTTCCCAGCAGAACCCCACGACGCGATGCCTGCATGGCGACGCCTCCCCTCTCCTCTCGGCCTACCAGCGGTAGGTCACATTGACGCCGAACGTGCGCGGCTGGTTGTAGCGGTTGGCCAGCGGCTCGCCGTTGGACTGGAACTGCAGCAGCGCCACTTCCTCGTCGGTGAGGTTGGTGACGAAGCCGGCCAGTTCCACCCGGGCGAAGCTGACGCCGACGCGGGCGCTGAGGGTGTCCAGGTCGTTGAGGTAGATCGCCGGCGTCGCCGCCGTGACCGTGTCCTGCACCCCGCCGCGCTGACCCGAGTAGGTCAGGTTGGCGAACCCGTCGAGCCCCGCGACGATCTCGCGACGGTAGGAGACCTGCGCCGACATGGTCCACTTGGGGATCTGGGCCACGGAGGAGTCCACCAGCGGCAGGCCCGAATAGTCGTTGGGCGTCGAGACGTAGCGGGCCCGCTGGCGGGCGGCGTTCAGGCTGACGTTGAGCAGGCCGTCGGCCACCCGGAAGCGACCGTCGACGGCGCCCTCGACGCCCCGGGCGTGAACCGTGCCGCCGTTGATGTTGAAGACGGTGCCGGCCTTGCCGCAGGCGTTGAGCACCGTGCAGCCGTCGTTGATCGAGGTGATGGCGTCCTCGGTGCGCGAGGCGTAGGCGGCCAGGCGCACGAAGATGTTGGGGGCGAGGTTGCCCTTGTAGCCCACCTCGTAGCTGGTGGTGTCCTCGTTGCCGTAGGTCGGCCGGAACGGGTTCGGGGCGAAGGGCGACGAGACCCGGGCGTTGACGCCGCCGGCGCGGTAGCCGGTGCCGACCTTGGCGTAGATCATGGACGGCAGGCGGGTCGGCAGGTTGTAGCTGCCGGTGACGGTGTAATTCACCCGGTTGGCCGAGAAGTCATAGGCCGCCGGCGGCGCAGCGGGCGTCGTGGTGTAGAGCAGGACCGAGGCCTGCTGGGCCTTCTTGTCGTCTTCCGAGTAGCGCAGCTCGCCGGCCAGGGCGAAGGCGCCGACCGTGTACTTCAGCGACCCATAGACCGAGAACGACTCGTTGCGCAGGGTCGCGCGGCTGGACGTGCCGAAGCTGTTGGGGAACGGCGTCGGGCACAGGGTCTGGGTCGGCAGCAGCTGGTAGCAGACCGGCGCGGTCGGCGTGCCGCCGCAGACGGCGGCGGTGGGCCGCAGCGGGCACGGGGTGGTGGCCGAGTCCGTGCCGTTGAGGTCGTGCTGGATCAGGTAGTCGGCGCCGGCCAGCCACTGGAGCTGCCCTTCCAGGGCCGTCCCGGCCAGGTGCAGGTCCTGGTAGAAGGTTCGATCCTTGGCCACGGTCGAGGTCTGACCGAAGGGATAGAGGCCGGTCTGGCCCAGGCGGTTCAGCTCGGCCTGGGTGGCGAGGTCGATGGCCGCGGCATAGTGCTGGCGCGAGATCCAGTGGGTGGCCATGCTCGTGGAGGTGAGCGTGGCGAAGCCCAGGTCGTAGTCGGCGAGGATCATCGCCCGCTGGACCTTCTGATGGACTCCGTCCTTGCCCTCGTGGGGCACCACGAAGCGGTCCTGGGTGAAGCCCAGCGGCACCGCCGCATTCACCCCCGGCGCCACGTCATAGACATTGAGGAAGGTCGGCAGGTTGAGGTCCTGGGCGTCCACCAGGAAGGTGACGTCCAGGGGCCCCTTGCGGACGCGCACCTGGCCGCGGCCGATCCAGCCGTCGGTGTGGTCGTAGTACCGGTCGTTGTTGGGGTCGTAGTAGTAGCCCTTCGTCTGGCCCACCGACTGGGCGCCGATGCGGATGGCCACGTCGTCGCTGATCTGCTGGTTGACCACCCCGATCAGCTTGGTCTGCGAGAGATTGTCCGTGTAGGTCCCGCTGACGTAGCCGGAGTTTTCGAACTTCGGCTTGGCGAGGACGATATTGACCACGCCATATTCGGAGTTGCGGCCGTAGAGCGCCCCTTGCGGCCCCTGCAGCACCTCGACGCGCTCAAGGTCGAAGTGGTCCACGTGGCGGAAGTTGCGGCCGCCGAGGGTGCTGGAGCCCACATAGGCGCCGTTCACGAACAGGCCGACGCCGGAATCCGCGCCCGTGGCCCGCTGGGTGCCCGAGCCGCGGATCGAGACCTCGCTGAGGTTGTTGCTCTGCAGGTCGTTGAAGCGCACGCCCGGAACGGTGCGCAGCAGGTCGCCGGAGCCGTTGATCGGGCCCGTGGCCTCAAGCTGGCCGGCGGTGACGGCGGTGATGGTGGCCGGAATGTCCCGCACGCTCTCCTCGCGACGCGTGGCGGTGACCAGAACCTCGTCCACGGCCGTGGTTTCGCCGGCGGATGGGGCGTCGATTTCCTCGGCGAAGGCCGGCGCGGCGAGAACCAGCGCCAGGGCGGCGCCGGAGAACAGATTACGCATGCGATCAAGAACCCCCTTGGCGGGGCCACCTGCCCCGCTTCGTGGCGCGGAAAAGGCGTCAGCCGCCCCCGACCGTCAATGCAGCAATCCTATAATCCCTATAAGATTAGTGTAGTTTAGTAACAGCGTAATGCGAATAGAGCCGCGCTCGGGTCAGGTCCTCAGGGATGAACGGCGACGATCTCCACCTCGGCGCCATTGACGACGACGACGTCGCCCACCGTGCGGCCCATGAGCGCCTTGGCCAGGGGCGAGACGTAGGAGACGCTGCCCTGGGCGGGATCGGCCTCGTCCTCGCCGACGATGCGGAAGCTCTGGCGGCGGCCGTCCTCGCGCTCGATCTCGACGGTACGGCCAAACAGGACCTTATCGGGATCGCCCTTCGGCTCGGTGAGCTGGGCGTTGGCCCGGCGGGCGGACCAGTAGCGCAGGTCGCGGGTGGCCCGGGCCATGGCCGTGCGGTCGGCGGCCACGCCGGGACCGTCCTTGGCGGCGGCCTGGGCCTCCACATAGGCGGCGCGGGCGGCGGCCAGCTCGCGCTCGATGGCCGCAAGCCCGCTGGCCGTCACCAGATTGGGGTGCGGTGAAATCGGGCGGTCAGGCAGGTCTGCAGCCTGCGCCTCGTAGTCTTCCTCGCGGGTGAATGCGACAGCCATGCCCGGAAGTTAGGGGCTGGCGCGCCTAGTGGGAAGGCGCGCTCAGCCGGTGGCGGCTTCGTCCCGGCGGATCTCGGCCACCTGGCGCTCGTCCTGCCAGACCTCGATCGCGTGGCAGTTGCGGTGCCTGGCCAGCAGGTCGACGGCGACGGCGGGCACGTCGCGATCGCCCCGCAGCTCGACGGTGACGAAGGTGTCGGACGTGCCGTCCGGGCGACAGGGATGGAAAGTGTAGAGGGGCATTGGGTTTGCTCCGACGCTGCAGGCGGGAGCATGGGGTTCGTAGCCAGGCCCGAAGGCCGGAAACCGTCTCTCAGCCGCCGACGCCCGAAATACCAGTCGGCGATGACGGCATCATGACACGTCCGGACGCCCGGGTCTGTCAGAAAGCAGACTTAGGGAACGGCCGGCGCCCGGCCGGGACAGCCGGACGCCGCCGAGTTCGCCGGGATCAGGGGACCGCGCGGCGGTAGAGATGCCAGGTGGCATGGCCGATGATCGGCACCACCACGATCAGGCCGAGCAGAGCCGGGATCGCGCCGAGCGCCAGGCTGGCGGCCACGATGAGGCCCCACAGAGCCATGGTCCCGGGATTGCGCCGGACGACCTTGAGCGAGGTGCGGATGGCCACGTCCACGTCGATCCGGCGGTCCAGCAGCATGGGGAACGAGACGACGCTGATCGCCAGGGCTACGGCGGCGAAGACGAAGCCCACGGCGATGCCGATCAGGGCCATGGCCCAGCCGGCCCCGGTGGCGAAGGTCTGTTCCAGGAAGCTGCGGAAGGTGACCGGCGGCCCCTCGGCGAAGGCCAGCAGGCTGATCTCATAGGCGACGCCCAGCCAAGCCAGGAACAGGCCGATGAGCACCAGGCCCATGACGAAGATGCCGCCGATGGCCGGGGAGCCGAACACCGAGGCGGCGTGCCACCAGCTCACCTCCTCTCCCGCCTCACGGCGGCGGCTGACCTCATAGAGGCCGACCGCGGCGAGCGGCCCCAGGAGGGCGAAGCCCGACACCAGGGGGAAGATCATCGGCAAGAGGTCATAGCGGAGGAAGGCGGCGGCCAGGATCAGGCCCGCCAGGGGATAGAAGACGGCGATGAAGACGACGTCGTCCCGGGCGGCGGCGAAGTCGGAGACGCCGCGCCTGAGGGACTCCTTCAGGTCGGCGGACGTGAGGCGGCGCACCTCGGGGACCACCCTGGAGCGGGGAAGCGCATGGCGCTCGCCCGCGCCCTCGAACGCCCAGGCCACGCGCTTGAGCACATATTCGAACGGATTGCCGACGGTATTGGCCATCGCAGCACCTCCCGGACCTTGTTCGTCCAAGGCCACGGCGCGGCGCCAGGCTCGTCGTCCAAAGGGGGTCTGGCGCAGGCCGCCGCCCTGGTTTGACGGGCCATCCTAACACGGTTCTGCGGAAAGACCTTCCCCCGATGGACGCCCGCGGCGGACGCCCCCGGCGGCGGATCGTCGCCGCGGGCCGGAGTTTTTCTGGCGGCGCCCATGGTTTTTGCCGCCTTGAGCCAGGCGCGGCCGTGGGGCACGAGGCCCGACCCATGACCGCCCTTGCGCCCCTGCTGCGCGGACCCGCGCCGATCCGCCCCCGCGAAGCCCTGCGTGCGGGGCTCGGCGCCCTGGTGGGCGTCGGCCTGTGCGGCCTGATGGCGCGGCTGCTGAGCGAGGGTGAGCTTTCGGCGGCGCCGCTGCTGGTGGCGCCCATTGGCGCCTCGGCTGTGCTGGCCTTCGCGGTCCCGGCGAGCCCCCTCGCCCAGCCCCGGGCGGTGATCGGCGGCAATGTGATGGCGGCCCTGGTCGGGGTGACCTGCGCCCTGCTGATCCCCAACCCCGCCCTGGCCGCGGCCGCGGCGGTGGGCTGCGCCATCCTGGCCATGGCCCTGACCGGCTGCCTGCATCCGCCCGGCGGGGCGGTGGCGCTGGGGGCGGCCCTGGCCGCCGAGCCCCTGGGCTATGACTACGCTCTCGCGCCTGTGGGCCTGTGCTCGGTGCTGCTGGTGCTGCTGGCGAGCGCCTATGGCCGCCTGACCGGCCGCAGCTATCCCCACCGGACGGCGCCGGCGGCCAGCGTCCACAACACCCGGGACCCGCCGGCCGACCAGCGGGTCGGCTACACCCCCGCCGACTTGGACGCGGCCCTGGCGCGGTACGGCGAACTGCTGGACGTGGGCCGCGACGACCTGGACGCCCTGTTCCGCGAGGTGGAGCGCCAGGCGCACGGGCGGCTGCACGCGCAGATCCTCTGCCGGGACATCATGAGCCGCGACATCATCTTCCTGCGCGCGGACGAGGACGCCGGAAGCGCCCTGTCGCGCCTGCAGGCGCACGAGCTGCGGACGGCTCCGGTGCTTGACGCCTCGGGCCGGCTGGTGGGCATGGCCCGGAGGGCCGAGCTGCTGGCGGCGGGGGACGGCCCGGTGACGGCGGCTCTCGATCCCGCGGCCCAGACGGTGGGGCCGCAGACGCCGATTCACGCCCTGCTGCCGGTGCTGTCGCGCGGGGCGATCCACGAGGCCATGGTGGTGGACGAGGACCGGCGGCTGCTGGGCGTCATCACCCAGACCGACCTCCTGGCGGTGCTGTACCGCGCCCATGTGGTCGAGACCGCGATCTCGGCCCGGGCCGCCTGAGCGTCAGCCCCTGGCCCGCCCCGGCCACTCCTCGGGATAGGGCATCACCAGCCGTCCGTCGGGGGCGGCAGTGAAGGTGGTCTGGGTCGGATAGGCGAACTCCACGCCTTCCCTGGCGAACCGGCGCAGGATGCCCAGGCCGACGCGGTGACGGATGGCGAAGATCTCGTCCCAGCTCTCGCGGAAGACGTCGAACTCCAGCTCGAAGTCCAGGGAGCTGGCGGCGAAGTTGACGAAGCCGGCCCGCAGGAAGGTCCCGCCCTCGGCCTCGACGATCTCGCGCAGCATGTCGGGGATGCGGGCGCAGACTTCGGGGTCGGTCTGGTAGATCACGCTGAGCACGAACTTCAGGCGCCGGCGGTCCAGCGTCTGGTAGCTGGTGATCTCCTTCTGGAGCAGGTTGGCGTTGGAGACGATCTTGCGCTCGCCGGTGGTGGCGCGCAGGCGCGTGCTCTTCAGGCCGATCCGCTCCACCGTGGCGGTGGAGGCGTCGTAGGTGATGGTCTCGCCCACCCGGAACGGCTTGTCGAAGATGATCGTCAGGGCCGCGAACAGGTCGGAGAAGATGCCCTGGGCGGCCAGGCCGATGGCGATGCCGCCGATGCCGAGACCGGCCACCAGGGCGGTGACGTTCACCCCGAGGTTGTCCAGCACCACGATGATGGCGATGGCGAAGATCACCACCGTCACCAGCAGCCGGATGACGCCGGTGGCGTTGGCCAGGGTCTCGCTGTGGCCCTCCACCGCCGTGCGGCGCTCGATGAGGCCGAGGACGATCTCCCGGAGCCAGATGGCGGCCTGGAAGGCGGCGGCGACCGTGAACAGGAAGCCCACGGTGCTGGCCAGGGCGGCGGGCGGGCTGGCGTAGCCCACCACCAACCGGGCCGCGGCCAGGACCATGAAGAGGTGGGTGGTCTTGCTGGCGGCGCGGCCGATCAGGGCCCTAAAGCCCAGGGGCTCGCCCGGCCGATCCTTGAGCCGGGAGATCAGGCTGCGCGCCACGCCCAGGCCCAGGTAGATGACGAGGCCGGCCGCCAGGGCGACGATGATCTGCAGGCCGTGGGCCTGGACCCAGCCGAGAACGTCGGTCCAGAGCTGTTCGGGCGAGACGTCCGGCTTGCGGATCTCGATGGCCGGGGCGGCGGGCTCGGCGGCGGCCATCAGCGGGGCCGGAAGCGCTTGGTGGTCGGGAAGCCGCGCGGGGCGAGCTTGCCGGCGCCGGCGCGGCGGCCGGCCCAGTCACGCCACTCCTCCCAGGTGCGGGTGCGGCCGGCGGAGTCGATCCAGTTAGCCCCCTCGTCGGCCTTGAACACCATGGCGTCGCGCAGGCCGCCCTCGCGGTAGGACTGCAGCTTCACGCCCTTGCCGCGGGGCATCTCGGGCAGTTCGGAGACGGGGAAGATCAGGATCTTGCCGTTGTCGCCGATGACCGCCACCTGGTCGCCGGTGACGGGCAGGCAGACGGCCGCGCCCTCGCCCTTCCTGGCCGGATCGCCGGCGTTCAGCACCTGCTTGCCGGCGCGGCGGAAGGCGATGGCCTCCTCCTCCGGCAGGATGAAGCCGTAGCCCTGCTTCGAGGCCAGGAGCCGTTTCGTGCCCGGGCGATGCGGGAAGACGTCGACGATGCCGACCTTGTCGTCGAGGTCGATCATCAGCCGCAGCGGCTCGCCATGGCCCCGGGCGCCGGGGAGCTTGTCGCAGCCCAGGGTGAAGAAGCGGCCGTCCGAGGCGAAGATCAGCAGCTTGTCCGTAGTCTCGGCCGGGACCAGGAACTGCAGCTTGTCGCCTTCCTTGAACTTCAGCTCGGAGGGGTCCTCCACCCGGCCCTTGGCGGCGCGGATCCAGCCGCGCTCGGACAGGATGATGGTGATCGGCTCGCGGACGATCATGGCCTCGAGGGCCGCCTCGGTGTCGATCTGCGGGGCCTCGGCGAAGGTGGAGCGGCGCCCGTTGAGGTCGCCGAGTTCGGCCTTCACGTGCCGCAGCCCCTCGCCCACCAGCTTCCACTGGGCCTTCTCGGACTCCAGCATCCTGATGATGCCGTCGCGCTCCTCCGACAGCTCGGCGTGCTCGCGACGGATTTCCATCTCCTCCAGCCGGGCCAGCTGGCGCAGGCGGGTGTTGAGGATGGCGTCGGCCTGGATCTCGGTGAGGCCGAAGGTCTCGATCAGCTTTTCCTTGGGCTTGTCCTCGAACCGGACGATGCGGATCACCTCGTCCAGATTGAGGTAGGCGATCATCAGGCCGTCGAGGATGTGCAGACGGGCCTCGATCTTCTCCAGCCGGTGGCGGGCCCGGCGGACCAGGACGTCACGGCGGTGGTCGAGGAAGGCCTGCAGCGCCTGCCGCAGGTTCATCACCCCCGGCGTGCCGCGGGCGTCCAGGACGTTGAGGTTCACCGAGAAGCGGGTTTCGAGGTCGGAGAGCTTGAACAGGCTCTCCATCAGGACTTCCGGCTCGACGTTGCGGCTCTTGGGCTCGAGCACCAGGCGCACGTCCTCGGCGGACTCGTCGCGCACGTCGCCCAGCAGCGGGGCCTTCTTGGCCTCGATGAGCCCGGCGAGCTGCTCCACCAGATCGGCCTTCTTCACCTGATACGGGATCTCGGTGACGACGATCTGGTACATCCCCTTGCCGAGATCCTCCTTCTCCCAGCGGGCGCGGACGCGCACCCCGCCGCGGCCGGTGGCGTAGGTCTCGATGAGGTTGCCGCGCGGCTCGACGATGACGCCGCCGGTGGGAAAGTCGGGGCCCTGGACATGGGCCATCAGGGCCTCGGTGGAGGCCTCGGGCTGCTCCAGCAGCAGCAGACAGGCGTCGATCAGCTCGCCGGCGTTGTGCGGCGGGATCGAGGTGGCCATGCCCACAGCGATGCCCGTGGCGCCGTTGGCCAGCAGGTTCGGGAAGCCGGCGGGCAGCACCACCGGCTCCTCGTCCGAGCCGTCATAGGTGGGCTTGAAGTCGACGGCGTCCTCTTCGATGCCGTCGAGCAGCAGGGTCGCGGCCACCGTCAGCTTGGCCTCGGTGTAGCGCATGGCCGCGGCGTTATCGCCGTCGATGTTGCCGAAGTTCCCCTGCCCGTCGACCAGCGGATAGCGCTGGGCGAACGACTGGGCCATGCGGACCATGGTGTCGTAGATCGACTGGTCGCCGTGCGGGTGGTAGCCGCCCATCACCTCGCCGACCACCTTGGCGCACTTGCGGGCCGCCGCGTCCGGGTTGAGCCGCATCTCGCGCATGGCGTAGAGCACCCGCCGCTGCACGGGCTTGAGGCCGTCGCGCACGTCGGGCAGCGCCCGGTCGGTGATGACGCTGAGCGCATAGGCCAGATAGCGCCGCGACAGCGCTTCGGAGAGCGGTTCCTCGATGATCCGGTCGGGATCGCCGGACCCGGGCGGGGCAGTCAGGACGGTCATCCGGCCCTTCTAGCAAGACGCGGGATTCGGGGCGACGCCGCAGCGCGCCGCAGGGGCGCGGCCGAGGCGCGCGCGGCGAGGGTCAAAGCCGCCCGGCCTCGGCCAGGCGATCAAGCAGCCAGACCCGCGCCGGCGGCAGGGGCCGGTTCAAGGGCCCGAAGATGAAGGCCTCCAGGAAATGGCCGGTGAGCCTGAGGCCGGCGGCCACGTCGCCGGGGCGCAGGCCGTACTGGGCCGCCAGCAGGAACGGCGGCAGGGCCAGGAGGCGGTCCTTGTAGGGCTCGCCGGCGGCGCGGCTGACCGCCCGGCCAGTGCGCGGGCTGACGTAGATCAGGTCATCCACGGCGCCGGTGGCGGCGCACCTGGAGAGGTCGAGGCCGAAGCCCAGGTCCTGCAGCAGCCCCGCCTCGAAGCGGACGAACACCGCCGGCCAGACGTCGGGCAGGACGAGGGCCCCGGCCAGGGCCTCGAAGGCGAGGAACGCCCCGGGATGTGGCTCGCGCTCGGGCAGCGCCCCGGCTGCCACGGCGGCGGCGGCCGAGAGGCCCGACAGCGCCAGGGGATCGTCGAACAGGGCGGCGGGCCCCTCGCCCACCGGCTCCAGCGCAGCCGAGCCCAGCTGGTCGGCCACCCGGGCCCGGTAGCGGACAATGACCCGGGCGCCGGGCTGGAGGAACGGCCGCACCTTGCGTGAATTGCCCCCGGCGACGTGGGCCGCGTACTTGCCGCGACCGGCGGTCAGGAGTTCGACGATGGCCCCGCTCTCCCCATGGGCGCGGGCGGCCAGGACATAGGCGTCGTCCTCGAACTCCATCATCGGAGCATATCAGGCGTCGTAGTCGAGCCCCATGGGGCCGTAGAACTCGCGCTTGTCGGCCCACTTCTCGTCCACCTGCACGTGGAGGAAGAGATGCACCGGCCGGTCGAGGATGGCGGACAGCTCCTCGCGGGCCTTCTGGCCGATCCACTTCACCGTCTGGCCGCCCTTGCCGAGGACGATGGGCCGCTGGCTCTCGCGCTCCACATAGATGACCTGCTCGATGCGGGCCGAGCCGTCGTCGCGCTCCTCGAACTTGGTGGTCTCGACGGTCGCCGAGTACGGCAGCTCCTCGTGCAGGCGCAGGTACAGCTTCTCGCGGGTGATCTCGGCCGCCAGCAGCCGCGCCGGCAGATCGGCGGTCTGGTCCTCGGGGTAGAACCAGGCGTTCTCGGGCATCAAGGCGGCGAGCCGCTTCTTCAGGTCCTCCACCCCCGAGCCGGAGGTCGCCGAGATCATGAAGACCTCGTCGTAAACGCCCGTATCGAAAAGCTTTTGCGACAGCCCCAGGAGCTGGTCGCGCTTCACGGCGTCGATCTTGTTGAGGGCCAGGATGACCTTGCGGCCGGCGGCCTTCAGCCCCTCGACGATGCTCTCCACATCGGCCTGGGCCTTGCGGTCGGCGGGCTTGTCGCCGAGCTCGGCGGCGGCGTCCACGAGGTGGACCACGGCGTCGGCGTCCTCGGCCCCGCCCCAGGCGGCGCGGACCATGGCCCGGTCCAGGCGACGGCGCGGCTGGAAGATCCCGGGGGTGTCCACCAGCACGATCTGGGCGTCGCCCTCGATGGCCACCCCGCGCACCGGGAAGCGCGTGGTCTGGACCTTCTGGGTGACGATGGTGACCTTGGCCCCCACGAGGCGGTTGGTCAGGGTGGATTTGCCCGCATTGGGCGCGCCGATGATGGCGCAGAATCCGGCGCGGCTCATTCGGCGCCCTTTCCGGGCTCAGGCCCTTCACGTTTCAGCAGCATGGACTGGGCGGCGGCCTTCTCGGCCGCCTGGCGCGAGGGCCCCTCGCCGCGCTCGGCGCCGAAGCCCTGGACCGTCACCTCCACCGTGAAGCTCGGCGCATGGCTCGGTCCCTCGCGGGAAATGATCTCGTAGCTCGGCAGCGGCAGGCCCATCCCTTGCACCCATTCCTGGAGCTGGGTCTTGGGGTCCTTGGCCCGGGGCTCGTCGAGCCGGGCGAACTCCTCCTCCCAGAACTTCAGGAAGAACGCGCGGGCCGTCTCCAGGCCCCCGTCGATATAGAGGGCGGCGATCAGGGCCTCGCAGGCGTCGCCCAGGACCGCATCGGACTTGCGGGCGCCGACCTTGGTGGCCGAGGCCGACATGCGCATGGCGGCGGGCAGGCCGCACCGCTTCGCCGCCCGGGCGCAGGCATGGTAGTTCACGAGGCTAGCCAGGAGCCGGCTCATCTCGCCTTCCCGAGCGTCCGGGTCGAGGGCCATCAGCCGCTCGGCGGCGCACAGGTTCAGCACCCGGTCGCCGAGGAACTCCAGACGTTCGTTGTGCCGCACCGCCCGGGCGCCGTCGCCGACGCTGGCGTGGGTGAGGGCCCGCTCCAGCAGGTCGCGGTCGACGAAGACATAGCCGATGCGGCGCTCAAGCTCAGCTACGGCGGCGGCTCGCGTGTTTCCGCTCAATGCAGGACCTTGAAGAAGCGGCTGACGCGGGCGTCGAGCACCCAGGTCCACGGCTTGAAGATCGAGGCCTCGGGCTCCCACGACAGCAGGATGATCTGAGCCTTGCCCACCAGGTTCTCGGCCGGAACGAAGCCCACGCCGCCGGCGCCGGGCGGCACGCGGCTGTCGGACGAGTTGTCCCGGTTGTCGCCCATCACGAAGTAGTAGCCCTCGGGCACCACGAAGACGTCGGTGTTGTCGAGGTCGCCGTCGGTCCCGAAGTCCTGGGTGTCGAAGGCATGGCCGGCGATGGTCTCGCGGTACTGGGCCACCTGGCGGACGAAACCGCCGAGGTCGGTGCGGCCCGGGGGCAGCTGCTCGCGCGGCACCGGGGCGCCGTTGAGGTAGAGCAGGCCGTTCTTCATCTGCACGCGGTCGCCCGGCAGGCCGATGACGCGCTTGACGTAGTCGGTGCGGTTGTCGCTGGGCAGCTTGAAGACCACCACATCGCCGCGCTTGGGCTCGGAGCCCAGGATCCGCCCCTCGAACAGCGGCGGGCTGAACGGGATGGAGTGGCGCGAGTAGCCGTAGCTGAACTTCGAGACGATGATGTAGTCGCCTTCGTAGAGGTTCGGCTCCATCGAGGCCGACGGAATGGTGAACGGCTGGAAGAAGATCACGCGCAGGAACAGCGCGATCAGCAGCGCGTAGACCACCGTCTTGATGATCTCGAAGAATTCGTTGGCGGCGCCCGACTTGTGTGCGGTCTGCACGTTCTCGCTCATGAACCGTCCCTGGAGGCCCCGGCGAACCGGGCGGAATGTGGGTTAGACGCTGCTTAGCCCATGAGCAAGCGCCGCGCCCGTGAACGTGTTGTCACCCAGACCGGCCGCGTCATTGCGACGAAGGCCCGTTTCGACGGGGCGTCGACGGCGGGCGGCCGCCGCAGGCCCGCCCGGTGGTCGGTCCACACGAACGGAACTGGACGGTGCGCGCCGTCAGGAGCGTCGCTATCTAGCTTGCATGAGTCGCCCCGCCCTGCCGCCCTTGCACGCCCTGCTCGCCTTGGCCGTGGTGGCCGTATGGGGCACCAATTTCGTGGTCATCCGCTGGGCCCTGGACGATCTGCCGCCGCTGCTGTTCGCAGCCCTGCGCTTCACCTTCGCCCTGCTGCCGGCGGTGTTCTTCCTGAAGAGGCCGGCCGTGCCGTGGCGCAATCTGGCGGCCTATGGGGTGCTGATCGGCGTCGGCCAGTTCGGCCTGCTCTACATCGCCATGACCCAGTGGATCTCGCCGGGCCTGGCCTCGCTGGTGGTGCAGATCCAGGCGTTCTTCACCGTGGGCTTCGCCATGGTGCTGGCGGGTGAAAAGATCCGCCGGTTCCAGGTGGCGGCGCTGGGCCTGGCGGCCCTGGGCCTCGTCTGGCTGATGGCCCACACAAGCGCCGAGGTGACGGCGCTGGGCCTGGCGCTGGTGGTGGGCGCGGCCCTCGGCTGGGCCGGCGGCAACACCGTGGCCCGGGCCGCCGGGCCAGTGAACATGCTGGCCTATGTGGTGTGGTCGAGCCTGTTCGCGGCCCCGCCCCTGTTCGTGCTCTCGTTCCTGTTCGAGGGCTGGCCGGCGATCAGCCAGGGCCTTGCCGCCGCCGACGCGGCAACCTGGGCCTGCGTGCTGTGGCAATCGGTGGGCAACACCATCTTCGGCTACGCCAGCTGGGCCTGGCTGCTGGCGCGGCACCCGGCGGCGACCATCGCGCCGCTGTCCCTGCTGGTGCCGGTCTTCGGCATGGACGCCTCGGCGGTGCTGCTGGGCGAGCCCCTGACCTCGTGGAAGCTGACCGCTGCGGCGCTGGTGCTGGGAGGCCTGGCCCTCAACACCCTCTACCCGGCCTGGGAACGGCGCCGGGCGATCCAGGCCTGAGGCCTATTCCGGCAGGGCCTCGATGATCACGAAGGCCTGGGCGTAGGGGTGGTCGTCGGCAAGCGACAGGTGGATGTGCGCCTTCATTCCCGGCGGGGTAATCTCCTGCAGCCGCTTCAGGGCGCCGCCCGTGAGGGCCATGGTCGGCTGGCCCGAGCGCATGTTGACCACGCCCATGTCGCGCCAGAAGACGCCCCGGCGGATGCCGGTGCCCAGGGCCTTGGCGCAGGCCTCCTTGGCGGCGAAGCGCTTGGCGTAGCTGGCGGCGGCGTCCGCCTTGCGGTCCGAGCGGGTGCGCTCGATCTCGGTGAAGACGCGGTGACGGAAGCGGTCGCCAAACCGGTCGAGGCTCGCCTGGATGCGGCGAATGTCGGACAGGTCTGAGCCGATGCCGATGATCATGCGGCCTTCACGGCCCGGGCTTCGTCCATCAGGGCCCGCATCCGCTGGATGGCGGGGCCGAGGCCGATGAAGATGGCCTCGCCGATCAGGAAGTGGCCGATGTTGAGCTCGGCGATCTGCGGAATGGCGGCGACGGGCCCGACCGTCTCATAGTCGATCCCGTGGCCGGCGTGGACCTCGAGGCCCAGGCGTTCGGCCTCGGCGGCGGCGGTCTTCAGGCCCTCCAGCAGGCGGGCGGCGTCCTCGTGGCGCCCCTGACGTACGGCCTCGCAATAGGCCCCCGTGTGCAGCTCCACCACCTTGGCGCCCACGGACTTGGCCGCCGCCACCTGCGCCGCATCGGCGTCGATGAAGCAGGAGACGCGGATGCCCGCCTCGGACATGCGCCCCACCACCGGGGCGATGACGTCGTGACCCCGGACCACGTCGAGGCCGCCCTCGGTGGTCACCTCCTCGCGGCGCTCGGGCACCAGGCAAGCGGCGTGCGGCCGGTGGCCGAGGGCGATGGCCTCCATCTCGGGCGTGACGGCGCATTCGAAGTTCAGCGGTCGGCCGCGCCGGCGGCAGATCACCGCCAGGGCGTCGATGTCGGCGTCCGAGATGTGCCGGCGGTCCTCGCGCAGGTGGGCCGTGATGCCGTCGGCGCCGGCGGCCAGGGCCAGCTCGGCGGCCCGCACGGGATCGGGATAGCTCTCGCCCCGGGCGTTCCGGACGGTGGCCACATGGTCGATGTTCACGCCGAGACGGAGCCTGGACATGGGTTCGAGCCCCCTCAGCCCTTCAGCCGCCGGCTGCCGGGATCCTCGATGGGAATGGCGGCCAGTTCAGGCGGCAGCTGGTCGGCCGGATAGGCCGGCACGTCCAGCTGGGCCAGGGCCACCAGCGGCGCGCCCGGATCGGCCCGGCCGCCCGAGCGGTCGACGATGCAGGCGGCGACCACCACATCGCCGCCCGCCTTGCGGATGGCCTCGACGCATTCCCGCGACGACAGGCCGGTGGTGACGATGTCCTCGACCATGGCGATGCGGGCGCCCTCGGGGATGGAGAAGGCCCGGCGCAGCTTGAACTCGCCCCCCTCGCGCTCGACGTAGATCGACGGGCAGCCCAGGTGGCGGGCGGTCTCATAGCCGGGGATGATGCCGCCCACGGCCGGGGAGACGCACAGGTCGATCTGGCCGGCGGCGGCCCTGATCTTCTCGGCCAGGGCCTTGCAGAGGCGCTCGGTCCGCTCCGGGTACTGGAAGACCAGGTTCTTCTGCAGGAAGACGCTGGAGTGCAGGCCGGAGGAGAGGACGAAGTGGCCTTCGCGCAGGGCTCCGGCGGCACGGAATTCGTTGAGGACGTCTTCGGTGTTCATGAACCCGGGAGATAGTCGCCTTTCACCGGCGGCGGAAGATGCCAGCCGTTGCGGCATGGCCCTGGACGCCCCTACCCTGGCCGCATGGTGAAGTTTCTGGTGGGCGCGGTCCTGGTCATCGGCGCCTGGATCGTGGCGGGCCTGGTCATCGTGGCGACGGCGGCCCAGGCCAAGCCCCGGGGCGAGTTCGTGGACGTGGGCGGCCGCAAGCTGCGGGTGGTGTGCGAGGGCCCGGCGGGCGCGTCCCCCAGCATCTGGATGGAGCACGGCGCCTTCGGGGCGGCCACCGACTTCGCCGCCATCCAGCAGAAGCTGACGGCCCGGGGCCTGCGCAGCTGCGCCTACGACCGGGCCGGCCTCGGCCATTCCGACCCTGCCCCCGACGCCCGCGACGGCGATGCGGCGCTGGCAGACCTGGAGCGGCTGATGGCGGCGGTCGGCGATCCCGGCCCCTACGTCCTGGTGGGTCACTCCATGGCGGGCCTGCATGTGCGCCGGTTCGCCACCGAGCATCCGGACCGGACGGTGGGCTTCGTGCTGGTGGACGCCACCACGCCCGAGGCCATCGAGGAGCCGCGGACGCTGAAGTTCCTGCGGGTGTTCAAGACCGTGGTGCGGACGGGGGCGGTGGCCGGCAGCCTGGGCCTGACCAAGCCCCTCTACTACTGGGCCGAGCGCATCGGCCTGCCCGAGGACCGGGTGGCCGAGAAGCGGCGCATCTGGGTCTCCGGCCGTCATGCCCGGGGCGCAGCCCGGGAGGGCCTGCAATGGGAGCGCGCGGCGCGGCAGGCCCTGGCGGCTGGCCGGCCGCCCCGGGAAATGCCGGTGGCGGTCATCCTCGCCGGCGACCGGGCGCCCGACAGCCCCCGGATGGCCCCGGCCAAGGCCTCGGCCCACGGCTATTTCGAGAACGTGCCGCAGGCGACCCACACCAGCATCCTGGGCCTGACCCATGGCGAGGCCGTGGTGCGGGGCGTGGAGCATGTGCTCGCCGCCGGCGCCGGCCGGTGAGCTGATGGGCCGCGCCTAGCTCTTGGTCCGCTCCACCGTCTCAACGCAGGGGTTGGCCCGCAGCGCGGCGGAAATGTGCGTCAGGTGGCGGGCGTCGTTGACGTCGACGTCGATGTCCACGTCGAAGAAATCCTGCTGACGGTGGTGCATGCGCAGGTTGACGATGTTGCCGCCGGCCTCGCCGATGATGCCGCAGACCTGCCCGAGCACGCCCGGGGCGTTGCGGATGGTGGCGGTGATGCGGGCCCGGGCGATGGCGTTGCGCTCGGCCTCGGGCGTCCACTGCAGGTCGCGCCAGAGCTCCTCGCGGTCCTCGAACTCGGCCAGGCGCTCGCAGTCGATGGTGTGGACGGTCAGGCCCCGGCCATCGGTCTCCAGGATGCCGACGATGCGGTCCCCCGGCAGCGGCGAGCAGCACTCGCCGAAGTGGATGGTGACGCCGGGGGTCAACCCCCCGCCGCGGACATAGAGCCGGGCGGACTTGCCGTCTCCAATGTGGCGGCGGGCCGAGGCGGCCTCGCGCTCGGCGGCCTTGAGCCCCGGGAAGACGGCCTCCAGCACCTGCCCCGGCGGGGCGCGGCCACGGCCCACGGCCTCGAACAGGTCGTCCTCGGTAGCGAGGGCGAACCGCTCCATGGCCGGCCGCAGGGAGACCTCCTTGCGGCTCTTGCCGGCGGCCTCGAAGGCCTGGTCGACGGTGGCCCGGCCGAGGCGCACGAACTCCTCGCGCTCGGTCTGGCGGATATGGCGGCGGATGGCCGAGCGGGCCCGGCCGGTGACCGTGAGCGAGCGCCAGTCCGGCGGCACCACGGGCTTGCCCCCGCGGATCACCTCGACCACGTCGCCGTTCTGAAGAGTCGTCCGTAAGGGCTTGAGTTCGCCGTTGATTTTGACGCCGATGGTGGTGTCGCCGATGTCAGTGTGGACCGCATAGGCGAAGTCCAGCGGCATGGCCCCGCGCGGCAGGCTGACCAGCCGGCCCTTGGGGGTGAAGACGAACACCTGGTCGAGGTACATCTCGAGCTTGGCGTGCTCGACCAGTTCCTCGGCGTCGCCCCCGTGCTCCAGCACCTGGACGAGGTGGCGCAGGTTGACCAGCGGGTCGCGGCCCCCGGCGGCCTTCTGATGCTCGGCGTCGAAGCCGTAGCTCTCGTTCTTGTAGCGCCAGTGGGCGGCCACGCCCTCCTCGGCCACCTGATCCATGGCCTCGGTGCGGATCTGCATCTCGATGCGCATGCCGCGGGGGCCGACCACCGTGGTGTGCAGGGAGCGGTAGTTGTTCCGCTTGGGCGTCGAGATGAAGTCCTTGAACCGCTCGGGCACGCTGGGCCAGGCGCGGTGGATCACCCCGAGGGCGCGGTAGCAGTCGTCTTCGGTGTCGACGATGACCCGGAAGGCGTAGATGTCGGAGAGCTGGGAGAAGCCGATCGACTTGCGCTGCAGCTTCCGCCAGATCGAGAAGGGATGCTTCTCGCGGCCGTAGACGCGGCTCGGAATGCCGGCGTGGTCGAGGCGGCTGGTGATCTCCTGGCTGACCAGGGCGACCGCCCCGCCCTGCTCCTCGCGCAGCACCTCCAGGCGGCGGATGATCGCATCGCGCGCCACCGGATTGAGGTGGGCGAAGGCCAGTTCCTCCAGCTCGGCGCAGATGCGGTGCACGCCGATGGAGCGGGCCAGCGGGGCGTAGATGTCGAGGGTCTCGCGGGCGATGCGCTCGCGCTTGGCCGGCGTCTTGATGAAGTGCAGCGTGCGCATGTTGTGAAGCCGGTCGGCCAGCTTCACGAGCAGGACGCGCACGTCCTTCGAGATCGCCAGGATGAACTTCCGCAGGTTTTCCGCCTGGCGGAGATGTTCCGAAGACAGCTCCAGCTTGGAGAGCTTGGTGACCCCCTCGACGAGCTCGGCGATCTCGGCGCCGAACAGCCGCTCGATGTCCTCGCGGGTGGCGTCGGTGTCCTCGATGACGTCGTGCAGCAGGGCCGTGACGATGGTCGCGGTGTCCAGCCGGTATTCGGTGAGGATGCCCGCCACCTCGATGGGGTGGGCGAAGTACGGGTCGCCGCTGGCCCGCTTCTGCGAGCCGTGCTGGCGCATGGCGTACACATAGGCCCGGTTCAGCAGCGCCTCGTCGGCGCTGGGGTCGTAGGACCGGACCTTCTCGATCAGCTCGAACTGCCGCAGCATCCGCGGCCGCTTGGGCACGCCCGTGGGGGGCCTGGCCGAAGACGCGGGCGCTGGGGGCGCGGAAGGCTCGACCGCAGGACCCGCGGCGCGAGTTTCCGGGAGGGCGGCGGGTTCCGCCGCCTCTCTAGTGAGTGGTTCTGCGCCTTCCGGGCTCAGTACCGCTCCTCCTGGCCGCCGTCGCGGTCGCTCTGCAGGGCGCGGACCAGCTCCAGCTCGCTCATCTGCATGTGGGTCGGATCGGCCAGCAGGGCGAGGGTTTCGGCCTCTTCCTCGGCTTCCGAACGCTCGTCGACGCGCTGCAGCGTGCCGATCAGGGTTTCCTTGAGCTCCTCGGCGTCGACCACGTCTTCGGCGATCTCGCGCAGGGCCACGACCGGGTTCTTGTCGTTGTCGCGGTCGACCATGATCTGCGCGCCGGCCGAGATGGCGCGGGCGCGATGGGCGGACAGCAGAACGAGCGAGAAGCGGTTCGGGACCTTCTCGATGCAGTCTTCGACGGTGACGCGGGCCATGAATCTCTCAACAGCGGCGGGGAGGTAGAACCGGAGAAGATAGCGATCCGGCCCCTTTTGTGCAACGCCGCATAGGTCGCAGGCGCCCCCACTTCCCCCGCGGAGCGGCGGGAGATGCTTCAAGCGCGGAACGCGTCTCGACCAATCGGCGCGCTTGCCGCGAGCTGCGCCGCGGTCGCTCGCAGGACCGGATGCGTCCACTCCGGCGCGATCTCGGCCAGCGGGCCCATGACGAACAGGCGCTCGTGGGCGCGGGGGTGCGGCACGATGAGATCGGGCTCGTCGATCACCCGCCTGCCGTAGGCGATGAGGTCGAGGTCGAGGGTGCGCGGGGCGTTCTTCGCCCAGCGGTCGCGGCCCATCTCGGCCTCCAGCTTCAGGAGGGCGGCCAGCACCCCGGCGGGCCCGGCCTTCGCCTCGACAAGCGCGACGCCGTTGCGGTACTCAGGGCCATTCGGATCGGGCCAGGCGGCCGAGCGCCACCAGGACGATCGCGCAAGGATTTTCAGGCCGACCTCGGGAAACCGCGCCAGCGCCGCCTCCAGGAGCGCCTCGGACGAGCCGTAAGGGCCCGGAAGATTGCTTCCCAGCGCGATGACGACGGCGTCCTCGGGGTCGAAAGATTGGTTGGCGATGACCTTTTACCCCACGGACCGGCTGGCCTTGTTCATCGACGGGGCCAACCTCTATTCCGCCGCCAAGAACCTCGGCTTCGACATCGACTACCGGAAGCTGCTCGAGGAGTTCAAGAAGCGCTCGGTCCTGGTGCGGGCCTACTACTACACGGCGCTGGTGGAGAACGAGGAGTACTCGCCGATCCGGCCGCTGGTGGACTGGCTTGACTACAACGGCTACCGGCTGGTGACGAAGCCGGCCCGCGAGTACGTCGACGGCAATGGCCGCAAGCGCTTCCGCGGCGACATGGACGTCGAGATCGCCGTCGACATGCTGGAGATGGCCGAGCACGCCGACCATCTGGTGCTGTTCTCGGGCGACGGGGACTTCCGCAAGCTGGTCGAGGCGGTGCAGCGCAAGGGCGCGCGGGTGACCGTGGTCTCCACCGTGAAGAGCCAGCCGCCCATGGTCTCGGACGACCTGCGCCGGCAGGCGGACAACTTTGTGGACCTGGCCGACCTCGCCGAGATGATCGGCCGTCCCTCGCGCCTGCCGAGGTTCATTTCCGAGACCCGCGGCCAGACGAACGAACGCGAAGATGCCGACGGTTGAGGCCGCGCCGGCGGAGGCGCCGGCGGACTGCCCGCTGTGCCCGAGGCTGGTGGCGTACCGGGAAGCGAACAAGGTCACGGTGCCGGGCGGCTTCAACGGCGCGGTCGCGTCGTTCGGCGACCCGCAGGCGCGGCTGTGCGTGGTGGGCCTGGCGCCCGGGCGGATGGGCGCGAACCGGACCGGGCGGCCGTTCACCGGCGACGGCGCCGGCTGGATGCTCTACGAGACGCTGCTCAAGTGCGGCTTCGCGCGCGGCGCCTATGAGGCGCGGCCGGACGACGGGCTGACGCTCGTGGACTGCATGATCACCAACGCGGTGCGCTGCGCGCCGCCCGGCAACAAGCCCGAGACGGTCGAGGAGGCCACGTGCCGGCCGTTCCTGGCCGCCCGACTGGCCGCCCTGCCTCGTCTGAAGGTGATCGTGACGCTGGGCGACGTGTCGCGGCGCAACGTGCTGCGGGCGCTGGGGCTGAAGGCGTCGGCAGGGCTCGCGGGCCACGGGACGGAGTTCCCGGCCGGGCCCTACACGGTGCTGAACAGCTACCACTGCTCGCGGCTCAACACGAACACGGGGCGGCTGACGGCGGAGATGTTCGAAGCGGTGTTCCGCCGCGCGCGGGAGATCATCGAGGGCTGAACCTTCCTCTTCCCCGAGCCCAGTGAGAGAGGGAGAGGAGGATGTTGCCTCTGCGGAAGCTCCCGGATGGGGTACGCTCGCCGGCGCAAATCCGGAGGACGACCCATGGCCGACAGCGCCGTCACCGCAGACCAGGACGAAGTGCTCTACGACGTCAGCGAGCACGTCGCGACGATCACCTTCAACCGACCTGAGCGGATGAACACCATCTCGGGGCCGATGCTGAACCAGCTGGCGCAGCTGCTGCTGAAGGCCGACCGTGATCCGGACGTGCGCTGCATCCTGCTCACCGGCACCGGCCGCGCCTTCTGCGCCGGGCTGAATCTGGGCGGCGCGACGCAGGGCTCCACGGGCCTCGAAGGCGCCTCGACCTCCACCGACATCGACCTGCGCTCCACCCCGCCCACGGTGCTGTTCAACCTGGGCACGCCCACCATCTGCGCGCTCAACGGCTCGGCGGCCGGCTACGGCATGGACACGGCCCTGGGCTGCGACATCCGCATCATGGCCGAGGGCGCGAAGCTGGCCGCGGCCTTCACCAAGCGCGGCATCGTACCCGAGAGCGGCGGGACCTGGCTGCTGCCGCGACTGCTGGGCTGGTCGAAGGCGGCCGAGATCATC
>Ga0065721_10004639_pt1 | contig 22954 bp, 26 predicted proteins | sample Mesricmetagenome_FD_59108 | JGI IMG/M metagenome (GOLD analysis project Ga0065721, IMG submission 59108) | Mesophilic microbial community from rice straw/compost enrichment Sample: eDNA_1 v2 (version 2) | ecosystem: Engineered > Solid waste > Grass > Composting > Bioreactor | place: USA: Davis...
GGTGGGTAATTATCTCCAGCTAAGATTGTTTCTATTTATATCCACGACAAGTTGATGGCGCACTGCTCAATGGCATGATTTGGCTTTTACGAACGGGTGCGCCTTGGGCAGATTTGCCGGATCGCTATCCACCGTACCAGAGCGTGCATCGCTCTTGTATGTAATTATAGGTGAAGTTAGGTAGCAAAGATCCATAGCGTTACACATTTTTTCACTAGCTTCTGTCCGATAAGTCCTTCAGGTCGCATTACAGCGCGATATAGAAGAAAAGCGAAAAGATCCTTTCCTGCCAAAGGATGGCTGATCGGAAAAGCAATCATTCCAAGAATGAAACGATCCTCCCTCTCCGAAAGGTAAAGACGGCCCTTGGACAGAACCTTGCTTCTGTCCGATAAGCCCTTCATGTCGCGTTACAGCGCGATATAGAAGAAAAGCGAAAAGATCTTTCCTGCCAAAGGCTTAAGGCGGTGAGTCCATAGCGTTGATTGACCTCGTATAAGACTTCGAGGGCAGGCACAGCCGTTGACCGTATACCGCACCCCCAGTCGTTACATCGCTTGATGTATGCGCCGGTGATGTAGGTCAGGTTTATCCGCTAATTCCAAGTCAGCCTGATCGTTTCATCAGGCTGACCTTTTTATTATGGCTAGGATTGTTGTTTAAGGTATTGCTCGAGGGCTTCTTCGACGACTTCGTAGAGTTTGCGGCGCTGGGTGGCGGCCAGGATCTCGATTTGGTGAACGAGCTCGGGGCGCAGGCGGAAGCTTTTCACCGGGCGGGAGGCTTCATCGGCTGTAGACTTGTGTACGTGTGTACTTGTAGACTTGTCTACGGATGGGGCAGCTTGGGCTTCGGGATCGCTGATCATACCGCCCAAGCCGCGCCCTCGGGTGATTTCTGGGGCGGGTTGGAGGTCGCTGCTGGCGTTTTTGATAAGGTTGCTTAGGTTAGGCTTGGGCATGGTCAAGCTCCTCGGCTAGGGCGCTGTAGGCGAGGGCTCCAGCGCTGGTGGGTGCGTAGTCGATGATCGATTGGCCGCTGGCCGGCGCTTCGGCTAGGGTGATATTGGTTGGGATGATGGTTTCAAAGACCAGCTGGCCAAAGGTTTCGCGGATCTGTTGTTCGACCACGCGCGAGAGGTTGTTGCGGCGATCGACCATGGTACAGACCACTCCGCTGATCTGGAGGCTGGGGTTAAGCTTTTGAACCAGTTTGATGGTCTGTTGGAGCTGGGCCACGCCTTTGAGGGCGTAGACATGGACTTGGAGCGGGATCACGACTTCGCTGGCGGCCACCAGGGCGTTGAGGGTGAAGAGGCCCAAGCTGGGCGGCGGGTCGATCAAGATGTAGTCGTAGCGATCGCGCAGGGGCGTCAATGCTTCGCGCAAGAGGGTTTCGCGCCCGATCTTGCCAGCCAGCTCAAGCTCGGCGGCGGCCATGTCGATGGTGGCCGGGATAAGGTCGAGGCCCTCGCCGATGCTTTGGACGGCGAAGCCTGCGCCTTTGTCGGCGTTGAGCAGCACTTCGTAGGTGGTGGCTTGTTGTTGGTAGGGATCGAGGCCCAGGCCAAGGGTGAGATTGGCCTGGGGATCAAGATCAATTAGGAGGACGCGGCGGCCTCGTTTGACGAGGGCTGCGCCTAGGTTGAGGCAGGTGGTGGTCTTGGCGACCCCGCCTTTTTGGTTGGCGAGGGCGATGGTTCGGGTTGGCATGGTATTGGCACCTTTCGTTTGTGATGAGCGTATTATAGTATACATGTATACATGTATACAAGTAGACTTCAAGAGTGGAAATACTTCCTGATACTCCTCTTCATTTCTCCTAGGCCATCCTCTCTATTAAATATCTTCAAAAAAGCTTGCTAGAAGCTGAAATAAGTATGCTTTGTAAAACTCATAGTCGTAGTATGGCTCGGTGTTAATCGTAGTATGGCTACGATATTGTAAAAGTATGCGCCTTATCAAAGTTTACAAGGTCTATGAGCGAGTTACGAGCCCAATTCGGCAAACGCCTGCGCTATCTACGTCGGCAGCGTAATCTGACCCAAGAGCAACTTGCCGAAGCTGCAGGTATATCAGTGGATATGCTCAGTAATATTGAGCGGGGTATTAATGCGCCATCTTTTGAAACTATAGAAAGATTAGTAAAAGCCTTCAATGTTTTGCCAAAGGATCTTTTTTGTTTTGATGACGAGTATTTATGTTGAAAGGAAGTAAAAATGGATAATGCAACAGCAGCTTCAGTCAAGGCGATTTTAACATCAAGCCTTTCTAAAACCTTGGGACGCCGTGCAGATGAAGATCCTTATGATCCTGAACGTTTTAGGTTGACTAGCCCATTTCACTCACGATTGGTTCCCGATGCTATTTGGAAGGCTTCTAAGTTCGAGCGTTCATTTGTAACATCAATTGGTCAGGGTGTTTTTGAGCAAGTTGCAGTATACATTGCTAAAGGTGTTGGTAATAAAGCTGAACAAGGACACCGTCAAAATGGGCTAATTTGGAAAGGTCAACAGGATCAGATTGCCTCAATCATTACAGGAATAAGAAGTAAAAAAGAGCCACCTAACTGGGAAAAAGAAGTTGCAGCTGTTATTGCGTCTAAAGGTATAGGGACACAAATAGAAACCTCTGTTATTTCAGATGTCTATATAAAGAGAAAAGATAAGTCTGAGTATTTTTATTCATTTAAGACGGTTCTTCCTAATCTTGACCAAACGGCAAAAGCAAAGGAAGACAGTCTAACGCTAAAAGCAATGTCTCCTGCCTATAATGCTATATTTGCACTCCCATATAATCCATATATATCTCGGCAAGAATATAAATGGTCTCACGCAAATAAAGTATTTAATATGAGGCTCGATCCCTGTGTTCTGATCGGAGAAGAACTTTGGGATCAGATTGGGGGAAATGGAACTTATAAGGAACTACTTGAGATCTTTGAGGAAGTAGGGGCTGAATTTAAAGCTAAAATACAAAAATATCTAGATAGTTAATTTATTGAGAGTTACCATATAGATAGATTCAAAGGTCTATATGGTAACTCTCGTTTCATACATTTATCCAAGGATAAGTGATAACTGTGTTAGTGCATCCTCAGAACAGGCTATTGTTTCCTCGGAGTTAGCTGCTTGAATAAGAGCTTCCCCTAATACCTTTCCAAGACCTACAGGTACGGCATTCCCTATTTGCCTGTATTGATCAATCATGCTTCCTGATAAGAACCAATCATCAGGGAATTGTTGTATTCTTTTGCACTCAGCTACGCTTAAAGGTCTTGTCTCTATAGGATGACACATGCCACTCGCCTTTTGTATCATACTTGTAAGGATAGTAGGTGCAGGTTCAGTGAAAGAGAGTCTTCGGAAAAATCCTACTCGTCCACCCGTCGAGTTGTATGCTCCACCTAGGGCTTGTTTCTGAAGTTCCTCGGGCAATGAACGCCAATTACCACCAGCTGGAATGAGTTTGAAAATATTCGCTCTATCAGTGCTATATTTTTGATAGAGAGGGTTCGGATCCTCTAAATCTTGTAAAGCATCGCCTAGAGTCAGCCAAGGTTTCAGCTTACCAGAAGGATGCTTTGCATGTGTCGGTTTAGGAAAAGGGATTATTTGTCCTTCTCGGCTACCAAGAAAGATAACTCTCGTCTCTTTTCTGAGGGACTCCATAATCTGTAGCTTTAATAAGCTTATAATTGACTGTGTACCCAATTCTCTCAAACTCACTCAAAATAACCTTTAGAGCCGAACCTAGCTCCTCGTTCTCGGTTCAGGAGGGCGTTCATTACGCTCATTAAGCGGTCGGTGTTTGATAGCTGCAGATAATAAACCTCGAACATTTTCCATTAGAAAGTATGGAGGACGTATCTCCTCAATAAAGCGAATGAAATCTTTGAAGAGGCTTCCTCGGGGATCGCCAAATGATTGCCTGCGGCCTGCTGTACTAAAAGACTGACATGGTGGGCCACCGCAGACTAAAAAGATATCTTCTTTATCGAGATGCGCTTTATCTAAAACTTCCTGTACTGAGAGGTTTCTTATATCATCTTCGATCACAGGTATTTCTGGTCGATTCCTGCGAATTGTCTCGCAAGAATGTTTATCTATTTCTACACATACAGCTGCATGTATACCTGCTGCTTCAAGACCTAAATCTAGGCCCATTGCTCCACTAAAGAGCGATACTGAATGATACATAATACCCCATTGGAAATATGTTTATAACCTAAATTACTATCTATAAATGTGTTCAAGATAGTAAATACAAAGCTATAACTCTAAAGAATTAGCCTTATGTTGAGATGAATTGATAAATTCGTTTTCAACCTGAAGCGTGCCGCGGATAAACCAAACCCCTGCTCCGCGACCGGGGTGGGGTTTGATAAGGTGGACCGCTTGCCCCAGCTGCTGCTCGAGCCACTGTTTAACCTGCTCAGCTTCCTCTTGGCTGCTACATTGTACTCGAAGACTGCTTGTGATCTTCATAGCGTCCCTCAGAAAGAGATACCAATCGTTTGCTCAATAGCCTCGGCATAGGGATTCTCATCGCTATGCAGGGCTTGGAGGTAGATCGAGGTGGTGGCGGCGCTGGCGTGGCCCAGGCGGCGTTGGATCTCGCTGACCTTCGCGCCGGATTCTTCCATCAGCCTAGCAAAGGTGTGGCGCAGCCGATGGACCTTGCTGGTGCCCAGGCGCTTCTCGCAGATATCGGCGATCGCGCTGAGTGAGAGCGGATGGCCACGCCCATGGTTGCTCAGGCTGATCCAGACCGGGGCTTCGGGGGGCAGCTCGGCCAGCTTGGGGCCATAGAGGCGCTGAAGGTAATCTTGGAGCACATGCGAGATGGCCAGCGGCAGCGAGTCGTGCATGACTTGGTCGCCTTTGCAGTGCAGCCAGGTGATGAAGATCTGGCCGCTGCTAAGCTGCTCGAGCTCGCCACAACGTAAGGCGGCCAGCTCGGCTAGGCGGCGGCCAGTGATCAGGGCAACACTGAGCAGAGCATAGTCGCGCGCGCCCATCAGGGTGTTGGCATCGATGGCGGCGAGGTCTCTGCGCAGATGGCCGACGTCAAGCGCTTGGGCCCGGGCGTAGGGTCGGCGTTTGGGCCGTTTGATAAAGTCGATCGGGTTGGGCGGCGCGAGCAGCTCGCTTTGAATGGCGTAACGGTAGAAGCTGCTGAGCACGCTGAGGCGCTTGTTGCGGGTGGTGGCGCTGACCTCGCCTTGGGCGGCGAAACGCTCGGCGGCCAGCTTGACCAGGCCATAGGAGCTGTTGAGCTGCAGGCCTGCCTGTTGAAGCAGATCGATAAAGCGACTCATAAGGCTATGGTAGTCGCGCCGGGTGGCGAGGCTGTTGTCGCCAAGGTTGGCCAGCCACGATGTCAACGCAAGTTCTACGCGCCGATCGATGCTGGCATGATCGATTCGCTCAAGATCGATGTGCTCCATGCTGGGGCTGCTTTCTCTTCTCAGATTCTCAGTGCGGGCTATTATACCAGATTAGGCTGCGAACTCCAAAGAATCATTGTTCTCTGGAGTTGGGGCGGGTTTTGGAGGCTTTTAGGGCGGTTAGTGAGCAGCTCCAGATGGTGGTAAGTAAGTGTTTGGGAAGTTATCCCATCAGTAGCAGGCCTGCTAGGTTGAGGTGGGCTGCAGCCTTGGAAGCGGTTGGGTCGCCAGCTGCGGCTTGCTGCTCGAGCACGATCGCGGCGATGCTGATGAGTTGTTCGGCCGGAAGCTGGGCTAGCAGTTGGCTAAGTTGTTGGTCAAGGTCGGGAGCGTTGCGCAGCAGGGCGGCTGCGAGGCGTAGAATGCTGACGTGGTGTGGCTGGGCTTGGTCGTGTGCGAGCTGTTCAAGGGTGTGTGCTAGCGCAATAGTGTCGATGGTGGCCATGGCTGCTCCTTGATAGGGCGATGCTTAGAGGGCATCGCTTTTTTGATTATGGGGGTGGTGGGGTGTTTTGGCAAGGGGCTGTCGCTGGGTTTATTGGCTTTTGGGGTGGATTGCTAGAAGCCCAGAGGGCGATGCGCACTGGAATGGGATACCTTGGGCATGAAGGAGGGACGCTGCGAGATCTCGCAGCGTCCCTCAATGTTTTTCATTGAAGATCACAGAGCAGCTGCGAAAGGCGCTGAGGCGTTGTGATGGCGCGGTGGGAGCGCTGGAGCGGGCTGCTGCGGCTCGGGGTATGGGTTCTCTTGTACTTGGATAGGGACTTGAATTGGGGGGCTTCCTGGCTCGATTAGAAGGGAGATAAACGAGATTATTATTAAGCTGCAGCCGATGGAGAACATAACGAGCGCAATGCGCTTGGCCTGTTTGGAAGAAATGAACCGTCGAAGAGGTCTGGAATAATGAAGCATGATGACCTCGGAATATAACCATAGACCATGAATTTGGAAAAAGAGGCCATGGCCTATGGTTATATGACTATAGTAGTATTAAAAGTCAAATACTCACACTATTTCTTATTTCTTGCTTGTATTATGCTCCTTGATCTTCATAAATGGGTTGATAATCAGTAAGATCATCCCCACTTTTGAAGAGATCGCCGTAACTTGATTTCAAAATACTGACCGGATCGATCGGGCCTGTTTCGGTTTTGACCGAAGGTTGGGGCGGTTGTGCTCGCCAAGCGCGCACAATGGTACTGATAGCTTGGCCAGCTTGACGCCTTCTGTGAAAATCTTCACGAGCCGTGTTATAGTCGAGCCCGGCAAATTCATGAGCTGCGCTCATACCTTCATTTAGAAGGAATTTTACGAGGCGTTCATCAACAACAACATCGCGCGATTCTGTTGTTGATGAGTCTATACATGATGAGTCTATATATATAGATGAGTGCGACACTGGTGTCGTGTGGGGCGACACCAGTGTCGTGTGGGGCGACTCTCCTGTCGCGGTGGGCGACACCAGTGTCGTAGCGCTCATCTGTTCTTTTTCATGGCAATCATGGTTTTGGGGTGTGGAGGGCGACACTGGTGTCGTGACGCTCATCTGTTCTGGTTCATAGGGATCATAAAGTGTATATTCATTGTTACGCATGGTTTGACGCCACTCAAGCCAGCCAGCTTCTTGTAGCTCACTGAGCCAGCGTTGAACGCTGCGAATGCTGGGAGCTTTTTCGGTCTGGTCTTTGTCGTTAAAGGTGGCGAGTTCTTCAGCTAGTTGTTTTTGGGATGGGAAGGCTTTGCCGCTATTGGCTGCGTGCATGAAAATGAGTGCACATAAAAGCCTAGCGCTGTGTGAAAGACGTTTGTCGAGTAAGAGACGATTGGGGACAGCCGTCCAAGCCCCTTGAATTTTGACCCGAACACGGTCCGATTGCCTTCCTTTACCGGTTGGTTTTGTGGTATTATTACTCATAGATGTCTCCTAGAGGTGCGCCTCTGCCGGCCAAGCGTTCGGCGCATCAAACTCTTGAGGTTCGATCGTTAGAAGCGATCGAGCCTCTTTTCTTTTGCATATCCATTGGTGCAATGCGGCGGGTATCGTATTGAACCTGACAGTCTGAGAAGGAATTCCTTCCGGATTTGCGAGTTAATAAATTTTGAATACGACGAGCTAGAGCGAACTTGTTGATGGTTATGCAAGTGAGTCATGAGCAGCCAATGCTTGGTTGATGATGCTCAGACGCTTGTTTTTAGAACCTCTCAACATGGTTGCAATTTTATTTTTTGACCAGCCTGCAGCGTAAAGAGTTCGGATAATTTCGTCAGTGAGGGCTGGCGGTATCTCGCTGGTATCTTCAGATGAATCGGTATGAGCGGTATCTTGATCAGAAAGCTGAATACCAGTCATACCGGTATTGGTATTTGGCTCGTTTTGGGCCTTTTGGGCACCATTGGGCGATACTGGTACCTCGATCTGTTCGCCTAAAATTCTTGACAGAATAGCATCAGCATCGGGCGTGGTGAGCGGCGGCTGCCACCAGCGTTCGGCAGGGATGCTGGGCTTGGCTTGGATGATCGAGGTATTGAGCTGATAGGTTTGGTCGTCGAAGTGCAGGTGAGCTTGATACTGGCGATTGAGTTTGATAGTTACAAAGTTATCGCGGGTATCGCCCATGCCTTCGATTTTGAGACCTTTGACACTATTGGTTGTTGACAAGATAACGAGACGCATTTTAAGCTCGCGGCCGAAGTCGCTCATTTTGGTGAATACTTCGGGAGCAAGCTCGTCGAGCTCTTGGGCCAGCAGTTTGTACTCGTCGATGATAACGGTGATTGGTTCTAGCTCTTCATCTTGGCGCAGGGCGCTTAGGCGGCGGGTCAGCTCGCACTTGACGTTTTGCAAGGCGCGTTCAATCGCACGGTAGCCGCCGTCTTCGTCAACTTGGATATAGGGCAGACCGCCCCATTTGGTGACAGAAGGGCGTGTCGGCTTGGGATCGATAATATAGAGTTTGTCGGGACGGCTAGCGACGATAGCTTGCACCAAAGTGGTTTTGCCAACGCCCGAAGGGCCATAGACCATCAAGTGCGGCACCTGATCGGGGCGCTGATTGACGATCTCTAGCCATTGCTCAGGCGGCATAGGCTCGGCGCTGACAGGTTGCTGGATTGCTTCGAGCTGGCTTTGGAGCTGCTCGATCTGCTTACGAAGGCGCTGATTCTCGGCGCGCACCTGGTCTACCAGGCTAAGGGCTTGCTCAGCGATCTCAGCGTTGCTGAGCTTGGGTTGAACGAGAGCTGATGCGATGTTTGGTTGGCTGCTTTCTAGGGTGAGCGCGTTGTAGCGGCGAGCGCGCAGGCGCAAAAAGGCATTGGCGACAAACCCAACGAACAAGGCCGCTACTGCAATAGCAGCAAGAATAAGCGTAATGCGGTCATTGGGTGATAAGGTTTCCATGCCGTGCTCCTAACGGCGCACCAGCCAGCGCTCGGGCTGCCGTGCGATGAAAAAGGCCAAGATGGCCAAAACAATTGCTGTTACGATTTGGAAGCTGGTTTGACTGCCTTCGCTACCAAAGGCGCGGTAGAGGGCGTTGCTTACCAGCAAGCCGACCACAGGCCACCAACCCCATAACATTAGCCCAGTATCAAGTAGTAAGTGACCCCAGTAGGCCAGATCGAAGCCCGGTTTGTCGGCTCGCCACCATTCAACAATGGTGATCTCAATCTGCAGAGCGAGACCAGCCAAAACTGCCCAAGGATTCAGGCCGCGCCAAAAGGTCCAGCTCGGCTGCCAGTCGCCATCAAAGGCAAGGATGGAACCAAAGAGGCCGATGCCTAGTAGGACAAAGGCGGCTGCGCGCACAAAGGCAACGCCAATGCGATCCATTGTTTCGCCATCGATGATGGCTGTGTCGAAGCTGCGCGCTGGCGCAGATTGGTACACAGGCTGCGCTGGTGCGAATTTGCGACGAGCTGGCAGCTTAGTTTTGTAACTTTTCTTAGTTGTCGATTGTGATGGCGCAAGCGCAACAGCTCTTGTTTGGGCAGCTACTGGTTGGGCTAGGATGGGATGCTGGGGTGTTTGAGTGTCAAGTTCGCGTTGGCGACGCAAAAGCTCTCGCAAGAATTGCTGCTTTTGCAGAATTTCCTCGTCTGAGATTGTCACTTGTAGTTCCCTTTAACGTATAATGACAAGAACGCGGTCGGTTCCCGCCGCGTTGGCCTAGCGTGGCAGCGCTAGGCCATTATTTTTGCTCCGTTGCCTCTACTACGATCAGTTTTTCAAAAGCAGCATCTTCATCTATACCAACCACTTGAGCATAAGCACGCGAGAGTTTCCAGGCTGTGGTCTCTTGCATGCCCCCCTTGCGGTTGGGCTGGTTACCTGGTGTGCGCAGAGCCTTGATGGTGGCATAGCTGACACCGGCGAGCTGCGACCATTGGGCTAAGCTTAGGCCAGCCTTGGCTATCATAGTAGTTGCGTTTTCAGAGAGACGAAGTCGTCGTCTAGTACTCAAGGCAGCTATCCTTCCTTTCTGGAGGATGGTCTTACTGTATACGATTATAGCCCATTGTGTGCCGATGTCAATTGAATTAACTAAATGAATACCATTTTAGTCGGGTTTGGCGGCTTTTTGGTGGGGTTTTTGAGGGTTGGGAAGCCTTTGACGCTGCGCTAGGCCCAGAAGGGCCAGCCCTTCTGGACTTCCCGCCGGGATGTGGCCGTCCCTGAACCCTGGCAATGTTTCCTCCTAAGACCACTCCTGCGAAGCCTGAGACGGGCCGATAAGGTCCGAGGCACGATCCTGAACCAGTGCGCTTCTACTGCTTTGGTGAGGCTTTTGTGATATGGTATGAGGTTTGTAGACATGTTTACAAGTCTACTTGTTTACTTTTGATCTGGGTGCCTTTGGTAGGGTTTTGTGGATTGGGAAGCGATGGGCAGATATATAATCCGCCCCTACGGGTTGGGCGATGGGCGTTAGTGTAATGCTTTGAAACTTGTAGATATGTTTACAAGTATACTTATTTACTTTTGAATGTGGTATGGGTGTTTTGGGCATACTGGGGTCATGACCATTAACCTTCCAGCAGCTTCGCAGCTAGAAGGTTTGGGAGGATACTTGGCTGGCTGCTGGCGCGGTTAGGACATGCTTGGGTCGCTTGGGGTTTCGAGCGGGCAGAAGAGCAGATCGAAGGCGGTTTGGGGGTCGGTTTGGGTGTGGGCCGCATAGGCGTTGGCGATCTTCCAGGCGGTGGCTGGGCGCACGCTGCCTTGAGTGCGGGTGGCATGGATCGAGGGGTTTTGGATGCCGAAGATGGTTGATTTACTGACGCCCGAGAGGCGATGGAGATCAGCAAAGCTAAGACCTGCGCGAGCAATGCTGGCTGCAAAGTCTGGTCTGGCTTGAATGGGGTTAAGCGCTTTTTTCATAGGGTGTCCTTGTCCAAAAGAGTGCTATTTGGTCTCTTTTGAGTCTAGCACGCTTTTGCTGGAAAAGAAAGGCTGCGGGTCGAGCCGTTGGCTCGACCCGCAGCAGTGTGGGGCTATTTGAGAAATACGGCGGGGATGGTATGACCGCACTTGCGGTTGACACACTCGATAGCTGGCTCGCCGCCGGGGGTGAGTGTGTATTGCATGGGACTGCCGCATGCGGAGCAGAGCATGGCGCACTCGTTGGGCTGCTGGGGAACTGGGGGCTGCTCGCTGGTGGGCAGGCCGTCCTGCTCGGCCAGGTATTCTTCGACCATGATCACCAGGCGCTTGGCGGCGCGGTGCCAGCAGGGCTGCCGCTTCTCGGCACCAGCTTCGCAGTCGCAGACACCATTTACGCTATGGCTCATGCCGCTGCGGGTGCGCGATGGGAAGATGAAGAGGTCGCCGTCGCGGGCGATGTTGATGCCTTCATAGAGTTGGTTAAAGGCTTTGACAACAGCATTGCAAGCGAGATTGCGCTGCTTGTCGTCGAGGCGGGGGTGGGCTTCGATTTGGGCTAGCAGAGCGGCGGCGGCATCTGCTATGATAGAGGCGGGAGCAATGCGGTTTGGTTTGGTAGCCATGGTGTTGTTCTCCTAGGTGGGGGCGAGAGGTGCTAGCACACCTCTCGCCTCTTCAGCATCCGGCTGATCGGGCGGAACACATCCGCTGGTGGGACGCTGCTTTCAATCTTTTTGCCTTGCGGCGGGGCGATTCAAAGTGTCCCTCGAAAATTCCCCTACCAGTAGTATAGCACTAAATAGCACTAAATAGCACCTTTGAAAGTGGAGGTTTAGGGCAGATTTCCGGCTTTGCAATGCGCTAAATGCCTGTGTTTTCGCTTCACGGTTGGGAGCTGCTGTGGGCATAGGTCTGGGCGTGGCTGGCTCGTGCTGGGCGGCGTCGGTCAGTCGTGGTCAAAGGCGGAGAGCCCATCCTTTCTTTTTTCTTTTTTTAACTCCTCCCCCTCACCGAATGGCCATTGTAGTGGCACAGCTCACAATGGGCGCGTTGAAGGCAGCGAGCGCAGAAGACCGCATGCGCCCAAGAGAAGAAACACCCGCCCTGTCAAGCGTCTCCGTGGGCGCTGCTGGGGCAATGAAAAGCAGCGAGATCGTAGTTTCGCTTGATTGGGCGGGTACAATCAGATGTGCGCATGCGGCCCGAATGCTGCATTGGGATGCTGTGCAAAGCAATGAGAGGGCGGTGGGTTGTGCTTTGTAGACATGTTTACAAGTGTACAAATCTACTTGTGTACTGTCCAAGGTGGGTTTGAGAGCATCAACCCGTCAACTATAAGCAGCTGACGGGTTTGGCGGGGATTGGCGCTGGTTTGCTGTGAAAAGCAATGCTAGGGATTTCCCTAGGGTGTTGGTAAGTGCGCCTCGATAGATCCCTCTAGTGTTTCCTCGACTGTTTCCTCGATCGCTGGGATTGTTTCGCTTTGGAGGTCTGCTTGCTCTTGAGGGCAGTTGTATATGCCCCAGGCTTGGCGGCGGCTGAGGGCTGCGGCTTGGGCTTGGCGGTGTTCGGCTTCGGCCGCTTGGGCGGCTTGCTCGAGGCTGAGCGCTGGGTTTTGCCTGATGATGCGGCGATAGCGCTGATTGAGCTCAGGCCGATCGTCGCCCCAGCACTGAAGTAGGGCGAGGCTGGGGGCGTAGAGGTCGCCGTGGGCGTAGAGGCCATTGGGCTGAAAGCAGGCAGAGAGGCCGGAGCGTTGGTCATAGACCAAGCTGAGGCCGTTGCCAAGCTGTTGGATGTTGTATCTCATGGGACGACCTCCAGAGTGACAATAAGGACGCCGGATTGCTCTTTGGCTGAGATGGCAACGACCTTCCCGTGCACCCGGCTGATGATGCGATCGGGCGGTTTGGGCATAAGGGCGGCGCTGGTGGCAGTGGAGCGCACTGCTTGAGCATGAGCGCGCTGAGTGGCTGTGGCCTGCAATGCCCAAGCGTTGTAGCGCTCGCTCGATCCGGCTTCAAGGGTGGCGGCCAGCTGGCGGTATTGGTGGTTTTGGCCCTCGGCTCGGGCATTGGCAGCGGCGTTGGCGGCGGCCAGCTGGCCTTGGGCGCGCAGCAGGGCGGCTGTGTGCTCTGCGTCGAGGCGCTGAAGCTCCACAGTATGGCGCTGTTGGAGGGCAATGAGATCAGTGTGGGCCTGGCTTAGTTTGCCCTCGGCCAACTGGCGCTCGATGCCCTGCTCGCTGCGCATACGATCTTGGGCATCGATGGCGCGTCGCAGCTCGGCCTCGGCGCTATGGATGGCAATGCTGAGGCGAAGCTGTTCGGCTTCGACATTCATTGTGGGCGATGGCTCGAAGAGGGACGCGGCACTTTGGGCATCGAGCAGACGTTGGTGGGCGATATCGACGGCTGTTTGGGCTTCAGCTTGTGCACGAAGGTGCATAGGCTGAAGTAGGTCGAGTTGTTCTTGGGCTAGCTGGATGGCGCGTTCGGCTTGGAGCAGTTGGCTCTGGTGTTGTTGAAGCAGGCTTGCCCGCTCGGCGGGTTGGCCTGCGCGCAGGGCGTCGAGGGCGGATTGGGCGGCGATCTGGGCCGAGCTGTCGTTGGGGGCGGGCGGGGCGAGCTGGGCGCTGGCGGGCGACGGCTGGCTAAGGGGAGGCGAGGGTGTGGGCCATGGTGTGAGCGTGGGCTGCTCCCAGGCGGCTAAGATTTCGCCCTCTGCGATGCTGTCGCCGATCTTAACGCGCAGCGAAGAGATCGAGACATGGGCGGGCAGCTCAAAGGAGAGGTGAATGCTGGCCTGCTTGGTGGGGGTGAGATAGGGCGTGCTGGTCGGCGGGCGGGTAGCGATCGGGTTGGCGATCGCGGCCACCGTTTGGGCGGTGGGCTGAAGGTGGGGCCAGATCTGGCTCCAGAAGGCGGTTAGGAGCACAAGCGGCACCAGAAAGATCAGCAGACGGCGGGGGGCGGGGCCGTCATCGCGCCAGCCAAAGAAGGTATAGGAGCTGGGGTTGGGCCAGAAGAGCTGGATACCATGGCGGCCAATGCAGAGATCGATCAGGAGATGGCTAGCGTAACAGAACGCAAGGGGCAGCCAAAAAGCGGGCGCTGCGATCCATGCGATGGCGCTGGCTAGGCCAAGGGCGAGCAGAGAGTGGGTGAGGCTGCGGTGTCCATAATGGGCCTCGATGGTGTGCGAGAGGGGATTGCAGAGGCGACCAAGTAAGGAACGGGTGGTATCAAGATCAGGAACGAGCGCTGTGAGCAATCCGATAAGGAAGATGGGTGCTGGCAAAGCGAAGAGTAGGCCGATCAGGGCAGCAGCTAGCAGATGTAGCGCTGCAGAGAGCATGGGTTCCTCCTATTTGGTGGCCTCGCGGAAGCGCGGGCGTAAAAACCACATCAACATCACAATGATACCGGTGAGCACGGCTCCGGCGATGTCGTTGGAGACATTGCGCTGGATCAGAATCACGACCACAATTACGCCGAACATCAAGACAATATTGAGCCAACGGGCGGGCCTGCGCACACTCTCGATCTGGTGGCGCTCCTCTTCGCCGTGGGTGATGACGCGCTCGGCGTAGGCGACCAGGGCTTGGGGGTTGCCATCGGCGCGCCGGACAATCGCCAACGCGCTGGCGTCGTCGATCTGGGGCGCGAGGCGACGAATCAACTGGAGGGCCTCGCTGTCAGACAAGGGGCGCAGCTCGACCAAGCTAGCGCGACGACGCAGCGATGCCAAAGGATCGCTTTTGCAGTCGGGCTTGGGCGGTTGGAGCGAGATGGCCGCCGATGCTGCACTATCGAGTAGACGGTGCAGGCTGTCGCGGGCTTTGAGGCTGGAGCAGTCGAGGTTGTCGAGCAGCAGCAGAGTGGGCTGGGCGGCAAGGGCGAGGCTGGCGGCCTGAGCCAGCTCGGTGATCAGCGCCCCTTCGGCGGGTTCGGCCCCACACTGGCGCAGACAGTCGATCAGGAGCGAGCGGTGGGTGTGGGCGCGGCAGTCGAGCATGATCCGACGGCTGCAGCTGGGGTCGCGGTGGGTGAGCAGGGCGTGGGTCAGGCCGGAGCCGGACTGGCCTTCGTAGCGAGTGATCGGGGTTGGCCGATTGAGCTGCTCGGTCTGGCTGCCAAGGATGCTGAGCAGGTTGGCGGGGCAGAGCGACTGGGTCAGCTGGGGATCGCTGGGATCGGTGCGGCCCTGCTGTTTGGGCTGGCCGGTCTGGATCAACTGGAAGTAGCCAGCTCCTAGCATGCGCAGCTCGGTGTCGATATTGACGCGCACGCTGGGCGGGACTGCGCCGGTGGCTCGCTGGCTTGTGAGGATAAGGATGTCGCCAAGTGCGCCGGATTGTTCGGCCAATTGGGTGAGGGCGTCACGGATCTTTTTGCCGTGAACGGGGTGGCGGGTGAAGATCTGGATCTCATCGACGATCAGCAAGGTGCGGGGAGCGTCGGGCGCTGCACTGCGTTGGCCGCTAGCTGCGAGGGCGCTGTAGCGTTGGCTGAGCTGCTGGGCAAGCTGGGCAAGGGCTTGGCTGAAGGCTTCGATGGTGTGCTCGGTGTAGACGATGCGATCAGGGCGGGCGTAGCTGAGCAGCTCCATGGCTTTGCCGTCGGCAAGTAACACAGCGAGCCACTGCTGAGCCATGGCGGTTTTGGCTAGGCGATGAAGGGCGGTCGATTTTCCTGAGCGGCTGGCTCCTGTGATAAGGATACGCATGGCTGTGCTGCTACGGGAGCATTTGCTCATTTTTTTCTGGATTACCGTCTCTTAGAAAAAATATAAATATTTTTATGAGTTTTTAAGTAATGCTTTTGTATTATTTGGGGCAAGAAAACAGCTTGGCCAAGGCTGACCAAGCTGGTGTGGTGGAGGTAAGTTCTATTGGTTTAAGCGATTGAGCAGTTTTTGGAGATCGGCAACAATGCAATGGTGATAGTTATTTGGAAAGACCTTTAATCAGGGTCAGGAGTGAAGAAGATCCAGAACCCGAGAATGGCATCTACAATGGCAAGGATTATGGTTACGACCAAGTATGACACAGTAGCATTGATTAGTGTGCCAAAGAGAAAAAACAGAACCATAATCGAGAGAAAAATGAAAACTAGAGAGCCGAAACCTTTATCTCCGCCATCGTTGCCAAAAAGGAGCCACCGCCAGAGAAATATGTCTATAATTATTGCAATGACAATTAATATGAAAGGTACAGGCGAAGATCTTACAAGATGGATTTTATCTATTATCTCTATTGCATATGCAGCGATCCCAAAGGTAAGGAATACACCAAAAAGAAACCCCATACAAGAAGAACTTCCAGTATCCTTAGGTTTAGCATTAGAGCTGGAATGAATATAATCACGATCAATAGAACTGGGGATATACTCCTTCGCCTCGGTCTTTTTTGGTGTTGAGATAAAATCCAAGACGGCTTTATGATGTGCGTATCTACGAGGGGTATCGGCAAGCCAATCGACGAAATCCTGATCTTTCCCATGGAAACCTCTAATACATATGTAGTTTTGGGCTGGATATTGTATTAGTACCAATTCCTAGAAAAAACGCTTGTGGCAGATTGATGAGAGGTCAGACCATTGTGGGCTGGCCTGTTTAGTTTGGGTGTGGATTGATAGCAAGGGCTCAGATGGAGTCGTTTGGCCCTGGGGCTTCTACTTCGGGGTAGAGTTGGCGGTAGTGTGCCCATTGGCGCTGGTAGTAGTCGCGGCCAAAGGCGCTGATGCGTATGCGGTATTCGGAGCCTTGCTGGAATTCTTCCATCAGGGCTTGGGGTCGGTAGTCGCGCAGCCGCAAGAGAGTGCGGGTCCAGTCGAAGATCGCCAGCATGGTGTCGCTTCGCTCGCCAGCGGGGCCAGCGCTGTAGAGCCGAGAGAGGGCGGCCCATTGGCGCGGGCGAAGTTGGCCTTTGGGGGCAGCTTTGGGGCGCTGTTCGCCGGTGGCCGCGCGCACGAGTTTGCGGCCTGCAGGGGTGATGAGGACTTGGAGCAGGGGCAGGCCGAAGTCGTCGGGAACGCTGCGACAGAGCACGAGGCCGCGAGCTTCCAATGCTTGCCAGGTCGCGCCGGTGCCTTGGTCGACCAGCTTGGCTTTGCGCAGCAGGCTGTAGAGTTGGCTTGGCGGCTGGGTGGGGCCATAGAGCTGCCAACGCCAAACGCTGGCGGGTGTGCGGCCTCTACGACCGCACACCCGCGCTCTTTGCGATCGTACTCGCTGGCTTGGTCGCACTTGTAGAGCGCTTGGAGATAGCTGCGCTGGCGTTGGTTAAGGCTGGCCCAGAGATCGTGCATGTTGGCTCCTAGGCTTTGGCAAGGCGCTCGATCAATGCTGTTTGATCAGCGAGCTGGCGCTGGAGCGCTTCGATCTGGCCTTGGAGATGGGCTTGGTTAAGGAGGGCGCTGCGGGCCTCGGCCAGCTCGGCCTCGAGCTGCTGTGCTTGGCGCTGTAGCTCTGCGAGCTGCTGAGTGAGCTCGCTGTTGTGGGCCTCGGCCAACTGGGCGGCGCTGCGGGCCTCGGTCAGTTCGTGGCGCAGGGTGGTGAGCTGCTGCTCTTGACTGCTAAGCTGCTGGGCCTGCTGTTCGTTTTCGGCCTCTAAGCGGGCGATGGCGGCTTCGGCGCTGGCAAGGGCGGCTTGGGCCTCGATGACTTGGCGCTGGGCGGCTTGGCGTATTTCAGCGCTGCGCTGTTCGGCCAAGTTGGCAGCGCTGGCCCAAAGCTCGCGGATCACCTTGCTCGCTTGGGTGGCGATCTCTGGCGGCAGCTCGATTGGGGGCTGCTGTTTTTGTTTGGCTTTCCACTGTTCGAGGTAGCGCTTGACGGTGGTATAGCTGCCGCCGCCGATCTGTTCTTGGACGGCGATGATCGATGGTTCTTCGCCCAGGGCTGCGAGGGCTTGGGCGGCCTGCTCGACCAGCTCGGGAGTAACGATTGCGCGGGCCATGGGACTGCTCCTTGACAAGAAGTGTAATTACAGTAATATTTTATCATAATTACGATAATAAAACAAGAGCAGGCGGTGAAGGGGCCGGAGATTGGGGCAAATATGGAAGAACCAAGCGATATTGTGGTGTATAGCTGGTTTGACGAGGTGCCAGCCCACCTGAAAACGCGCAACCAACTCAAGGAGCTAGGGCTGCGGCCGACTGGTCAGATTAAGGCCAAGGTGGTTTGGAAGCGGCGGGGAGGAACGGGGATCGCTTATCTTTATGATAGTAGTGAGGTCGCTGCCAAGAAGACGGCGACTGCTGCTCAGCTGGCGGCCTTGGAGAAGGCGAGGATGGCGCGCTCGACCTGCCCCTATTGCGGCAAAGTCCACTCGTTTGTGTTGCCGAGCAGCTGGACGCCCTGGGATTGTAGCGGTTGTATCCATAAGCGCTATCTGGCCGATCGCAAACAGGCGATAGAGACGGCCAAACAAGCGCTGAGCGATCCGTTGGGCTGTATTTTGGATACCGAAACGACCGATCTGGATGGCTATGTGCTTCAGGTTGGGGTGGTCGATATGACTGGGAGGGTGCTGCTGGATAGCTTGGTCGATCCTTTGGCGGAGATCTCGCCGGAGGCGCAGCGGGTGCATGGGATAGGCACAGAGATGCTGCGGGGTGCGCCGAGCTTCGTTGAGCTGCTGCCGCGATTGCGGGCCGTGCTGGCTGGGCGAAAGGTTTGGGCCTATAACCTCGACTTTGAGCGGAAGATCTTTCGCAACGAGCGGCAGCGGATCGATCCTGAGAGCAAACGTAGGCCGTTTAGGTGGCTACATGCAGCTGAGGATCGATGTGCAATGGAGCTGTATAGCTGTTTTGTGGGCCAGTTTGAGGCGGGCTATGATGAGGATGGCGATCCCTATGAGGGTTATCGCTATCAGGCGCTGCCATATGGGGATCATTCGGCGGTGGGAGATTGTTTAGGAAGCTTGCGGCTGTTGCAGGAGCTGGCGGTTGCTAGCGATGAGTAGACATGTCTACAAGTGTACAGATTGAGTAAAAGGCTTCCAGCCCTTGCAGAAGCCTTTTTATATGTTATTGGCCTAGGATTTTAAGAAGCTCTTGGAGGTTGCTGCGGAACAATTGTATATGTGGATGATCTGGGCCAAATGCTTGTTCATAGATGGTAATGGAGCGCTCATAGAGTGGTTTGGCCGCCTGATAATTGCCTTGGTTTTTGAGAAGCTTGGCAATGTTATTGAGCACAATAGCAGTATTGGGGTGATTAGGGCCAAGAGTTTGTGTATAAATAGTAAGAGTTCGTTCGAAAAGAAGTTGAGCAGTCTGATAGTCCCCTTGCTCTTGGTGCATAGCGGCTAGATTATTGAGAGCATAAGCAGTTTTAGTATGGTTTGGGCCAAGTACCTGCTCATAAATGGATAGTGCACGCTCGAAAAGAGGTTTTGCTGCATCGTAATCATGTAACTCCCTGTAAAGCACTGCGAGGTTATTAAGACTAGAGGCAGTCTCTGGGTGATTTGGTCCTAACACCTCTTCACGAATAGCAATGGCACGTTTATAAAGCGGTTTAGCTGCTGCATATTTACGTGAATCCTTATAGCTATTTGCCAGATTATTAAGACTGGTGGCAGTATCTGGATGCTTTGGACCGAGAACCTTTTCACGAATAGTAAGACTTTGTTTAAAGAGTCTTTCAGCAGCTTTATAGTTGCCTTCGCTTTTGAGAACACCTGCAAGGATGTTGAGATTAGTGGCTATATTTGGGTGATTTGGATCATAGACTTTTTTAAAAATGGCAAGAGTACGCTCTAAGAGGCTTTTGGCAACATGATAGTTACCTTGCTGCAGATGCAGGTTCGCAAGACTCGTAAGACTAGCAGCGGTATTGGCGTGGTTTGGGCCAAAGTTTCTCTCTAAATTGGCAACAGTTTTCTCATAAAGCTGTTTGGCAGAAGTATAATCGTCTTGCATTTCATGCAAGAAAGCAAGGTTATTGAGGTTGGCTGCGGTGTCAGCATGATTTTCCCCCAAAGTTTGTTTAGAAATAGCCAAAGCTCGTTTCAAAAGTGATTCGGCTTGAGCATAATTTACTAACATCTGTTCAGCACGTCCAAGGATGCTAGCAAGATCTCCAGCGCGATGATCCCCACGAGGATCGGCTTGTTGTTGAGCATGGCGGAGATGGGCAAGAATAGGTTGAAGTTGGGTCGGGTAGCCGCTTTCTACTCGTTTATTTCCCTCTTCTATCAACACCACTTCAATTGCTGATTGTGCTGTTTCATCAGTAGTAACGCTTAGTATAAAGGCGTCGATCAGACGATGAAGCCGCAGTGCTCTATTCTCGATGGGATCACAAAGGCCTAGTTCAATCAGGCGAATAAGTGCATCATCAAAAGCAAGGTATTGTTCATCCTCAGGAAGATCAGACAGATCAAGGGTGGCTTGGAGCAGATCATGAGGAATTGGTTCGCCCGGGGCGAAGTGGGCTGCACGGGCTAAGATCGCTAAGGCTAGCGCATCGGTTGGATCGTTGGGATCTAAACGCTGGTAGCTGGCGGCCAATGTGAGAGCGAGATCACGCTCGTGTTGGGTGGGGGTGGGGCTGGCAGCGCGAAGTGCAAAAGCTTGTAAGGGAGCGCTATGGAGCTTCTCAAGGTACTGAGCTGGGCTAACCGACGTTTGGTAGCGTTTGAGGTAGCTGCCAGCCACATGGAGCGCAAGGGGAAGATCACCCAAAGTATGGGCTAGGGCGTCTAGATCAGGATCACCTTCGGGTAGGTCGGGGCGAAATTTGCGCAGCAGGTCAATGCTTTGGGCGCGAGGTAGGGTGTCTAGGCGCTGTTGGAAGATACCAAGTGCGACGTCCCAGTGTTGGCGGCGGCTGGTGACCAATACGCGACAGCCGCCTGCAGTGGGGCGGTAATCGCGTAGCAGTTGCTCGTCCTCGCAGTTGTCGAAGATCAACAGTCGAGGTGTAGCTTCCTGCCAGAGCTGGCGCACGCGAGCGACCTGATCGGGGAACTTTAGGGCTGCAAAATTTGGAAGATCCATGGCTGTGCCGCAGGCTGCAATTTCGACTTCAACACCATTGGCTTCAGCAAAGGAGAGCCAAAAGACCCCACCTATAAAGTAGTGGCCATAACGATGAACAAACTCGCTGGCGAGCTGGGTCTTGCCCACGCCTCCCATACCGGTGGCGGCCGCGATTACGCTGGTGGTGCCAGCTTTAAGGGCCGTTGCAATATCCTTGAGGTCTTGCTCGCGACCTACAAAGAGTGGGTTGGGGCTAAGCGGCATACGCGATCCCGGAGGGAGCGGGGCAGGATCGGGGATGCGATCGAGCGGGAGCTCTGCCAGAAGGCGGGCAGCCTCAACTGGGTCGATGGTAGATTGGGGTACAGAATGGATATGTTGGGTGTTGTAAATTGAACCCTGTACGTTACCCGAAACTGCAACGCCAACATGGGCCTGACCGTCAATGTTTTGGGTATGGCTGCTTGATGGTTGATTATTGGATGGATCAGGCATAAGTGTGCTCACTCTATTGGGAGAGTATTTAATGAGGATAGCATAAAGATATTTGAATTTCTAGTTTTTTCTAATATATAGAATGGGATTTGGTTTGCGATTTGGTACAATAATATTGGTGACGGCTCCATTCTCAATAAGGGTTACCGCAAAATGAACGTTTTCTATCAAGAGAAACATATCAAAGATGTTCGGCAACAATGGATAGAGTGGATTGAGGATAATAAAGGTGATCGTTCTCCTGTCCACCATGACGAATGGGTGCCTGTGCAGGTGATCGCGAGTGGTGAGCTATTTGGCTCTCCCCAAAAGCTTCTTACAGGGGAATACAACTGCGTTCTCACCCTTAACTTCAACGTAGATGGCACTTTGGCGAGATACTTCTCCGGTTGCAATGCTTCCTCGGCGGAAGATGCAAAGGAAAACTGTGAACGGCTCTTTATAGAACAAGTAGAGTGGTTTTCGAGAATCACAGAGGATGATAATCGGAGCGAAGCTCGCGTCTTTCGTCAGGAAGGTGTAACAGAATGGTAGTGCCATGTACGCTGGAAGCAACAACAGGTCAGCGTGGCCACCAGTAAGCGCAAGGCATAACACTTTAATTCGGAAGGATGTGCTTTTGGTGTGGTAGGTTATGAATTTAAGAGAGAAATTGTGGCTTCCCAATTAGGGAGGTTTGTTTTGGCTTAAAGTCAGAGAGATTGTAGACTTGTCTACATGTAAACAGGCCTATGTGAGAGAGGCCACTGAACTCAGCAGGAGGCGCTGAATGCAGTGGCCTGAATTTATGTTTCTCGAATCGACCTAGGATGGGCTAGTTTCGCACTTGGTTGCTTTTGTAACCGAAGTAGTAGCCCAGAACCAAGGTAAGCATTGGGATCAGCTTGTCTAGGATCGGCATGGTTTCAGGGTAGATCATTGTAACAACACAGGCCAGAGCGATCAGCCCTGCGACAATGTAGACAAGGTTGCTACGAACATGTTCTTCGGATGGGCGGGTCGAGCGGCGCTTTTTGGGCGCTTGGGGAGGCTTATTTGAATTCAAGGGCTAACTCCTTAATGTACCTTATATAAGGTTGCTGTTGTAAAGATCTTGATTGAACTAAGACCTATTTTTCGCATAAGGAAGCCAGCCAGCAGATGGGTGGGAGGGTCGGAGTTGCAATTCTTGGAAGAACTCTGTAGAATGAAAGGGTCATCTGCTGGCTTATGGTTTGGTTATGCCTTCCATAGGTCGGTGAACTTAGAACCCTCGACTATCGCGTGCCTCGTAAACATCGATAGTTGGGGGTTTTTGTTTGGGCTGATAATGGTTGGTTTGGTGAGAATAGGTTAACCTCCTTTCTAGATCTATATTGACTAATATAGCACGATTGTTCATGTTTGGCGGACTCAGCGCAGAGTACCTGAGGCGCTTGAAGCCAATTATTTTAATCGTTGCCATTGATATAGCACAGGTTGACCTCAGCGGCAAGGTATTAAGGAAAAATTGGTGCTGGTGGGTAATTATCTCCAGCTAAGATTGTTTCTATTTATATCCACGACAAGTTGATGGCGCACTGCTCAATGGCATGATTTGGCTTTTACGAACGGGTGCGCCTTGGGCAGATTTGCCGGATCGCTATCC
>Ga0065721_10005492_pt1 | contig 22952 bp, 21 predicted proteins | sample Mesricmetagenome_FD_59108 | JGI IMG/M metagenome (GOLD analysis project Ga0065721, IMG submission 59108) | Mesophilic microbial community from rice straw/compost enrichment Sample: eDNA_1 v2 (version 2) | ecosystem: Engineered > Solid waste > Grass > Composting > Bioreactor | place: USA: Davis...
GGGGGGGGAGCCGATGAAGCCGGCAACGAACCGGTTGACCGGACGATCATAGAGATCGAGCGGCCGGCCCTGCTGCTCGATGACGCCGTCGCGCATCACCACGACCCAGTCCGCCATGGTCATGGCCTCGATCTGGTCGTGGGTGACATAGACCGAGGTGGCCCCGAGCCGGTCGTGCAGGGCGCGGATTTCCTTGCGCATCTGCACGCGCAGCGCCGCATCGAGATTGGACAGCGGCTCGTCGAACAGGAAGGCCTTGGGGTTGCGGATGATCGCCCGCCCCATGGCGACGCGCTGGCGCTGGCCGCCCGAGAGCTGGCGGGGGTAGCGGCCGAGCAGCAGCGACAGCCCGGTCGTGGCGGCGACCTCGGCCGCCTTCTGGCGGGCCTCGGCCTTGCCGACGCCATGCAGGCGCAGCGAATAGGTCAGGTTCTCCTCGACCGTCATGTGCGGGTAGAGCGCATAGCTCTGGAACACCATGGCCACGTCCCGGCGCCGGGGCGGCACGCCCGTCATCGATTCCCCGGCGATCCTGAGCTCGCCCGAGCTGATCGATTCGAGGCCGGCTATCGAGCGCAGCAGGGTCGACTTGCCGCAGCCGGACGGCCCGACCAGGGCGACGAAGCTGCCCTTCTCGATGACGAGGTCGATATTCTTGAGGGCGTGGAAGCTGCCGTAATGCTTGTCGACATTGCGGATTTCGATCTGGGCGGTCATTTGAGCGCTCCCGAGGTAAGGCCGGCGACGATACGGCGCTGCAAGAGGACGAAGATGGCCAGGATGGGCGTCACATAGATGGCCGAATAGGCCATGATGGAATTCCAGTCGGTCGAGTTCGGCCCGAGGAAGCCGGACAGGCCGACGCTGGCCGGCTGCAGGCCCGGATCCTGGATGATCGACTTGGAATAGATGTATTCGCCGAACGCGCTCATGAAGGTGAGGATGGCGCAGACCAGGATGCCGTTGCGCGCCAGTGGCAGCACGATGAAGAAGAAGGCTCCGATGCGCGAATTGCCGTCCACCAGCGCCGCCTCCTCCAGCTCGCGCGGCACGCTCATGAAGGTGGCGCGCACCAGCACGACGAAGAACGGCATGGCCTTGGCCGCCGCGGCCAGCACCACGGCCAGGCGCGGCGAGCCGAGCAGGCCGACCTGGTTGAAGCCGACGAAGAGCGGCGTGATCATCACCGAGGCGGGCAGGACCTGCAGCATCAGCACGCAGAACAGCCCCACATCGATCCAGCCGTTGCGATAGCGCGCCAGGACATAGGCGCAGCCGGTGCCCAGGATGACGGTGATGGCGGTGACGCCGCTGGCGATGACTACCGAGTTCCACAGATAGACCGGCATGGTGCGCCGCACCCAGACCGCCGGATACACGCTCGGATCGGGCGAGCGCGGCCAGAAGGTGGGCGGATTGGCGAAGATCTCCGAGCCCGACTTGAGGCTGGTGACATACATCCAGTAGAGCGGGAAGAGATAGATGGCGGCCAGCGCCAGGGCGACGGTCACCAGCAGCCAGGGGGTATAGGGACGGGTCATCCGCGCACCTCGTGGCGGGTCGAGCGCACATAGACCACCGAGGCGATCAGCACGAGCAGGAACATCATCACCGACACCGTGGCGCCCTTGGCGAAATCGTAGAGCTGGAAGCTCAGTTGCCAGGACCAGTAGCCGGCCACGTTGGAGGTGTTGGCCGGCCCGCCCTCGGTGAGCGCCGGGAAGAGGTCGAATTGCTGCAGCGTGCCGATCAGCCCCAGCGACAATACCGCCCCGATGGTGGAGCGCATCATCGGCAGGGTGATGGTCCAGAAGCGCTGGAAGGCATTGGCGCCGTCGAGCTCGGCGGCCTCGTAGAGGTCCCTCGGTATGGCGGCCAGCCCCACGGAGAGCAGCAGCATGTTGAAGGCCAGGCCCAGCCAGATATTGGCGATGATCACTGCCCAGATGGAAAAATTGGGGTCCGACTTCCAGAAGATGTTGGACTGGATCAGGCCGAGGCTGCGCAGGATGACGTTGAGCACGCCGAAATCGCCGGCCAGGATCCAGCTCCAGATGGCCCCGACCACCAGGCCCGGCATCACCCAGGAGACGAGGAAGAGGCCGCGTATGGTGGCGGCGCCGGGAAATTTCTGCGCGAAGAACAGCGCCAGGGCGAAGCCGAGCACGAATTGCCCCGTCATCGAGCCCACCACAAAGATCAGCGTGTTGCGCGTGACCAGCCAGAACTCCGGCTGGCGGACGACCGCGACATAGTTGTCGAAGCCGACAAAGGGCCGCATCAGCGCGCCCAGGGTGAACATGTCCACCTGCTGGAAGCTCATCAGCACGTTGTAGATCAGCGGCGCGCCGGCCAGCGCGATCAGGAAGAGCATGGCCGCGCCGACCAGGAGCAGATCGAAACCGACCCCATCGCGCAGGGAATTGAAGAATCTGGACACCGGCCCCTCCGGAACGATCCATGGCAAGGATGCCGGCCGGATCGCTCCGGCCGGCCAGGGAGGACTATTTGAGGATGCCGTCGATGGTGGCCTGGGCCTGGTCGAGCGCGTCCTTGGACGACATCTGGCCGGTCAGGGCGGCCTGCATGGCATCGTAGATGGCCTTGGAAATCCTCTGCCATTCCGGATGCGGGCCGCGCGGCTGGGCATATTGGAGCTGCTCGAGGAAGACCTGCAGCGCGGCATCCTTCTTCTCGATGCCGGTCACCGGCAGCTCGATGTCGCTGCGCGGTGGGATGTTGCCGAATTCGGGGAACAGGCGGTGGTCCTGGCTGACATAGTATTCGAGCAGGCGGAAGGCCTCGTCCGGATGCTGCGTGGTGGACATGATGCCCCAGTTGAAGCCGCCCAGCGCCGAGGAGCGCTCCCCGCCCTCGGTGATGGTGGGCAGCAGGGTGACGCCCCAGTCGAACTGCGCGTCCTCGACCATGCGGTCGATCTCCCAGGGGCCGGACACCGCCATGGCCGCGTTGCCGGAATTGAAGGTGCCGGTCGAATCCCACTGGCCGAGGCTCAGAACGTCCCGCGAGGCCCAGCCATTGTCGATCATCCGCTTCCACAGATCGAGCACCTCGGCGGCGCCTTCGGTGTTCACATGGTCATAGCCGCCGCCGGACATCTGGATGATCGGCAGGAACTGGAACGTGCCTTCCTCGCCGGCGCGGGCCGAGAACGTGGCGCCATAGACGTTGTTGGCGGGGTCGGTCAGCTTTTCGGCATATTCGGCGAACTGGGCCCAGGTGCTCGGCGGTTCGGTGATGCCGGCCTTGGCGAACAGGTCCTTGTTGTAGAAGACGCCGATCGTGTCGGTATATTTGGGCAGGCCGTAGAGCCTGTCCTCCCACTTCACCGAATTGAGCGGGCCGGCGAAATAGGCGTCCACATTGATCACGTCGGAAGCGGCGGCGCGCTCGGTGATGTCGAGCATGGCGCCGCGCGACGAGAACAGGGCGAAGTCGGGATTGTCGAAGGAGACGATGTCCGGCGCATTGCCGGTGGCGAAGGCGCGCAGCGTCTCGTTCACCAGATCGTCGAAGGGAACGTAGCGGTATTCGATGACGATGTCGTCATTGGCGTCGTCGAACTCCTTGGAGAAGGTGTCGGCGATGCCGGCCCGGTCGTTGCCGTCGATCGACCAGACCCTGAGCGTCACCTGCGCCCAGGCGGGCGAGGCCACGGCCAGGACGCCGACGGCCACGCCGGCAGCTAGACCTAAGTTACGCAAATTCATTATATCCTCCCTTTGCGGCCTGCGGCCGCGCTCCACGCCGCGCGGGATTTCCCGTCCCTTGCGGCCTTCCAGGCCGTCACGGGCGCTGCAATCGCCCGTGACGGCGACTCCTCATGCTCCCGGTCCGGCCTCCTCGCCGTCCCGATCCTTCTCCGCGCCGCCCCCGCAGGATTGGCGCACCACGAGCTTGCAGGGCAGCTTCCGCACCCCCGGCTTCACCGGCTTGCCTTCCGCAAGCTCGAGCACGAGCCGGCCCGCCTCGCGGCCCAGTTCCTTCAGGTTCATGTCCACCGTGGTCAGGGGCGGGCGCGTGGCCGCCGCCACGATCTCCCAATTGTCGAAGCCCACGACCGAAACGTCCTCGGGCACGCGCACGCCTCTTTCCCGCAAGGCATCGACGACGCCCCGGGCGATCTGGTCGTTGCCGCAGAAGATCGCGTCGGGCCTTTCACCCTCTCTCCAGAGCCGGTCGAGGGCCTCGTGCCCCCAGGCTTCCGACCAGGAGCCATGCAGCACCCTGCCCTCGCTCCCGACGATGTCGCGATAGGCGGCGGCTCGGGCGGCGGCGGAGGCGAAGCTGGCCGGCCCGGTGACGTGGACGATGCGCCGGCGGCCCAGCCCGACCAGCCACTCCACCGCGCTGCGCGCGCCCTGCTCGTCGTCCGATACCAGGGTGATGGCGTCTTCCGGGCCCTCGGTGAAGGCATAGACAACCGGCACCGGCAGGTTGGAAAGCTCGATCGGCAGCCGCCGGTCGATGCGCTTGCCCGAGGCGATGATGCCGTCCACCTGCTTGTCGAGCATGGCGTCCACATGCACCTTGCCCAGCGCCGCGTCATCCTCGATGCCGCAGAGGAAGACCGAGACGCCTTCATCGACCAGGGCCTCGGAAATGCCGGCCATGACCGGCAGGGTGAAGCGGCCATAGGTATCGTTGGTGAGCAGCCCCACGGTGAAGCTGCGCTGGCGGACCAGGGCCCGCGCCATGGCATTGGGACGAAAGCCCAGGGCGGCGGCGGTCTGCTTGACGCGCTGGCGGGTCTCCGCCGTCATCCGGCCGGTATCGTTGAGGGCCTTCGACGCCGTGGCCACGCTGACGCCGGCGACGCGGGCAACGTCGTAGATGCGGATGCGTTCGGCCCTGCTCACGCCTTCGACCCTCAAAGGAAAACCCTTTTCTCTACCTTGGTAAAACGGTTTTTCAACTCACGTCAAGCACGATCCCTACCCGGCCAGCGCCACATGGTCTCCACCCCGGGCCTGCTTGAGATGCTGGAGGGCCCGCACCTGGCCGGTCATCTCCAGCGCCCCGCGATAGACCGGGTCGTGCCAGCCCTCGATATCGATGGAGCCCGTCCAGCCGGCCAGGCGCAGCTCCGAGATGATGTCGGTCCAGTTGCTGTCCCCGAAGCCGGGGGTGCGCATGAACACGAATTTCTCCCTGCCGAAGATGCCGTGCTCGCGGATGACGTCCCAGCGCACCGTGGCGTCCTTGCCGTGCACGTGGAAGATCTTGCCCGCCCATTTGCGGATCTGCGGCAGCGGATCGATGAGATAGACGAGCTGGTGGCAGGGCTCCCATTCGAGCCCGATATTGTCGTCCGGCGTCTCGTTGAACATCAGCTCCCAGGCGTCGGGATTGTGGGCGATGTTCCAGTCGCCGGTCTGCCAGTTGCCGTCCATGGCGCAGTTCTCGAAGGCGATCCGCACGCCCTTGTCGGCGGCGCGCCTGGCCAGTTCGGACCAGACCTGCCTGTATCGCGGCAGGCTTTCGGGCAGCGGCCGGTTGCGGATGCGGCCGGTGAAGCCGGCGACGCAGCCGGCACCGAAATGATGGGCATTGTCGATGCAGGCCTTCCATCCCGCGAGCGTCTCGCGGTCGAGGGGCTGGTCCTCCAGCGGATTGCCGAACATGCCGATGGTCGAGATGGTGATGTCGCGGTCCCCGATGGCGTCGCGGCAACGCTTGCCCAGTTCGGCCAGGTCCTGCCCCCCGGTCGTCTGCCAGAAGAAGGGCTCGAAACTTTCGAAGCCCAGCTCGGCGATGGCGGCGATGTTCTCCGCGGCCCGGCCCTCCGTGGCCTGGATCATGGTGCCGATGCGGATGGACTTGGCGGGGTCGTTCACGATGGGGTTTCCTGGACTGCGATGGGGATGCGCCGGCCGGTGCGGGCGCTTTCGATGGCGGCAAAGACCATGGCCAGGCTCTTGATGTTGTCGTTGCCGGCCGTCTCGGGCGGCCGCCCGGCCTCGATGGCGGCGAGGAAATCGGCGATGACGCTGGCATGGCCATGGGTCTGGCCGGCATCGGCCGGCGCGGGAACCGCGACATCGGCCAGATCGCGCAGGAAGCCGGTATCGCCGCTGACCACCCGCGCCTCGAAATGCTCCTCGCCGTCCCAGATCACCGTGCCCCGGGTGCCGACGACGCGCCAGGCGCTTTCCCAGCTGGTATTGGCGCCCTCGGCGCACCAGGAGCCGCGATAGGTGAAGACGATGTCGTTCTCGAACTCGAAGATGGCATTGGCCGCCGCGCCGTGCCGATACCAGGAGCCCTTCGGATTGGTTTCGAGGCAATAGACGGCGCGCGGCGCCCGGCCGGCCATGAAGCGCGCGGCATCGAGCGTGTGGATGGCCATGTCGAGCAGCAGCACATGCTCCATCTCCTCGCGGAAGCCGCCGAAATGGGCGCCGATGAAGAAGTCGCAATGCAGCGCCGTCAGCTCGCCCAGCACACCGCTTTCCAGCAGTCGCCGGATGCGGCGCACCCCGGCGACGAAACGGCGGTTCTGCACCACGGCATGGATGCGGCCGGCCGCCGCGGCCTGGGCGATCAGGTCCTGCGCCGCCTCGATGCTGGTCGCCATCGGCTTTTCGCTGAGCACGTGGCAGCCATGGCGCAGACCGGCCTTGACCACCTCGGCGCGCGCGCCCGGCACCACGACGTCGAACAGCAGGTCGGGCCGGACCTCGGCCAGGACGGCATCGAGATCGGTCCCGATCGCCACCTCGGAGAGACCGAATTCGGCGGCGAGCATCTCGGCCGCGGTCCGGTCGAGATCGACGAGGCCCGCCACCCGCACCCTGCCCTCGAGCAGGGGATGCGCGGCCAGCGCCGAGAGCCATCCTCTCGACATGCTGCCGCAGCCGGCCAGCACCGCCGTGAACGCCACGAGTCTCCTCCCTGGACTTCCGCGCCCCCCTGCCGTCTTGTGCGGCGTCGCGGAACACGCTCCCGTAAACGTTTACGACGCTATATTCGCGACGGTTTCCGTGTCAATGGAGTTTCGTAAACGTTTCTGGGGACCCGCATCGGCTGTGAACAAGGCTTGGAAAACATGAGCGGCATCAGGCGCCTGGCGCAGCAGCTCGATATCTCCATCGGCACCGTCTCGCGCGCGCTCAACGGCAAGCCCGACGTCAGCGAGCAGACCCGCCGGCGCGTCCTCGATGCCGCCGCGGCCATGGGCTATGTGCCCAACCAGGCCGGCCGGGCCCTGCGCATGGGGTCGACGGGCGTCGTCGGCTTCATGATGCAGACCGGCACCGAGATCACCGGCGAGGGCGACGTCTTCTTCATGAGCGTCTTCGACGGCGTGCAGACGGTCTTCGCCCGCCACCGGCTCGATCTGGTCGCCCTGCTCTGCTCCTCGGAGGAAGACCCGGACGCCTATATGCAGCGGGTGGTGGCGCGGGGCTTCGCCGATGCCCTCATCATCTCGTCCACCAAGCGCGAGGACCACCGCATCGAGTTCCTGGCCCAGCGCAAGATCCCCTTCATCGCCCTCGGGCGGTCGCTGACCGATGCCGGCCATCCCTGGCTCGACCTCGATTTCGAGGGCATGGCCGAAACCGGCGTGTCCCGGCTGATCGCCAAGGGGCATCGCCGCATCGGCATCTATGCGCCGGTCGACGACATCAATCTCGGCTTCATCCTCATCGAGTCCTACCGCCGGACGCTGGAGCGGCACGGCATCGCCTTCGATCCCGATCTGATCTTCCGTGCCTATCCCAACGAGCGGGGCGGGCACCAGGTCGCCACCGCCATAGCCGCCATGCCGGACGGCAAGCGCCCGACCGGCTTCGTGCTCGCCAACGAGGTGATGTCGGTGGGTCTCTATAGCGGGCTCTACAAGGCCGGCCTCGCGCCGGGCAAGACCTTCGCCATCATCGGGCGGGATAGTCCCCAGGCCCACTACCTAGTGCCGAAGCTGACCTGCTTCACCATGTCCCTGCGGGAATTGGGCATCGCCCTGGCCGAAGGCCTTCTGGCCACCATGCCCGACTATGCCCGGACCTATCCATTGGGCGTCGTGCGGCGCGTGGTGCCGCTGACGCTGGTGGAAGGCGACAGCGACGTGCCGCCACCCGCCGCATAGCTCGGCGATTCACCGCTCCGGAGCCGGGTACCACTTGCTGGCGAAGCTGGCACGGAAGCCGGTCCGCCGCAGTTTCTCCAGCAGCAGCGAGCGTACCATTGCCTCCGGCTGCTGCCGGCCCACCGGCAGCAGCATGCTCTGTTCGCCGATCATGGCGTGAATGACCTTGCCCTGGATGAAATATGTCGCCCTGTGCGTCTCGCCGTCGAATTCGACCTCGACATCCCGCACCAGCCCCTCCCGTTCCATCGTCTCCTCCCGCCGCACGTGCCGATGGTCCTCTCGGCATTGCCGTGAGTCAAGGCGCGTCCCGGGATCGAGCCGCGATCGGCGCCTTCTGCCCTTGAACGGGTGCCGGACCGACCTAAATCGTTGTTTGCCGGACGCCCATTCGGGGTCGGCGTGCCGCGCGGAGGCCATGGCATCCGGCGGCACCACAGCTTGTATCCATGTTGCTCACAGGAGGATGTGGCTATGAGAACCACTGTCGATTTTTCTCCCCTGTTCCGGTCGAGCATCGGGTTCGACCGAATGTTGAACGCGCTGGAGGCCGCCAGCCGCGTCGCGTCCATCGACAACTGGCCGCCCTACGACATCGCCAAGCTCGGCGAGGACGACTACCGCATCACCATGGCGGTGGCCGGCTTCAGCCAGGACGAGCTGACCGTCACCCAGGAGCAGACCATGCTCATGGTGTCCGGCCAGAAGGCGGGCGAGGACAATGGCCAGTACCTGCATCGCGGCATTGCCGGGCGCGCCTTCCAGCGCCGCTTCGAGCTGGCCGACCACGTCCAGGTCACCGGTGCCAGCCTCGTCAACGGTCTGCTGACGATCGACCTCAAGCGCGAGCTTCCCGAGGAGATGAAGCCGCGCCGGATCGAGATCGCGACCAGCGGCGCAGCCCTGCCCAAGACCGCGCCGAAGCAGATCGAGGCCGAAAAGCAGGCCGCCTGAGCCAGCCCGCCTGCATATTTGACGCAAGGCGCCGGGCACTGTCCGGCGCCATCGGGAAAGCCTTGTCAATCGAACGAACGGAAAGGAGAAGACTTATGAGCGTACGTGATCTGATCCCCTGGGGCCGCAACAACGGCAACCAGCCTGCAAGCATCTTCCGCGACGGCGAGCGCGACCCGTTCCTGTCGCTGCATCGGGAGGTGAACCGGCTGTTCGACGACGCCTTCCGCAGCTTCGGGTCCGGCCTGCCCTCTTTTGGCGGCCTCTCCGCCTTCGGCGGGGGCTGGCCGAGCGTCGAGATCTCCGACGGCGACAAGGAGATCAAGGTATCGGCCGAGGTGCCCGGCCTCGAGGAGAAGGACATCGAGGTCCTGCTCGATGACGGCGTGCTGACGCTGCGCGGCGAGAAGCGCGCCGAGGCCGAGGACAGGGACCGCCAGTTCTCCGAACGCTTCTACGGCCGCTTCGAGCGCCGTATCCCGCTCGGCTACGAGGTCGAGCAGGACAGGATTGATGCGCGCTTCCGGAACGGCGTGCTGACCGTGACCCTGCCCAAGAGCGAGAAGGCGCAGTCGCAGGTCAAGCGCATCGCCATCCGGAGCTGACGCATGGCCGACACCGGCGGCGAGCCCTTCGCCCGCCGCCGGCAGCCTTCGCATTCCCGGACGCAACGCCCGACCGGCCCGGATTTGAGCTGGCGGCCTGCTGCCCATCGCGGGAGACGGGTGTTCCGGACCGTCGTCAGACTTTTTGGCGACGAGCCAGCTCTTCGACAGGCCATTCAGGCCAATCGAGTTGCATGGGAAAATCAATGCGATCGCCCTTGATCATCGACATGTAGCATCCGAGGTTGACCTCGGCGGTGCCGGAGACATGGGCGAAGCCCAGGTCCGGGCTGGTTCCGTCCGACAGCCACTGCGCCAGCGTGTCGACCATCGCCACCCAGGCGCCGATCCAGTCATGGTTGTCGGAATGGCGCTCTTCCTCCAGGCCGTCCTTTGAATATATTTTCAGATCGGCTTCCTTGCTGATGTGGATGGCTCCCTCTGTGCCGGTGAGCACCATATTGGCACCGCCCTGCAGGTAAGCAGGCCCGGTTTCGAGCGAAGCGCGTCCGCCGTCGGGGAAGATGAGGTAGGCAACGGCGTGATCTTCCATCGCATGGCCGAAGCCCCTGCGCCCGCGTACCCTTGCCTGGCCAAGCACGTTCGCGGGCATGGCATCGTCATGGAAGAAGCGGAACATGTCGAGCCAGTGCGAGCCCCATTCGCTGAGATCCCACTCGTCGCCGATTGCAGCAGTCACCATCAGGCGCTTGCCGATACGGCCCGAACTGTAAATCTCGCGCGCCTTCTGGAACGCCGGCAGGTAGCGACGGAAATGCGGCACCATCATTTCGACGTCGGAATCGGCGACCAGCTCGCGCAACCTGGCCAGTTCCTCAGGTGATTTGACGAACGGCTTTTCGCACAGAATGGCTCGCACACCCGCCTTGATGCAGGTCTCGATCATCGGCAGATGCAACCCCACATAGGTGCACAGGCTCACCACATCCGGCTTCACTTCGGCGAGCATCACCTCGAGGCTGGGGTATCCGGCGACGCCGTCGAACTGTGATTGGAAGTAGCCGAGATTCTCGGCGTTCACGTCGGCCGCGGCAACGAGTTCGAAATTCTCGCTGCGGTTGTAGACCTTGGCATGCACATGACCGATGCCGAAGCCGCCGCCGGTGGGGCTGCCCGGTTTACCGCCGGCCGCGCCGACACCGACGATCGCGCTTTTGAAGGTCTTGTCTGAAATCCTGGTCATTGAAGGTCCGTCTTCTCAGTCGTTGAAGGGCTGTATGCAGCCGAACGCAGCGGCAAGATGTGACAGGCGGGCGGCATCGGTGGGGCCGTCATGGGCAACCGCGCGGTAGCCGAGGCGCAAAGTCTCACCCGCTCCCAGTGTCATGGAATCGTGCCGGAGCAGGCTGGGGCTGATGTATCCGAAGGCCGATTTGTCGTAATAGACATAGCTGGGCGACGGGTGGCGCGGGTTGCCCGGATGGTCGATCAGGGCCAGCCCGGCCTGGCGGTCGCGCCTGGGGCCGCCATCGGCGATGCCGCTGAGGGCGACCCAGACTGCGGATGCGCCATTCGCATCGCCGTCCACCTGCCCCGAATCGTTGGTGACCCGGCAATCGGTGAGGCCGCGCGCTGCGCGAATGCCCAGGCCGGCATAGCCGCCCCATGGAGTCTGATCGTTGGCCGGCGTCGCTTCGAGCTCGATCTCGGCGTCACCGACCCTGAAATCGTGGAAGATGTCGACTACAAGTTCGGGTCCCTCACCCGCATGGATGACGATCCGTCGCTTCTCCGACATCACCACGCTGCCGTCCGGCGCGACATAGTTGAGGGCGTGGCGCAGCTCTGCCGTTCCGTCTTCGCCAACCTGGAACGCGTCGGCGCCGGCGGGTAGCGTCCTGCCGTCCGAGACGAGCGATCCGTCCGCTCCGATCGCCTCTTCCCAGTAGTTGATCCCGTTGATGTATTTCCACGCGAACCAGAGACCGCGATGCCAAACATGGTCGGAGGGCTGGAAGGCCGTCAGAAGCGCGCCCTCCGGCGTATGCAGCGGATGGAAATAGGGCTTGGGCGTACCCGCGCCGAATTGGTAGGCAAGAAGGGTCTTTCCGCCCTTCGACAGGGTCAGCGAGCACCCCGGCTCGTACTCCCAGCGGGAGGTCTTGGTCATTGCTTCGTTCCTCATACCCCGACCGCCTGTCCGTTTTGCTTGTCGAATGCGTACATCGCCAGGAGCCCATCGGCGGACTGGTGCGGCCCGATCTTGAAGTCGACCTTTTCGCCCCGGTTGAGGGCGGGGCGACCGTTCAGCGAGGCGGTGATGGTATCGCCGTTGGGCGTCCGCCCATGGACCACCGTCTGCGCACCGGTGGTTTCGATGAGGACGATTTCGCCCGGCACGCTTTCCTTGCCGTCTGCCGGAACGATTGCAAGATGCTCCGGTCGTATGCCGATTTCGACGCGGGTGCCCGCATCGGCCCGGGCGGCAAGCGGCAGGCGTAGGTGGAAGCCGTCGAACTCGACGCTCATGCCGTCCTGACCCACGGAGCCCGGAAGGAAGTTCATCGCCGGCGAGCCGATGAAGCCGGCGACGAACCGGTTCGCCGGCCGATCGTAGAGCTCGAGCGGCCGGCCCTGCTGCTCGATCCTGCCGGCCCTCAGGACCACGACATGGTCGGCCATGGTCATGGCCTCCACCTGGTCGTGGGTGACATAGATCGAGGTTGCCTCGAGCCGCTCGTGCAGCGCCCGAATCTCGGTGCGCATGCGGACGCGCAATTCGGCGTCGAGATTGGACAGCGGCTCGTCGAACAGGAACACCTTGGGCTGCCGGACGATCGCGCGGCCCATGGCCACGCGCTGCCGTTGCCCGCCTGATAGTTCGCGCGGGTAGCGCTCCAGCAGGTGGTCGAGCCCCAGGGTGCTGGCCACCGTCTCCGCCGCCTCCCGCCTTTCCGCGACCGGACGCCGGCGCAGCCGCAGGGCGTAGGTGAGGTTGTCGAAGATGTTCATGTGGGGGTAGAGCGCGTAGCTCTGGAACACCATGGCGACGTCGCGTTCGCGTGGCGGCAGGTCGTTGACGACGGTGTCCCCGATCTGGATCCGGCCGCCGGAAATCTCCTCGAGCTTGCAGCGGGCAATGGCGAAGGGGCATCGGGTATGGAAGTGGCAACCCGAGGGTGGATTGATCGGGGAAGGGACTTCACCCCCCACCACCAGCCTCTGCCGGCTGCGCTCCACTTCCGGATCGGGGATGGGCACCGCGGACAGCAGCGTCCGTGTATAGGGATGGAGGGGACTGTCGTAGAGCCGCGATGCCGGGGCGATCTCGACAACCTTGCCCAGATACATCACCGCGACGCGGTCGCTGATGTGCTTCACCACGGAAAGCCCGTGGGCAATGAAAAGATAGGTCAGCCCCAGGGATTTCTGCAGGTCTTCGAGCAGATTGATGACCTGGGCCTGGATAGAGACGTCGAGTGCCGATACCGGCTCGTCGCAGATGAGAAATTTCGGCTCCACCGCCAGGGCTCGGGCAATGCCGATGCGTTGCCGCTGGCCGCCGGAGAATTCGTGGGGGTAGCGAGCGGAGAAACGGGGGTCTACCCCACCATGTCGAGCAGTTCGCGCACGCGCTGCGCCACCGCCCCCGGGCCCTGGCGCAGACCGTGGACGTGAATGGCCTCGCCAACGATCTCGCCGACGGTCATGCGTGGGTTGAGCGAGGAATAGGGATCCTGGAAGATGTACTGCATCTTGCGCCGCATCGCGCGCAGTTCGGCGCTTGACATGGCGGTCACGTCTTCGCCGTCGAAGCAGACGTTGCCGCCTGTGGGCGTGGTCAGGCGGACGATGGCGCGACCCGTGGTCGACTTGCCGCAGCCGCTTTCTCCGACCACGCCGAGCGTTTCGCCCGCCGCGATGTCGAGGCTGACGCCGTTGACCGCATGGACTCTGCCGACTTCGCAGCGAAGCAGCCCGCCCAGGATGGGATAGTGCACTTCCAGATTGGTGACGCGAAGCAGCGGTGGCGCTGCGGTGGTCGGCATTGCATCGGCTGGGCTCATGGCGCGCCGCCTTCCGCGGGCCGCATTGCGCCGACGGTCGTATCCAGGGTGACATCGAAAAGGCAGGCAGCCCGATGTTCGGGCGCTACGGGGCGCAGGGGCGGCACCACGCGGTCGCAGACCCCGGCGGCAAAAAAGTCGCAGCGCGGCGCAAAGGCACATGCCTCGCCCAGCCTTGCCAGGTTGGGCGGTGTGCCGCGAATGGGCGTCAGGCGGTGTCCTTCGGCCTCGTCCAGCCGGGGGATGGAGCGAAGCAGCCCCATCGTGTAGGGCATCCGCGGACGGGCGAACAGCTCGTGCACCGGCGCCTGCTCGACGATGCGGCCGCCATACATGACGGCGACCCGATCGGCGACGCCGGCAACGACGCCCATATCGTGCGTGATCAGGATCAGCGCCGTGCCGAGCCTTTCCCTGATACTGGCGAACAGGCCGAGAATATCGGCCTGGATGGTGACGTCGAGCGCTGTGGTCGATTCATCGGCGATCAGAACTTCGGGGTCGCAAGCCAGACCGATGGCGATCATCACCCGCTGCCGCATGCCGCCGGACAAATGGTGGGGATAGTCGCCGAGGCGGCGTGCCGGGCTGGGTATTCCCACCAGGTCGAGCAACTCGATGGCCCGTTCCTGAGCGGCGTGCCGGTTCAGTCCCTTATGATGCCGAACCACCTCGGTCAGCTGCCGTCCGATGGTGAGCGTGGGATTGAGCGAGGTCATGGGATCCTGGAAGATCATGGCCATGCGGTTGCCGCGGATGTTGCGCATCCGCTTTTTGGGCAGCTTCAGCAAGTCGACGCCGTCGAACATCACGCTGCCGCCGGCGATGACACCCGGCGGATTGGGCACCAGACCCATCAGCGCCAGCGAGGTCACGCTCTTGCCCGAGCCGCTTTCGCCGACCAACCCCAGGGTTTCCCCCCGGCGGAGACTGAACGATACGCGGTTGACGGCGCGGACCAGTCCCTCCCGGGTGCGGAAATGGACTTCGAGATCGCGTACGTCGAGAATTGGCGGCTGAGCTTTGTCTATGGCGTTCATGTCGGTCATCCGGCGCGCAGCTTGGGATCGAGGACGTCTCGCAGGGCGTCGCCCAGGAAATTGAAGCCGAAGACCACGAGGGTGAGGGCAATACCCGGCGCCAGGGCCATCCATGGCGCTTCCACCATGTAGCTGTGCATGTTGTTGCTCAGCATCGCGCCCCAGGAAGGCGTTGGCGGCGGCGTGCCGAGCCCAAGGAAACTGAGGGAAGCCTCGGAGAGGATCGTCGTGCCGATGCCGGCAGTCGCCGTAATGATGAATGGCGCGACGCAGTTGGGCAGGATGTGCCGGAACAGGATGCGCCGATCGGACAGGCCCATGTTGCGTGCGGCCTCGACGAAGGGGCGTTCGCGGATAGTAAGGACGCTGGAACGGACCACGCGGGCGGCATTGGGTGCGAGAACCACGGCCAGCGCCATGATAACGTTCCACGTGCTCGAGCCCAGGGCCGCCACCATGGCGAGCGCCAGGACGAGCATGGGGAAGGCCAGCAGCACCTCGACGATGCGCTGAATGATATCGTCGACGACACCGCCCAGATAGCCGCCGACCAGGCCGAGGACCGCGCCCAGGGTCGAGCCGATGGCGACCGCCATGAGCCCCACGAACATCGAGACGCGTGCACCCCAGATGATGCGGCTCATGATGTCGCGGCCGAACTCGTCGGTCCCCAGCCAGTATTGCGGGCTGGGGGGCGCCAGTAGCGCGCCGGGATTGATCTGGAAGGGATCGAGCGGTGCCAGCCAGGGCGCTCCGATGGCGAGCACGCCGAATATGGCGATAATCACGAGGCCGGCCGCGCCCAGCGGCTTGCGGAGGGCGAAGGTGAAGATTGCCCGGACAGTGCGGGTCAGCCGGGATTCGGCGTCCGAATGCGAAGCCGTTGCGTCGGTCATCAGTAGCGGATCCTCGGGTCCAGTACGCCATAGAGCAGGTCGACGAGCAGGTTCACGAGCACGAAGGACACGGCCATCATCAGGATGATTGCCTGCACGACCGGATAGTCCCGGTGCAGGATCGCGTCGATCAGGTAGCGCCCGATGCCGGGGAGCGTAAAAATCGTCTCCATGATCACGGTGCCGTTGAGCATGAAGCCAAACTCGATCGCCGCCAGGGTCAGGATGGGCAGCATGGCGTTGCGCAATGTGTGGGTGATCACCAGCGTGGTGGTCGGCAAGCCCTTGGCCCGGGCGGTGCGGACATAGTCCTCACGCAGAACTTCGAGCATGGTGGACCGGGTCATGCGGGCGATAACGGCGGCTGTGGCATAGCCGAGCACCAAGGCCGGCCAGATCACCTGCTGCAGGTTCATCCATGGATTGGTAAAGAATGGCACGAAGCCCAGCGGCGGCGTCCAGTTGAACCAGACCACCATGAACAGCATCAGCAGCGTGCCCAGCCAGAAGGGCGGCATGGCCAGCCCGCCGATGCTGAGGCCGCGCAGGGCGTAGTCCACCCAGCTGTCCTGCTTTAGAGCGGCGATCATGCCGGCAGGCAGGCCGATGCCCATGGCGATGGCAATAGAGAGCAGAGCCAGCTCGATCGTCAGCGGAATTCGCCGGCCGATCTCGTCCAGCACCGGTCTTCCCGACCAGAGCGACAGCCCGGCATCGCCCTGGAGCAGGCCGCCGATCCAGGTGAAATACTGCTCATGCAGCGGCAGATTGAGGCCCAGTTGTTCGCGCAGCGTCTCGCGCGCCTCCATATTGCCAGATGACCCGCTCTCGCCGTCGCCGGCGAGGATCATCCCGGCCACGTCGCCAGGGAGCAGGCGCATGACCAGGAAGACCACGATGGTTACGCCGATCAGCGTGGGAATGACGCTGATAAGCCGTCTGACGATATAAGCGCCCATGTGGCTGCTCCCCGCCTTGCCGCCGGCCTATTCGGCGCCGTCGACGGTGGCTGCCGGAATCGTCCGCACGGCGGTAACGTGGCCCTTGCGCGGATCGTAGAGGCCGATGGACTCCTCGTATTTGTCGATCGCGCTCTTCGGCAGGTACTTGTCTTCCCAGGCGGCGACGGTCGGAAAGCCGGTCAGGTCGAACGGGCCGTAGCTGCCCATGGGATGACTGGCGGTGCTGCCCATGAATTCGTTATAGGGAGCGAGCCCGCGTACCTTCATGTCGGCCAGCAGGTCCCACATCGCCACCAGGCCCGCCTTGTAGAAGTGGTTGCCCATCGTCATGCACATGCCCAGGTCCTGCAGGTCCTGCAGTGACGGCAGCGGCTTGAGGGCATGGACCGAACACGACATGGGGCCATCGACTGCGGCGCGAACCGCGGCGATTTCCTCACGCGTCTGCGGCGCCTCGATATAGATCACGTCGGCGCCGGCTTCGCGGTAGGCCTTGCAGCGGCGGATCGTTTCCTCGATCCCGCCACCGACTGCCGTCCGCGCGTCGCAACGCGCCATGATCACGAAGTCCGGATCGATCTCGTCGCGCGCATCGCATGCGGCGCGGAACTTGCCGCAGGCTTCCTCGATCGAAACCAGCGTCTTACCCTTGGAAAAGCCGCAGCGGGGCGGGAAAGTCTGATCCTCCAGGAACAGCCCTGCAGCACCGGCAAGGATGACTTCCTTCACGGTGCGTCGCACGTTGATCGCCGTCCCGAAGCCGCTTTCCACGTCGGGGATGAGCGGGATCTCCACCGCATGGGCGATGCGACGGATATTCTCGACCATCTCCGTCATGGTGGTCATCCCGGCATCGGGCAGCCCGAGCACGTGAGACGAGAAATTGCTGCCGGATGCACCGATAAGTTTGAAGCCCTGCGCCTCGGCCATCTGCGCATGTATCGCGGTGGCAACCGTGACCTGGAAGGTGATCTCCTTCTCCGCGATCAGCTGCCGGAGCACGGTCGTCATCTTGGTGCGCATCTTGGTATTCCTCATGAGTGCCGTGGGCCGCCGGAGCGACCCACGCGGGAATGTTTTGAAGAACTAGGCGGACAGCCAGACTTCGGCCATTCGACGGTTGTTTTCCGGCTCGGGATGCAGCGAGAAGTCGTGCATCTTGACCGAATGCGCGAGGCAACGGTCACGCCAGTAGAGGACGATTTCTCCGGCATCGGTCAGGCCCATCGCGTCCATTTCATTGACCAGCCGCAGACGCTCCGTGTCGTCCTGGGCCTGCCCCTGTTGCTCCAGCAGGGCGTCGAGCTGTTCGTTGCATAGCGACGACAGGTTCATCTGGGCGCCACAGGCATAGAAGTCGGGGAAGACCGCATCCGCGTCATTGACGTAGATGGTACGAGAATAGGGCGACAGGTCGAAATTGCGGCGCGCCAGGTTGTCTTCGAAAGTCGCGGTTTCCTGCGGCTGGAGGGTAGCGTCGATGCCGACGCGCCGGAGCTGATCCTGGATGAAGATCGCGGCAGCTTCGAACGTGGCGCCGGTGCGCGTGGTGATGGTCGTCGTCAGCCCGTCTGCGAATCCGGCGTCGGCCAGCAGCCGTCGCGCTTCGGCCCGACTGGCCTCTATGTCGGTGCCATAGCCCGGCACCGCGGCCAGGGCCTCCTCGGAAAGCGACCATTGGCCGGGTGGCATCAGGCCGCCGATGACCCCGTCGCCCTGGCGCAATACCTGCAGCGCCTCGCGCCGGTCGATGGCGAGGCTGACGGCCTGGCGGACGCGCGGATCGTTCCACGGCTCGCGCTTGGTATTGAGTGTGAGGCTGGCAAAGGTGTAGCTCTGCACCGTCTGCACGTCCACGACATCGCCGAACTCGGCCTCGGCGCGGCGGCCATCTTCGGTCGTGATGCCGTCGAGCAGATGCAGTTGCCCGGCGCGAAGGTAGTTGAAGCCGGCATTTCGATCTGGAATGACATAGATCGTCATGCCGTCCAGATAGGGCAGGCCCTCGACGTGATAGTCGGGGTTGCGCTCGAGCTGGATGCTGACGCCCACATCGTGCGAGACGAAACGGAACGGGCCGGTGCCGACGATGTCGTCGGCCATGCTGCCCTTGGCCTCCATGACGTGCTTGGGCAGGACGATCATCCAGCCGATTGCCATGATCTGAAGGAAGGCTCGCTGCGGCCGGGACAGCACGAACTGCACTGTCAGGTCATCCACCACGTCAATCGAGGAGACGGCTGCGAGCAGGTTCTGGCGAATGCTGATGACGCCCTCGGGCGGCGCGCGGAGGGTATCGAACGTGTGCTTCACGTCGGCGGCAGTGAAGGGCTGGCCATCATGCCAGACGACGCCGGACTTGAGCTTGAATGTATAGGTCGTGCCGTCCTCGGAAACCTCCCAGCTCTCGGCCAGGTCGCCGATCACTTCGGTGGGAGCGAACGGGTCGTAGCGCACCAAGTTGTTGTAGCAGGGCGCGAGCACGTTGATCACGAAGGACTGAAGCCCCACCAGCGGGTCGTAGCTGGCCGGCTCCGCGGTGACCATCCAGGCGAGGTTGCCGCCGCGCGTCGGCTCGCCGCGCGTCGGCTCGCCGCTGGTCGCCTGGGCCCAGGCCGCGCCGCCCATTCCACCCAGTCCCATCGCGGCAGCGGCGCCGCCCATGAGCGACTGCACCAATAGCTTTCGCCGGGTAATGCCGCCGGCGGTTGCCATGTCCTGGGACGCAGTCGTACCGTCTCGATGCTTCATATCTTCCTCCCTCGGCCGTTGCGGGCCTGATTTTCCAGCTGACGCGTCCACCTCAGACACTAGACACGAATCCGGAACCGAGCTGCCTCCCTGGCAAGCCCATCTTGTTTCGGTGGGGCCGTCTTCCGCAACCTTGCGCACCGGGCTTGACGTAAACTTCTCCAAGGTCCGATACTTTATGAAGTGCAATGATAGAAATGGTCATTGCACGTGGCGCACCAAAGGAGCGATCATGCGGTCGAACATGATGCTGGGCGAGATCGAGGCATTCGTTGCGATCGCCGAACACAATTCGTTTCGGAAGGCGGCGGAGGAACTGTCGCTGTCGCCACCGGCCCTGAGCCGGCGCCTCAGCAAGCTGGAGCAGGCGCTGGGCATCAAGCTGGTGGAGCGCACCACGCGCTCGGTTTCTCTGACCGCCCTGGGCCGCGAATTCCATCGCCGCGCACTTGAGCTTCTCGACGATCTGGAGAGCTCCCTGCTCGTGTTGCGGGATGTGGAAACGCGGCGCTCGACGATCTTCACCGTGGCCTGCGTGCCTACGGCCACGCAGTATTTCCTGCCGCCCGTGGTCAAGCTCTTCGGCGAGCTGCATCCGCGCGCCCGGGTCCGGGTTCTCGACCTGGCCGCCAACGAAGTGCTTGCGGCCGTGCTCAATGGCGAGGCCGAGCTTGGCATCACCTTTACCGGCAACAGCGAGCCGGGCATCGCCTTCAAGCACCTGCTGCAGGATCCGTTCGTCCTGGCCTGTCACCGCGACCATCCCCTGGCCCAGCGCTCACAGGTTCGCTGGCGCGAACTGGAGAATTATCCGCTCGTTGCCGTGTCCAAGGGCAGCGGCAATCGTCTTCTGATCGACACCAGGCTCGCCGAAGCCGGATTGCAGCTGCCATGGACCTATGAGGTCAGGCATATGACGACTTCGCTGGGTCTGGTTGAACGCGGTCTTGGTGTCGCGGCGCTGCCACGGACGTCCCTGCCCGAGGTTGGACACCCGATTTTGGCGTCCGTGCCCCTGATCGAGCCGTTCATCAGCCGCACGATTGCGGCCATTCACCGACAGAACGCCCGTCTTTCACTGGCTGCCCAGGGCTTTTACGACCTGCTGCTCAAGCAGTTGCCGGGAAATGGATAGCGTACCCGACAGCGATGCATATTTAGAAACAATACTGCCGGTCATTGCACTTCTCATGCCGATGATGTCCCGCCATACCCTTCTCGACCGGGGGAGGAGGGCGCTTTGGCGCCGGCGTTATGACATCAGTTGCCCACGTAGAGTTGCCCGAGCACTTCGATAGTGCCTCGCAGCGTCGTCCGCGTTTCAAGCCGCCGGCCGGCAGTTGCGACACTCATGTTCACATCTGGGGACCGAAGGCGAAATTCCCCTACGCCGCCAGGCGGAACTACACGCCGCCTGATCGCCCCAAGGAAGACCTTGCGACCATTCACGGACTGCTCGGCATCGACCGCGCCGTCATCGTCCAGAGTTCGGTCTACGGCACCGATCACCGCGCCATGCTCGATGCGATCGCCGCTGCGCCGGCAAAGCGGCGCGGGGTTGCCATCGTCGACGATACCACCGACGACGACGCGCTGGCCGCTCTACACGCCGGCGGCGTTCGCGGCGTCCGTTTCGGCTTTTCGAAGCACCATGGCGGGGCCGCCGACACGCGCGAGTTCGAATCGGTGGCGCGCCGGGTCGGCCAGCTCGGCTGGCATGTGGTGCTGCACCTGCAGCACGACGAGCTTCGGACTTACCGACGTTTCATCGATGGCTTGCCAGGCCCCTTCGTGATCGACCATATGGGCCGGGTCAATGCCAGCGAGGGCCTCGATGCCCCGCTGTTCCGGGATCTGCTGGCACTGGCAGCCGATCCGCGCTGCTGGATAAAACTGTCGGGCGCCGAGCGCTTGGTGGGGCCGGCCGGCCTGCCGCTCGGCGATGCCGTTCCGTTTGGCCGCGCGCTTGCAGCCGTGGCACCCGACCGGGCGATATGGGGCACAGACTTTCCCCACCCCAACAATCACGTCGTTCCGAATGACGCCGATCTGGTCGATCTCCTGCCGGAGATGCTGCCCTATCCAGCGCTGCAGCAGGCGGTGCTCGTCGACAATCCGGCACGACTCTATCGTTTTGAGGAGGAGGCATGATGTCGACCAAACTTGCGAGAGTCCCGCTCACGCTCGAGGAATTCCTGGCGCCGGATCGAACGGCGCTCGTGCTCTGGGACCTGCAGAAGGGTCTGGCGGGCAAGGCCATCAACACGCTTGCCGTCCAGGAGCATGCCCGCCAGCTCATCGCCGCCGCCGATGCCGCCGGCATCCTGGTGATCTGGAGCCGGCACGTGCTGCCGCCACTCGATCTCACGGTTGGGCCGTTCCTGCACTTCCTGATGCGCAAGCAGAAGGTCGATCATCCCGACAAGCTGCGCCCCTTCATGCAGGAGGGTATGGAGGAGACCCAGTTCCTCGATGGCTTCGCGCCGGCGCCGCACCATGTCGTGCTGCAAAAGAGCATGCCGTCGCTGTTCGTCGATACGCCGCTCGACCTGCGGCTGAAGGCACGGCGCATCGAGACCATCGTCCTGGCTGGCGTCGCCACCGATATCGGTATCGAATTCACCGCTCGGCACGGTCAGGCCAAGGGCTACTACTCGGTCATCGCCGAGGACGCTACCGGCGCCTACAGCCATGAATCCCATGCCCGCAGCGTGGCCTTTCTCAACGGCTTCATGCCCGTCGCCTCGACAGCAGAAATCTGCCGCATCTGGCAGCAAGCCACCCCCAGCAAGGAATTTCGGTCATGAGAAACCAGCGCAGCGTCATCGTCATCAGCATCACCCCATTCCATGCGGATGGTTCGCTGGACGAGGGGGGCTACCGCGCCCACCTGCGCCGCCTGGCCGAGGCCGGGGTGACGGTCTATGTCGCCGGCAGCGGCACCAGTGAGGCCTATACATTCACGCGCGAGGAGCGCGAGCGCGTGCTCGACATTTCCGTCGAGGAGCTCAAGGGCAAGGTGCCGGTGCGCGCCATGGGCTGCGAGCCGCGAACCGCCAACGAGATGCTCGACTACCTGCGGGCGGCCGAGAAAGCCAAGGTCGACGCGGCGCAGATCTTCTCGCTCGAGATCGGCCACGGCACGCACCCAAGCCCGGCGGAGATGGAACTCTACTACGACACGGTGATCTCCCAGACGGACCTGCCGGTCATCATCTCCACGCACCGGGTATCGGGTTACATCGTGCCGCTCGACGTCATCGAGCGGATGGCCAAGCGTCACGACAACGTCCTGGGCGTTGCCTATGGCGGCCTCGAAATCCCCTATCTGGGCGAACTGGTGCGCCGGCTCGGCGACCGGCTCGAAATCCACTGCGCCGGCCCGGCCAATGCGATGGCTTCGCTGTCGCTGGGCGCCAATGGCTTCATGGGCGGCGAAGGCAATTTCGCGCCGCACCTGGTGGCCTCGGTGATCAAGGCCTACGATGCGGGTGACCAGCAGGCGGTGACACAGTCTTTCGGCACGCTCATGGCCTTTGCCCACGTCTACAACCGCTACGGCGCGCATTCGGCTCGCGGCCTCAAGCCGCTGATGCAGGCCTATGG
>Ga0065721_10005270_pt1 | contig 22941 bp, 19 predicted proteins | sample Mesricmetagenome_FD_59108 | JGI IMG/M metagenome (GOLD analysis project Ga0065721, IMG submission 59108) | Mesophilic microbial community from rice straw/compost enrichment Sample: eDNA_1 v2 (version 2) | ecosystem: Engineered > Solid waste > Grass > Composting > Bioreactor | place: USA: Davis...
AAAGATCAACTGCCCGTTGTACTTGTAGGCCAGCGGCTCGCCGGGAGTGAGATAAAAATCACTCACTCCCTCGGCGGAGGCCAGTTCCCTGATGCGCAGGGCGACAGGGTTGTGTTCAGGGAGATTAAGGTAGCGCATTATCCAAGACGGAATTCAGGAAGAAGATTCGCAAACCAACACACGAAAGGAGGCCGAAACCATTGCCCTTACGATCTCGGTCTGTAATTGCGAACCAAAGAAAGAAAAGCCGCTCCCGCAATTCCGAAAAGCACGGCAGTCGACGGTTCGGGCACGGGCCCCAAAGAGGACACCTCCTCCTCGGTCAACACCGTGTCATAAACACGAATCGTCTTCACGAGCCCGGCAGACACTTCCTCCCCCCCCGTGGTGGCATCGTCCTGAAAAAACCTGATGATTGCGTCGTCTCCGGAAAAAACGAAACTCCCGCCGGAGTCCTCAATCGAAAACCTGAGATTTCCATTCACATACAAAGAGAAGATGCCGGCTGCATCGCGGGTGATGACCAGTCGAACCAGCATGTCTTCCGTCAAGTCATCGAACGGCCCGGTTTCGTAACTCAAAGGAGAAAAGGCTTCGAAGGCCGTGGAAAAGGCATAAACCCCATCATCGACGCTCAAATTGCCAAAATCGACAATCTTGCGATACCCACCAAGCTCACTAAAGCTGAAATCAATCAGCAGGGAATACTCCGCGGGGTTGGACAAAGCCCCGGACAAGGACAGACCCTGGCCTGCGGCAAATTGATACCCTCCGGATGTGAACACCCCCTCCCCTGCGGGAATGAGAGACGGCCCCAGGAATTCATCATCAAAATTCCCGTCGAGCAAATAACTATGCACCAAGTCGGCCGAGGCGGATTGAAGCAAAAAGGCCGACGATGCGCAGAAACATACAAGCAAGCGCCTAATCATTTTGATTTTCATGGGGATCTTGAGAAAAAAGCCGCGGTTATCCGGAAATGGGATTAAGAGAAAAAACTATGCCAGTAACATTGCTGGGCAATCCGATGGACTTGGCCGTCACCGCACCATTAAAGATGGAATTACTGTTAAAATTCACCGAACTATCGGGAGCAACGACATAACCATAAAAGGCGGAATTTGAACTAAAATTCACCGAACTGCCGTTCTTCACAAACAACTTTGTCCATTCCGGGTGTTCAGCATTCCCAAAGACATTGTTGGAATTAAGATTAAAATTCCCTTCGAAGTAGATTTCCACCGGTCCCACCACATTCACGGTGGCATTGGAGGAAATATTCAGTCCTTTGAAAATGTATTTCGTGGGCGTGGTGGATCCGGGCACACCCAGAGTGATCGAACCTCCCGTGTTGACATTGATGTACTGATTGTAAACCCCACCTGGCAGGGTCACGGCGCCGTTGATGTTGCCGCCATTCGGAGGTGTCTGGTTCGGCAGGCCCGTGGGAAGAGTCACCGTCGGCATCACCGTCGAATACCGCGTATAAATTTTCCCCTCGATCACCACATTGGAATTCAGGTTCACCGAATATCCGGAAGGCTGAACCGGTCCCGGGGGATTCCACTCGAGGATTTTCACGTGGGGAGAAGGATTGGGAATCACTTCGACGCCATCCTCAGTGAATGTCCGCCCTTGGATGACGGCATTTTTGTTGACGTTTATCGTCGGGGTTCCGGGAAGGTAGAGATTCCCACCCACCAAGCCTGCGTTGCTGCTGAAATTGATGTTTCCCAACGTCCCATCCGGATTGGGCACAACCGTCACGTTGCCGTGGATTTCGGAATTACTGTTCAGATTGAAATTGCTGACGAGAATTCCCTTAGGCACCTGATTCTCCCCGGAAGGAGGATTCGGTATGGGAGTCGGCGTGGGCGTGGGAGTCGGCGTGGGAGTCGGCGTGGGAGTCGGCGTGGGGGTCGGTGTCGGAGAAAACGGTGTGGACGTGGGTGCCGGCGTGGGCGGTTCGTCGGGAGGATTCGGCGTGGGGGTGGGTGTGGAAACTCCCGGATAGGGATTATCCACCGGAGTCGGCTCCGGAACGGAAGCCTGGGTGTAATCCCAAACCCACGCCGGCCCCTCCTTGACATTGGCGGCGTCAAGAACGCGCTCGCGCACATAGGGGTCCGCGTTCGGAGACTCACTCCGGGCAGCCACCGCGGCCGCATCACTCAGGACAAACTCCCTAATCCCGGAACCCGAATTTGTGATCTCAAACACCTTTTTGGAAGCATTCCAGACCGCCCGCGGTCCACTCGTTGTATAACTTCCCGCGGTCAGCCGCGGATCAATCAAACTCCCGGTGATGCCGTTTTGCTTGGCTCGCGTTTCGTCATCACCCTTGATTTTCAGTTTGGTCAAAACCTTCTCTTCGACCGTCGCCCCCGGCACCCCGTCGAGGTTGGACAAATCGCCCCCCATCGCTTCATAAATTTGCACGGCCGAATTCAAGGCCGAGACATCGGAGTCCAGCTTGCTTTCACGCGCCGCGGCATTAACGCTGCTGGCCGTATAGTAAGCCCCGGAGGCCAGCACCGATATGACCGCAATGACGGCAAGAATCTCGACAAGAGTAAATCCCTTCCTGAGACATTTCGGGGTCGTCATGACCCAAAACCATTAGCAGAACCCCCTATAAAGGCGAGGCAAAAATTTACGGAGAATGCTTTGCGAAAAAGCCACAACTGCAATTGGTAACATAAATGTTGCAGGCGACCCAACTTTTGGCTGGTGTAGTCTGCGGGAATTTTCTAGTAACTCTGCCTGTTCTGCTTGTCCGCAAGCAAAACTGCCTCAACCAAATGAACCTTGTGAATAAAGCTGCGCACGTCTCAACCCACCCCTCGATGAGACGCTTCCGTAACCGCACCCTTCCCCCTGTCCCCGTGCATGGCAGGCAAAATTCCCAGGGAATTTTCGCCGGAGCGCTGGCGGCCCTCACACTGGCGGCCGCGCCGTCCCATGCCCAGCAGGCCCCTAGCGGACAACCGTCCTTTCAGGCTCCCCAGGCGATCGTCCAGGCTCCGGCACCGACAGGCCAGCCGGCCACGGTTTCGGCGCCGCCGGCGCCCACGCCTTCGGGTGTTTCCCATTCCTCTGCGTCTGTGTCGGTCACCCCGGTCGGCTCTTCCAGCCCGAGCACCGGATCCTCCACTGCGGCCACAATCTCTCCCCCGCCCTTTGAGGTCTACACCGACTACAACTGGGGAAACGCCATGGCCAAGAGGCTGCGCAACGCCCCGGCGAAACTTTACAACTTTGACCGGGCGTCCCTGCGGGACGTTCTGCGTTTCCTGGCGGACGATGCCGGCATTCCCTTCGTGGCTCTGCAGGAATCCTCCGCAGTGGAAAACACCCTCGTCACCTTCACCCTGCGCGCCAGCCCCTTCCTGGCCTTGGAGACGATCGCCCGCGCGAACAGTGTGGCGTTGTTTTATGACAACGGCATCTGGTTCATGCGTCCATTGAACGAGAAGGAGCTCATCGCCCGCACCTACAAACTCAAGTTCAATCCCCAGGACGTGGTGAAATACACCGGGGCCAAGAACAACTCCAGCTTCTCGCAAAGCTCCGGCAATGGATTGAGCGGCATGGATCTCACTCTCCAGCAGCCCACGGACGTCTTCGAGGTCAAACCGCCGCAAACGGTGGAGGAGATCCGGAAACTTCTGGGCATTCCCACCAGCGGAATCCACGGAATCAACGCCGGGGAAACCAGCGTGGACAATCCCAATTCCCTGAACGTGCCGCCTTCCCTCACCATCGCGGGAAGCAATCTGGCCGGTGCCGAAACCGCCAAGGGCGACAACGGTGCGCAGGCCATCTACAACCCGGATGCCAACACCATCTATGTGGTGGCCACCCGTCAGCAACACCAGTGGGTGGAAGGGTTCCTCAGTGCGGTGGATCGGCCTCAGGCCCTCATTGGCATCGAAATCAAATTCTTCGAAACCACCCGGGATCCCAGCAGGGACTTGGGCATCGACTGGTCGCAGACCCTCGAGGGCGGATACAGTGTCACCGCCGCGGCGGAGGCCACCTTTGAAGGCGGCTTGAACACCCTCGCCATCAACGAAACGATGAACCGCGTTTTCGACGGCGGCGGCATGCTCAACGGCCGCTCCCTGGCGCGGGGACGCTCCTACGGATCGACCATCACCGTCGACGATACCGGCAATGTGACGTTCGCCGATCCCACCAGCCGCAACACGAGTACGCGCACGGCAACCTTCAACGGAGGGTACGCGGCCGTCCTTTCTCCCGATGAAGTCACCGTCACGCTCCAGGCCTTCATGCGGGACCGGGACACCAGCGTGGTGCAATATCCGCGCATGCTGACCGTCAACAACCGTGAGGTGGCCATCCGCAGCGTGGTCAACCAGCCGGTTCTCGGATCGGTTTCCTCCGTCAATTCCGGCGACAACACCGGAACCAACGTTTCGGAGGTCGCCTACCTCCCCATCGGCACCATTGTGAACGTTCTTCCGAAAACGATGCCCGACGGCTCGGTGATCCTGAACGTGGCCATCACCATCTCGCGCATCATCGGGTTTGAAAACATCACGCTCCGGCCCGGCCAAGTCCAGCCCTACCCGGTGCCCACCTCCCGCGTTTACAACGCCTCGCTGCAGGTGGATTCCGGCTACACCCTCGCGGTGAGCGGACTGGATGAATCGACGGACAGCCGCAACGACACCGGCGTTCCGTTCCTGAAGGACATTCCGGGCCTCGGGGAACTTTTCAAGAGCAAGAGCCGCCAGCAGGCCAAAAAGAACCTCCTCATTTTCATCACTCCGACCGTCATTTACGATCGCCGGAGCACCGAGGGCATCGCCACCGTTCCGGAGAGCATCGTGCCGAAGCGGCCGGACCAGCCGTCGCCGCCGGCGTTCTCCTCCGAAGGCCGTCTGGTGGGTGGATTTAATGCCATCGACGAAGCGCTGGCCTGGTTCGAATACCAGATCCGTCTGTTCAAGCAGATGCGGGAGGAAAGCCTGACCGACAAGAAGACGCAGAAACAGCTCCAGAGCGTGATCGGGTCGGCTGAAATGCTCGTCAAGGAAATCCAGATTCAGGAGGAGGAATCCCCGGGCAACCTGAATGCCCTGGTCAAGAAGGAGGAAAAAGCCCTCGCCCTCCTGGCGGATCTCAACAAGGTCTATCTCGACACCCAGAAGAAGGACAACGAGTTCTGACCTTCGGTGGCGTTGGATTTCCCACGCCGCTCCGGAGCACTCTCTGAAAACGCCCCTCGCCTCCGAGGGGCGTTTTTTTATCCCGAAGAAAGCGTGAGATTTGCCATCTCCGCGGTTGATTTTCCGACGAAATTCCCAATGATGCCGCGCGGGGTGAAGACAACGGCTGATTACATTGCTTCGGGGTTCGTCAAAATCGACACGGATCTGAACTATTTGATGGAGTGCCTCAGGGAGGTTCTCTGCGAGCTCGGGGAAGACAAGGCGGCGGAATTTTTGCCGTGGCAGGAAAGCGGACGCATCCACGACTCCGACGAACCTCCCCCCCGCATCGAGCAGGCCTACTCCATCGCCTTTCAACTGCTCAACATGGTGGAGGAAAACGCCTCCGCCAGAACCCGCCGTCTCCGCGAAATCGAGCACGGCCTTGCGGCGGAACCCGGCCTCTGGGGTCAGCAACTCGCGCGCCTCAAACAGGCCGGTTTCACCGGAGAGGAGATCGCCCGTTTTCTGCCTTCGGTACGCGTCGAATCGGTCCTCACCGCCCACCCCACGGAAGCCAAGCGTGCGGCGGTTCTGGAACAACACCGCGACATCTACCGGCTGCTGACCACGCTTGAAAACCAGTCGCTGACTCCGTCCGAGCGCAGCGCCATCCGCAAGGAGATCAAGGTTGTCCTCGAACGTTTGTGGCGCACGGGGGAAATCCTCCTCGAAAAACCCACCGTTTCCGCGGAGCGCCGCGGCACGAATTTTTATCTCCGGGAGGTCTTTCCCCTCGCCCTTGAGCAACTGGATGAGCGTCTGCGCAGCGCATGGGTGGACGCGGGATTCGATCCCGCGCTGCTGGAAAACCCCCACACCTGGCCGCGCGTGCGATTCGGCACCTGGGTCGGCGGAGACCGGGATGGACACCCCTTCGTCACCGCGGAGGTCACGGAGGAAACCTTGAAGGAACTGCGCGCCAACGCCGTGGCGGTCATGTCCCGGCATCTCGCTGCCCTGGCCGTCAAACTTCCGCTTTCCAGCAATTTCCAATCCATCCCCGCTCCGCTCACCGAGGCCATAACCCGGCTGTCTGAGGAAAACCCGGAGGCCGCGGCCGCGATCGCGCGCCAGTATTCCGACGAACCGTGGCGTCAATACGTCCTGCTGCTCCAGGCCAAACTGCCGGGCGGCACGGCGGCGCATTGTTATCATTTTCCGCGCGAACTCGACGCCGATCTCGCCCTGCTGGCGGAGTCCCTGGTTTCCGTCGGCGCCAAGCGGCTGGCCGACACCGCCGTTTGGCCCGTGCGTCGCGCCCTGGACGTGTTTGGGTTTCACCTCGCCGACCTCGACATCCGCCAGAACAGCAAATTTCACGACCAGGCGCTCATGCAGCTTCTGGCGGCGAGCGGCCAGCCCGCCCCGGATTTCAGTTCCTGGGACGAGGCCCGGCGGGTGGAATTTCTCAGCCGGGAACTCGAATCCCCCCGTCCGTTCCTTTACCACGACGCCGGCATCGGCGAGCAGGCCGACGCCGTCCTTTCCTGCTACGGGGTGCTGCGCCGCCACATCCGCCATTACAACCGCGAAGGCATCGGCTCGCTGATTGTCAGCATGACCAAACGCATGTCCGACCTTCTGGTCGTTTATGTGCTGGCGCGGGAGGCGGGACTCATGAAGTGGACACCCGAGGGTTTGCTCTGCCAGATCCCCGTTGTTCCGCTCTTCGAAACGCTGGACGACCTCGAGGGGAGCGCCGGGCTCATCGACGCCTTCCTTGCCCATCCGGTCACCCGGCGTTCCCTCCGGTTTCACCGGCAGGACCGCGCGCAGGTGCTTTCGCTGCCCCATGACCAGCCGATCCAGCAGGTCATGGTCGGCTACAGCGACAGCAACAAGGATTGCGGAATCATCGCCAGCCAGTGGGCGCTGCACAAAGCCCAGTCCGCCCTCGCCGACGCCGGTCGCAGGCATGGCGTGAAGATCCGTTTCTTCCACGGCCGCGGCGGAACTATCAGCCGCGGGGCCGGACCGACGCACCGGTTTTTGGGCGCCCTGCCGACCGGATCCGTGCAGGGCGACCTCCGCCTGACGGAACAGGGGGAAACCATTGCGCAGAAATTTTCCATCCTCAGCACCGCCATCTACAACCTCGAGCTCCTCCTTGCCGGGGTCACCGGATATTCGCTGGCCGATCAAAAACCGCACCCGCTGCCCAGGGATCTGGAACGGATCGGCGAGGTGCTCGCCCGGGCCAGCCGGGACAAATACGTTTCGCTGATTCATGCCGAGGGGTTCATGCGTTTTTATTCCGAGGCGACTCCCATCGACGCGCTGGAAACCAGCAGCATCGGATCCCGTCCTTCGCGACGCACGGGACAGCGCTCGCTCGAGGACCTGCGCGCCATTCCCTGGGTCTTCAGTTGGAACCAGTGCCGGTACTACCTTCCGGGCTGGTTCGGCGTCGGCACGGCCATCGAAACGCTTTTTTCCCAAAACGTGCTGCCTCTTGATGAGCTTCGCCAGATGCTCAAAACATCGCCGCTCATGTATTACGTCCTCACGAACGTGGAGACGAACATCGCCAGCTGCGACCACGACATCATGCGGGCTTACGCGGGGCTGGTCACGGACCCGGTCGTTCGCGATCGCATTTTCGGCATCATTTCGGAGGAATTTGAAAAAACGAAGACCATGATGTCCGAGATCTTCGGCGGCAGTCTGGAATCGCGCAGGCCGCGCATGATCAAGACCCTCGCCCTTCGCGCCCATGCGCTCAAGGTTCTGCATCACCAGCAAATCACCCTGCTCCGCAAGTGGCGGGCGGCCCGGGCTTCCGGCGCGACGGCCGAAGCCGAGCAGCTCCATCCCAAGGTCCTGCTCTCGGTCAATGCCATCGCCAGCGGATTGAGAACGACGGGATAAAATTCCCGCACCGTCCCCGCGGGGCCGCCCCCGACACAGGTTTCCCAAAAANAACGCCGTCTCCGGATTCATTTCTGGCCTTTTTTCCCGGAAGGTTTTCGGTAGGCTGTCCCCCATGCCCAGTGCGCGAGTTGAGCCCCATCCGTCCCTCAGTGAGCGCCGCGAACCATCGGCTTTTTCGCTCGCCGGGCTGTGGGGCTACGTCCGCCAGATCACCTGTGTGCTGCGTTTTTTCGGCACGGGCCTGGTGGTGAGTCCCGTCTGTCTGGTGCTTTCCAAGGTCACCCGCATCCCGCACTCCTTCGGACAGGAACTCATCCGCCGGCTTTTTGCCAACTGGCTGAACTTTGCCGTGCGCATCGGAGTGTTTGAGATCACCATCCCCGAACGGGAAAAATTGAGCCGGATCCGCGGCTCCATTCTGGCGCCGAATCATCCGAGTCTCCTCGACGCCGTGTTCCTGCTCTCGGTGGTGCCGCGCACGGTCTGCATCATGCGGGCCAATCTGATCAACGACATCTTCCTCGGCGGTGCGGCGCGGCTGGCCGGCTACGTGCCCAACGACTGCGGCAGCGCCCTGGTCCGTCACGGCGTGGAAAAAATCACCGCCGGCGAAAACCTTCTCATTTTTCCGGAGGGCACCCGTACCCGGGGCGGCGCCCTGAATCCCTTCAAACACGGCTTTGCCCTCATCGCCACCAAAACCGGCGCGCCCATCCAGACCATTTTCATCGAACGCGAGGGACGCTACCTCTCCAAGGGCGTCTCGCTCTTTGCCTTTGCCCGGCCGCCCTTCCGCTTTCGCATCCATCTCGGCGAATGCGTGAAGGCGGCGCCGGGGGAAACCGCCCACGAACTCTCCGCGCGGCTGGAACGCTATTTCCGGGATCACCTGGAAGACACCGGCTCCGACATCCGCCTGAAATCCCCGCTGTCTTGAACCCTCCGTCGCAGGACGCCCGGCGTCTGGTCATCCTTCCAAGCTACAACAGCGGACCGCAGCTGGCCCGCACCGCCCGGGCCGTGCTCGAAGCCTGGAATCCCGTCTGGGTCGTGCTGGACGGCACCACGGACTCCAGCCGCGCGGAAATTCTCGCCCTCGCCGCGCGGCATCCGCAACTGCGTGTTCTCGAACTGCCCGAAAACCAGGGGAAGGGCGCGGCCGTGCTCCATGCCATGCGCGAGGCCCGGGCCGCCGGATTCACCCATGCCCTGGTGATGGACGCCGACGGACAGCACCCCGCCTCCGCCATCGAACCCTTCATGCGGCTTTCGCAACACCATCCGGACGCCATGATTCTCGGCGTGCCGATTTTCGGCCCCGACGCGCCGCCCGAGCGCGTCAAAGGCCGCCGGGTCGGCAATTGGTTCACGAACCTCGAAACGCTCTGGGGGGGCGTGGAGGATTCGCTCTTCGGCTTCCGTCTTTATCCGATCGCCGAGAGCGTGCGCATCCTCGATTCCATCCGCACCGCCCGCCGCTTCGACTTCGACACCGAACTCGCCGTGCGGCTTTTCTGGGCGGGCGTGCAGCCCATCAACCGTCCGGTTCCCGTCACCTATCCGGCCCGGGAGGGCGTCACCCATTTCAAATATCTGCGCGACAACCTGCTCCTGGCCGGCACGCACGCGCGGCTGTGTCTTTTGCTGCTTCCCCGGCTCCCGCGGATATGGAATCTTCGCCGCAAATGGAGAAACGCTCCCTCGTCCTGACCGGGCGCCTGGCCGCCCTTGCCGGTGTGGCGCTGCTCCGCGGACGGCACCGTTTCGCCGCGTGGGCCGTGCATGATTTTCTCTGGCTCTATCCGACCCTTCGCCGCAACTGCGACTGGCACGGCGAGGTGCTGACGCGGTTCGAAACTTCGCGCCGCGAGGTCTGGCTCACCATCGACGACGGCCCGGATCCCGCCGACACCCCGGACTTTCTGGACCTCCTGGCCCGCCACGACGCCAGGGCGTCATTTTTTGTCATCGGAAAAAAAGCGGCCGCGCATCCCGATCTCTGCCGCCGCATGGTCACCGAAGGCCACACCCTGGAAAATCACAGCCACTCCCATCCGGCCGGATTCTGGTGGGCCCTGCCGCGGCCGTTTGTGCGGCGCGAACTGGAACGCGCCCAAGCCGCCATTCACGAAGCCGCGGGCGTCCCACCCCGGTTTTTCCGCTCCCCGGTGGGCATGAACAACGCCGGCGTGCACCCCGCCGCCTTTCGCCTGGGTCTGCGGGTGACCGGATGGTCCGCGGCGGCCGGCGACGGCTGTCCGGCCGCACCGACCACCATCGTCCGGCGCATCATGCGCGGCGTCTTTCCCGGGGCCGTCATTCTCCTGCATCAAAGCGGGGGCAACCGGCACCGGGCGCTCACGTTGTCCCGTCTGCTTGACGCTCTCGCCGCCTCCGGCTACCGCTGCGTCCTTCCGGATCCTCTCACGCTTCGCTGATGTCTGATTCCCGACCGCACACCGAGCGGTGGGCTTATCAAAAGCTCTACACGCCCGACATTTTCTCCCTGGCCACCCGCCTGTATCCCCGGGTGGGCCGCCTGGGCGCCCAGGCCATCAGCCGGTCCGTCGCCTGGTTTTACGCCGTCACCCAACCCGGTGTGCGGCGCGTCGTGCGCGACAATCTCGCACTTTTGCAAACCCCGCCCGTCACCGATGCCGATGCCGTGAAGGTGTTCGTCAACTTCGGCGCCACCATCGCCGACTACGTCGCCGTGGGGGCGATGCCCAAGGAAAAGGCGCTGGCCCTGTGCGCGGAGCATCGCGGACTTGAACATCTGCACGCCGCCCGCGAAGGCGGGTGCGGAGTCATTCTCGCCACGGGACACTACAGCTTTTTCGAATTCGGTTCCGTCGTGCTCGGCGGCATGGGACACCAGGTCACCATCGCCACGCTTCCCGAGCCCTCCCACGGCCTCACCGAATGGCGCGCCAACTGGCGGCGGCGTTGGGGAACCAAAACCGTTCCCGTCGGCGCCGATCCGTTTTCCTCCCTGCAGATCATCCGGGCCATCGAACAGGGCGATTGTGTGGCCATGCTCGCCGACCGGCCCATCGGGGAAGCGGGCCTGCCGGTGGACCTCCCCAACGGACGCATCCTCTTTTCCACCTCGCCGGCTTTGCTGGCCTGGATGACCGGCTGCGCGATCCTGCCCGTGGTGGTGACCCGACGGACGGACGGACGGTATCGGATCACCGCCCGGCCGGCCGTCAGAGTCCGCCGTGATTCCGGCCTGGGCCGAAGCGCCGAAATCGAACGCGCCACCCGGGAGCTTGCCGCCGCGCTTTTCGAGGAAATCTGCGCGGAGCCGCACCAGTGGTACCAGTTTGTCCCGGTGGGCCTGCCGGCGAAATGATCCGCTTCCGCCGGCGCGGCGGTTATTCCCCGATCACCACATCCCCTTCGAAGCGATCGGAGGACGAAAACTTCACCGGACCGTGCACTTCGAGCCGGCGGCAGTGCAGCAGCGACGGCACACCGCCGGCGAGCGCCGCATCGAGCTGGTCGACGAGTTTGAAATGGTCGTTGTCGAGCACGATCTCCGGCGGCACGCCGTTTCGTTCCGGGGCGAGCTCGGCGCGGCCGTCATCGGTGATGACATAGGCGTCCGAGCGCAGGGCCAGAAGATCCGCCGTCGTCTTGACCGGGGCAAAACGGGTGCGCGGCACGGCCACCGCCCCGGCGCCTGCAAAACACTCGACGGCCGCCCCCATCGCCGTCTCAAGCTGGTAGACGGGCGGGGATTTTTTGTCGCGCGGATCGACGGTCTTTTTGTTGCGAATGACCGGCAGCGGCATGAGGCCGCCGTTTTTTTCCAACTCCGCCTTGAGCGCGTCGAGGCGCAGCCAGAGGTTGTTGGTGTTGAAAAAGCGATGCCGCTCGATGTCCTGAAACGCGTCCATGTCCCCGTCCGGACACTGGGCGGATTCGCGCAGGAGCAGGCGGCCGTCGGAGGCGCGCACCGCCAGGTGTCCGCCCTTGCGATCCGCGGCCGTGCGCGCCGTCACCTCCATCACAAACGGCCGGCCCGAATCGGCGAACCATTTCAGGAGCTTCGGATCGAGGGTGGCGCCGAGATTGTCGGAATTGCTGACAAACAGATACAGAAATCCCCCGTCCAGCAGGCGGTCGAGAAGACCGGATCCGAGGATGGCGGGATACAGATCCCCGTGTCCCGGCGGACACCATTCCAAGTCGGGATCCGCCGGCCATTCAACCGGCGCCAACGTGGCCGCGTCGATCTTGGGCACCTTGTTTTGCATCAGCTCGAGATCTTCCGGCGGGCCCAGCTCCGGGTAGCGCGCCAGATGGGCCAGGGTGTCGGCACTCGTGCTGAAGCTGTTCATGAGCAGGAACCGCAGGTCCGCGCCGGTCTTCCGGCGCACGGAAAGCACCTGTCGGACGATAAGATCCAGAAACGTCCGGCCGTCCCGGACCGGCAGCAGCGACTTCGCCTTTTCCAGACCCATGCTGGTGCCGAGACCGCCGTTCAGCTTCAACATCACGGCCTTGGCCAGCAGGGATTCGTCCGCCGGTGTGTCGGCGACATCTTCGTAGCGCGGAATGTCCCGGGCGGGGGCGATGGCGGACTCGGGAATCAGACCGGATTCATTGGCGGCCAGCAGGCCGAAGGAACGTTCAAATGCGGCAACGGCCGCCTCACTGAGACCGGCGTCGCGCATTTTTTTCGCGACGGGAGAGAAGGAAACATTCATGGGCGCCTTCAGGAATACCATTCCCTGCGCGACAATCGAATCGGAAAAGCGCGCCTTTCGGAGGAAAGGCGTTCCGGAGGGAACCTCACGCCCACCAAACCCGCCATGTCTTGCGGACGGCGCGCCCACAGGGATGCCTTTCCGGCCGGCCGGAGGATGCGCTCAGAGTTTTTCTCCCCGCAGCAAACGCGCGACGTCGGACTCAGTCCGCCGCAGCGGCGCGTTTTTCCCCTTCCTCCTTGATGGCGCGAACCGTGGCTTTCGCCTCCGTGAGGGCCTGGTTTTTCAGGCCCGCCACCAGGTTGGTGATCGGGACCACCAGGTTCGTGTAGCAAAGAAGGGTCTTGTTGTTTCCGTAGGGCTCGATGCGCAGCGATCCATCAACCGACTTTGCCAGGGGCGACTGCAGAAGGGTCCAACCCACGGAAAAATTCCGGCCCTTTTGGGAGTAGCGGTTCCGCACCGTGTAACTGATCTTCTGCAACACCGGCACCTTCACGGTATATTGCACATCCTTGGTGCCATCGGGGTTGTTCGCCACCACCTTGGCCGCCAGCATGCCCGGCGTGTAGCTGGGTGCGGAATCATAGTCCAGGAACAGATTCTTCATCACCTCCGGCGGGGCGTCGACCACCTGGTAGAGACTCAGCTCCGGCCAGGGCCCGGACTTCACGTCCCGGCTTTTGACCACCACCTGCCCGGCGGCGAGTTCGTCGCGCGAGTCGTCGGGGACTTCATCAATCAAGCCGGCCTGAAGCGTGGCTGCGGCCACCAGAGCCGTCGCGAGTCGAACCCATGTTCCAAAATTCATGACAAACTGATACCTCATCCCGAGCCGCTTGGCAAAGCCTCGAAACACAACACCCGGCGCGGCCGAAGCTCAACGCCGGGTGGGAATGGCTCTCGCCAAATCCAAGGGGGAACGACTTCAAAACTAGGACCGGCCGGGCGTCCGGTCCAGCGTCAGCCCGCACCATGACCCTCCAATCAGGGCTCGACCTGAACCCACCCGGAGCCCCGGGGAGGAAACCTGACCCAGCCGGCAGACGGCCCACCGCCGTCCGCGTTCAGACAAAAGCGCCCTGTTGCCGGAGCGTTTCCCGCAACAGACCGGCGTCCAGGTCCCGCGTTGAAGCCAATCCTTTCGAAACACACAGCGCCGCCGCCGTCCCGGCTCCCTGGCCGATGGCCATGACCTGGGGGGTGATGCGAATGGCCGCATGCGCCTCGTGGGTGCAATCAATGCACCGCGAGGCCACCAGGAGATTTTCAATGCCGCGGGCGCGGATGCTCCGGTAGGGAATTTCATACCACTTGCCCTCCGGGGGATAAATCCGCACCGTTCCCTCGCCGGCCGGATTGTGGATGTCGATGAACCAATTGCCGCGGGCAATGCAATCGTCGAAGGCCACCGTCTCCACGATGTCCTCCGCCGTAATGGTATAGTCCGCGCAAATCCGCCGGGTTTCGCGCACCCCGATGTGGGTGGGAGTTTCGGACACGAAGGCCTTTTCGAATCCGGGGATGTTTTTCCGCAGAAAAGCCGCCACCTCCATCACCTGACGGCGTCCCTCAATGGTGGCCTCCGTGACATCGCGCACCTTCGTGCCGTCCTTGCCGATGATGCGGGTCGAATTGAAATTCCATTGACCCGGAATCGGGTTCGGTCCGGACAGCACGTCCTCGCGCGGAACCGTCACCTCCCCCCGCGCCTTCGCCGCCTGCCACGCCTTCGCAAATTCCGGATCCGCCTTCTTGGCTTCCTGCGCCCGTGCGGTATCCACGCCGTCCATCTTGAAAATCATGGTCATGGGTTGCATGGCCCCGTCGCCTTCCCGCCCCTGCCGGAAGGGCACTCCCGCCCGCGCGCACACATCTCCGTCCCCCGATGCATCAATGAGCTGCCGGCCCAGCACGACCTGCCGGCCCTCCTTGCCCTCGACAATCACACCGGCCAGCCGGTCCCCCTCCCGAATCACATCCGCCACGAGCAGATGAAAATACGGGATCACGCCGGCCTGGATCACCAGTTCGTCGAGCACCACCTTGGCCACCTCGCTGTCGTAGGTACCGCCCTTCGTCGGCGCCCCCCAGGACGAAATCCATCCCCCCTGCTTTTCCAGCCCCTCCCAAACCTCGAGAAAAATCCCCCGCACATAGGGAAACGGCATCACCGCGCTCAGAATGCCCGACGTCCACGTCCCCCCAAAACTGCCGAAGCGCTCGATCAGAATTGTCCGCGCCCCGTTTCGCGCCGCGGCCACGGCCGCCCCCACGCCGCCGGGTCCACCCCCCAGCACCAAAACATCGGCCTCATCCAGCACCGGCAAAGTCTTTTCCGGTTCACGATACGTCTTCATGCGGCCGAGGATGGCACAACGGCTCCGGTCCGCGAGGGAAGGTGATTGATTGGGTTGCAGAAAAACTTATATAATTTCCACATGCTTCCCTCCGACACCCGTCTGACCATTGAAGACTGGTCGTCCCTTCGCGCCCGGCTGCTTTGGTGTTACGAGGGCAAGGTCGCGGAGGAGCATCTGCGGGGCAGTTCCCAGGTTCGCCATCTCACCGCGTGGGGCATCCGAAGCGGGGAGGTGGAGGTGACCATGCGGGGACGCACCCTGCGGGCGGAGGCCGGGGAATGGATTTTCTCAGGACCCGAATCGCGCTCGCAGGAATTCTCCCGGGGGGCCCGGTTGACCTCCATCAACTTCCATCTCGAGTGGCCCTCGGGCGATTCCTTGGTCGCCCCCTTTCTTGTCCTGCGGGATGACGAACATCCGGCCCTCACCCGCGCCTCCCGTCCCCTGCTCGCGCTGCTGCGGCGGGAATTTCCGGGCGTCCGTCACGACCTGCAAAGCCACCCGGCCAGTCCGACGACATTTTTCCGGCTTCAGGAGAAATTTTCCGCCTGGGTGGCCGCGTATCTGGAGACCATCCAGTCCGCCGGGGAGCGACCCACCCGCATGCGGGGCGTGGACCCCCGGGTGATGGTCGCTCTGCGCCTCCTCGACCGGCATCGGTGGAGCGACCCTTTCTCGGAAAGGAACCTCGCGGAAAAAACAGGCCTCAGCGTCGGCCACCTCGACCGGCTCTTCGTCCGCCAGATGGGGATCACTCCTCGCCGTTACCTGCAAAAACGCCGTCTGGAGTCGGCAAAGGCCATGCTTCGCGAGCCCCGCCTGACCATCAAGGAGATCGGATACGAACTCGGCTTTTCCTCTGCGGCTCATTTTTCCCATTGGTTCCGCCGCGCCACCGGGGAATCCCCCCGCACCTTCCGGGCCGGGGGATGAAGATTTCTTGTTGCCTGTGGAGCTCCAACGTGTATTTTCACCCTCCCCGACGCGCGCGGTTAGCTCAGTGGTAGAGCACTACCTTGACACGGTAGGGGTCACAGGTTCGAACCCTGTATCGCGCACCATCCCCCCTTTCGCGACCGTTCGCGACAGAAAGCGCCAAATCCCGTCTAGCGCTTGTATTTATCAGGGTTTCCGGGCCATCGCCGGTCTCCAGCGTTGCGACAGCATCCGACAGCTTCGGCCCCCGTTCCGCCTAAATTTTGTGAGCATATTTGTGAGCATGTCTCCGGGTAGAAGGAAGGGAGCGCGTCGATGGTCTCACGCAGGGGCAGCAGCTCCGCAGCCGTGTACGTGTTCAGGGTCAGCCGGAGATCGCTGTGCCGCATGACCTCCTTGACCAAGGCCGGCGCCGCCCCCGTGGCCGGAAAAAGGTTGGCTCTCCGCCCAAAAATGGGGACGGGGTCGCGGTGTTTGGGATCACCCGCGGTCCCGAAAGCTCATTGCAGACGCAGCCGGCCGTCCCGGCCCGTGCATCCGTGAAAACCGAAGGTGTTGCCGGGGACGGGATCCCATTCGACGGCGAACCGTTGGGCCACTTCGAGCGGTGCAAATTTCATCCCCCGTTCCTCGAGACGGTCACGGTGGATCTGGCAAATCTGGATGTCCTCGTTGATTCCCTCCCAGAACTTCAGCCGCGAACATTCACTGACAAGCGCCCGGCTCCGCAGGGAAAATCCCCCGTTGCCAACACGGTGCCTCCCGATGCGGCGGGCCCATTTCACCGGCCAGGGAGCGCCGATGTAGTCGTACTGCAGCCACTCGGGGTTCCACAGGTCGGGATGAATGATGTAGCCGTCGTTCTGGACGACCAGGACGTGTGTGCCGACGACATGATGCTCAAGCTCCTGCATGCAAAACCGCGAATAGGCATGAACGTCCCCCTGGGGGAACGGGATCCACTCATAGGGTCCGGGTGGCGGTTCGGAGGGACAACACACCTTCGCCGCGGCGAAAAATCCGGCCGGCATGGCCGCCAGGCAATGCTGCACGCAGAGCCAAGGCCTTGCCCCGGGGCGTCCGTCGGCGGTGATGAGGGTGATTTCGCTCATATTGGCATTTCAAAATGTCCGTCCTAACTGCGTTCCCGCGCCGCCCGCGGCCGTGCGTTCCACCGTTTTCACAGGCTCTTTTTTTTTTGCGGACGCATATTGGGCCGGAACCAAGTTTCGGGGCAAGGAGGATGTCCGCGAAACCGCCGCATCTTTCCGACTTTCTTTCCCCCACCGGCGGAAGCCGCACCCGGGGTTCCTATTTTTCCGGCTCGACCGGGATCCGGTGAGAGGCGTTACAAAAGAACCAGAATCCACCAAACCCTTCCGTCCGCCTGCATGAACACCCCTCCATCGATGGCCGAGATCGCCCGGCGGGCCGGTGTGGCGAAGTCCACCGTCTCCCTGGCCCTTCGCAACGATCCGCGCATCACGGTGCGCCAGCGGAAACGCATTCAAAAACTGGCCGCGCAGATGGGCTACCAGACCAATGCCCTGGTCGCCCGCCTGATGGCGGAATTGCGCCAATCGCGCCGGCAAAAACATGTCGCCTCCCTGGCAGTCATCAACCTGTGGAAGGGACCCGCGGAAGCCAATCTGCAGACCCGCAACGCCCAGTCCTGGCTGGAGGGATTCCAGGACCGTGCGGCGCAGATGGGCTACAGCATCGACCGGTTCTGGCTCAATGACCCGGAGGTGAAACCCGCGCGGCTCGCCCGCATTCTCGAAGCGCGCAACGTCCAGGGGGTCGTTTTCTTCGGAGTGCGCGACGAGGACTGTCTGGTCGGGGCCCGCGCCATCTGGATGCGGTTTCCCTCCGTGGTGACCGGCGCGCGCCTGCGCAAGCCGCCCCTCAGCTTCGTCATGAACGACCAATACCACGCCGCCGCGCAGGCGTGCCGCCAACTGACCACCACGGGATATCGCCGCATCGGAATCGTTCTCGACCGCTGGGTCGACAAAGTGGGGGAACATCGCTACATCGCGGGATACCTCACCGCTCTGGGAGATGCCGCCCGATCCGTCCCTCCCCTGATCCTCGAACCGGGCCGCCCGGATGAAAAATATCCGCGCCAGGCCCACCGCCGGCATTTTGCCGACTGGGTGCGCCGCCACCGACCCGACGCCTGCCTTTGCATCAACAGCTATCTTTTGGACTGGCTGACCGAAATGGGGGTGGCAATTCCCGGAGAGATGGGATTCGCCCTGCTCGACCTGCCCGAAGACCTCAGGGGACGCGTCGCAGGCATGGACCCCCGCTCCCGCGAAACCGGCAAAAAGGCCATCGACGTGCTGGTCGCGCAGCTGCACCGCGGGGAATTGGGCATTCCGGAAATTCAGACCGGGACCATGATCGAAAACCAATGGGTGCCCGGTGACACGGTCGCCCGCCGCCACCGGACGTAAAGGTCTCCCCCCGCCAAAAGTCCCGTCGTTTATCGAACGGTTCTACGAAGGCACGTTTGACAGCTTCCTGCATTGGGGAAAATGAAGTGGTTCAATCGTTGACCTTCCTATGGCCTCACTTTCTTCCCCTGCCCCGTCCGCCGAAACCCCGAAAAACGCTCCCGTCTTTGCGGATTTTCCGGGTCTCACCTTTCTCGGAAAACTCAAGACACGCCGCAGCACCGAAATCGCCTCGTCGGCGCTCGGCGTGGGATTCGAAACCCTCGACCGGGACATGTGGGATCCCAACCAGGCGTGGCCGGTCCTGGATGAACTCGGCGTGAAATGGGCCCGCGTACAGACCGGCTGGACCAAGACGGAACGGGAGCCCGGACGCTACGAATTTGCCTGGCTCGACGAGATCGTGGACAAACTGATCGCCCGCGGGGTCCAGCCCTGGCTGAGCCTCAGCTACGGCAACCGCCTCTACACCGAGGGCGCCAGCGCCACCGGAGTCGGTTATCCGCCCATCAAGACCGAAGCCGAACGCACGGCATGGGGCAACTATGTGCGCGCCGTGGTGCGGCATTTCCGGGACCGGGTGACCCACTACGAGGTGTGGAACGAACCCGACCTGCTGTCCTTCTGGAAACACGGCCCGCGCGCCAAGGAATACGTGGACCTCGTCCGCCTCAGCGCCAAACCGCTGCGCGAGGAACAGCCCGATGCCAAATTGATCGGCGGCGCCATCGCCTGGGGCATGACCCCCTGGAGCATCAAGTTCCTCGAGGACTGCATGAAGGAGGGCCTGCACGAACTGGTGGACATCATTTCCTACCACGGCTACAAATCCATCCCGGAGCGCCACAGCACGCAGGAATTCCCCGCCTTCCGTCATGTGCTCGACAAATACAAACCGTCCCTCATCGCCTGGCAGGGCGAGGCCGGTGTGCAGTCCTACGTTCCCGAAAAGGCGCGCGGAGTCGGGGCCCTGTCCACGATGAAATCCAGCGAGGCCATCCAGGCGCGCATGCTTCTGCGGCGGTTCCTTCTGGAACTGAGCAACGGAGCCGCCATGAGCAGCTATTTCCACATGGCGGACTTTGCCCACTACGCCGATTTCAAGGAGACCTTTCACTACGGCCTGGTCCGCCTGAAGGACGGTTCGCGGAAGCCTTCCTATTTTGCCATGCAAACGCTGGCCACGCTGCTCTGCGATCCGATGGAACCGGCCCGCGGACGCACCTCGTGTCACATGAGCGTTCTCAGCGACACCAAGGATCCGCGCGCGACGAAGGCCACGACCTGGCATGCCAACTTTGTCAAAAACGACATCCCGGTTCACGCCTGGTGGCTGCCCATTTCGGTGGAGGAGGATCCGGTGATCCAGCAGGTCGACATGACCCTCTGGATTGACGGCGACCTGCGTCTGGAGGATCCCGTATTGATCGAACCCGTCACCCAGGAGGTCTATGCGGTTCCGCTCGAATGGGACAAGCGCACCTGCGCCGAGACATGGATGCAGCCCGATCCGGAAGCCGAAGGCGTGCGGGTTTTCCGTCCCCTGCCCATCAGCAACAGTCCGCTCATCCTCACCGACCGCTCCATCGTGGACCTCCTCTGATTCCGGCTCCATGAAACTCCGCCGCCTCACCACGCACATCTGCGACGCCTTTCGCACCAACTGGGTCTTCGTGAAGATCGAAACCGCCGACGGTCTCGTCGGTTGGGGCGAGGCCACCCTGGAGTATCGCGAACACACCGTCGACTGGGCGCTGCGGGAACTGGAGCGGGGACTGAAGGAACGCGATCTCGAAAACATCGAAGCGTGGTGGCAGGATGCCTACCGCGACGCCTACTGGCGGGGCGGCCCGGTCCTGACAAGCGCGCTTTCCGCCGTGGAAATGGCCCTCTGGGACATCCAGGGCAAGGCTCTCGGCGTTCCGGTCCATCGGCTCCTTGGCGGCAAGGTGCGCTCCGAGGTACCATGTTATGCCAATGCGTGGTTCGCCGGAGCCCGGGAACCCGCCGAGTTCGCGGAGAAGGCGCGGGAGGCGGTCGCCATGGGCTACAGGGCGCTGAAATGGGATCCGTTTGGAGCGGCCTTCCGGACGCTGTCCGCCGCGGAAATGCGCAAGGCGCTCACCGTGGTCGAGGCGGTGGTCAACGCGGTAGGCGACGCGGCCCGCATCATGATCGAGGCGCACGGACGCTTTGAACTGCCCTGCGCGCGGCGCATCGCGCGGGCCCTGGAGGACTTTGACGTCCACTGGCTCGAGGAACCCCTCATTCCCGGCAACCTCGAAAACTACGCCCGTCTGCGCCGGGAGACCCGCACGCCCATTTCCCTCGGCGAGCGGCTTTACACCCGCTGGGATTTTCGCGAGGTGTTCGAAAAGGGATGCGCCGATTTCATCCAGCCGGACGTCTCGCACGCCGGCGGAATTTGGGAACTGCGCAAGATCGGCGCCCTGGCAGAACTTTGGCAGATCGGGTTCTGTCCGCACAATCCGTCCGGCCCCGTGGCCAACGCCGCCACCCTGCAACTTGCCGCCTGCACGCCCAATTTCGAATTCCTCGAAACCATGGCCACCGACGTGCCATGGAGAAAGGATGTCGCCCGGGAGGCGTGTCAATTTGTGGACGGTCAGATGACGATCCCCGAGGTCCCCGGTCTGGGCGTCGAAATCAACGAGGAGGCGCTGGCCCGGTTTCCGTATCAGGTTCATGATCTCCGGCACTACACCGGAGCGCTCACCCAAATCCGTCCGCCCGACGCGACGGCCACTTTCACCACCCGGAAGACGTGATGGCGGCACGAGTCCAATTCGATTTCTCCGGCCGGACCGTTCTGGTGACCGGCTCGACGCAAAACCTGGGGTTTACCATCGCCCAAGCCTTCGCCCGCAGCGGCGCCCGGGTCATCCTGCACGGACCCGAAACCGAACCGCTGGCGGCGGCCCGCGGAAAACTGCTTTCCGGCGAACCGCAAGCCCAGCTGGAAACCGTCCGCTTTGACCTCGCCCGGCCGGACGAAATCGAAGCCGCCTTTCGCGACCTCGAACAAACCGGACTCTCCCCGGACATCCTCATCAACAACGCCGCGCATCTCGGACTCGGAACCTCCGGTTTTCTGGAACAGGAAACGGCCTTCTTCCGTGAAGTGATGGAGGTCAATCTCTTCGGGCCCCTGCAATGTTCCCGCCTGGCCGCGCAGGCCATGCGCCGGCGTGGCGGAGGACACATTCTTCACATCTCCTCACTGGCCGGCGAGCGGGCCATCTGGGGCCGCAGCGCCTACAACACCAGCAAGGCGGCTCTGGATGGATTGACCCGTTCCATGGCCCTCGAACTCGCTCCGCTGGGCATCCGGGTCAACGCCATCGCGCCCGGTTATGTGTGGACGCCCCGCTGGGACGGACTGGATCCCGAAACCGTCCGGACGCGACGGGACAACACCCCGGCCGGCGAACCGACGCTTCAGGAGGAAATCGCCGCCGTGGCCCTCTTCCTCTGCGCGGACGCCACCCCGACCCTGATCGGCACCAAGGTGGTCATCGACGGCGGCCTGCAGGCCCAGCAGGTGCCACGAAAAAATTCGGTCTGATCCCCGCCCCACCCCCGGAGCACCCCCCATCGCCCTCGTTCCGGAAAACAACCCGGCGGGATCCCGCTCCCTCCCGTCATTTCCCCGTACCCATTTTTCTTGACGCGTAAGAAAATTCTTACACATTATCCATGCCCGCATGGCAATCCAATCCCAGAAAGGCGATGGCGGACCGGATGTTTTCGATGCCATCAGTCATCCCGCCCGGCGGCGGATGCTTGATTTGCTTTGCGAATCCGAGCGCTCCGTGACGGCGCTCACGGGGAATTTTCAAATGAGCCGCCCGGCCGTTTCGCAACACCTTCGGGTTTTGCTGCAAGCCGGACTGGTCACAGAGCAGCGTCACGGCCGCGAGCGGCGTTACCGTCTGGTTCCGGAACGGCTCCGTCCCGTGCGCGAGTGGATCGCCCGCTATGAACTTTTCTGGGACGACCGGTTCCGTCGCCTGCAAAACCATCTGTCCCGGCAATCTCCAAAATGACCGACACCATACAACGGGAACTCTGGTTCCCGCAGTCCCGGCAGGAGGTGTGGAACGCCATCGCCCAAAGCTCCACCCTCGCCGAATGGATGTATCCCAACGATTTCGAACCACGTGTGGGACACCGGTTCACCTTCCGGGTTCCGCCCCACACCGCTGACCCCTCTTATGAAAGGTTCCCCAAAAAAACTCTCCCCCGCCGAACGTGACGCCCTTCTCAAAACCCTGAAGGATCGCTTCGAAAAGAATCCCGGGCGTCATCCCGGACTCGACTGGGCGAAGATTCAGGC